>Ga0070761_10000986_pt1 | contig 17962 bp, 17 predicted proteins | sample HubBroMetageREF1_FD_66724 | JGI IMG/M metagenome (GOLD analysis project Ga0070761, IMG submission 66724) | Reference soil microbial communities from the Hubbard Brook experimental Forest, New Hampshire, USA - Hubbard Brook CCASE Soil... | ecosystem: Environmental > Terrestrial > Soil >... | reverse complement strand
GTCCGGCAATATCGATGTTTCGAACGTGTGCAGCCGTCGGGCCTGCTCGATAATCTCGTTCTTGTCCATGCCGACCAGCGGCCGCATGACTGGGAACGCCGCCGCCTTTTCGATCACCGCCATATTTTCCAGCGTCTGCGACGCCACCTGTCCCAGGCTCTCGCCCGTCACCAGCACCGTCGCATTCGAACGCTCGGCCAGCGCGCTCGCGATTCGCAGCATGAAACGCCGGTACAGGATCACGCGCAGTGGACGCAGCGTGTTCGCGACGATCTCGCGCTGCAGGTTTCCAAACGGCACGAGCATCAGCGCCGAGCGCGTCTGCCATCGCGTCAGATGCGCCACGAGTTCCGCGGCTTTCTCCCGGCTCGCCGCGGAAACCAGTGGATGTGCATGGAAGTGCACGAAGTCCAGCCGCAGCCCGCGCCGCATCATGCGATACGCCGCGACCGGCGAGTCGATCCCGCCCGACAGCAGCGCCATCCCGCGTCCCGTGACGCCCACCGGCAGCCCGCCAGCACCCGGCATTTTGCCGGCCGATACGTACGCGGCGTCGTTCATTATCTCGATCGATATCGTCAGATCGGGCGCGCTCAGATCGACCTCGAAGCCGAGCGCCTCCTGCACGTCGCCACCGACTGCGCGATCTATCTCGACCGAGTTCATCGCAAACCGCTTGTCCTCGCGCCGTGTCCGCACCGCAAAAGTACGCGCGGTGCTTCCGGTCGCGCGCTTGATCGCTTCACGTGAGATCGACTCGATATCGCGCGGCGTCGAATAGCTGAGCGAGAAGTTCTGCAAGCCGAAGATCAGCGCGGCGCGCTCGGCTGCGGTTTCGTCGCTGAGCTCGTCCGGCAGTTGCACCATCAGGCGCGGCCCGATGCTGCGCATGTTGCCAAGACGATGGTCGGCGAAGGTGTCGCGCAGATTCTGCTTGACCTGATCGACGAAGCGCCACTGATTGCGCCCCTTGAGCGCGATCTCGTGGTACCTGCCAATTAAAAATCGCATGTGATGAATTCGCCGCCGGATTGAGGTTAGCCCACGCGCGTGCCGCATTGAAATCCGGCCGCGCGCTTGCAAGCGGGACATCGCACGGGATTATCTGTAGCGATGAGTGACACTGCGACGTTCGCCGGCCAGGTCGAGACTATCCGACGCAAGCTATCCAGCGTCGTTCCCGCGGCGCGGGAAGCGCTCGCAAACAAATCGAATGCCGCTGCCGTGCTGATACCGATGTTCGAGCGCCGCGGCGAACTTCACATCGTCTATATCCGCCGCTCCGATCACGTCGCCAGCCATCGCGGACAGGTCGCCTTTCCCGGCGGCCGCGTCGATCCGGTCGACGCCACCCTGCTCGACGCTGCGCTGCGCGAGGCTCACGAAGAAGTCGGTATCCCTCCTTCGATCGTCCAGGTGATTGGCGCGTTGCCCACCATGCAGACGACGACCAGCGGAATTGTCGTCGCGCCATTCGTCGGCGTCATTCCGTCCGACGCGCCGCTCAGGCCGCAACTTTCCGAGGTCGCGCAAATCTTCGACGTGCCGCTCACGGCGCTGCGCGATCCGCACTTCCGCGGTGATTACGAATGGAAGACCGAGGGCCCTGCCGCGCGCTCGTCGAAGTTCCCGGCAATACTATACGGCGGCCAGACGATCTGGGGCCTCACGTTGCGGATCACACTGAACCTGCTCGAGTTGCTCGATCCAGCCAGTACCTGACTAAGGCGCGATAGCCGGGGTCACGCCGCCTGCGGTGACTTTACCGGCTCCGGGATCGAGCGGAGTCGCTGCACCGCCGGCAGCATCGGCGAACGGCGACGACGACGCCGCGTAGGGCGGCGCGCCAGCTATTGTCGTCGTAGTCGTCGAGCCGCTGGCTGCCCCGATCGGCGCCGGGTACGCAGGGCTAACCGCGCTCGTCGTCGTCGAGTAGGTCGTGGCGCCCGCCGCGGCCGGCGCAGTCGAATTCATCGAGGTTGGGCCGATCTCGGTGGTATTGAAAGGAGTATCGGCGCTGCCGCTGCCCGACGGCGGATATTCCGACGCGGCGCCCGGATTTTCAGGTCCCGGAGGCGCGGATGGACCGTTGTAAGGTGCGTTCAGATCGGACGCGGGAGAGACCGGGATCGAGAAGCTCGGCTTGTAGATCTCGCGAATCTGCGAGGCCGGCATATCGTGAACTTCCCTGCGGCCGAGCGAGTTGACGAACTTCTGGCGTTCGTCGAGCGCGAGATCGCGTAGCTGGCTCTTGTTGCGAACTATGTGCGGAGTCAGGAAGACGATCAGATTGTCCTTTTGCTTGTCGGTGCTCTTGTTGCTGAACAGGTTCCCGAGGACCGGAATGTCGGAGATGAACGGAACGCCCTGGTTATCGGTCGTATCCTGGCTGGAAAGCAGGCCGCCGATTACGGCGGTGCGATGGTTCTGGATCAGCACGCTGGTCGAGGCGGACCGGATGGTCGTCGTCGGACCGAGCGTGTTGTTCGCGGTGCCGTTGACGACGTTGGAAACTTCCTCGTACATGTCGAGCTTGACGTAGTCGCCCTCGGACACCTGCGGCACGATGTCGAGGGTGATGCCGACGTTCTGGCGCTCAACCGAGTTGAAGATTTGTCCGGGCAATCCGGCGTTGGCCGACGCCGATCCGACGAACGGCAGATTCTCGCCGACCACGATCATCGCTTCTTCATTGTCGGCGGTCAGCAATGTCGGCGCCGAGAGCACGTCGGCGTGAGTGTCGGTCTCAAGCGCCATGATGAGCGCGATATCGCAAGGGATCTTCAAGTTGCCGGTGGTGGTGGTGCTGGTCGTCGTGCTTCCGCTGGCGGCCGAGGCTGCAGCCAGAGCCGCGGCAGAAAGCGTACAGGTCGTGTTCGAGGCGAGACCCAGGCCAAGGCCGGTGACTGACAGCGGATCGGAGAGCGCACTCTGGAGCTGTCCGAAATTAATCCCGCCGACACCGAACACGCTCCCGCCACCGACACCGTTGCTGTAGAAATTGACGCCCAACTGGCGCTGCCGCTCGGCAGAAACCTCAACGATAACGGCCTGCACGAAAATCTGGACGCGTGGAGTATCGAGGTCGTCGATAATCTGCTTGAGCGTCTGCCAATCCTGCGGCGAGGCACTGATGACCATCGCATTGGTCGCGGGATCGGCAGTGATATTTACCGGGTAGGAGAAATCGATGCTCTTGCCGGCCGAACTGGCCGACGCTGGACCGGTGCCGGAGCCGCCGCCGCGGCTAATCCCGCCACCGCCGCTGCCTCCTCCGAAGCCGCCGGAACCGTTCGTGCCGCCCATACCACCGCCGCCGCTGGATCCGAAGCTGGAGCTGCCGAAGCTGGAGCTGCTGGACAGCCCGCCCATGCCGCCGCTCGAGCCGCCCATCCCACCGAAGCCGCCGCCCATTCCGCCACTGGCCGCGCTATTAAAGCTGGCTCGGCCGAGCGAACCCTTGCCGGTCGTGGGCGAGAGGGTGGACGGGCCGCCGCCGCCGTTGAGCAGGTTGTTGAGCACCTGGACCATCTCGAGCGCCTGCGCGTTCTTCAGCCGATAGACGTGTATTCGCGAGGTGGCCAGGGGAGGATTAACGTCGAGCTTCTGGACAATCTCCTGGATCTCGCGCATCTGGAGCGGCGGCGCCGCCACGATGAGGCAATTGGTGCGCTCGTCGGGGATCACTTTATAACCCATCGAGGGCCCGGTCGCGGAGGCGGCGACGCCCATTTGCGGGCGGATCATCTGGGGGCTGCCGCCGGCGCCGGTATTGACGCCCATCTTGGCCGCCATGAGCTGATCGATCTCGGGTGCGAGTTCGGTGGCGAAGGCCAGCCTGAGCGGAATCACTACGATTGACTCCTGCTCGCCGCGCACGTCGAGCGCGCCGATTATCTGGAGCAGGCGCTCGACGTTAAACGCGTCGTCGGTCACGATGACGGTGTTGTCGCTGGGAAACGCCGCCACCAACCCGTCGTGCGAGACCATCGGCTGAATCACGCCGATGACAGAAGCGGCGTCGATATTTTTGAGCCGCACCATCCGGGTGACGTACTCGTCGCTGCCGCTCTCGGCTGGCGTCTGCGATTGGGTCAGCTTGGCGTTCGAGCGCACGTTACGCGCGGGCTCAATCTTGATTACGTGGCCGGCCTGGACCGTGGTGAAGCCTTTTACCTGGAGCACGGACTGAAAGATCGAATAGGCCTGCTCGGGAGTGACCTTGCTCGGCGAGATGATCGTAACCTTGCCGCGCACGGATTCGTCGATGATGAAGTTACGGCCGGTGATCTCCGAGATGAACTTGGCGAGAACGGGAATATCCACGTTCTGGAAATTCATCGTGACGGTATTTTGTGGCGGCAGCCCTGCCGAATCGGCGGCGGAAGATGGCAAACTGGATGAGGTGATGAACAGCAGTGCGGCGGTCAGCGCCCCAAGCAAAAAACGGCTCATGCGAGCATCCTCCGCATTTCGGGTCAAAGCGACGTGAGCATATTTCACGACCGCTCCGCTACGCAACCCGAATTGTTTGCAAATGTCTCAGTGCTCGGCGACTATGACGATCACCAACCCGATTTGATTCAATCGAGCACAAAAAGAGTGAGTCCGCTCTACGCGATTGCTCGCCTTTCCAGGTGGGAAGGCGTCTGGTTTTACTCGCGTCGTTCGCGATGCGGAAGTTCGCGATGCGGAAGTTCGCGATGCGGAAGAAGGTGAACGGTGCGTTACGAGTTCCTCATCGGGCTCAGATATTTGCGGGCACGCCGGCGCGAGCGATTCGTCTCGCTGATCGCAATCATCGCGCTGGCCGGGATAGCCATCGGGACTTTCACCTTGTCAGTCGCTTTGTCGGTCATGAGCGGCTTCGAGAAAGACCTGCGCGGTCGGCTGCTGGCGTTTACGCCGCAGGTAACGATCGAGCGCACTGACGGCGGAGTGTGGAACCCGGACGATCTCGAGAAAAAGTTAGCGGCGATGCCGGGAGTCGTGGCGGCGGCGCCGTTCGTCACCTCGCAGGTGATGGCGGTCTCGAGCACCGACTCGGGCGCGCCCGGTCTTGTGTCGGGCGGAATTCTCCGCGGGGTCCAGCCGCACGAAAATGCGGTGCTGAAGGAATTGAAGGACACGCTCGAAGAGGGGACGCTGGCGGACCTCGAAACCACGCATCCGGTGACTATCAACGACAAGGGCGTCAAGCGGGTGGTCCAGTTGCCCGGCGCGATCCTCGGCAAGTCGCTCGCGTTCGATCTGGGCGTGCGGCCGGGCGACGCGGTGATACTGATTTCGCCCGCGAGTTTAGGGGCCGGAATCGGGCCGCCGCGCCTCAAGCGATTCGTAGTGACGGGATTCTTTCACTCGGGCATGTACGACTTCGATTCGACGCTGGTCTTTGTCGCGTTGAAGGATGGGCGCGCGCTGCTGGCTGACGACGCGTCGCTCGAGAGCGGGCTCGAGCTGCGGCTGGCCAACATGTTCGACGCGCCACAGATACGCGATCAGATCGCCGCGATAGCAGGACCTGATTTCGAGGTGAAGGATTGGACCACCGCCAACGCGCCGCTGTTCTCGGCGCTCGCGCTGGAGAAGTTCACCTACTTCATGGTGCTGTTGCTGATAGTGCTGGTGGCGGCCTTCAACATTATTGCGACGCTGGTGATGGAGGTGATGGAGCGCCGCAAAGAAATCGCCATCCTGCGCACGATGGGTGCGATGGCGGCGTCGATCGCGCTGATATTTCTGGCGCAAGGCGCGGCGGTGGGTGTGATCGGCACGATCATCGGCGATGGATTCGGATTCGTGACGGCGTACCTGATCGACAGATATCATTTGATTCATCTGCCGCCCGACATGTTCATGGTGAGCAACGTGCCGGTAGAGCTGAATCCATGGAACTTTGTGCTGGTGGCAGTAGCGACAATCGCGCTGTGCATGCTGGCGTCGGTCTACCCGGCGTTGCAAGCTGCACGGCTGCGGCCGGTCGAGGTGATTCGCTATGAGTGACGCGCGCGGGCTGGCAACCAAAGCGAAACCGAAAGCTGCCACGGGGCGTCTTATCGAGGTGCGCGGCCTCGACAAGACCTTCTATGACGCCGATCGCGAGATTCGCGTGCTGCGCAATCTCGATCTCAACGTCGAGGCGGGCGAAGAGATCGCGGTGGTGGGGCAATCGGGAACCGGCAAGTCCACCCTGCTGCACATAATCGGGAGCCTCGAGGAGCCGACCGCGGGCAAAGTTTATTTCGAGGGTGAGGATTTGTTTGCGCTCGATCAGAAATCGCTGGCCGAGTTCCGCAACCTGAAGCTGGGCTTCGTGTTCCAGTTCCATTACCTGCTGGCGGACTTCACGGCGCTGGAGAATGTGATGATGCCGGCGCTGATCGGCCGTATCGACGACGCCGAAGCGAGCCGGCGCGCAACCGAGATGCTCGAAATCGTCGGCCTTGGCGACAAGCTCAAGCGTCGGCCGGCGGAACTGTCCGGTGGCGAACAGCAACGCGTCGCGGTGGCGCGCGCGGTGGTGCTGCGGCCTCGCCTGCTGCTGGCGGACGAGCCCACGGGCAATCTCGATCCGCATACGGCGGAAGAAGTTCACGCGCTGTTTCACAAGCTCAATCGCGAGTTGGGAATCACGCTGGTGATCGCGACGCATAACGAACAGTTGACGCGCAGCGTCGGCCGCGCGCTCCGGCTGAATGAAGGAAAGCTGGTCGATGAGCGCCGTGAGCGATCCGGTCCGATTTCCTAACCTCGCAAACGCTGAGCAGGGAGGCAGCGTTGGACCTCGTTCGGCGACACCGCGTTCAACGCGGCTTACGCCGACCTCTCCTCGGACAAGGAGAGATTGTGAAGTAAGAGTGGACGCGAAGAACTGCGCAGCGTTTACTGACGCCCCTGTGCGTAACAATTCAGGCGCTGGCAGAGGTTTGGTTTACATGGGGGAGACGATTGGCTAGTTTGGTCGCCGTTTTCAGTGTGCTTGAGTGACATCCGGAAAGTTCAACGCGCGCACGTCGCGCGCGCCGTTATTCTGCGGGCTACGCCGTCCGTATCGTGGCCGATTATTGCCCACAACCTGTGCGTTGATTGCAGTGATGATCGCCGCGATGCTTCCCGCATCCGCCGCGCGCGCGCAGGGATCGCCGATAATCTCCAAGATTGATATCGTCGGCAATCAACGCGTCGAAGAGGACGCGATTCGCATCCACATCACGCAGCAAGTTGGACAGCCGCTCGATCCGGCGGCCGTAACTGCGGACCTCAAGTCGATTGCCCGGTTGGGATTCTTCTCGGATGAGAGCGCGCACGTCGTGCAGCAGGGCGGTCAGAACGTGCTGGTCTACTACGTGAAGGAGCGCCCGCAGATAACCGACGTCAAGTTCTACGGGATGAAGGCGATACACTCGAACGACGACAAAATAGTCGCGGCGACCAAGGTGCATCCGGGGACGATCCTCGATCCGATCGCGGTCAAGGAGACGATCAACGAGGTCACCGCGATATACGCCGACAAGGGCTACGCCGACGCCAAGGTCACCTTCAAGCCAATCCCGCAGCCTGACAACACGGCGTTCGCCGAATTCGACGTGGACGAAGGGTCGAAGGTCGAGATCACGAATATCGAGTTCACGGGCAATCACGCGTTTTCAGCGACCGTGTTGAAAAACAACATGGAGACGAAAACTTACAGCAAGCTGTTGAGCTGGATCACCGGATGGGGCGCGCTCGATCAGAAGAAGCTGCAGGAGGACGTCGATCGGCTGACCGCGTTTTACTACGACAACGGCTACCTGAACGTGCAGATCGCGCCGCCGCAGGTCGTGCGCAGCGGCGGGCATATGACGATCATAATCGCGATCGACGAGGGCACGCCCTACCGGGTCGGCCGGATCGAGATCGAAGGCAACCTGAAGTTTCCGCGCCACGAATTGCGCAGGCTGCTGACGATGAAGAGCGGGCAACTGTTCCGCGGCTCGTCGTTGCAGCGGCAGGTGCTGGCGCTCTCGGATTTCTACTCCAACCGCGGCTACGCCTACGTCAACGTCGATCCGCGCACACAGCTGGTCCGCACCAACAAGCGGGTCAACGTCGTGTTCCTGATCAATCCTGGCCACGAAGTGCTGATCGATCGCATCAACATCTCCGGCAACACTAAGACTTCTGACAAGGTCATCCGGCGCGAGATCCAGGTGCAGGAGCAGGAGCCGTACAGCGCCGAGGAGATCCGCGATTCGCAGACCCGCCTCCAGCGGTTGGGATTCTTCAGCGACACGCGCATCACGACCTCGCCGGCGTCGCAGCCCGACAAGATTAACCTGGACGTGAACGTGACCGAGGCCAACACCGCGTCGTTCCAGGTGGCCGGCGGTTTCGACAGCTATCAATCGCTGTTCGGCAACTTCACGCTGGGCAACACCAACCTGTTCGGTGGCGGCGAATCGCTCATCGCCAACGCGCAGGTGGGATTTCTGTTTCAGAATTACAGCATCAGCTACACCGAGCCCTGGTTCCTGGACATCCCGCTGAGCGTGGGCGTGCAGTTATTCGACAACAAAACCTACCTGCTGAGCTTCAACCAATCGTCGGCCGGCTTCACCTTGACGAGCACATATCCGCTGACCGAGCTGGGTTTCAAGACGCTCGGCCCGTTCTCGCTGAAAAACATCACGGCCGGACTGGGATACACATATCAGAGCATCGGAATCAGCAATCTGAACCAGTTCACGACTTTCCAAATCGAGCGTTACAAGGGCTACACGCAGACCTCCGAATTCACTCCGACGATACGCCGCTTCACCGTGGACAATCCGACCGATCCGCGCACCGGCACGGTCGAGACTCTCAGCCTGCAGTTCGGCGGACTCGGCGGCACCAACTCGTTCATCAAGGGCGTCGCGCATTTTCGATACTTCTACCCGTTCCTGAAGAGCCAGACGCTCGGGACGTTCGTGGTGTCGCAGGGAATCACGTACGGCATCGGTACCAACCTCGAGAGCGGGACCGGCGGCGAATTGCCGCTGTACGAGCGCTTCTTCCCGGGCGGCGTCGGTGGACCGGGCGATGTGCGCGGCTACCAGCTGTATTCGCTGGGTCCGCAGGTAACGATCTTCAGCCAGAACGGCACGCCGCTCAGTGTGCAGGACGTCGGCGGCAGCAAGGAACTGCTGCTGAGCAACGAGATCACGTTCCCGATATTGTCGGGCTTGGGTATTCGCGGGGTGATCTTCAGCGACGCGGGCCAATCGTTCCTGCTCAAGGATAATATCGATATCGACAAGCTGCAGGCGTCGTTTGGACTCGGCGTGCGCTGGAAATCGCCGTTCGGGCCGCTGGCGGTGGACATCGCTTTTCCGATCAACCCGCGGCCGGCCGACCAGCACACCGTGTTCGAAGTCGGCGCCGGTTCGCCACTGTAGCGCTCGACGTGCCTCTGCAACTGGATTTAATGCTCAATCAGGTACTATGCTGTATGTTTCGCATGCACGAGTGCCGCGCCCTGGTACGCGGTTCGCGGTTCGATGGTAGTCAACAGGAGGCTTTCCGGGCTGTATGAGGCAACGGTTGTTCATCAGTGCGATGTTCGGTGTGTTCCTTGGGGTGACGTTGGCGGCAGTTCCCGCGCACGCCGAATTCAAGTTCGCCTATGTTGACGTGCAGCGCGCGCTCAACGAGTGCGACGCCGGCAAGCGGGCCAAGGCCGAGTTCCAGGGCCGCGTCACCTCGCTCGAGGGACGTCTGCAGCGGCAGCAAAATGAAGTGCAGTCGCTCAAGGACGAAATGGAAAAAAAGGGCATGCTGATGAACCCCGATCAGCGCCAGAGCTTGCAGGATCAGTACATGGAGAAGCTCAAGAACTTCGAGCGCGACTACAAGGACTCGAAGGACGAGCTGCAGGCCAAGGACCAGGAGGTAACCGCCAAGATCGTCCACGACCTCGCCCAAGTCATCCGCACGCTCGGCGAGCGCGACAACTACACGATGGTGTTCGAGAAGGGATCGATCCTGTGGGGCGCCCCGAGCATCGATATCACCGACCAGGTGATCCGCAGCTACAACGCTATGCACGTGACGATTGGCACCGTCGGCGAAGGCGCCGGCGGCGCTGCGCGCGTGAGCGCGCAAGCCGAGGAGCCGGGCGCGTCACAGCCGTCGGAATTCGGCGAAGAAGCGGCCAAGAAATCGACCATCTCGAAGTAGGCCGCCGATGACCAAGGTGCGTGAAGTAATTCCCGGTGCCTGACGACCACGAAACCAAAATCTCGGAGCTCGAGCGGGTGCTGGGACTGCTGCCCCATCGCTATCCGTTCCTGCTCGTCGATCGCATCCTCGAGCTGGTCAAGGGCCGCGTCGTAACGATCAAAAACGTCACCTTCAACGAGCCGTACTTCGCGGGGCATTTCCCGGGACATCCCGTGATGCCGGGGGTGTTGATCGTCGAAGCGCTGGCGCAGTCGGCGGCAATCCTCGCGCTCAACGAAGTAGGCGGTGACCCGACCCGTCTGTTCATGCTGACGGGGCTGGACAAAGTGCGGTTTCGGCGCCGCGTCATCCCGGGCGATCAACTGAGGATCGAAGTAAAAATTCTGAAATTTCATCGTCCGCTGTGGCGTATGCATGCGCAGGCGCGCGTCGGCGACGAGCTGGCGGCCGAGGCGGAGTTGTCGGCGATGGAAGTCGAGGAGCAAGTTCGATAGCGGGCAAAATCCATTCCTCCGCGGTCATCGACAAGCGCGCCGAACTCGACACGAGCGTCGAAGTCGGCCCAGGCGCGGTGATTGGTCCGGACGTGAGGATTGGCGCGGGCAGCGTGATCGGTCCGTGCGCGATGATCGAGCGCAACACCATGATCGGCCAGCGCAATCGCATATGGCAGTTTGCGGCGATCGGCGCGGAACCGCAGGACCTGAAATTCAAGGGCGAGCCGTCGGTCGTCGAAATCGGCGACGACAACATGATTCGCGAGTTCGCGACCGTCCACCGCGGCACTGAAGGCGGAGGGATGATCACGAAAATCGGCAGCCACACACTAGTGATGACGTATGCGCACGTCGCGCACGACTGCATCATCGGCGATCACGTGATCCTGGCGGCGGGCACCGGGCTGGCGGGTCACTGCGTGATCGAGGACTACGCGATCTGCGAGGGCCAGGTTGGGGTGCATCAGTTCACCCGCATTGGCACGCACGCGATCGTGGCGGCGGGCGCGAAGGTCGCCCAGGATGTACCGCCGTACTCGATGGTTGCGGGCAGCGAACGCGCTCGGCTGGCGGGTATCAACGACATCGGCCTGCAGCGTCGCGGCTTCAAGCCGGAAACGATTGCGGCGCTGAAGTCGGCGATACGCACGCTGTTCTTCTCGAAGCTGCTGCGCGAGGACGCGATCAAACAGGCGCTGGACGATCACGGTAAGGTTGCCGAGGTCCGGCGGCTGGTCGATTTCATAGTCAACTCGAAGCGCGGAGTCGTTGGCCGCGAGCGTGAATAAGCTCGGGCTAATCGCGGGTAACGGCGTCTTCCCGCTCGAAGTGGCGCGTGCCGCGCGCGATCGCGGGATTGAAATCGTCGCGGTCGCACATCTCAACGAAAGCGATCGGGCGCTCGACTCTGTCGCTGGCGAAGTTACCTGGATCAAAGTCGGCGAGCTGCAGAAAATAATCGACACCTTCAAAAACGCCGGAGTGTCGCGCGCCGCGATGGCCGGCGGCATCTCGCGTGTGCGGCTCAAGGATTCGTTCGCGCCCGACGCGCGCGCACTCAAGATGCTCGCCGGCATCGGGCGCTTCAGCGACGACGCGGTGCTGCGTGGCGTCGCGCGCGAAGTCGAGACTGAAGGAATTGAAATGATCGACCCGGTGCCGATGATCGAGCACTGGATCGCGCGCGCAGGCGTCGGCGCCGGTCCCGATCCGACTCCCGCGCAACGCCGCGACCTCGCTCTCGCGTTCGAGGTTGCGCGGCGCCTCGGCAGCTACGACATCGGCCAGACGGTCGCGGTCCGCGATGGAATGGTCGCGTCGGTCGAGGCGCTCGAGGGCACCGACGCCGCAATCCGGCGCGCGGCGGCGCTGGTCGGCGCGGGGTTGGTGATCGCCAAGGCGGCGAAGCCGGGGCAGGACCTGCGCTTCGATCGCCCCGCGATTGGCCCGGCGACGGTGGAACTGCTCGCCGAAATCGGTGCGGCGATGCTCGGCGTCGAAGCGGGAATCGCGCTGATTCTCGAACGCGATCGCACGCTCGAACTCGCGCGCGCGAAAAACCTGACGATCTACGGTTATGCCGAAACCGGTATCTGAGCTGCGCGCCGCGGTTATCGGCGCGGGCCGGCTGGGCACTCTGCACGCGCGCAAGTACGCCGCGATTGCGGGTATTAGGCTCGCGCACATCGTCGATATCGACCTCGAGCGGGCGCGAGCGCTGGCGGATGAAGTTGGCGCGACGCCGCTCGCAGACTATCGGCAACTCGCGGGCCAAGTGGATCTCGTGACGATTGCGTCGCCTGGCGTGACCCATCATGAGATAGCGTCCGCGACGTTGAAAGCGGGCATCGACGTGCTGCTGGAAAAGCCGATGGCGGAAACGCTGGCGCAGGCGCGCGAGCTGGCCGCGCTGGCGTCGTCGAGCGGGCGCATCCTTCAGATCGGCCATCTCGAGCGGTTCAATCCTGCGGTCGTGCATCTGCATTCGATCGTGAAAAATCCGCGCTTCGTCGAATGCCATCGGCTCGCGCCATTCACCGAGCGCGGCACCGACGTGGACGTGGTGCTCGATCTGATGGTGCACGATCTCGACGTGATCCTGTCGGTGGCGCCGTCGGAGGTCGCGTCGCTCGAGGCGTTGGGGGTCGCGATCCTCACCGATCGAATCGACCTCGCCAACGCGCGCATCCGCTTCCAGAGCGGTCTCATCGCAAATCTGGTCACCAGCCGCGTGGCGGCACGGCGCGAGCGCAAGATTCGCTTCTTCCAGCCCGACGCGTACATCTCGGTCGACTACGAGGCGCGCAGCATTCAGATGTATCGCAAAACTCCGCCTGCGCGCGGCGCGCAGTTCCCGACGATTTCGGCGGAGCAGATCGAGTTTGGCGAAGGCGACCCGCTGGCCGACGAAGTCAATGCGTTCGTCGCCGCGGTTCGCAGCCGGTCCACCCCCGCAGTCAGCGCCATCGACGGCCTGCGCGTAATGGAACTGAGCGAGAGGATCAAGGAAGTGATGCTGACGGATTCGGTCGCGCCTTGACCTCCAAGGTACGCTGCGACAGGATTGGTGCTCGATGCGTGCCAGCAGGGTTAAAATTCTCGGCGGCCTGGTGCTCGCCGCCGGCGCCGCATTTCTCATCTTCACCGCGACCTCAGAGTGCACAATGGTGACCGGCAACGGTGACGTCGCCGTCAGCCTTTCGGCTCTGGCTCCCGGCAGCGCGCGGCTTTTCTGTTACACCGACGAAGCGGGCAAACGGCTGCGCTTCCTGCTCGCGCGCGGCGACGATGGCAAAGTCCGATCGGTATTCGACGCGTGCCGTCAGTGTTCTACTTTTCATAAAGGCTACCGCGTAGCTGGCAGCGAACTGATTTGCCGCGTGTGCGGGAATCATTACCCGATCGATCGAATGTCTGAAGGCAAAGCCAACTGCGTTCCGGTCAGCCTGCCGCATGAAGACGGTTCTGGGGTTGTACGCATCAAGACCGCCGATCTTGAAGCCGCGCGCGCGTTCTTCTGAGCAGCTATTGCAAGATCATGCTTGAGACTCGCCACGTCAGGAATTTTGGACGCGCTCCAAGCATCGTCGTTTTTGCGGCGATGCTTGCGCTGGCGGCGTGCGGCGATCGCGAAGCTCGGGGCGACTACCCGGCGGCCAACGGCAACGATTGCTTGCCGGCAGTGAGTCTGATCGATCAGCACGGGGCAACGGTCTCGCTCGCGTCGCTGAAGGGCAAGCCCGTGCTGATCGACTTCGTTTATACTTCGTGCGCATCGACCTGCCCGCTGCTGACGGAGAAGATGGCGGCGATCGCGCATCAGCTCGGGCCCGCTCTGGGAGCGGACGTCACTATAGTCTCAATCACGCTAGATCCTGAACACGACCGTCCCGCGGAACTTGCAAAATACGCGAAGAGTCACGACGCTGACGAGAACGGCTGGATTTTTCTGACCGGAACGCCTGCGCAAATCGATCAAGTGCTCGCGCAATTCAAACTCCGCCGAACGCGCGAGAGCGATGGAACGATCACGCACTCGATTGAAGCATTCCTGCTCGGTCCCGACGGCCATCAGATTCGGCAGTACAGCGCCCTCGACGTGAGCCCGGACGCGGTGGCGGCCGATGTTGATCAGGCGCGCAGCAAAGGTTAAGAGCGAGAACGATGGCTAGCCGACTTACGATCGATCGCACGACGATGCGGCAACTGGCCGCTACGATGGCGTTGGTCATGATGATGGCGAGCCTGCCGTCGATCGGCGTGATCATCATTGCCGATCGATCGGGTCCGACTATCTCGATGGATATCTGCCATCCACTGCCGTCGCTTGAAACGTCGGTGGGCACCGTGCTGATCGCGCGCCCGGCATCGTCCGGGATCGGCGCGCAGATCGTCCTGCATGAAACGGTGGCCCAATTCGTTCCCGTTCTGAAAAGCAAACTCGCCGATACTCCCGACCCGCCCCCGCCCAAACTGTTCTGCTAGAAGGCATTTTCGCAATTTGTCTTCGCTGATCGATGACTGCCTCGCGAGCCTCGACGGGTTCGCGAGCACGGGCGCGGCCTTAGGCGGCCGGGATGGATGTTTATGCGGAGGAATCTGATTCTCGCGTTGATGATCGTGTTCGCGATGCGTGCGAGCGCGGCGTACGCACATGGAGTTGTGGGTGATTACATATTCCTGGAGCCGCTGGTGACCGACGATGCGACTCCGGCTAACGAAGCGGACATAGTCGCGCCGACCTGGAACCGGAACTCCGGTGGCCGAACTCTCTCGATCGGTTCGTCGATCGAAAAGCTGCTTGGCACCGACAGCGACAATTTGCCGCGATTCAGCGTCGGCGGCGGCTCGACCTGGATCTCCCAATCGCCAAAGCAGGGACACGATGTCAGTGGGTTCGACGACCTGGAGCTGTTTGCAAAGTATGCGTTTCTAATCATTCCGCAACATGAATTTATTTTGTCGGCCAAGGCAGTGCTGGATTTACCCACCGGCAATCCGTCGGTTCAGGAGCAACAGCATACGAGCCTCGGGCCGGAATTGATTGGAGCGAAAGCGCTGGGCGACTTGCCCAACACCACGATTCTGAAGTGGCTGCGGCCGATTGGATTCCAGTTTGATTACGGCTATATCCCGGCGTTGGGCGGGCATACCAGCCACAACATGTTTGCCGATGGCATGATTGAGTATTCGCTTCCGTACCTGAGCAACAACGTTCAGGACATTGGATTGAAATGGCCGCTGCGCAATATGTTTCTTTACAATGAGTTCAACTACAACCAGTTAGTCAAAGGGCCGTCGGGTCAGACCTTCCCCACGATTCTGGTGACGCCCGGAATTGCGTACGTCAGCTACCGTTTCGAACTCAGCGTCGGCACCCAGTTCGCGCTCAACCAGGCCAGCGTATCCGGCAATCATGCGGCAATCCTCGGGTTATTGGATATTTTCTACGACTCGATAATTCCGCAGGGCAACTGGAAGCTTTACGGAGAATGAGAAACATGTACGTCCGAAAAATGTTGCTATTGGCACCGGCGCTACTGGCTATTGCACTGAGTATTCCAATCCCGGCCACGGCGCATTCGTTTCCTGAGGAGGAGAGTCCGAAGGCGGGGCAGAAACTGGCGGCGCCTCCGTCGGAGGTGACGATCAAATTCGATGCACCGATCGAGAAGTTGTTCGCCAAGCTGGAAGTAACGGGCGCCGACGGGCAGAACCTGGCAGCCGGAACGCCGCAGGTCAGCGACGACGGGATTGAGCTGTCGGTCAAGTTGGGCGCGCTGAAACCGGGCGACTACACGGTCAAATGGGCGGTCGTTTGCATCGACACCCATCACACCAACGGTTCGTATACCTTCTCGGTCGGAAGCGGCGGATCGTGATCCCGCAGCCGATATTCGCGTGGCCGTTGGTAGGATCCCAGGTGCTGATATTCGGAACTACAGCCTTTGCACTGGCGGCAGCGCCCCGCACGCGGTCCGATGGCGATCGATGGCGGCGGAGCATGGCGTCGCTGTGGCGGGTGCTCGCGATTGTCGTACTCGTGATGTCGCCGCTGAGACTTTTGTCCGTCGGTGCGGGAATGGCCGATTCGACCTTCAGAGAAGTGCTTCCGATGATGCCGCAAATAATGCGCGAGACGTATGCCGGTCGGGTTTGGACGTGGCGGCTCGCGACGGCGTTGCTGTTGGCGCTGGTCGCTTGGATTCCCGCACCTGGGCGCGTCGCGACCGCGCTGATATTCGCCATCTCGGGCGCACTGCTAGCGTTTCAGAGCGTCACGAGTCATGCCGTCGACAAGGGCGCGTTTGCGATCACGGCTCACTTCGCGCATCAAGCCGCCGCGGGAATGTGGATTGGGGCGCTGGTCTCATTGCTGATAGGCGCGACTTATGGACATGCGAGCGCAGATTGGCTGCGGTCGGCAACGCCGCGAGTATCCACCATCGCGGGATGGTCAGTCGCTGTGCTGATCGTGACCGGCGCGATAAGAGCGTGGGACGCATTGGGACTGCATCTCGATTTGCTGGTCAATTCGATTTACGGGCGGACGCTGCTGTGGAAGGTCGGTACGGCGGCCACGGTGATTCTGATCGGCGGCTACAATCGATATCGGCTGATAGGATCGGTTGGAGAATCGTCGGCGCGCGCATCGTTGATTCGCAACGTGGCCGTGGAATGCGGTCTGCTGGCGGTAGTGCTTGGATGGTCGGTCGTCCTGTCCAATACACCGCCGCCGCATTGAGTCTTGCGCTCGACCAAGGTCTATTGAGAAAAGCTTGATGCAGACTTCAGTGACATCGATAGGCGCTCACGATTCGGCGCCCCTGCCGTTCGCGAGGAATCTCGCGGCGCAAATTGTGCGCGATCTCGGCGGCGTCGCGATACTCGCAGTCGTGGCCCTGGCGGCTGGCCTCGTGATCAATCGATACTCGTCCGCGCCACTCCCGATCGTTTATCGAACGCCGGAACAGCGGTTCGACGCCGAGCTGACGACCCTGGTTTCGGCGCCGCCGTTCAAAATCGCGCCGGCCGCAACTATCGGACTCGATAAGTTCCGCTCAGCCGTCGATGCCAAGAGCACGCTCATCCTCGACGCGCGGCCGTCGTCGTTTTTCGAGGTTGGACACGTGCCGGGAGCGATCAATCTCGCGCGCGACGACTTCGCGCACGACTATCGGAAACTGTCAGCCGTGCTGGATGCGAATCGGGACAAGCCGATTATCGTTTACTGCTCGGGCGGCGACTGCCACGACAGCAAGCTCGTCGCGAACGCGTTGCTGAGTCTCGGCTTCAGCGACGTCACGGTGTTCACCGGTGGCTGGGACGCATGGTCGGCCGCAGGATTGCCGGCCGCTACGGGGCCTTCACGATGACGCACACGGACAATTCGCGTCGCAGCTACGCGGTACTTGCGCTCAGCCTGGCAATCGCGGCGATTTTCATTTACGCGGGCATCGACAAGCTTCGCGACCCGCTGCAGTTCGCCGATAGCATCGCGGCATTTGCAATTCTGCCCGCGGTGTTCGTCAACCTGCTGGCATTCGGCCTGCCGCCGTTCGAGATCGCATCGGGGCTCTTGTTGCTTGGACCACGGACCAGGCGGGTCGGAGCGCTCGCGATCGCGGTCATCACCGTAATGTTTCTCGTGGCGTTGGCGTCGGCGCTTCTTCGAGGCCTCACGCTCGACTGCGGCTGCTTCGGCCCCGGCGCTCCATCACGACCGCGGATGTGGGTCGAGCTCGGCCTGGACTCAGTGCTGTTCT
>Ga0070761_10000985_pt1 | contig 17965 bp, 15 predicted proteins | sample HubBroMetageREF1_FD_66724 | JGI IMG/M metagenome (GOLD analysis project Ga0070761, IMG submission 66724) | Reference soil microbial communities from the Hubbard Brook experimental Forest, New Hampshire, USA - Hubbard Brook CCASE Soil... | ecosystem: Environmental > Terrestrial > Soil >... | reverse complement strand
TGCCGTTTCTGTTTGCCTACTACCGGATGCTGAACGTGGCGATGGATCTGCGGCACGCACCGTGGCTTTGGGTGCATGATCTTTCAGCGCCCGATCCGTGGCATATTCTGCCGATTGCTATTATCGTGACCATGTTTTTCATGCAGCGGATGACGCCGCAGGCGGGAATGGATCCGGCGCAACAGAAGATAATGAACCTCATGATGCCGGGCATGTTGGGCTATATGAGTTGGTATCTGCCGGCCGGGTTGGGCTTGTACTGGTCCGCGGGCCAGCTGATCGGGATCGTGCAGCAGGCGGTGATGAATCGAACGTCGCTGGGCCGGGAGATGCGCGAGATGATGGAGAAGCGGGCGCGGAAGAAAGACAAATAGCTGTCAGCTCTCAGCCATCAGCTTTCAGTTAAATCCAGCCCCTGAAGGGGCATCTGATTTTGAGAAATTTGCGGTATCGCTAAAGCGCTACCCTGATACGAGCCTTTCGTCGTTTGCACGCTCTTGGCATTTACTGATAGCTGAGAGCTGACAGCTGAGAGCCTAACTTATGCCGATCACTGACAAGGTTGCTGCTGCTACACAGATTGGGGAATTTCTGCAGGTCGTCATTTCCAATGGCGGCTTCAAGCTGAAGTATCGGATCACGGTCGATCCTCCGATCGCGCAGAATCGCGAGTGGGAGCATCCGGAAATTCTAGTAGAGTTTGCCGGGCCGGATTCGGCGCTGTTGCTGGAGCGGGGCGGAGAGTTGCTGCGTTCGTTCGAGCTGCTGGCGTCGGAGATCCTGCACCTGCAAGGCAACGAGCACGAGAAAATCTGGTTCGACTGCAAGAATTTCCGGGCGATGCGGATCGACGAACTGCAACTGGCGGCGCGGGTGGCGGCAGAGCAGGTGCGGCGGACGACCGAGCCCTACCGGTTCGGGCCCATGTCGTCGCGCGAGCGGCGAATCGTACATCTGGCGCTGCGCGAGGAAAAAGATTTGCGCACTGAAAGTGACGGCGAGGGTGGACGACGGTCGGTGGTGGTTTATCCGGCGAGTTATAAGTCGACGGCTCCGGCGAGGCGGGAGCGGCGGACGATTTCGTAGTTGCCGAGCTGCGCTCGGCTGGACAGCCGAGGGCGGCTGTCCCCAGGTGGACGGGGCATATCCCCATCACCACACGATCTTTGCCCGTTGCACAGTTTGCGCGGCAGTTAGTTTCTCGACACTTGACAGCAGAAAAAAATCGCGGTTGGATAAAGCGCTCGCGCGGAATTTTTTTGTTCGAACAGACCGCCGCGGCGATTTTTTTGTGCTAGTATGCGGTTCGTCTCGTAATAAATTTCACAGACAACCCGTACTGCAAAACAGGCTCTGCTCTGCAGGAAACGACGAACGCATAATTTCAAGACTGGTCTCTCCCGGACGTTTTTGCGCCGGCGCTTTCGATATTCTGATAAACAATGTCTCTCACCAGTTCCGCCATCATCCCGAACCCTTGGGTGCGCATCCTCGACGCCCTGGAAAAGAAAGTCAACCGGCATTCCTACGACACCTGGTTGAAGCCGACGCGGTATAGCCACGCCAGCAACGGAATTCTTTTCGTGCGCGTACCAACCGCCGAGTTCCGTCATGTCGGAGACAAATACGCAGATCTGATTCAGGAAGCGGTCGACAACCTCGGGCTCGGATACGAGGATGTGAAATTCGTGACCGCCGAAGACGATCCCTCGAACACGCCGATCCGGCATAACGGCGGACTGTCAGTTCATAGTTCGGGTCCTGGTTCGAACTTCGGTTCGAGCGGCGGTCCGAACGCCGGCGCGAGTCCGGGTCCGCCGGCGACGACCGGCTTGCATCCGGCGCAGGGGCGGTTCGATTGGGATAGTGCGGCGCAACTGAATCCCCGCTACACGTTCGACGCTTTCGTCATCGGCAGCGGGAACCAGTTCGCGCACGCCGCTTGCCAGGCAGTAGCCGAGCGGCCGTCGAAGGCCTACAACCCGCTGTTCCTGTATGGCGGCGTCGGGATGGGCAAGACGCACCTGATGCAGGCGATCGGGCACGAGATCAAGCGACGGACGCCGCAGGCGGCGATCTGCTACGTGTCGAGCGAGAAGTTCACCAACGAGATGATCAACTCGTTGCGCTACGACAAGATGATCAGCTTCCGGGATAAATTCCGGACCATGGATGTGCTGCTCATTGACGACATTCAATTCCTGGCGCAGAAAGAGCGGACGCAGGAGGAGTTCTTCCACACATTTAATGCGCTGCACGAGTCGATGAAGCAGATCGTGATCGCGAGCGATCGTCCGCCCAAAGAGTTGGCGGAATTCGAGGATCGCTTGCGCAGCCGGTTTGAGTGGGGACTGATCGCCGATATTCAGCCGCCGGACCTGGAAACCAAAGTCGCCATCCTGCAAAAGAAAGCGGAGCAGGAACGAGTCACGTTGCCGACCGATGTGGCGTTGTTTATCGCCACGAATATTCGTTCGAACGTTCGTGAGTTGGAAGGCGCGCTGATTCGCCTGGTGGCGCATTCTTCGCTGATCGGGGCCGAGATCACCCTTCCTTACACCCAGCAGGTGCTGAAGAATTTCATCGATTCGCAGGCGCGCAAGGTGACCATTGAATCCATTCAGAAAGCGGTAGCCGAGCAATTCGGGCTGCGTCTGGTGGAGATCAAGGCGAAAAATAATTCGCGATCGATTGTGTATCCGCGGCAGATTGCGATGTACCTGGCCAAGCACCTTACCGAAGCTTCCCTGCCTGAAATTGGACGCCAGTTCGGGGGTAAGCACCACACGACAGTCTTGCATTCCGTGGACAAGATTGAAGAGGCTCGCAAGAACGACAAGGATTTGAACAGGTTGCTCAATAAACTGACCGAGCAATTGGGCGCGTAGGGGGCGGTTTCCGCCAATTTTTCCACTCTTCAGGCTATTCTTCCTGCCGTCTGGCTGTGGAGTATTTGTGGAAGCTGTGCGAGACCGGACCAAAACTTGGGAATCGTCCCGGTGTTACGATGGCCTCCGCCGAGGCGGCGAGCGATTGTTCACATGAAGGGTTGATGTGGAAGCAACTGAACCGCAGGGACCTGGACCGGTTTTCCACTTCTCCGACCCACCTACGGTTACTACTGGTTTTCTTGCATTTGCATTTGATATAAGAAGAGAACAGAAGTAGAGTCGGGAGACCCAATATGCCGGTGGAAGTCGCCCCTGCCATAGCCACAACGACCATGGAAATTACGGTCAGCAAGTTTGAGCTTCTTCGCGAACTGACAGCCACTCAGGGTGTAGTGGAGCGCAAGACCACGATTCCGATTCTCTCCAACTATCTTTTTGAGGCGTCGGGAGACAAGTTGTCGCTGACCGCGACCGACCTCGACCTGAGCCTGCGCACGTCCTGTAGCGCCAAGGTAAAAAAAGACGGTGCCTGCGCGATTCCAGCACGCAAACTCTACGACTATGTGAAGTTGTTGCCCGATGCCGATATCACCATCCGGTTGCTTGAGAACCACTGGGTCAGTATTCGCTGCGGACGGTCCAACACGAAGATGGTGGGCATGGCGCGGTCGAATTTCCCGAGCCTGCCCGTATTTCCGTCGGCAGGAGTGATCAAGATTCCGGCAGCCGTGCTGCGATCGATGATTGCCAAAACCGGCTTTGCGATTGCCAGCGAGGAGTCGCGTTACACACTGAACGGTGCGTTGATGGTGCTCAAGCCGGAGTCGATCACCATGGTCGCGACCGATGGCCACCGCTTGGCGCACGTGGAACGCTCGGGAGAAAAGTTTGAAGGCGTTTCGGGCGAGATGAAGACGCTGATTCCGAAGAAAGCGATGGATGAGTTGAAATCGCTGCTCGATTCCGAGGTCGAGACGATCGACTTCGCCAAAGACGAGTCGACGTTGTTCTTCCGTGTCGGGCCGCGCTTGCTGACGTCGCGCCAGTTGACGGGCCAATTTCCCAACTACGAGGCGGTGCTGCCCAAAGACATCTCCAAGTCGATCGCGCTGCATGGCGAGGAACTGGGAGCCGCGATTGCGCGCGTGGCACAGTTCGCCGACGAGCGGTCGCGCGCGGTGCGGCTGCGTCTGGAAAAGAGCGAGTTGAAGATTTCTGCGTCGTCGACCGAGACCGGCGAGTCGGAGGATTCGATCGAAGTCGCTTATGACGGTGAGCCGATGGCGATCGGGTTCAACGCGCAATATCTAACCGACTTCATCAAGGCAACCGGGTCGTGCGAAGTAAAGCTGGAGCTGAAGGATGCGCAGTCTGCCGGGCAACTTCGTCCCGCGGAAGGCGAGGATTACAAGTACCGGTATATTGTGATGCCGATGCGGATCTGAGGCCTCTGGCATGCGGAGCGAAATGTAATGTTATCCGGTTTCAAGAAGTTTATATTGCGCGGCAATGTCGTGGATATGGCTGTGGGAGTGGTGATCGGCGCGGCCTTTGGCGGCGTGGTCACGGCGCTGACCACAGACCTGTTGACGCCACTGATTGCGGCGGTCGTGGGCAAGCCGGACTTCTCTGCCGTTCATTTCATGATTCACGGAACGCTGTTTCCCCTGGGCCATTTCATCAACGCTGCCCTCGCGTTTCTGCTGATTGCTGGGGCCATTTATTTCTTTGTGGTGGTGCCAGTGAATGCGCTAGTCGCGCGGATGCACAAGGATCCGGCGCCGGCGGATCCGACCACCAAGAAGTGTCCGGAATGTCTAAGCGAGATTCCGATCGATGCGCGGCGCTGCAGCCATTGCTCGGAGCCGGTAATGGGAAGGGCCGCGTAGCGAGCTGTGTCCCCAGCCCCTAAAGGGGCGTGGTTTTTCGCCTGCTTACGGCATCGCGAAGGCGATCGCCGGACACGAAGCCCTTGGCAGCGGACTCACTAGCAAACCCTCTTCCGCCTTGGCGAAATTCGGGGGATTCCTGTAAAATTGGTGTTTCGGCAACAGGCCTGGAAGGACTTCAGAGTTATGGCACGAGTTTGTGATATCTGCGGCAAGGGGCCGCAGTTCGGAAATACCATCAGCCACGCCCACAACGTGAGTAAACGGCGCTGGAACGTCAATCTGCGCCCGGTTCACGCCAAGGTGGGAGCCGCTACCAAGCACATCCGCGTCTGCACTTCCTGTCTGCGCAGCGGCAAAGTGGTTAAGGCGTAGCTTTTTCAGAAGCCCGCGGACGGTTCGCAATCCCGCGGGCTTTTGTGTGTCTGTCAGCTTTACGCGGACAGAGCCGACCCTGAGCGACATTCTCTTGCAGTGCCGGCGGTTGGCCGGCCCCACGCAAGCCTCTACTTCACATCTACCAATTGCACGTCGAAGATCAGGATTGAGTTGGCCGGAATGACCCCCGGAAAACCTTTTTCTCCGTAGGCCAGGTCGGGTGGGATGCGTAGTTGGCGCTTGCCGCCGACCTTCATGCCAGCGACCCCTTCGTCCCAACCCTTGATTACCTGGCTGGCGCCCAGTTTGAAAGCGAACGGACGGCCGGTCCCGACCGAGCTGTCGAACTTCTTGCCGTTGGTGAGCCAGCCGGTGTAATCCACTTTGACTTGTTGTCCGGTTTGCGCCACCGCGCCGGTGCCGACTTTGATGTCCCAATATTCAAGACCGCTCGAGGTCTTCACGGGATCGCCGCTGACTTTGGTGGGCCCGCTGGTGGCGGGTTTCGCGGTTTGGGCGGCGATCAGTGCGGCCAGTGCCAGCAACGTGATGACTAGGATGACAATTTTCATAGTGCCTCTTTTCTGGTTTTTCCCAAAAACTAGTTTTCCTGAAATGCGCGAGCGATCAAGCCATCGCGATCACATCAATTTCAACCAGGACGTCTTTTGGAAGGCGCGCGACTTCGACCGTGGAGCGGGCTGGCGGCGCCTGCTTGAAATAGTGCCCGTAGACTTCGTTCATTGCGGCAAAGTCTCCCATGTTCTTGAGGAAGACGGTGCAGCGCAGAACTTTCTCCAAAGTGCTGCCCGAGGCCTGCAAAATGGCGGCAAGGTTCTTGAGGACGCGGTCAGTTTGCGCGCGGACGTCGCCTGCGATCACCTGTTGGGTGGCGGGATCGATGGCTACCTGTCCGGATGTGAAGATCAGGCCTTGGGCCCGAATGGCCTGCGAGTAGGGGCCGATGGCTTGCGGGGCCTGAGCGGTGGCGATTACGTCGCGCATGATTCCTCCAGTGCGGAATGCGTTTCTGCCGTAATGATGAAGGTGATAACGAAGAGTGATTAACGCAGATTGCGGCGGTGGAAGTCAAACGCGCCAGTGGAGAGACGGGCGCCCCTCGCCCGTTCACCTCAGAACAGCGAACTCTGTCTACGGTTGGGAGTGATTCCGAAATGTTCGTAAGCCAGTTGTGTTGCCACTCGGCCTCGGGGCGTGCGGTTCAGAAAGCCGATCTGGATCAGGAAGGGCTCGTAGATTTCTTCGATGGCGTCGGGTTCCTCGGCGAGCGCGGCGCCCAGTGTGTTCAGGCCCACCGGTCCGCCCTGATATTTCTCGATGATGGTGAGCAGCAGTTTGCGGTCGACTTCGTCGAAGCCGTAGCGGTCCACTTCCAACATGCTGAGCGCGGACTGGGCCGTGGCCAGATCAATCGATCCGTTGGCGCGCACCTGGGCATAATCGCGCACGCGCCGCAGCAGGCGATTGGCGATGCGCGGCGTTCCACGGGAGCGGCTGGCGATTTCAACAGCCCCGGGACGGTCGATCTTCACGCCTAAGATTTCCGCCGAACGCGCGACGATCACGCGCAGGTCGTCATGAGTGTAGAACTCCAGCCGCAACAACAGGCCGAAACGCGACCGCAGTGGGGCGGAGAGCAGTCCGGCGCGCGTGGTGGCGCCAATGAAGGTGAAGGGCTTCACGTCCATGGTGTGCGTGCGCGCGGACGGGCCCTGTCCGATCATGATGTCGAGCTTGTAGTCTTCGAGCGCGGAGTAAAGGAGCTCTTCGAGCGCGGGCTGCAGGCGGTGCACTTCATCGATGAAAAGCACCTGCCGGTCGTGGAGATTGGTGAGGATCGCGGTGAGGTCGCCCTTGATCTGCAGAGTGGGGCCGGAGGTCTGCTGGAAGGCGGCGCCGAGTTCGTTGGCAATGATGTTGGCGAGCGTCGTTTTGCCCAGGCCAGGCGGACCGTAGAGCAGGACGTGGTCGAGCGCTTCGCCTCGGGATTTGGCGGCCTGGATGGCTACGTCCAGATTCTCTTTTACTTTGGCCTGGCCGATGAATTCCTGCAGGCGCTGCGGGCGGAGCTTTAGCTCGAAAGAGGAATCGTCTTCGACCGGGGCGGCGGACACCAAGCGGTCTTTTGTGTGTGCGGGTAGCTGGAGAGCGGGATTGTCTTTGGCGGCGGACACTGAAGGCGATGGTAGCAGTTCTGCGTTCTCGGTTCTAGGTTTCTGCGTGTGGGGCGGACCCTCTTGTCCGCCAACTTCAAACCCTCTTCGGTACTTGGCCCCTGTACGTGGGTGGCGTCGGCCCTACGCGGACAGGAGTGTCCGCGCCACACAATCTACTGACCGATCACGCCCAGCCGCACGCCCTTCAGCCGGTTGGGATCGAACCAGCCTACTTTTTGCCCGAACCAGGGCTTGCTGCCCATGAGTCTGTACTTCTTGGCCGCTCCCGCGAAGTCGCGCGTGCCCAACAGGTAGGCGACCGGAGCCTCGCCAAACTTGCCGAGGTGCTCGGAGAGCCAGCCTCCGCCCGAAGGCGCCGCCAGAATTACCGGCTCGCCGGGAAAGTAAGCGAGCTTGCCGAAGTCTTTCTGGGTCTCGGTTAGAGGAGCGGCCCAGCCGTAGGCTTTGCGGAACAGAGCAATCGCCGCATCGAGGTTGTTGACCGCAAGCACCACATTCTCGACGCCGTAAACCGGCGCTCCCTGCATGCCGGCTGAGGTCTGGACGCGCCAGGCGCGCGGCGTCTGGTCTTCGATAATAAAGGGCAGCGTGGAGCCGGGACTTCCGGAACCGACGTCGGCGGTCTTCCACTCGATCGACATGCCGTCGGGGCGCTTGCGGCTGCCTGCTTCGGGGGTCCTGACGGAAATTCCCGCGTTCTTCAGCCGATCCACTTCCTGCAACAGAACGTTCGTGCCCACCGCCCAGGCGCAGGTGACGGCATCCTCGGACATATACCTCGCCCAGGCGGAGCCCGCGGTTACTCCTGGCTTTATGGGCGCAATCAGTTCAAGGTAAGTCGTGTCATCGAAGCCAATGATGGCCATTTGGGTAATGCCGTTGCCGTGGGGGCCGCCGAGGTCGGGAGTCATGCCCACATCGGTGAAGATCTGGCGTAGCGGATCAAGATTCGATCCACAGATCGAAACATGATCAAGCTCCAAGGTCACGCTCTTGCTTTGCTGGCTAGTATCAGTTTGGATCATCCCAGTTTCAGTCATCGCAGATTGGGAGCTGAGTAACAGAACAAGGGTTGCGAACGACAAACGGCAGCAGATCGGGGAAGTCCGCTTGAACATCCGTGCCTCCTTGGTAAGAACAAAGACGAAACACGAATGGTACGCCAGAATGGGCATGCGGTGAATCTTTTTTGAGGCAGCGGTCCGCAGTGGACGGGCGAGGACGCCCGTCTCTCCACGAACTCCTACTCCTCCTCTTCTTTTACCTCGCCGCGCTCCGCCTTCGCCTTCTCAATAATCTTGTCCTGCAATTGCTGCGGCACAGTGTCGTAGTGATGCATCTCCATGGAGAAGCTGCCGCGCCCCTGCGTCATCGAAGTGAGATCGGCGCCGTAAGTAAGCATTTCGGCCATGGGTACCTCGGCCTTAACGATCGTATTCCCTGCCTTGTTATCCATCCCCTGGATGCGTCCGCGCCGGCTGTTCAGGTCGCCCATAATGGTCCCGGCAAACTCGTCGGGGATGGATATCTCTACATGCATGATCGGTTCCAGCAGCGTGGGCTTGGCCATTTCCATGGCCTTGCGAAATGCGATGCGGCCGGCCATCTGAAACGAAAGGTCGTTCGAATCCACGTCGTGATAGGAGCCGTCATAAAGAATCGCGCGAAAGTTCACCACGGGATAGCCCGCGAGATAGCCACGAGCGGCGGCGTCTTTGATTCCCTTTTCGACGGCGGGAATGAAGTTGCGCGGGATAGCTCCGCCGAAAATATCGTTGACGAACTCGAACTCTACTTCGGAATTGCGCGGCAGCGGCTCCATTTTAATTTTGCAATCGCCATACTGACCGTGGCCGCCGGTCTGCTTCTTGTGGCGCCCCTGCACATCCGCTTTGCCGCGAATGGTCTCGCGGTACGGCACCTTGGGCGCTTTCAGCACCACTTCCGCGTGGTAACGCTTCTTCATCTTCGAGACCACGACTTCGATGTGCTGCTGTCCGGTGCCCGCGATCAGGAATTCTTTAGTTTGCGGGTCGCGGAAGAAGCGCAGCATGGCGTCTTCCTCCATCAGCTTGTGGAGGCCGACCCCAAGCTTGTCTTCGTCGGCGCGGCTCTTGGGCTCGATGGCGAAGGTGATGGCCGGCTCAGGCAGCTGTACCGCCTTATAACGGATGGGCGATGACTTATCGCCCAGCGTATCGCCGGTGAGAGTTTCTCTCAGCTTAGCGACCGCGCCAAGATCGCCCGCGTGCAGCTCCGGGATAGGAACCGCTTGCTTACCCTGGATCAGGGAAATGTGAGCGAACTTTTCTTGAATATTGCGATTGTAGTTCTGCAGCGAGGCGTCATTCTTCAGCACGCCGGAAAAAACCTTGAAATAGGAAATCCGGCCGGCGAACGCGTCCGACAAAGTCTTGAAAACATAGACGGAGGCGGGCTCGTTGTCGGTGCCCTTGCGTTCGGCGGGTGCGCTGCCTTCGGCCGTCCAGCCGGTGATGGCGTGATGTTCGCTGGCGGCAGGAGTGTAATCAACGATGAAATCCATCAGCTCGTCGACGCCGACGTTGCCCAGTCCGGAGGTGAAGAGCACGGGAAAAAGTTTGTCTTCGCGAATCGCTTCGTGCAGCGCGGGGACGAGATGCTCTTCGGGGATGGTGCCGGTTTCGAAGAACTCTTCCATCAACTCGTCTTTGCCCTCGGCGATCAGTTCAACCAGTTTTTCGTGAGCTTCCTTGGCGGCGCCGGCCATATCGGCGGGGATGGGACCTTCCTTGCCCTTGCCGTTTCCGCCCATCTCGTAGGTGTAGGCCTTCATGCGGACGAGATCGATGATGCCGCTGAGACTTTTCTCGCGGCCGATGGGGAGCTGCAACGGAGTAACGGCGCGGCCGAAGGCGTTGGTAAGCGACTCGAGCACACGGTTGGCGTCGGCGCGGTCGCGGTCCATGCGGTTCACCACGATCATGCGCGGCAGGTCAACGTCATTGCAGTATTGCCAGACGCGCTGGGTCACGACCTCAACGCCGGCCACGCCGTCCACGACAACCAGCGCGGCGTCGACCACAGGCAGCACCATCTTGGCCTCGTGGACAAACATATTGAAGCCGGGCGTATCCAGCAGATTGATCTTGACCTTCGCATCCGTCTGGCCCCACTCGACGAAAGCGAGCCCAGTCGAGATCGACATTTTGCGGGCGATTTCTTCCTCGTCGTAGTCGGTCGGAGCGGAGCCGTCGTCGACCCGCCCGAGGCGAGGCGCAGCTCCGGCGGTATAGAGCATGGCGGAGACCAGGGTAGTCTTGCCGGCATGCCCGTGCCCGATGAGGGCAAGATTGCGCAGATTGGCTGCGGCGTACACTTTCACGGGTTGTCTCCTTCCGCAGGCTTACGGGAAGGGTGATAAGGCCCGGAATGAGGATGAGTACAGGCTACAGGCCAGCCCAACAACGCCTGCGAAACTTCTGATGCTAACACAGGGGGCGGGAGGGCTCAAAGGAAGGGTGGTGCGGGAAGGGTGGTGCGGTTGGCGAGTCGTCACGGAACGTGTTTGCCTGCTGCGGTCGACGGGGTTGAGTCTACGCAACATGCTTCGGCGAGGTTCGCCAAGCGACACTTACAGCGAATCATGGGAGCCACATTGGTTGGCATTGTGAGTTGGATGGTTGCCCACTACGAGACGTTGGTCCCGGGAAAGGTCACCGTGGAAGCTGATCGGCCGGCGGCTGCTGGTGAGGCGACGTTCCACCGGATGGGAACTCCGACCATCGACCGTGATGATTACGGTCTCGCTGATGCCGAGGTAGAAAGTCTAGAACGCAAGAGGGCAACCGACATTCCGGACTCTGCCCGTGACGGCGCCATTCAGAATGTTCCAGCGGGTTTGATCGACGGGAGGCAAGTGATGGTCGAAGGATTCCCGGGCCGAGAGATAAGAGCTCACGCTCGTCGAAATTCGCTTCTTGATGCCCGCCTGCTCCTAGTCAAGAACCAAATCTACATCCTAATCGTCGGGAACGGCGGTGAGCAGAACAGAGACGACAAGAACATCCGGCGCTTTTTCGATTCCTTCGAGTCGCACGGCAGCTAGCTCAAGGGCGGTCACGACAACGACGCGCTCTTCTCTGCAATCAACCTCTTAATCTTCTCCACAAATTCCGCCGTCGCCATGTCTTCGGTCTTCTCTTTCCCACGGGTGCGGACGTTTACTTTGTTGGCTTCTGATTCCTTGTCTCCCACCACCAGCAGGAACGGAACTTTCTGCATGGCATGTTCCCGAATCTTCGCATTCATCTTCTCGTTCCGCGAATCCACTTCCACGCGCACTCCAGCGGTCCGCAGCTGCGCGGCGACTTTCTCCGCGTACTCCGTATGCCGCTCGGCGATCGGGATCATTGCCACCTGCACCGGCGAGAGCCACACCGGAAACGCTCCGGCATAGTGTTCGATGAGCACGCCAAAGAAGCGCTCGATCGACCCGTAGAGCGCGCGATGGACCATGAGCGGCTGCTTGCGGGTTCCGTCTTCGGCTACGTATTCGAGCTGGAAGCGTTGCGGCAGATTAAAGTCGAACTGCACGGTCGAGAGCTGCCACAGGCGTCCGATGGCGTCGACCAGCTTGATATCGATCTTCGGGCCGTAGAACGCGGCTTCGCCGGGAATGATCTTGTACTCAATGTTGCGCTCCTTGAGCACTTTCTCCAGCGAATCGGTGGCCAGCTTCCACTGCTCGTCGCTGCCCACAAAGTTCTTCCGGTCGTCGGGATTCCACGTCGATAGCTCGGTCTGGAATTTATCGAAGCCGAAGTCTTTCAGAACCTCCAGCGCAAAATCGAGGCAACCGACAATCTCCGCTTCAATCTGTTCGGGAGTGCAGAAGATATGCGCGTCGTCCTGCGTGAAGCCGCGGACCCGCAGCAGCCCATGCATCACCCCCGAACGCTCGTAACGATAGACCGTTCCGAGTTCTCCCAATCGCACCGGCAGATCGCGATACGACTTCAGCGAATCTTTGTAGATCAGGATGTGCCCCGGGCAGTTCATGGGCTTGAGGCGATATTCGGCGTCGTCGAGTTCCATTACGTCGAACATGTTCTGCGAGTAATAGCCCTCGTGTCCCGAGGTAAAAAACAACTGGCGGCGCGCCACATGCGGCGTGTAGACGAGCGAGTAACCGCGGCGCAGGTACTCTTCGCGCATCCAGTCTTCCATCTCCTTGCGGATAATCCCGCCCTTCGGATGCCAGAAGATCAGGCCCGGACCGGCAAGTTCCTGAATCGAAAACAGGTCAAGCTGTTTGCCCAGCACCCGATGGTCGCGTTTTTTTGCTTCTTCGAGGCCGTTCAGGTAGGCGTCGAGATCCTTCTTCGAAAAAAACGACGTGCCATAGATGCGTTGCAGTTGCGGATTCTTCTCGTCTCCCAGCCAGTACGCGCCCGCGATGTTGAGCAGCTTGAAGGCTTTGATCTTACCGGTGGAGGGCAGATGAGGGCCGCGGCAGAAATCCTGGAACTTGCCGGTCTTGTAAAGCGAGATTTTTTCATCGGGCTTGGTGAACTGCTCGATGAAGTGGCACTTCATGAAGTCGCCTTCACCCTTGAACTTCTCGAGACCTTCCTGACGCGGCAGAAATTCGCGCGCATAGGGCAGGTTTTGCTGGACGAGCTCCTGCATTTTCTTCTCGATCTTTTCGAGATCTTCGGGCGTAAACGCGGTGGGGCGATAAAAATCGTAGAAGAATCCGTTTTCAGTCGCCGGACCGTGGCCGAGCTTGGTCTCGGGGAAAAGTTCAAGCACGGCCGCGGCCAGCAGGTGCGCGGACGAATGCCGATAGACTTCGAGCGCCTCAGGGTCGCGGTCGGTGAGGATGCGCAGGTCGGTGTCGTTTTCGAGCGGACGGGTGAGGTCGATCAAATTGCCATTCGTTTTGGCGGCAAGAGCGGCCTCGGCAAGGCGTGGGCTGATGGACTTGGCAACGTCGAGCGCAGTGGTGCCCTTCGGGACTTCCTTGGTGCTGCCGTCGGGGAGCTTGAGATGAATGCTGTCAGACATGGATCGACCCTTGTATTCTGCTGAATCTTGCCAGTTTATCATTTGCTCGCGCGAGGGCGGGGCCGTCCCTATGTGGTTCTGGGTGCGGAATGCAGAGCTTCGATCGCGGACTTCACCTTGGCGGACACCTGGTCGGTATCGCGCACGGTCAACCCGGCAGTCGAAATTATTTCACCGGCACGCATCTCCAGGGGCTGGCACTTGATGTGATAGGTGTTCATCGGCAGCAGGTCGAAAGTGTCGATGAGCGCAATCGGGACGATATCCGCCTGAGCTTTGATCGCCAGAAAGAATGCGCCCGGCAGAAAAGGTTGAATTTTTCCGTCTTGCGTACGGCCGCCCTCCGGAAAAATTACCAGCGGCATCCCACCGCGCAGGCTCCTGAGCGCTGACTTGATCGAGCCGATTGATGCCGCCGGGTTCTGCTGGTTGATGCAAACTTGCCCCGAGCGTTTCAGATGCCAGCCAACGAACGGGTAGGCGAGCAATTCGCTCTTGAAAATAATGCGAAATTGAAATGGCAGGTTGACGTAGAGGATTGGAATATCGAGCGCCGACGCGTGCGTGACCGCATATACGCGAGGCTTGGAGTGCCCGATCTTCCCCATGTCCATATCGTTATCCTTATCCCATTCCAAGCCCGTGACTTTCACCGGCGACAGGATCGTTTTCATGATGAGCCACGACCAGAACCGCGCAAGATTGTGCTGGATGCGCCCGTCGCGGTCGAAGAGCGAGCAGATCAGAGAAAGCGTGCCCAGAATCAGGGTATAGGCCCAGATCAGCGGATCGAGAATGAAGTACGAGCGCAGATGGCTCCGCCAGCCATGGCGGCGCTTCGGTCGAGCGGCCCGCGTCTCAGAAGACCAGGTAGGGACAGTCGCCCCCGGCTGTCCACCCGGGCGCAGCTCCGCGCTCTCTTTTTCCGGTTCCGCGGTTGTGGCGATCTTGTTCAAGGTTGCCTGCCCACAAACTTTTCGCGGGCAAGAGCGCCCGCGCCACACGTATTTAGATGCGGACGCCGAGGATTCGCGTCGCCTCTCCCACAATGTAAATCGAACCAGTAACGACCACCAGACCGCGGGATCCAGCAACGTCTCGCGCCCGGCGCAGGGCGGCCGCTACATCCCGGGCCTCCTCAATATCCGTGCCCGCGGACACACGCGCCGCTGCCTGCCTGATCTCGTCCGGCCTCGCCGAACGTGGGTTGTTGGCCTGGGTCACGATCACATGTGCGGCGATCGGAAACAGAATCTCCGTGATTTCCCGCACCGCTTTGTCCCGCATCACGCCAAATACCATGGTGATCTCGCGGACGTTTCCCAAGTCCTGATATGCGGCCGAAAGCGTCGATCGCAGCGCCCACGCTCCGGCCGGATTATGCGCGACATCGAGCACATACTCGGGATCATCACCCGCAGCCGGCACCACCTGAAAGCGTCCCGGCCAACGCGTTTCGCGGACGCCGCGGGCGATCGTCTCCGCCGTGATCTGAGATGTGCCCTTCTCCTCCAAATCAAGGTTGCGCAGTTCCACGGCCGCAGCGATCGCCAGCGCGATGTTGCGCAGCTGATGACGCCCCACCAGCGGCGACTCGACCATGATTCGCGTGCCCATCACTTCCAGCGGATAGCGATTCCAGATGCCCGCCTCGCGGCTCATGCAACTCGCGCTGCCGGGCGACACCGGCGGCACATAGGGTACAGCATTCACGGCGCGTGCGCCCACATCCAAAATTGTGTTGCCGATTACGTCGTTGGCCTCGGACAATTGAGGCAGCGTCACTACAACCCCGCCCGGCCGGATGACTCCGGCCTTTTCGCCTGCGATCTCGCGGATCGTTTCGCCCAGATATTTCTGGTGATCGAGCGAGACGTCAGTGATGATGCTGAGGCGCGGCTCAACCACGTTGGTCGCATCCAGACGCCCGCCCATGCCGACTTCAAGCACAACCATGTCGGGCTGGCTGCGAGCGAAATATTCAAAGGCCATCGCCGTCAAGGTTTCAAAGAAGCTGGGATGCCAGGGCAGATCGCCTTCTGAAACCAGCCGCTCGGCGGTGCGGCCGACCACGTCATGGAGCATGGCGAAATCGTCGTCGCCGATGGGCTCGCCGTTGAGGCGAATCCGCTCGTTCATGCGAATCAGATGAGGCGAAGTATAGAGCCCCGTTTTCAGCGCCGAAGCTTGCAGAATGGAAGCCAGAGTAGCGGCCGTCGAACCCTTGCCGTTGGTGCCAGCAACCAGCGCAGTCGGGAAACGATTTTCCGGATGCCCCAGCGCCGCCAGCAGCACGCGCATATGTGCCAGATCGAACTTCTGCGAAGGCGTCTGCGCCAACTCGTGACCCAACGCGTACATCTGCGCGACTGCGTTTTCGTAGGACAAGGGGCAGCTCTCAGGTTACCAGTGTCAATCTTTGTTTTCACACGATCCAGAAAACCGCACTCAAAGGGTCAAACTGTGCGCCGAGCAGCGAATAGCGCGGCCTGACGGGGTTCACGGTTTGACCTTAAAAGGGCTTGGTTTGGCGTCGCAACTGGGAACGGAGAGCGGATGGCTGACGGCTGAGTGCTGTCTCTACGCTGCCTGCGCCATAAAATCCAGCGCCCGCGCGATGTAGGGCTTCAACTCCTTGCGCGCGACCACGGCATCCAGCATTCCGTGTTCCAGAAGAAACTCGGAGCGCTGAAAACCAGCCGGCAGCTTCTGGCGGATGGTCTGCTCAATCACTCGCGGTCCGGCGAAGCCAATCAGCGCGCCGGGTTCCGCGATGTTGAGATCGCCCAGCATGGCAAACGATGCGGTCACGCCGCCGGTGGTGGGATCGGTCAAAACCGAAATGTACGGAACCCGCGACGCGTCTAATCGCGCCAGCGCGGCCGAGATCTTTGCCAGTTGCATCAGGCTGATCACGCCTTCCATCATGCGTGCGCCGCCCGAGGCCGAAACGATGACAATCGGCGTCCGCGTTTCGATCGCCTTTTCAATGGCTCGCGTAATGGCTTCGCCAACTACCGCTCCCATACTGCCGCCGATAAAAGCATATTCCATCGCGCTCACAATCACCGGCCGGCCATTCAACTTGCCACGGGCATTCACGATGGCATCTTTCAGGCCGGTATCGGACTTCGCCTGCTTCAGGCGCGAGGAGTACGCTTTCAGGTCCACAAACTTCAGCGGGTCGGTCGAGACCAGATTGCTATCGAAAACTTCGTATTGATTATCGTCCAGAAGCTGGGCCAGGCGAGTGCGAGCGTCGAGGCGAAAATGTTTGTCGCACTTCGGACAGACGTTAAGGTTGTCTTCGAGGTCTTTTTTCCAGATGATCTGCCGGCAGCTGTCACACTTCACCCACAGTCCCTCGGTGCGTACTTTCTTCTCGCCCGAGGTGTCGAGTTCGCCGGATTGTCGTTTGAACCATGTCATAAGAATTTGTAATTGGTAATTTGTAACTTAAAAACCGAACCATCAGTGAACCGCATACATTCTACAGCTTATTATTACGCAGCACGCGTAGGCGCCTGGGATGGAACCCCTTCCGTGGGACGTCCCTCGGGCGGAAAGGCATGAATTTCAGCGCGCGCTTTCGGCAAGCTGTTCGGGTACTTCTCCTGCTGAAACTTGATCAAATTCTCCCGCACCAAACAGCGCAGGTCCCAGGCCTTCGAAGAGTCCGCCGCGCTCGTCAAGGCTCGTATCTGCATCGAGTGTTCCGAGGCGTCGCTGACCTGGAGCACGCATACTTTTCGATCCCACAAAGGCGTCGATTCCAAGATACGGCGAAACTCCTGCCGCAATTCTTCGACGGGAACGGTGTAGTCCACATAAATATAAACGTAGGCGAGAAGGTCAGACGTGTTGCGGGTCCAGTTTTGAAACACGTTCTCGATGAAGTATGACAACGGGACCACGAGCCGCCGCAGGTCCCATGTGCGCACCACAACATAGGTGGTGAGAATTTCTTCAATCCACCCCCACTCTCCCGCGACAATCACCACGTCATCGATGCGGATCGGCTCGGTGAGCGCAATCTGCAGCCCGGCGATCAGGCTCGAAAGGGTCGACTTCATGGCCATTCCAATTACGATGCCGGCGATGCCGGCCGATGCGAGCAGACTGGTTCCGAGCTGATGAATCGTCGGGAAAGTCATCAGGATGATGGCCGTGGTAATGATGATAACCAGCAGGTTGAAGATTCTCCGGAGGACGGTAGTCTGCGTGCGAATCCGTCGCGCCGTCAGGTTATCGGCAATATCGGTGCGGTACCTGGCATAGAGGGCATCGCTGAAGACCTCAGCCAGAAAGATAATCACCCAGGCGATCGAAGCGATCACCCCAACGCCGACCACGTGCCTGGCCATTTGCACCAGTTGATCGCGGACCGGAAGGGCAGGCAGGGCGAGAATGATTGCCAGCAGGGGAAAAATCCAGCGGGTGGGTCGTTCGGCGTGCCGCACCAGCGAATTTTCAATCGGTCCGCCCGTACGCTTTGCCAGACGCTTGGCGATCGCGAAAACAACAGAATGGACGACGAACGCCAGGACAATCGAACCCGCCA
>Ga0070761_10000983_pt1 | contig 17974 bp, 20 predicted proteins | sample HubBroMetageREF1_FD_66724 | JGI IMG/M metagenome (GOLD analysis project Ga0070761, IMG submission 66724) | Reference soil microbial communities from the Hubbard Brook experimental Forest, New Hampshire, USA - Hubbard Brook CCASE Soil... | ecosystem: Environmental > Terrestrial > Soil >... | reverse complement strand
GATGCCGCACCGGCGTGTGCAGCGGCCTATCTTTAACGCCCATAAACGCGCCTGGAGGGCGCCCGTGCGTTACGTTAGACTATAGAATCATTATGGCGTTGAGCAAAGATTTGCTGGAGATCCTGGTCTGCCCGCTGTGCAAAGCCGACCTCGATCTGAAACCGGACAATAGCGGCCTGAAGTGCGTCCAGTGCCACCGCGTCTACCCGATTCGGGACGATATCCCGGTGATGCTGGTCGACGAGGCGAAGATCGAAGAGTGACCGAACTGCCCATCGGCTGCCGCGTGGCCGTCGTCCGGCTGCGCTCGCTGGGCGACTGCGTGCTCACTACGCCCGCGCTCGAAATCCTGAAGCGCGCGCGCCCCGATCTGCGTATCGCCGTGGTAGTGGAAGATCGCTTCCGCCCCGTCTTTGAGCGCAATCCGGATATCGAAACGCTGCTCGGTCCGAGTTGGCGCGAACTGCGCGCGTGGTTTCCGGAGTTTTGCCTGAACTTGCACGGGGGCAACGCCAGCGCCCTTCTGACGGCGCTCTCGGGAGCGGCGCAGCGGGCGGGATTCGCGCATTATCGCTGGCAGCGGGTCTACAACGTGCGCATCCTGCGCGCGCAGCAGATTCTCCGCGAAGAGCGCACGGTGCATACGGCGGAACATCTGGCATCGGCCATGTTTTATTTGGGCCTGCCGCGCGTGGAGATTCCGCGGGCAAAGTTGTTTGCCACCAAGCACGCTAGAACCCGCGCCTACGCGGTGATTCACCCCGTCGCGTCCCAACCGGATAAGACCTGGCATGCAGCCGGCTTCCTGCATGCCGCACGGTTCCTGCTGGAATCGCTGGGTCTCGATCCCGTATTCATCGCGGGACCGGGTGAAGATCTTTCCGCCTTTCGCGAATACCGAACGGTGGTTGGCGCGCCGCTCGGCGAAATCAAATCGTTGCTGAGCGGCGCATCGCTATTCCTCGGCAACGATTCCGGACCCGCCCATATGGCTGCGGCCTTTGGCATCCCGGTGGTCGCCATCTTCGGCGCCTCCGACCCGGATATCTGGCATCCCTGGCGTACTCCATCGGCGGTCGTTCGCAATGCGGACGGCATCCAATCCGTCACCGAACGGCAGGTCGTCGAAGCGCTGGAGCGTATGCGGGTGCACGCATGAGAGACCTGTTGCGGCTGCTGGCATTCGCCAAACGCTATTGGGTCTACCTGGTTCTCTCGGTGCTCCTGATGGCGTGCGTGGGCGCGGCGCACGGCATGACCGCGCTGCTGATCGGACCCATCTTCGATCGCGTACTGAATCCGGCGTCCATCGACGCGCCGGTACTGTTATTCAAAGACCCGCTGTTTCACCATCCGGTTTACCTCAGCCAGATCGTGCCCGGCGCCATGCACAATCGCAGCATCTGGACCATGGTGGCTTTCGCCATCCTGGCCGTATTCCTCACCAAGGGAATCTGCGATTACCTGGCGAATTACCTGGTGAATTACGTGGGGTGCTCGGCCGTGACGGACCTGCGCAACACCGTATTCGACAAAGTCGTCAGGCAGGGCGCGCAGTTCTTCGAATCGCACTCCACCGGGCGGCTGATGTCGTCGATCATGAACGATATCGAGAAAATCCAGGTGGCGGTTTCGCATATTCTGGCGGACCTGCTGCGGCAGACTTTCGTGGTGCTGGGTCTGCTCTTCGTCATTCTCAATATGGACTGGAAGCTGGCTCTGGTGAGCCTCACGGTCCTGCCCTTTGTGTTGATTCCGACGGCGCGCATCGGGCGGCGCATTCGCCGCACCAGCCGCAGCAGCCAGGATCACGCGGCCGAGCTCAACGAAATTCTGCAGGAGACTCTAAGCGGCCACCAGGTGGTGAAGGCGTTCGGCACGGAGCAATATGAATCGGGGCGGTTCCGCCAGACTGCGCAGCGATTGCTTAAGACCAACCTGCGTTACGTGCGGCAGCAGGCGCTGGCGTCGCCGCTGATCGAGATCTTCGGCGCGCTCACCATCGTCGGACTGCTGACCTACGCGCGCACGCAGATTAAGGCGCACACGCTGACCGCCGGCGAGTTTACCAGCTTCGTGATCGCGCTGTTGATGATGTACGAGCCGGTAAAGCGGCTCACGGGCATCCACAATATTTTCGAGCAGGCCATTGGCGCATCGCAAAAAGTCTTCGAATACTTGGCGCATGCCGAGGAAATTCAGGAGAAGCCGGGCGCAGTGAAGCTGGAGCGCTTCACCGGATCGATTCTGTTCGAGAACGTCGGTTTCCGCTATCCGCTCTCGCCCAACGGATTCCAGTTGAAGGCGCTGAATCTGGAGGTGCGGGCCGGCGAGGTGGTGGCGGTGGTGGGGCCTAGCGGCGCGGGCAAGACCACGCTGGTGAACCTGGTGCCGCGTTTCTACGACGTCACCACCGGCGCGGTGCGCATCGACGGCCGGGATGTGCGCGATTACGATCTGGCGTCGCTGCGGTCGATGGTCGGGATTGTGGCGCAGGATACCTTTCTGTTCAACGACACTGCCGCCAACAACATCGCCTATGGCCGGCCCGGCACGCCATTGCGCGAGATTCGCGAGGCGGCGCAATCCGCGCTGGCGGACGAATTCATCGGCCGGCTGCCGGACGGCTACGGAACGTTGATCGGCGAGCGCGGCGTGAAGTTGAGCGGCGGGCAGCGGCAGCGCATCGCCATCGCGCGCGCGCTGCTGAAGAACGCGCCCATTCTGATCCTGGACGAAGCCACCTCGCATTTGGACACTGAATCGGAGTTGCTCGTGCAGCGCGCGCTGGCCAACCTGATGGTGGGCCGCACGGTCGTCGTGATTGCGCACCGGCTTTCCACCATACGGCGGGCCGACAAAATCGTGGTGCTGGAGCGCGGCGGCGTTTTCGAAGTGGGCACGCATGAAGAACTGGTGAGCGGCGGCGGCATTTACCAAAGGCTGCACGAGCTGCAATTCGTGGAGGCGGGAAGTGTGATGGACTTATGAGCACGCGCAGTATGACGGGTTTCGCGCGAGTACGCAAACCCTCGCCTGACGGCGAGATTGCCGTGGGCATCAAGAGCGTAAATCATCGCGGTCTGGATATGCATTTTCACATGGCCCCGGATCTGGACCCATTTGAAGGCTCAATACGCAACGCGGTGAAGGCCAAGGTCGCGCGTGGGCACTTGCAGATCCATGTGACGCTCAACCGGACCGCGCCGGAGGATGCCTCCAGCCTGAATCGGCCTTTGTTGCATGCCTATTTGCAGGCATTTCGTGAAGCGGCCGGCGAGTTCGGCGCGGAGAGCAAGCCCGATCTGAACGCGGCGTTGCGCATCCCCGGAATGTTGCAAGCGGGCATCGCCGGCGAACCCGACGCCGGTCTGGAGCAGGCGCTGCTGGAAGCTACCAATGAGGCGCTGGAGCTGTTGAACCGGTTTCGCGAGCGTGAGGGCGCGGCCATGGCGGCCGAAATGCGCGAGCGCTGCGCATCCCTCTGCGATCTAGTGGGACAAATGGAGAAAATCCGGTCACGCGCCACACAAGCGTTCCAAAAAAGACTGAACGAGCGCCTGCGGGAGTTGTTGCGCGGCGCAGGCATCGAGCCGCAGCGTTTGGCGCAAGAGGCGGCCATGCTGGCCGAGCGCAGCGATATCAGCGAGGAACTGATCCGGCTGAAGACGCACGCCGCGCAGTTGGAAAAGCTGCTGGATGCGAGCGGAGAGGTAGGCAAGCGTCTGGATTTCCTGCTGCAGGAAATGAACCGGGAAGCCAACACGATATTATCGAAAACCGGCGGGCTGGGTGATTTGGGCCTGACCATCACGGATCTGGCGCTGGCCGCGAAGGCCGAGATCGACAAGCTGCGGGAGCAATCGTTGAACCTCGAATGACAATGACCACAGTCTTCATCATCTCGGCGCCGTCCGGGTCGGGCAAATCCACGCTGGTCGAGCGGCTGCTGGCGGGTGTGCCGGGGCTGACGTTTTCGGTGTCGTATACCACCCGCCCGCCGCGCGGGCATGAAGTGGAGGGCGAAAATTATCATTTCATCTCGCGCGCCGAGTTCGAGAAGCGAATCGCGCTCGACGAGTTCCTGGAGCACGCCGAGGTTTTCGGGAATTATTATGGCACCCACCGCGGGGTGCTGGATCGGGCCCAGGACCAGGGCCTCGACTTGGTACTCGACATTGACGTGCAAGGTGCGCGACAATTAAAGAGTAAGATTCCGGAAGCGGTGAGTGTCTTTATCCTGGCCCCGTCCCGCGAGGTCCTTGAGCAACGGCTGCGTGCGCGTAGCGAAGATTCCGATGGAGTGATCGAGCGGCGCCTTCGCGACGCGGCTAACGAGATTCGAAATTACAGCGCTTACGACTACGTGCTGATTAACAGGGATTTGGCGCAGTCCGATCAGACGCTGGCGGGGATCGTGCGCGCCGAGCGCGTACGGCGAAACCGGATGGAAGAGCAGATCCGGCCGATTCTGGGAACTTTCGAGAACAACGTTTAAAAGGATGTATCAAAGCATGGGCGACAAGATTCCGCGCAACAACGCGCATTGCACGATCCCGGACGATCCGGAACAGAGCACGTATCGCTTCATCATCGTGGCCGCCAAGCGCGCCCGCCAGTTGCAAGGCGGGGCCCGGCCGGTGCTGCCTACTTCCTCAAAGAAGCCCACCATCATCGCTGTGGAAGAAGTGCGGCGCGGATTGGTGAAGTACGAGATCATCAACCCTCCGGTGGTGGAAGAAGCGCCGGTCCCCGAAGTTATCCTCTAAGCCGGAATCATGAACATCCTCCTGGGAGTGGGCGGAGGCATCGCGGCTTACAAATCGGCCGAGTTGGCCCGTTTGCTGACGCAGCGGGGGCACGCCGTGCAGGTGGTGATGACGCCGGGCGCGCAGGAATTCGTCCGTCCTTTGACATTCGCCGCGCTCACCGGGCGCAAAGTCATTACCGGCCTGTTCGCGTCTGGTAACTCAGAGTCGACGCTTTCGAGCGCCATCGAACACATCGGCGTGGCGCAGGAGAACGATCTGCTGGTGGTGGCGCCGGCCACCGCGGATCTGTTGGCGAAGTTCGCGCACGGCCTGGCGGACGATTTCCTAACCACGGCTTATCTCGCGTTCACCGGACCAGTGGTGCTGGCCCCCGCCATGAACACGAACATGTGGCTGCACGCCGCCACGCAAAACAACCTGGAGGGGTTGCGCCGGCGCGGCCATCGTATCGTGGACCCGGGTGATGGCGAACTGGCTTGCGGCATGGTGGGCCTGGGACGTCTGGCGGAACCGGAACAGATCGCCATGGCGGTGGACGCCGAGATCGGAAGGCGCCGCGACCTGGATGGCGAAACAGTGTTGATCACGGCCGGCCCCACGCAGGAGCCGCTCGATCCGGTGCGCTACATTTCCAATCGCTCCAGCGGCAAGATGGGTTATGCGCTGGCGGAGGCGGCCGCCTCGCGCGGCGCAAAGGTCATTCTGATTTCCGGGCCGGTACACCTGGCGCCGCCGCGGGGTTGCACGGTGATTGCGGTGCACACGGCGCGCGAGATGCGCGACAAGGTGTTCGAGAATCTGCAGGCCGCCACGGTCATCGTCAAAGCGGCGGCCGTGGCGGATTTTCATCTGTCGAAGGTGCCCTCGCATAAGATGAAAAAGACGGCCGCCCGGCTTTCGCTGGAGCTCGACCCCACGCCGGATATCCTGGCCGAGTTGGGCCGCAAGAAGGGAGACCGGCTGCTGGTAGGCTTCGCGGCCGAAACCGAAAATCTGCAGCAGGAAACCCGCCGCAAGCTGGAAGCCAAGAATTGCGACATGCTGGTCGGCAATCTGGTGGGTGGCGAAGACGGAGCCTTCGAATCCGACGAAAACGAGGTTCTGCTGGCGTTAAGCAATGGCGAATTCATCCCCGTGCCGCGCGCCTCCAAACGCGAAGTGGCCGATCGCATTTTCGATGAAATCCTGAAGCTTCGCCTGCATTTATACGCCACCAATGGACGCTGAAACGCTGCGCCAATATCTGGAGTATTACCAGGACTTGGGGATCAAAACGCTCTATCGCCGCGCCGGGAAACCGCTTGCCGACGTCTCCGAGCCGCGACCGTCAGGGAGCGGTGAACCGCTCTTCCGCATCCTGGAAGACATTGGCGATTGCCATCGCTGCCGCTTGCACGAACAACGCACCAAAATCGTTTTCGGCGTGGGCAACGAGCAATCCAAGCTGGTTTTCGTGGGCGAAGGTCCGGGCGCGGATGAAGACGCGCAAGGTATCCCATTCGTGGGCCGCGCGGGACAATTATTGACGCAGATGATTGAAGGCACCGCCAAGAAAGAAGGCATTCCGCTGCTGCGCAAGGACGTCTACATCTGCAACGTGGTGAAGTGCCGTCCGCCCGAAAACCGCACGCCGCAACCGGACGAGATGGAGATCTGCGGGCAGTTTCTCTCGCGCCAACTACTGGCGATTGCGCCCAAGGCCATCTGCGCGCTCGGTTCGACCGCGGCGAAATACTTGACTCAAAGCAAGGAAGGCGTCACCCGCATGCGCGGGAACTGGTATAAGTGGCACGATATTCCGGTGATGGTGACTTACCACCCGTCTTACTTGCTGCGGGCTTATAACGTGCAGCCCAAACGGGAAGCTTGGGAAGATCTGAAGAAAGTGCTGCATTTCGTCTACGACTGATCGAAGCCGAAAGACATTTGATCCGCAGTGTTCGCGCCGGACGATGTCCAGTTGACGGGCTTCGCTGGTGCGTCCCCAATGCTCCATGATCCAGATCTGCTCCCAGGCGCAGTCTTCCAGCACGTGCCGTTCGGCGGCGCGCCAGCTTGGGTTCGCGCCCAAAACCATCTGCGCGCTGGGAGCGACCGCGGCGAAATACCTGACTCACAGCAAAGAAGGCGTTACGCGCATGCGCGGCAACTGGTATAAGTGGCACGATATTCCAGTCTACTCCACTACCGAGAGCCACTTCCCCGCGGGGGTGTCCCCCACCGCGAGTCTCAGCTTATACCCGCTGCTGAGAATCTTGCCGTCGTCGCTGTACTCAAACGCTAAAGAATAATTCCCCACCGCCAGATCGGATCGCTGGTTCAATTCGATCCAATCTTCTCCATTTCTCCCACCGTTCCATGATTGGTTAGTCTCGAAGACGGTCCGCTGTCCGGTCTGCAAATTAGTCAGCACAAAATACCGCCGCGCCCGCAGGGATCGCTCCCAGAAATCCCGCCGTACATAATACTCTGCCGCAAACCTGATCTTGCCCGCGCCCGCCTTCTGCCAACGGGTTTTGGCCGCCAGCACGACGTGGCTGGCCACAGGCCCTCCCGGCGGCTCTAAATTTTGATACAGCGCATCGCCGATTTCCAAGGACGCTTCTTCAATCGCGAACCGGAGTTCCTGCGATTGTGTGCGCGCATAAACGCGCCTAACTCCGGCCACCACCTCCGGAGCGCCCAGATTGAGAAACTGTAAGCAGAGACTTCGTAGATGGCCGTCCTCCGGTTCGGCGTCGAAGATGGCTCTCGCCACCGACTGGATTTCAGCCGCCGAGTCTGCCAGCCATTCATTATCGATCGGTAACGTTTTGCCCGGTCCAGTCTGGCGGCCGCTATGAAACCTGCTAAGCTGCAGCAGGATCTCCACTGCCGCCACCCGCAGCGGCTTGTCACGCTTCGCGTCGGCAAGCGTCAGGAGCAGATATTTCACGCGAGCCGCGGTGAAAGCTTTGTCCGATTCTCCGCTCGAGGGTTGTATGAAGTTAACGGCGAAAAATGCGTCCGCCGCAATCGGATAGATCCTCAGCAGGAGTTCCGGATCGTTCAGGGAGCGAACCTGCTGCGTGGCCCGTTCCGAGATCGCGTCGCTTCCTCTACCACTCGCGCCGCTATTGATTCTCGCATCCAGCAAACTCACCAGTTCGGATGCATCGCCGCGTTCGACAGTTTTGTCCAACAACGCGCGAATCGGCTCGACAGACTTTAAGCTCGCTAAGATCCGCAGCTTCACTTCCGCTAACGATGGAAGCGCAAGATCCGCCTCCTTCGTCGGCAGTAACCGGCGCGGGAATATGGTGTAGCCATCCGCAACATAGGGCCCGGGATTGTTTTGCTGCCAGTATTCATGAACGTGTTGATATACATCGATCAGGTAGACTCCGGAAGGCGCCACCACGAGAGGCGACTTCGCGGCCTCTGGATACAAGAAATCTATCCTCCGAGGCCGCCGGTCCAGAAACAGTATCACCTGTTGACCGTCTTCCATCGGCTGGAAAAAGCCCAGGAAGTCGGAGAGGGTTTCCAGTTTCTCACCTGCCGCAACCGCGCCATACACGGCGCCATTAACCGTGACTGTAAACTTATGCTCCGGTCTCACGGATACGGTGCCGATGACGACATCGGTACTCATATAGGTCAGCGAGTCGAGGTCATAATGATATAAGTCCATAGCCTGAGCAGCCACCGGCGCCAGACACAACACTGCTAACATAGCCGGACATATGTTCATGTCGTGTCTCCTGGCTCCAGGTCAAAAGACATCTGGTCGGCATACTGCTCCCGCCGCAGGCGTTCCACATGCCGAGCCTCCGCGTCGCGTCCCCAATGCTCCAGGATCCAGATCTGTTCCCAGGCGCAGTCTTCCAGCACGCGGCGGTCGCCGTGCCGTTCGGCGGCGCGCCGCCAATCCTCCAGGATTTCGAAGGCCTCGGCCAGCCGCTCTTGCGCCTTAGCCCACGCCAGTGCGCGGCGCGCGAGATTCGAGGCCAGTGGCCAATCCGCTTCCAGCGCCCGGGCGAAGGCGTATTGCAAACAAGGCCAGTGTGCCGTCAGATCCTGCGCCCCGGAGGTTTGCGCGCCAAACAAATCGGAGACGGCTAGCGCGTGATAGCGCGCCCAGCGGTCGCCATCGCGCTGCAAGGCAACCCGCTCGCGGACCATCGCCGGGACGAGAAATCGCGGGCCGTTTTCGTCCAGCGGCGAAAGCACACCGTGCGCGATGAAGCCGACAACGATTTCGCGAGCTTCCTCCGGTTCGGCATCGGCCGTGCGCAGGGCCATATCGACATGGAAGCCCGAGGGCGCGCAGGCGCACATGGCCGACAGCAGGCGTTGCGCGGGGCGCTCCAGGTTGCGAATGGTGTCCGCCAACCGGGACGCGTCCGCGCCTAAAGAAGTGCTGAAGGGGGCCAGCGGAATCGCCGCGGCAGAGAGCGCTGCCGCCAGATCGGGGTTTCGCGTGGTTATCAGGACTGAGGTCCGCCCACGCGGCGCGAGCAGGGCGGCGGTCGACGCCACGGCATCGTCGAGGATGAGCAGGCAGCGGTGCCTGGCGCAGAGGCGGCGAAGTTCATTCAGGTTGGATTCCAGATCGCGGTCCAGGCGTACGCCTAGTTGCGCGGCGAGGTCGCCCGCCAGCGCGGCGGCGGTGCGTGAGCCGCAGGTCAGCCAGAATACGGCTTCGAAATCCTCCTGCCGCCGGCGTGCGAATTCCAGCACCAGCGCGGTCTTGCCGGCGCACCGGGCCGCTTCGGCATCCTGCAGCGCGGCCATGCCGGGCTTGTCCGCCAGCAGCGTGCATAGTGTTTCCAACTCGGTATCGCGCCCGTTGAACGAGAGCTGCCGCGCGGGAGCGAAGGGCGCCTGCTGCGGTACGGGCGACAGACTCATCAACCATCGCTTGATGGCGCGAAATCCGGCCAGCCGATTCTGGCGCAAATCGAAAAAGTTCTTGCGCCGCAGCAGATCGGGGAACTTCGAGTCGCGGCAGAGTAACGTGGCCAAGGCCGTGCCTGCTTGGGCGGCCTGCTCCCAGAAGACCGATTTCCAGCGCTCCAGCGGCCAGCGCGGCGGGACCGCTTCCGGCGACAGCAGCACCAACACCACATCGGCCGAGAGACCTTCGTCAACCTTGGCGATCAGATCGTCGCCGGGCTGCATCCCGCCTTCTTCGAGGAGCACCTCCACGCCGGCGCCGCGCTCCAGAAACGCGGCAAGCTCGTGAACCAGTTCGCGATCCGAGGTGGAATAGCAAGGGAAGACCTTGGGCATGCGTGGCGAACCTTTATTATCGCAGGCGGGGGAGAGGCAGGACAGGCCAGGCTGGACAGGCCAGGAGGCCTGTCCTACAAGGGGAGGCCGCGGAAGATGTCGATCACATCCTGGACCAAGCCTGTCACTACGTCGGAGATAGCCTTGCCGGCGTTTGCCGCATCGATGGATATCTGCTGCCCAGCAGGCGTACAGAGGAACACAAAGAGATTGCCGGCCGCGAATGCAGCGGCGCTGGCGGGATCGGATGGAATTGCCAGAATAAGCGCCGCCGTGGGATTTGGGGCCGGCGCTGGTGTTGGAGTTGGAATCGGATTTGTTGCCATGTTTATCTCCTTTACTGCTTCGAGGTGAGAGCGTTCAAGGTCACCTGGATACCCATCAGCATGGCTTTCAGATCGGCGAACTGCTGATCGTCCGTTTCCGGCTGGGCTGGCTGTGGCAGATCGGTACGCTCGACGACCCAACTGCCGGACTGATTGAAAAGGGAGCCAGGCAGATGCACAATCTGTTCGTTCGGCAGCAGCGCACGAATGGGAACGGGAATGGTTAGCGCATTCGCGGGAGCCACTGTCACGGGCTCATCGTAGATCCAGTTCAACCCCCCTGACGCGAAGACCCAGTGACCGGGCGCGCCGTCGCCGTGGTCGTTCTGCGCCTCGATCAAAGCCTGCGCGACCATACCCGCGTTGCCGATTTGGATGTACCATTGGCGGCGCGGATCGAGCCCGTAGACATAGTGGAAGATGCCAGTGTTCTCCTGAACCACAGAGATGGTTTGCCCCGGATATAGCGGAGCGATCTGGTTGGCGACCGCCTGCGCGTCGGCTTGCAGGCAAACCTGGTCGGGGCTGGCCGGACCGAGCGGCCCGTACGGCCCCACCTCCACCGCGTCGGTGGGAGGTGAAACGTAAGCCGGGTAATTATAGACGCCGGGCAAGTTCAACTGGGCCGCTTGCGCGGGCGTCAGCGCGATCTGGCTGACGTAGCTGGAAGCAACGGCCGTGGAATCGAACACGAGGTAAGGTTGCCCCGTCGGGGCCGGGTCGGTCCATCCTTTCAGCGGCTGCGTAGGGTCGAACGGCGGCGCCTGCTGTCCGGTGGCCTGCTGATACGCGGCCCGTGTCGTATAGACCGGGAACAAGTCCAGGGTCGAAATTTGATATTGCGGTTGATTCGGTTGTATCGGTTGTGGTTGTGACATAAACGCGACTCTTCCTCGGTGCGCGGAAGCTCTTCTACTTCAGAGAAGCATGCCAATCTCGGATTACGGCGGATCAATCCGGGCAAGCTATTGAAACAAAGGGGCAGGTCGATTTTGCGAGGCGTGTGACTGAAAAAGGTTTCCTCAGTTTCGCGGCGGGCAAGAGCCGAGAAAGCAAGGCACAGCCGATCGCCGCGAAAGCGAGGAAACCGTGCAGTGAACTAAACCGCGGACTGATGCCGGGTCTTTAATGGGTTTTGTTCTGCAGTTGGACCTGAAGTAGGGATGCAGGCGGCGACTTTTTTCGGAGCGCCAGGGTGTAGCCGCGAGGTAATAACGTTCTTCTCCGGGACAGACATCCCGGTATTTTTGCTCAACATCTTCGCCAAGAGCGAGAAGACCGATTTGGCGCCAAAAGAACGACGAGTATTGAAATCCGTCCTGGCAAGGATAGTCGAGACCTACAGGTCGGGAAGGGAGTTCAAATGAAGAAAAGCAAACCGACGGCGGGCGAACGAATGATCGAGAGCGCCAGGCAAGCGCTCGCGTTCGCCAAGGGCCGGGAGAATCACGGCTATGAGCACACGTCCCAGACGACATCGATGTCAAGGCGATCAGAGAGAGAATTTCCCTTTCTCAAGGGGAGTTTGCCAAGCTATTCGGTCTGAGTAAACGAACCTTGGAACATTGGGAGAGTGGGCGCCGAATCCCCAGTGGCCCCGCTCGGGCCTTCCTGACGGTGATCGCGCGTGAACCTGACGCGGTTCGCCGGGCATTGCTTGCCTGATAGGAAAGTTGGGTTCAGAATCGGGTTCAATTAGCGCCCGCCACGCCGAATATGCCGACGGAATGAGGTCCAGGCCTACTTCATATCACGAAACGCCTCTTTCCTCTGCTATCATCGCGGTGAGCCGATGGCAGACCCGCTTCCCTCCGCGCCAGCCACGCCCGTTTCTCCCGCACTCGCGTACAGCCGGCGAGCGCGGCTCGCTGAAGTTGCCGGGCTGTTTCTCCGTCTGGGACTCACCGCGTTTGGCGGCCCCGCCGCGCACATCGCCATGATGGAAGACGAAGTCGTCAGGCGGCGCCGCTGGATCGCCCGCGAGGATTTCCTGGACCGGCTGGGCGCCGCCAACCTGATCCCAGGGCCCACTTCGACCGAGATGGTCGTCTACATCGGTTATCTGCGGGCTGGCTGGCTGGGCTTGGTCGTCGCGGGAGCATGCTTCATTGTTCCGGCGGCGGTTATGGTAGCGTGTTTCGCGTGGGCTTACGTCCGGTTCGGCAGCTTGCCGCAGGTGGGGCGGTTCCTCTACGGGTTGAAACCGGTGGTCATCGCGATCGTTGCGCAGGCGCTCTGGAAGTTGGGCCGAACAGCGGTAAAGACGCGATTCCTGGGCGCGGCCGGAATCGCCTCCATAGTGGCGGCTGTGGCCGGCGCCGGCGCGCTGATCGTCTTGGCGGGCGCGGGGGTTGTGGCCGCTTGCCGCGAATGGTGGGCTTCCAACCGGCGCGTGTGGCCGTTAGTAATTCTGTCGGTCGTGGCGGGCGCGATTCTGATTGTCCAGTTCGCGTCGTCGGCAACGGCGCAGGCACAGCCGAGGGCCGTCGGACTCGGGGCTCTGTTCCTATACTTCCTGAAGATCGGTTCCGTTCTATACGGCAGCGGGTACGTGCTGCTCGCGTTCTTGCAGCAGGACCTGGTGCACAACTGGCGCTGGCTCACTTCTAAACAATTGCTGGACGCGGTGGCAGTCGGTCAAATCACGCCCGGGCCGCTGTTCACCACCGCTACTTTCATCGGCTATGTCTTGAAAGGCGTGCCTGGCGCCGTCGTCGCGACCGTCGGCATTTTCCTTCCCGCCTTCGTCTTTTGCGCGGTGAGCGGACCGGTGATGCCGTGGCTGCGGAGATCGCGTCTGGCCGGCGCTTTTCTGGATGGCGTAAACGTGGCTTCGCTGGCGCTGATGGCCGTGGTCACTTGGGAATTGGCGCGCACGGCGCTGGTCGACGTTCTCACGGCCGCGACGGCGCTGGCGTGCACGGTGCTGCTGTTTCGCTATCGCGTAAATGCGGGTTGGCTGGCGCTGGGCGGCGCCCTATGGGGATTGGCGCTGGCTGGGAGAGCCTGAAGGCGGCGGAGACGGTGGATCCTGCAGGATAAACACCTTCTCGCCGGGCTTCACCAGCTTCAGACGCTTCTTGATCTCCATCTCTCCGGAAGGGCTGTCGCTGAAGCGGCCGATGCGCGCGCGCTGCTCCTCGATCTTCCGCACCATATCCGCGTTCTTCTTCTCGTATTCGCGAATCAGGCGGCGTTTTTCCATCAGGCCGGGGACACCCTGGGGCCCTTGCAACGTAATAAATGCATAACCGGCGAGTAATAACAGGGCCGCAACGCCGGCGAATTTGGTAAATGACGACTTCATCTCATGCCAAGAAGATAATGGTAACATCGGATTCGAAATCTTGCTCTCATGATTTTGACTTATGACGGATAAAATTGTTGTGTTGAGTACTTGCGGGACGGAAGAGGAGGCTGCCAAGCTGGCGCGGATGCTGGTGGAAGCGCGCGTCGCGGCGTGTGTGACGATCGTGCCGGGCGCGCGCAGCGTGTACCGCTGGCAAGAAGCGATCGAGTCGGCCGCGGAGTGCCTGCTCGTCATCAAGTCGTCGCGGCAGCTTTTCGAACCGCTGCGCACGGCCCTGGAACAGGCGCACGCATACGATGTGCCTGAGGTGCTGGCGCTGCCGGTCGTGGAAGGGTCCGCCAACTACATGAACTGGTTGGAGGGTCAGCTCGGTGCATGATGGTCGGCTGCGGCCCGGCATGGGGATGGCGCTCGACATGGATGGCGTGATCGTGGATTCGAACCCGTTGCATGTCGAGGCATGGACGCTGTACAATCGCCGTTTCGGGATCGATGCTGGCGCAGCCCTCGCCGAGCGCATGTACGGCCGGCGCAACGACGAGATCGTGCGCGAGTTCTTCGGACCGCGGTTGAGCCTGGAAGAGATCGCCGCCCATGGGGCCGCCAAGGAGGAAGTGTACCGGGAAATGTTGGAACCTATACTGGCGGAAACGCTGGTGCCCGGCGTGCGGGAGTTTCTGCAACGCCATGCGGCGGAACCGGTCGGTCTGGCGACCAATGCCGAACCCGCGAACGTGGATTTCATACTGGATCGGGGCGGCCTGCGCGCGTATTTCCGGGTGGTTGTGGATGGCCACCAGGTGCAACATCCCAAGCCGCATCCTGAAATCTACCTGCGTGTGGCGGAGTTGCTTTCGATCGCGCCACGAAACTGCATCGTCTTTGAGGATTCCTTTTCCGGCGTGGAAGCGGCGCGGGCGGCCGGCGCGCGCATTGTCGGTTTGCGAACCACGCACCGCGAGCTGCCGGGCGCGGATCTCGAAATCGACGATTTCCGCGGCGCGCAACTCGAGTGCTGGCTGCGGGCGCAGGTCCCCGACGCGTCATAGCGGTCTCTATGGGATGCTTCCGCTAATGGCGATACCGGTGGCGCTGCCTTTCGGAATTTTCGCGATCGCCGCAATTATTTTCGCGATCTGGCGGCGCGATGAACGGCTGCGCGGGCAGCGCGAGATGTTGCGCCGGGCCTATGAACTGGGCGAGGAGATCCTGGGCGCCCCGTCGGCGGACCAGATCTTCGAGAAGGTCAGGGTGGTGGTGCCCCGAATCTTCGGTGTCACTACGGCGGACCTTTACCTGTACAACCGCCACGCGAAGACGCTCGATGCGGTGGGCCGCGGCGCAGATCAGCCTTCCATTCCGCTGTCGGCGCCCCCGGCGGGACCGCAAGCCGGCGCGGTAGCCTGCTTCCACTACCGGACCCTGTTGGCGATTCCGGACACCTCCCGCAGCCCTTTTCCGGTGACGGGACAGCCAGGGCCCAGCGCGCCGCGGTCCCTGCTGTTCGTTCCCATGCTCGCGCAAGGCGAGGTGCTGGGCATTCTGCAGATGGACCAACGCGACCGCGCCCGGGTCTTCAGCCGCGATGAGCAGACGCTGACGCAACATCTGGCCAATCAAATCGGGGTGGCCGTGAAGCTGCTTGACCAGCGCTCCGTCCGCGAGCAACTCTTCCGCACGGAAAAGCTGGCAGCGGTGGGCCAACTAATCTCGGGGATCGTGAACGATCTGCGGACTCCGTTGGCGGCGATTGCCAACCTGTCGCAGGCGGCCGGCGGCGGATCGCTGCGGCCTTCCGCAACGGACTTGGCGAATATTGCGGGCGAGGCGCGCCGCGCCGCGGAGATCGTAGACCGGCTGGTGGGATTCGCCGGCACGGGCCCGGTGCAAACCCAGCCGGTAGAGTTGAATGGCCTGCTGCGGAATCTGATCGAATTCCGGGAACGCGAGTGGCGAGTGCGCGGTATTCTGGCGCGCAGCCTGCTGGGGGACGAGCCGGCGATCGTGCTGGGATCGCATGGCCAGCTCGAACAGGTTTTCCTGAACCTGCTGGTGCACGCCGAACAATCGCTTTCGGATTCGAGCGACAAGTCGATCGCCATTCGCAGCAGCGTGGTAGCGCGTCGCATCCTGGTGGAGATCGGTTATAGCGGTCCCAAGGGGGCTGCGGATCCGTTTATGCCCGGAGCGGACGACGCCTCCGGTGGCGCGGGCTTGGGTGTCTGCCGCAGTTTGATTATTGGTCATGGAGGAGAGATCCGGCTGGTACAGCAGGCCGCGGGCGATCCCGCGTTTCAAGTCGAACTGCCCTGCGCGGCGCGGGAGAAGCTGAGCGGGCCCGCGCCGGAGAATGGCCGCGACGGCGCGCATACCCTAACGGCACTGGTGATCGAACCGGCCGAAGGTATTCAGACGCAGTTGCTGGGTCTGCTGGCCGGCCGCGGATATCGCGTGGTGCCGGTGAACAGCTCCGACGAAGGACTGGACCTGGCGCAGCGCCTGCGCTTCGATGCCGTCTTCTGTTCGGTGCATGCGCCGGGACTCAATTGGGTGGAAACCGCCGAACAGGTGAAGAGCCGGGTAGGCGGATTCGTTCTGCTTTCCGATTCTTATAACGCGGATCTGTCGGCGGATTTCGCGGGCGACCGCCGCTTCGTGCTGGCCAAGCCCGTCGATGAGAAGCAACTGGACCGGGTGCTCGAAGCCATCCGGGTTGGCTTCCGATAGCCCGTTCGCGCGATGCGCGCGCGGTAAAGTAATCTTATGCGGAAATGGCTGCCGATCGTTTTGTTGTGCGCCGCGCCCCTGATGGCGGAAAAATATACCGGGCCGCGCCCGCCTAAGCCGGACCTTCCCTACCTGATCCACGCCGACAACCTGATACCGACGGAGAGCGCCGAAGCCAAGCAGGATGAGCGCAAGGGCGATATCACCTTTACGATACCCAACGCCAACTCTTCGGTACGCACACCGCTGGCCTCGCCGGCGTTCCTGATTCTGACGGACCAACTCCAGGCGGACCGGCTGCAGCTCTTCAAGCTGCAGTCCAAGGGCGGCCAGCGCGAAGTGCTATACCGCCACAGGGGTAAGCCCGCGGCGCACCCTATCCGGCTCAACGTGGTGCGCCTCGACGACAACTTGTACAAGGTCGAAGTGGATGAGATTCTGGAAAACGGCGAATACTCGCTGTCCCCGGCGGACTCGAATCAGGTCTTCTGCTTCCAGATCTATTAGTGGGCCCGATTGCCGCCCGGTTCGGTCCGGTTACCGGGTCAGTTTGCTTGTTGGGCGGCCAATCTTGGCCGCAGCCGCCCCTTTTGGGCGGCTAGAGCCGGCTGAAAGCCGGCTGCGGGCAGGATTGCCCAATGCCACTTAGCCTTGCCAAAACAGGAACTCTGCAAAAATGTGGGGCGGTTAACCGGCCAATCCGCAGAGCGTGAAAGGCTGCTTTGCCGAGAAGCTTAGGGCGTCGGCCGCGGTCCAGGGGGACCGCCCCACAATGTGGGCATCGGGCTTTAGCGCCGGGCTTCAACCCCGCTGGCTTTTTAGTGGACCAGGCCATCCCGCAGCGCGCGCGCCACGGCCTCCGAGCGCGAATGCACGTGCAGCTTCTCATAAATCGAGCGCAGGTGAAAGGTGACCGTGTGCACGCTGATGCCCAGCTCCGCTGCCGCCGTCTTGGTGTGATGGCCTTCGGTGAGCAGCTTCAACAGCCGCATTTCCTGCGGCGAAAGGCCCGCCGAGCCGGCTTCGCGTGGCGGGGTCTGGCGAAACAACTCGACCACGCGCATGGCCACTTCCGGAGACATGACCGCGCCGCCCTCCGCGATCTGCTTCACCGCCTCCATCAGCCGGCCGGGAGGCGTCTGTTTCAGCATGTACCCGCAGGCGCCCGCGCAAATCGCCTGAAAAATCCGGTCGTCATCCTTGAATACCGTCAGCATCACCGGCGCGATCGACGGATATCGCTCCCGCAGGATCCGGACTCCTTCGATGCCGCTGAGCCCGGGCAAGCCGATGTCCATCAGAGCGACGCGGGGTGGATTGATCCCGATGCCATCCAAGGCGGCCTCCATCGAAGCGTAGGCATGCCGGCATTCGAAACCATCGGTATGGTTGATCAGAAACGCGATGCCTTCGCGCATCTCTCTTTGGTCTTCCACAACCGCCACTCCGATAACCGCCGTTTCAGATTTGCCATCCACTATGTCATCCCGTTGAGGCTTTAGTGTAAACCATTTGTGAGCTACGTACCGTTTCCCTTGAGGGTGATGGACTGCGGACTGCCCGGC
>Ga0070761_10000982_pt1 | contig 17974 bp, 14 predicted proteins | sample HubBroMetageREF1_FD_66724 | JGI IMG/M metagenome (GOLD analysis project Ga0070761, IMG submission 66724) | Reference soil microbial communities from the Hubbard Brook experimental Forest, New Hampshire, USA - Hubbard Brook CCASE Soil... | ecosystem: Environmental > Terrestrial > Soil >... | reverse complement strand
CGCTTGACCGGCAGCATCAACGTCGGCCCGCGCGTAATGATCAGCCGCGACGGTCTGGAGCGCACCGGCCTGATCAGTCTCGGCAGCCGCGCCGCGCAGCGCTACCTGTTTTTGCTTCCGCCGGGCGGCCCGAACGTGCAGCAAGTGCGCAACGTCCTGAAGCAAGCCTTTCCCGAGGGCGCCATCGCCGATTACCGAGAGACGCATCCCATCATCACCCGGGGCCTGGAGCGCTCCACCACCTTTCTCAGCCTCATCAGCCTGATCGCGCTGATCGTGGGCGCATTGGGCGTGGCCACTTCCATGCACGCGCACTTGCAGCAGAAGATGGATATCATCGCTATCCTGAAATGTCTCGGCGCGCGCTCGGGGCAAGTGTTGCGCATATATCTGGCGCAGACGCTGGCGCTGGGGCTGGCGGGCGGATTACTGGGCATCGCGTTCGGGACGCTGGTGCAGCGCGCGTTTCCGGCTCTGATCGGCCGCTTCTTTCCGGTGCCGCCGCACATGGGCCTGGATCCGATCCCCGCCGCGCAGGGCCTGGCGATCGGCATGCTCACCACGCTTCTGTTCACCCTGCCGACGCTGCTGGGCATTCGCGAAATACGTCCGGCGGTCATCTTCCGGCGGGAGATGACCGAGGCACGGCCGGATTGGCTGAAGCGCTGGAGCCGTTCGCGCCAGGCATTGGCGACGGCTGCCGCCATCTTGTTGGGCATCGGGCTTATCGCCGCATGGCTGGCCGGGACCACGCTGCGCGATTCGCTGCGCATCGGCGCGTACTTTGCGGGCGGGCTGCTGGTGAGCCTGCTGGTAATCTCGGCCTTTGCGTGGGCGATGCTGCGTGGTCTGCGGCTGCTGATGCGCGGCTCGGGCCGGATGCTGCCGGCGGCGCTGCGGCAAGGCATCGCCAATCTCTACCGGCCGGGAAATCATGCGCAAACCGTACTGGTGACGCTGGGCACCGGCGTGATGTTCACGCTGACGGTCTACCTGGTGCAACACGCCGTGCTGACGGAGATGATGCAGAACGCACCGCCGGGAATGCCCAACGTCTTCATGCTGGATATTCCGGGCGCGCAGCGGCAGGCGCTCACGGACCTGTTGAAGCGGCAGAAGGGAATCGAGACCCCGCCGGAGATTCTGTCCTCGGTGGCGGTGCGGCTCACGGCGGTGAATGGCGTGCCCGTCGAAAAGATGGGCTTGCAGGAATGGGGCCGCCGCTTCCTGCGGACGCGTTCAGTGACCAGCGCGCCCGTGCGCCCGCGCGAGACGGAGATTCTCAGCGGCGCATGGTGGGATGGCCATCCGGCGATGCCGCAAGTGTGCGCTTCCGAAGAGGCCGCCCGCATCCTGCATCTCAAGGCCGGCATGCCGCTCGAGTGGACCGCTTGGGGGCGCACGCTGCACTCGAACCTCGCCTGCATCGAGCGTACGGATTCGGTGCGCATGAACGCGCGTTTCGAGTTTATCTTCAGTTCCGGCAGCCTGGATGGGCTTCCGGCGATCTATTACGGCAGCATCCGCGTGAAACCGCGCGACGTGGCGGCTGTGCAGCGCGCCGTCTATGAGAAGATGCCGACCGTCACGGTAATCAACATGGCGGATGTGCTCGAAATCGTGCAACAGGTGGTAGACCAGATCGCGCTCGTGGTGCGTTTCGTTTCCGCATTCACCATCGTGGCGGGCGCGATCATATTGGCGTCCAGCGTAGCGGGGACACGTTTCGGGCGCGTGCGCGAAGTGGTAATTTTGAAGACCTTGGGCGCTACGCGGCGGCGCGTTGCGGGGATCTTCTCGATGGAGTTTCTGGTGCTGGGCGGGGCGGCAGGGCTGCTGGGCAGCGCGCTGGCCACCGGCTTCACCGCGCTGGTGGCGAGGCGCCTGCTGAAGGCGGAGTTTCACTTCGATCCAGCGGCGGATCTGTTCTCGATCGCCCTGACCGCGCTGGTGGCGGTGGCTGCGGGATGGCTGGCCAGTTATCGCATTTTGGGGCAAAAGCCTTTGGAGGTGCTGCGCGATGAGTGACGGCAGGGCCAAGAGCCTGCCCCACGAGTACCTGCTCTCGTTGCCGGAGCGCGCGCTACGCTCCATGAGCGCGCTATGCGCCGGTCTGCTGCGCGAACTGAGCGAAGTGGTGCTGCCCCGCGCCGTGCGCCGCACGCGCCTATACACCGAGTTGGTCGAAAACACGCTGCGCTTCCTGATCGAAAACGTTGGCCAGGTGGAAGGCTCTTATCCGCCGCAAGGCAAACTGGCGGATAACTTCGCCATGCGGCGCTTTGCGGGCAACGGCATCGAGTTGATCGGCCTGCTCACCTTCAGCGCATCGCCCGTATGGGTGCTGGCGGCATTGGCCGATCTTTCCGGTACCGGGCGGCAACTGATCCGCGAGATAGCGCAAAGCCTGAAAGCAGAAGGGCTGCTGGCCCCGGGCGCGGATTACGAGACCGTCGAGCAGTTGCTGGAAGGTCTGGAAGGCGCGGCGGGCCGCCTGGCACAGGCCGCCAATACGCCACCGCTGGACGTGGCGAGTCTGCGGTGCGAGTGGCGAGACTTGCGGCGCGAGGCGGCCAAAATTCCAACACCACACCTGCCATCGGTGGACGCGCTGCGAGGAAGCTGGGAGGAATTGAAGGCCACCGCCTCCGCGCAGGGCCGCCCGGTGTTTCAGGTTTCGACTCTGATGGCCCTCTCGGCGGTGAGCCGCATTCCGGAAAACGTGCTGTGGCTCTCGCGTTGCGCCAAAGGAGCCGCGCGTCGCACCGGCCGCATCTTCGCCGGAGCGCTGCTGGATCACTACAGCTCTACCCTGCGAGAAATCCGCAGCGCGGGTTTTGCGGCGTATTGGGTGCGCGAATTCCGGCCGTATTTGAAAGCCGCCGCATCGCAGTTTTCGCCGCGCCGGGCGACGCTGACCGAACGCATGCTGGGGCGCGGATGAAGGTCCGCCGTTACGCATCGTGCGTAACGCATCGTGCGTAATTCCTACTGCACTTGCTTTTGCCCGATCCAAATCCGGAAGAATCGGTCCGTAATCACGAAGGAGCCGTTATCCCGGTCGATCAGATCGCGGTTGAGCAAGCTCTGCACCGCCCGCTGCGCATTCGAAGCGGACCGCAACCCGTGGCGCATAACGAAAGGACTGGCGAAGAGTTTCGTTCCCGCCGGCTCGGAAGCGATCCCTTTTAGGAGCCGCTTCTGGTTTAACGCCAGCGATTCCCAAAGCATGGTATACGCGTAATTCTCGCGGTCCAGCAAAACCTTGAGCGCGCCTTGAATGAGAGCTTCAGTCACAGGCTCTCCTGGCGTGCACATCTCCCAAAGTGCGTGACACAGGTGCTGCGTATAGAACGGATGGCCTTCCGTCAATTCGCAGACCCGACGGATCTCATCGTCCGCAATGGGCCTTTCTCCCTCGTGAAACTTCTTGCCGATAAACGGAATCCAAAATCTGGTTTCGATCGATCCCAATGGGTAATGCCCGGCCGCACGGTACAACGGCCGAGAGCGATCCAGGAACATCTTCTGAATGAGGTGTTTCCTGCTGCCGAGGAAGATGTACGACACGTCCCGATGTTTTTGAATGACGCTCCGCAGCCGCCGCTCGACCATGTCGCTTTCGTATTCCAGCACCTGCTGAAACTCATCGAAAACAATGACGACTTTGCGCTTCCCGCGGGCCGCGATTCTGGCTGGCGCAGCGAGCACCTCTTCAATTTCCCGCCTGGGCAGTCCGCCCAAACTGAAGGCGAACGTTACTTTTGCCTTGCCTGCCGAGTCCGTCGTGATGCTGGGAGCGAACAGGCCGAAAAATTGCGTCGCCAAGTCCAACAGTTGGCCCGCCGTACTGCCCATGGATGCCGTAATGGCCTCGGCGGTCGCTGCGGCAAACGACTTTTCGCCATCGGTGGGCCACAAATCGACGTAGGCGGCGGCGTAGTGGCTCCTGGGCAGTCCGCGCAACGCCGTTTGCACGAGAGAGGTTTTCCCCAGCCGCCTCTCGGAATACAGGAAGAGCTTTTCGCCGCTTTCCATGCCCGACCTTAGATCGGCCAGTTCCTTCTTGCGATTGCAGAACGCTCCGCCTTCCACGATTCCGCCATATTGAAAAGGGTTGTTCATATTACGCACCATGCGTAACGCATCATGCGTAATTCAAGCTCAAGAGCGCCGCCCATGTCGAGTTGCCGACCGGCCCGCCTTTGCAAGATTTTGGATACGTTCGCTCTCTGTGCGATTCGTTCGCGCAGTCCGCGCACGCCCGATTTGCAAGGGGGGCGATGGCCATAACAACGCCGTGCATTTTATTTCGCGGACGGCGTTCAGGCTGCTCAATTTCCGGCAGTCGCCTGCGCCTTCCCGGAGTTGCGGGACGCGTCGGAGCAAGAGACGATCCGCGCTGGCCGTCCTGCGACTGCGCTTACCGCATCGCGCGTTTGGCGGAGCGAAGTGGTGAGGGAATCGATCGAGAGGTGGTTAACCAAAGGACTCGCCAACCACCGTAGCGAAGCTGGGATGTCACGAGTGAGGGCGATGGCTTCCATCTCAAAATACAGTCCTCCGTCCCGCTCCTCGTATCTGACAATGCCGTGTAGTCGCCAGATGAAACCGTTTCCCTGGCCAGGCGGCGGCAGGCGCGCATCGCTGTACCCGTAGCCCTCGATCTCCTGCAGCCGCAGTGTGGCCGTGATGCTGTAACTGCGCCGGTCGTTCACTACGAAATCTTGAGACCGATAGTATCCCTCGATGGCGGCGTTGACCAGCAGTGTCCTGCGCTGCCAAACCATGTCAAACCACGCGTTGCGTAAGAGCAATCGGCCAGCCACACCATTGGCATTTCGATTTGGCCGATGAAACGGGGGGCCGTTTTTTTGTTCAATGGATCCCGGAGGCATTGTGTCTTCCGTCACAATAGACCTTCAGACGGCCGCTCTGCGCCTGGATTTTACGCAAAATACTCTCACCCGACTTGCTCCCACTCCATCAGCTGGAGTATAGTCGTTATGACTGGCAGTATCCCAAGGAGGGTTGCATGCGAAAGTTCGTACTGGGTTTCACGTTTGTTTCGGCTCTGGCGATGACCGCCATGGCGGCCGAATTCAGCGGGTATATTTCCGATTCCGGCTGCGCCGCGAAGCAAGGCGCGAAAACCGCCGCCGACAGCCATGCGGGCTGCGCTAAAGGTTGTATCAAGAGAGGCGATAAAGCCGTTCTGGTTACCCCCGAAGGCAAGGTTTATGCCATCGCAAATCAGGACAAAGTTGTCGAACATGCCGGCCAAAAGGTCACCTTGGTTGCCGAGGCCGACGGCGATAATCTCACGGTCAGCGAAGTGAAGTAACAGGCGCGGGAAAGGCCGGCTATTGCAGCTTGCCTCTCCCGGCCACTTCCCACACCTCTTCCACGTCTCCATTGCGGATTCCGTAAACCCGCTCATGCAGATTCACCGCCACGCAAATGTGGTTCGGGACGATGCGCAGACGCTCTCCCATTTCAAACTTGCGATCGCACAGCCTTACGTCCACATAACCGTGCTCTTCGTTCATCTTGTGGAAGACGGCCGCGGGCGCTTCCAACACATGGCCGAAGGTGGGATCGGCCGAACCCGTCAGGCGGTCCGACGAAAATGTCTTAGAGCCGCCATCCACGATAATCTGGCCTGGCCGAGCCGTGGAAACCACCGTCACCAGCAGCGCGGCGGCGCACTCATCCGGTTTGCAGGCGCCGCTCGCGACGGTGTTCCAGTCGTTGTAGACGTATGTGCCGGGGCGGATCTCGTTGAGACCCGGCAATTCGTGCGAGTGGTAGAGCGATGGCGTGGACCCCCCGCTGACGATGCGCACCCCAAGGCCCTCGCGGCGAAAATCGGCGAGTATCGACTGAATGACGTTGCCTAGCGCCGCCAGCGCTTCCCTGCCCCGCTCCCCGTTGTCCTTGATGTGGCCCGGATAAAAGGCAATGCCCTCAAACGATAGGCCCGCCAGTTGTTCGATGCCGCGCGCCAAGTCCAGCAGATCCCTGCCCGGCGACACGCCCACGCGTCCCAATCCCACATCCGTTTCGGCGAGCACGCCGATCCTGACCTTGTTCGCTCCTACGGTTTGCGAAGCTTCGGAAAGCTGTTGCGCGGCGAAGAGGCTATCGAGCGACACGGTGACGCGCGCGCGGCGCGCGACGGCCATGAGGCGCTGTAATTTCGAACGTCCGATCACCGGATACGCAACCAGCAAATCGGGCGGGGCCGCATCCAGCATCACCTCCGCCTCGCCCACTTTCGCCACGGTGAGTCCCGCGGCCCCCAGTTCCAGTTGGCGCCTGCCGATACGCGGCGATTTGTGAGTCTTGGTGTGCGGGCGCAGCCGGAGCCGATGCCGCTCGGCGTAATCCGCCACGCGCCGGAGGTTGCCTTCCATCGCGTTCAGATCCACCAAAAGGGCGGGGGTATCGATGTCCTCGGCCCGCATCACTTTTCTTGGCGGAACCGCATCGTGATTTTGTCCTCGGAAGGGATGTAGCGCAGTTCCAGATCCTTGACCTTTTGCTTCTCCATCGGGAAGTAGAGAAGCCCCGAGACAGGTTTATCGGTTTTTGTTTCCGGCAGTTCCTTCTGCTTCAGCACGGCCAGCATGGGATCTTCCTTTTCGTGCGATCCGGTGCGGGTCTTGGCATCGGCCCCTTCGGGCGCTCCGGCGCCACCGACCCCATCGCCGCCCAGCCTGCGCGGCTGCCCGAACGTACCCGGAATGCCGCCTACGATAGGACCGTCGTTATCGTGCATGCCGGTGGCGCCCGCGCCGCCTGTCTGCCGGATCACCATGGCACCGCGCCCTGCAATCTGGCTAGGCGCGAATGGCCCGCTGCGCTCGCCATCTTTGTCGGTCTTCAATACGAAATCGTCGCGATTGATGGCCACCTCTTTGCCGAATCGAGGCGTGACTTCGACCGCGACCACGATGTAATGCCCGCCCAGGTCCGAGCCGAGCACTTCCTTCACGGCTTCCGGTTTCGCGTACACCGTGGCGCTGATCACCACGGATTCGTTCTCGCCGCGGGCTTCGGACGGCTTGTTGCTATCGTTATTGCGGGCAACTCCGGCGCAAACCAGCGCCAGCGCGATTCCGGCGACTCGGGCCAGCATCATAAGAGCCTCCGGAAGCATTATAGCGGAGTTGGGGGCACCGAGGTCCGCGCATAACGCCGCCTCATCAGCTAATGCTCCACCAGGCGGCTTAGATGGACCTTGCCGGTGATCGGGGTACCATCCATGGTTCCGTGCATATCGCCGTCCAAGCGGTCGCCATCCAGCGTGAGCACGAACTTGATCAGGCCATTGGCCTCCGCCGACGAAACCTCGAATGTCAAACGCTGCCCATCGACCTTGGCGTGCTGAATGGATTCGGCTTCCTGATCCTCTTTCCGCCCGATGGTGCCGGTGACCGAGTCCGCCGTCTGGCGGAGTTCGGCGCGCACCTGGGTATCGACGGTGGAACCGCTGGTAGGGTCGTCCACCACCACATTTCCCGCCCATTTGCCGGAAACGTCCGCCGCTACGAGCGTCGCGGCGAGGCATGGCAACAGCCAGAGCTTTTTCATTGACACCTCCGGTTCTTTTAACGCCATGGATAGCTTATCACGACCCGAAACAGGATAGAATAAAGGGCTTATGTCCAGTCATATGAAAACAACGATAGGTTTGCTTGCGATCCTGGCCGGGGCGTTCGCCCAAACGCCGCCCGCCACCGCACCCGCTGCGCAGTCCACGCCAGAGCCGGGCCTGTACGCCACGATTCACACATCCATGGGCGACATCAGAGTGAAGCTCTATGAGAAGGAAGCGCCCATTACGGTACAGAACTTCGTGGCCCTGACGAGGGGCACCAAGGCGTGGAAAGACCCCAAGACCGGTCAAATGGTCAAGCGCCCGCTATACGCCGGCACCATCTTCCATCGCGTGATCCCCAATTTTATGATCCAGGGTGGAGATCCCACGGGCACCGGAAGTGGCGATCCGGGCTTTACCATTCCCGACGAGTTCTCGCCGAACCTGAAGTTCGATGTGCCGGGACGCCTGGCCATGGCCAACACAGGGCAACCGCACACCGGGGAGTGCCAGTTCTTTATCACCGTGGCACCCACGCCTTGGCTGAATGGGAAACACACGATTTTCGGCCAGGTGGTTGAAGGGCAGGATGTGGTCACGAAGATTGTGAGCGTGCCGACGGGCGCGCAGGATAGGCCGAAGACACCGGTGAAAATCGTCAGCATCGTGATTAAACGGGAAGGACCGGCTCCGGCGGCGCCCGCAGCCGCTAAGAAGACTGCGCCGAAGAAGCAGTAGGGCGTCCGCCACTTCCGATCTGACCCCTACCACAGGGTGGGCACCCTTCAAGAATTAGGGCCTAAACGCCAGGCTAGGCTTGGGCCACAGGTGCGGGCTTGCTCTGCGCCGTCGCGGCCGTGCCGGCTTTGGCTGGTTGCGCGGCGGGCGCGGGGGCCGGTTCCATCGCGCGCCGGATCATAAAGGCCAGGTACAGCCCGAACGCCAGGGCGACCAACAAGCACGTCAGAAGCAGGAACAGACCGTCCACCGATCCGGCTTGACCGCTGGCCAGAAGCCAGCCCGCCGCCGCCAACGACGCGATCTCCACCACCACACTGAACAAGAATAGAATTGCGCGATCCGACACAGTCCCCCTAAGAGCGGCGGAAATACCGCCGAAAATCATTGTATGCGTTTGAGCGGGGCTCCGGCAACTGTGAGGGCAATTTGACTTCTGATGGCGCTCCTGAAAAAATGAAAGAAGCCCCAGCCAAATTGTGCGGATGTGGCGGAATTGGCAGACGCGCTAGATTCAGGTTCTAGTTCTCGCAAGGGAGTGGAGGTTCAAGTCCTCTCATCCGCACCAATAAAATCAACGGTTTAAAGGAAAATAGCCTTCTAGAAGTTTTAGAAGCTCATATTTGGCTCCGGCACTCTGTCCAAATGCGGCCAGATCTGGGCGTGGCTTACTGGCTCGACGGCCGCCGGGTGCAGAAATCGAACTTTTCGCCGATAGCCAGCGCCGAGACGTGCGATGGTCATGGAGAGTTCCATGGTCATGCGCCGGGCGCGACCGCCAGAGCCACGTTACCACGATCGCCAGTCCAAATAAACCGATTCGCCCGAGTTCGAGCCAATCCAGGCGCTAGTGGCTGGGCGCATGAGATTCCGGCATCCCTGTCCCTCCCAATTCCGAGTGCGCTATGTCATGTACATCTTGATGACGTCGATCAACTCTTGAGCCGCCTGGGCACGCTCCGACGCCGGGTTATGATCCGGGTCGACCACGTGAAATCGGATGTGGCCCTCAATGACCTCGGCCATCAACCCGTCGATCGCGCCCCGGCAGGCCGCCACCGTGTGGAGAATATGCGAGCATTCGGCGCCTTCCACAAGCGCTCTTTCGACCGCCTCCACCTGCCCCTTGATGCGGCGAATCCGGTTCAGGAGCTTTTTTTTGTCGCGAACGACGTGTGCCAACTGGACAGCCTTCCTTTTTCTATGATAATATACCCCGGTTGGTATAGCTGTCAACGCCAGGATCGTAATGGGATTGTAATAATAACGATGCCGAAAACCCGCGAGTATCCCAGCCGGTTCACCAAAGTGTTAAGACGATCGTGCGCCGGGATGTTCCTGGCCACCGTCCTCGTCGAGAGCGGCCTCGCCCAGCAACCCCTAACGTGGGCAGAACTTCGCAATAAGTTTGAGGCGAACAATCCGTCATTGATAGCCGGCCGGATCGGCATCGATGAATCGAAAGCGGATGAGGTCACCGCTTACCTCCGCCCCAATCCAAACGCGACAGGCGTGCTCGACCAGATCGATCCGTTCACCAAACAGCCCCCGATAAACGGATCGGGTGCAAATTCCTACAACCCGTTCAGATACGCGTTGCCGTCCGGCGCGATCGACTATCTGCACGAGCGGCAGCATAAGCGCGAACTGCGCAGAGACAGCGCCCGCCAAGCCACAGCGATCGCGGACTCGCAGCTTTCCGATCAGGAGCGGAACCTGCTCTTCAATCTGCGGGGCGCTTTTGTGCAGACCTTGCAGCAAAAGGCGATTCTGGCGCTGGCGCAAGAAAACCTGTCGTATTACGACCAGGTGCTGAAAGTCAGCCGCGACCGCCGGGAGCTCGGCGACCTCGCGCAGGTGGATCTCGAGCGCCTGGAATTGCAGCGGGTGCAATACGAGACCGACCTGGAGACGGCCGCTGTGAACCTGCGCACGGCCAAGATTCAGCTCCTGATGCTGCTGAACGATCGCACACCAGTGGAGCAATTCGATGTCACCGGACCATACGAGTCACCGGATCGGATATCCTCTCTGGAGGAGTTTCGCAAGAGCGCGCTGGGGGCCCGGCCGGATCTCAAGGCAGCCATGCAATCGATAGACAAGGCCAAGACGGATAATCGCCTCGCATGGGCCAACGGCTCGACCGACCCGACATTCGGTGTGGATTTCGCCCGCAACCCGCCCATCCCGGTCTATGTGGGAATCAGCGTCAGCATTCCGCTGCGTATCTTTGACCGGAATCAAGGGGAAAAGGCGCGCACCGAGCTGGACATCGCCCGGAACCAACGGCTGCGCGACGCCACCGAAGCGCAGGTCTTCAACGATGTCGATTCCGCTTACGCCGCAATCAACAGCAATTTGAAGCTGCTGAAAACCTACAAGGAGAATTATCTGCAGCGAGCCATCCATGTGCGCGACACCGTGTTGTTCTCATACCGGAACGGGGGCGCTTCTTTACTGGATTTTCTCCAGGCGCAGCAGGACTACAGGAGTGTCCGGGTGAACTACTTGAATCTGATTGGCGCTTATCTGACCAGCGCAGCGCAAATGAATCTTGCCGCAGGACGCGAGGTAATCCAATGAAGTGTCTCAGGTTCGCGATGGCCATTTCGGGCTTGGCGTGGGCCCTGCTGGCATGCGGCTGCAAAGCGCCCGGAAGCGACCAGAAGGCGGAAGCTCCGCCGCCGCTCAAGCTCCAGAGCGTAGAGGATCGCAACGTGTTTGCAGTGGATCGCCCCGAGCGGTTTCCATTGGCCGCATCGGTGGCTCACACCGCCAGGGCGGAATTGAAAGTGACGGGAACCGTCAATCCGGATGTTTCCAGGAACGTTCCCGTCATTTCACTGGCTTCCGGGCGCGTCACAGAGATTGACGCCCGGCTGGGCGATTCCGTCACAAAGGGCCAGCTCCTCATGAAAGTGCAAAGCGCCGACATCTCGGGAGCGTATGCGGACAATCAGCAGGCAGTCGCCGACGAAGGACTGGCTCGCAAGCAATTCGACCGGTCCAAACTCCTTTACGAGAGAGGCGCCATCGCCCTGAGGGACCTTGAGATCGCTGAGTCCACCGAAACCAAAGCCATGGTGACCATCAAGACCACTCTTGAACATCTCCGCGTCCTGGGAGTCGATCCGGATCATCCTTCCCCGATCGTGGAAATCAAAGCGCCAGTCGCTGGCGTGATCAGCGACCAGCAGGTCACGAATGCCGCGGGCGTACAGGGTTTAGCCTCGCCCAGCCCATTTACCATCTCCGACCTCACATATGTGTGGATCGTGTGCGACGTATTCGAAAACGATCTCGGCAACGTGCGTCTCGGCGAGCGCGCGGATATCCGGTTGACGGCCTACCCGAATCGCGCGATTACCGGCACGATCGGCAACATCGGTCCGGTTCTCGATCCGAACATCCGGACTGCCAAGGTGCGTATCGAAGTAGAAAACCCGGGTCTGATGCGTCTGGGGATGTTCGTGACCGCCACCTTCCACGGTCCGCAAAAGGAAGCGCGAGCCGCCGTTCCAGCTCTTGCGATTCTGCATCTGCACGATCGCGATTGGGTCTACGTGCCGGCGAATGACAATCGATTTCGGCGGGTGGAGGTGGTCGGCGGCGACATGCTTCCCGGCAACATGCAGGAGGTCGTTTCAGGCCTCGCGCCCGGTCAACAAGTCGTGGCTAATGCTCTTGAATTCCAGAACACGGTGCAACAGTAATGATTCGCTCACTTGTCGACGGGGCTTTGAACAACCGCTTCATCGTGCTGGCTATCGCGGTCATGCTTTTGGTGGGGGGCCTGATTGCTTTTAAGGCGCTGCCGGTAGAAGCGTATCCCGATGTCGCGAATACGTGGGTCCAGGTGATTACTCAATGGCCTGGCCGTGCGGCGGAGGAAGTCGAGCAACAGATCACGGTACCGATCGAAATCCAGGTGAACGGCCTCCCGCACCTGCTGCACGTGCGGTCCGCGTCCCTGGCGGGGCTCTCGGTCGTCAACCTGATCTTCGACGACGATTCCGACAACGATTGGGACCGCCAAAAGGTTCTCGAACGTCTTTCAGCGGTCACCCTGCCCCCAAATGTAAGCGCGCAGATTGGTCCCGATTTCAGCCCGATCGGATCGATCTACTGGTATACCATCGAGTCCACAAATCCTGCATACGACGTGATGGAACTGAAGACTCTCCAAGACTGGGTAGCCTCCAAGTACATACGGTCGGCGCCCGATGTGGTCGACGACTCGTCTTTCGGCGGTATTACCCGCGAATACCAGGTTAGGGTCGACCCCGACAAGCTAATTTCATACGGTCTGGGTCTGGCGCAGATCGAGCAACAACTTACTAATGCCAATGCGAACGCCGGTGGAAGCTTTATTGAGCAAGGCGCGCAGCAGGTGAATGTCCGTGCGGTGGGCTTGGTCGCCAATGTAAAGGACATCGAGGAGACGGTGCTGAAGACGCAGAACGGCACGGCAGTGCGCGTGAAAGACATCGCCGCGGTTACACAGGGCCCTAAGATCCGTCTGGGACAGATCGGGAAAGCCATCCACCGGAAAGACGGAGTAGTCCTTGACGATAACGACGTGGTGGAAGGTATCGTTTTCATGCGCAAGAGCGCGGGTACGGCGGCCACGCTAGATGGGATTCATGAAATGGTTCGCCGGCTCAACGATCACATCCTGCCTCCAGGTGTAAGAATAGTGCCTTATCTGGATCGCGACGACCTGGTCCACTACACCACGCACACAGTGCTGCACAACCTGAGGGATGGCATGATCCTGGTCGTGATCGTTCTTTTCCTCTTCCTCGGTAATGCCCGCGGCGCTCTTATCGTCGCCATCACCATTCCCTTTTCATTACTCTTCGCTTCGATTTGTCTGGACCTGCGGCATATCTCGGCCAACCTGCTTTCTTTGGGCGCTCTGGATTTCGGCATGGTTGTGGATGGAGCGGTGGTTATGGTGGAAAACATCGTGCGCCACATGAACCGTCCCGGAGATCCCCGGACGTCGATGGAAAAGATCCGGGCCGCCGCGCACGAAGTGCAGCGGCCGGTATTCTATGCCATTGCCATTATCATCACGGCATATCTTCCCATCTTCACGCTGCAACGTGTGGAAGGAAAGTTGTTCAAACCAATGTCATGGACGGTGGCCTTCGCCTTGCTTGGCGCGCTAATCTTCTCCATGCTGGTTGCACCGGCATTGGCCAGCTTCTTTTTTCGGAAGAATGCCCGTCAATGGCGTAATCCGGTGATGGAGTTTCTCACGTCCCGGTACCGGCTGATGGTCCGTTGGTCCGTGCGCACACGCTGGCTGACAGTTGGAGTTGCGGTGCTTTCACTTGCCGCGGCCATTTACCTGGCGTTCAGCGGGGTGATCGGATCGGAATTCCTGCCACACCTCGACGAGGGCGCCATTTGGGTTCGCGGCACATTGGCCCCGAGCACCGGACCGACCGAAGGGACGCAGATTATCGATCACGCCCGTCAGGTGCTATGCTCATTCCCCGAAGTCCCCCAGGTTGTCACGCAAGTGGGCCGCCCGGATGACGGCACCGACACCACCGGCTTCTTCAACACCGAGTACTTTGTCGACCTTCTGCCCAAGGAGCAATGGCGTCCGGTCTTTCATCAGGACAAAGAGCTGTTGATCGCCGCCATGAACCGCGAACTCGAGAAGGTTCCAGGCGCGATCTGGGGGTTCTCACAACCGATCTCCGACAACCTGGAGGAAGCCGTAAGCGGAGTCAAGGGCGCTCTCGCCGTCAAGATCTACGGGGACGATCTCAAATTGCTCGAAGCGACGGGCGATCGGATTGTCGACGTCTTGCAGGGCATCCGGGGTATTGAAGACCTGGGCCTGTTTCGCGTACTCGGCCAACCGAATCTGGACTTCGCCGTAGATCGCGATCGGGCGGCCCGGTACGGACTCAATGTATCGGACATACAGGATGCTATTCAGACAGCGGTTGGGGGAAATGCCCTCAACCAGGTGTTGATCGGCGAACAACGGTACGACCTCGTACTGCGTTATCTGCCTCAATATCGCGATACGCGCGAGGCGATCGAGAAAATCCGGCTGTTGGCGCCGTCCGGCGAGCGAGTCTCGCTGGCGCAGTTGACTAACGTGAAGGTATCGGACGGCGGTTCGGAGATCTACCGCGAAGCGAACTCCCGGTATATCGCCGTGAAGTACAGTGTGCGCGGCAGAGACTTAGGCAGCACGGTGGAAGAAGCCATCGAGAAGGTGGGCGCCGCTGTAAAGTTGCCAACCGGATACACCATCGATTGGGCCGGCGAATACGAGAGCCAGAAGCGGTCGGAACGCCGGCTGTTAATTGTCCTGCCAGTGACGATCGTCTTGATTTTCGCCATCCTATACACCATGTTCCAATCGGTGAAGTGGGCGCTTCTCATCCTCACGAACGTCGCGATGGCCCGCATCGGCGGCCTGCTCGCATTGCTTATCACGCACACCAACTTCAGTGTCTCGTCGGGAGTAGGATTCCTGGCGCTCTTCGGTGTATCGGTACAGACCGGCGTGATTATGCTGGAATATATAAATCAACTTCGCTCCAGAGGATACACGATCCAGGAAGCTGCGGTAGAAGGCGCCGTTCTACGTTTTCGACCGATCGTGATGACCATGTTGGTGGCAACATTGGGGCTGCTTCCTGCCGCTGTCTCGCATGGCATCGGGTCGGATTCCCAACGTCCTTTTGCGATCGTTATTGTCGGAGGTCTGATTTCCGACCTGGTCTTGAGTATCTTCTTGTTGCCAACCCTCTATGCCTGGTTCGCTCGAGGCGGCGATCGGCTTCCAGTAGCCGAAACTGAAGAAGCCCTATAAAGGAAGGCTCCGCGAGATGAAAAAAGAAGATGTTTGCGCTCTCATCAAAGAAATAGCGATCATCCCCGCCATTCGGGTGTCTTCCGGCGCGGATGCGCATTTCGCGGCGGAAGCAGTCACCCGCGGCGGAATCCCGATCGTGGAAATCACCATGACGGTGCCCGGAGCGGTTGACCTGATCTCGCACCTGGCCAAGCACAGCCCAGATACAGTAGTCGGCGCCGGAACCGTCCTTGACACCGCCACGGCCGGTCGCTGCCTGGACGCTGGCGCCAGCTTTATCACGGCGCCCGAATTCTATACTGAAGTTCTGCAATTCGCGGCGAAGCAGAATGTGGCGGTCTTGCCGGGCGCGTTAACCCCCACCGAGATTGCCGCGGCGTGGAGAGCCGGCGCGGACTTCGTGAAGGTGTTTCCGTGCGCGCAGGTGGGCGGCTGCAGCTATATTAAAGCGCTGCACACCGCACTGCCGCAAATTCCGTTGATTGCGGCAGGCGGCGTCAATCAGCAAACGGCGGCGCAATTCATCGTGTCCGGGGCTACAGCCATCGGCATCGGCACGGAATTGATTCCGACCGAGGCAATTGCGCGGCGCCAACCGGAGCGAATCCGGGAACTGGCGCACCGTTTTGCGGGATTTGTGAAAGTTGCACGCGAACGGGTAGAAGAAATCAAGCGAAGCGCCGTCATTCAACCGTACGAAGGCGACGAAAAATGTGAGGTTTAGCGATGCTTTGGGCCGCAAGACGGGACTGGCTCCGGTGCAGTCCGATCGCGGTGACGTGGCATACACAAGACTTGGTTCCGCGGTCGCGGAATGATGTAGAATTCGAAAATAAGCTCTGCCGAGGAGGGCGCGTGCGGATTTGCCTGTTCATCACGTTGCTGTTGGCGTTGCTGCCGCCAGCGGCGCCGCAAACCACTTCGGATCGGAACACGATTCAAACCGGGACGCATATTGTCCTGGTGAACGTAGTGGCGAGAGACAAGCACGGAAAACCGGTTGCCGATCTCAGCCGCGACGATTTCGTGCTGCGGGACAACGGTCGGGAACAGAAAATCGGACTCTTTGCCGTGGAAGAAACCGGCGGGACTTCCGCCGGAGTTACGGACACGCCGGCGCGATTGACCTTTACCAACCGGCCCGGGCAACGTGTGCCGGTCACCGCTTTCCTGTTCGATCAATTGAATACCAAGCTCACCGACCAGGAGTTTGCCAAGAAAGACTTCCTGCGCTACTTGCGAGGATTGCCGGCAGACAGCCGGGTGGCCGTTTTTGCGCTGGGCGACTCGTTGTCGTTGCTCCACGATTTTTCGGAGGATACGGCTTCACTTCTGGCGTCGATCGAGAAGCAGAAAGGTCGCGTGAATCCCGAAGTGGATGCCGCCACTGCGCCGCCAGCCTCGTCGAATTCGTTGACGGGCGATGCGAAAACCACGGCCCAGTGGGACAACTTCATGCAGTCCGCCAATCAGGCCTATGTGGAGTATACGCAGACGGTGCGCGCCGCTCGGACGGCGGCGGCGCTCGAAACCATAGCTGGGCATTTGCAGGGTATCTCCGGCCGCAAGACACTGATCTGGATTTCGGGCGGATTCCCGATTCAACTGGGCTTGCACAACAGCGTGGACAGCATTCCCCAAAGCGATTCCGGCGCGCGGCAGACCAGTGGGCTGGGCGGGAAAGGAAAGGGAGCCGTGGGAGGCGCTGGCAGTAAGGGCGGTGGGAGATCGGCCGGCGACTCATCGAGCGCACTGGGTTCTAATTCATCGACAGCTAGCCTGGCGACCACGGAACTGCCGGGCACGGGCCAGTCGTTCGAGAGCGACGTGGCTCGCGCCATTCGCGCCTTGAATGAAGCCGATGTGGCGGTCTATCCGGTAGACGCACGAGGCGTCACCGTAGCGGCAGCCGTGCAGGCGGACCGGAGCTCGATCGGGAAGCGGGGTCAGCCGCCCAAGGCTTTCGCCGGACCCGATTTCAACTACGAAACACTCGAAACGCTGGCGGTGGAGACGGGCGGCCAAGCGTTCCACCACATCAACGATCTGAGCGCCGCAATCCGGGAGGCGGCGAGCGACGCGCGGGTCAGTTACTCGCTGGCGTTCTCTCCCCCGGCCGACAGTCTGGATGGCTCGTACCACCGGCTGGAGGTGATGGTGCAGCGGCCGGACGTAAAGGTGCGGTACCGGCCCGGTTATGTCGCCGCGGCGGACGCGGCCGTGGCGCCTTCTCTGGCCGAGGCGATCGCGAATCCGGTGGCGCTGGCCGGGATCGGTTTTACTGTGCATCTGGATCCGGTGGAGGGCGGCTACAAGGCGTCGATGACCATCGACGCGCGCAATGTCACGCTGCAACCCAAGGACGGGAAATGGACCGGCTCACTGCAGTTTATGGTGGTGGTGGGGAAGGTGGAGCAACTGAGTACGATTCCGTTAAGTTTCAGCGAAGCCAAGTTTCACCAGATTCAGGAGAAAGGTCTGGTGTTGGGCGCGCGCGTGAAGACGCCGCCGGGGACCACGGGGTTCAGCGTGGGGTTCCGGGACATTCCTTCCGGGGTGGTGGGGACGCTACACGTGCCGTTATGAGTATGAGTCCAAGGCCGGACGTAGGACTTCAGGATGGGGCCTGCGGCCCACAAAAGTGGGGCGGGCGTCCACGCCTGCGGCGGGTCTCCAGACCCGCCCTTTCCCCAGTTTGCGGTGGAAGAGCAGCAACGCCTGGCCAAACGAGCTAACTAAGTGAACGTATTATCGAATCGCCTCTGGTGGCGTAAATTTGATAA
>Ga0070761_10000981_pt1 | contig 17983 bp, 15 predicted proteins | sample HubBroMetageREF1_FD_66724 | JGI IMG/M metagenome (GOLD analysis project Ga0070761, IMG submission 66724) | Reference soil microbial communities from the Hubbard Brook experimental Forest, New Hampshire, USA - Hubbard Brook CCASE Soil... | ecosystem: Environmental > Terrestrial > Soil >... | reverse complement strand
AGGCATATTCTGATTCGCTATGATGGAAACCTTGCAAGCGCTGGCCGAACCCAACCGCTTTCACATCGTGGAGCTGTTGCGTGACGGGCCGCGGCCCGTCGGCGACATGGTTCATCGCCTCGGTCTGCGCCAGCCGCAAGTCTCGAAACACCTGCGCGTGCTCAGCGACGCCGGCCTGGTTGACGTGCGCGTGGACGCGCAGCGCCGGATTTATGCGTTGCGGCCGGCGCCGCTGAAAGAGCTGGAAGTCTGGATCGAAAGGTACCGGCGCATTTGGGAAGGCAATTTCCAGCGCCTCGATGGCGTGCTGCAAGAACTGAAAGCCAAGGAGAAAAAACGTGGAGGCACAAAGAGGTAGCGCACCAATGAAAAACAGCGGAGCATTGAAAGTAACCACGCCCAGCGACCGCGAGATTACGATGACTCGAGCTTTCGAGGCGCCGCGGCACCTCGTCTTCGAAGCCTGGACCAAGCCCGAGTTCGTGAAGCGCTGGTTGTACGGGCCGGACGATTGGCGCCTGTCGGTCTGCGAAATGGATCTGCGCGTGGGGGGTGCGGCGCGCTTCGTGTGGCGCCACGGTGATGGGCAGGAAATGGGGATGAGCGGTGTTTTTCGCGAGATCACGCCACCCGATCGGCTGGTATTTACCGAGATTTGGGACGATGACTGGACCGGCGGCGAAGCGCTGAACACCCTCGTTTTCACCGAGCACGCCGGCAAGACCACGCTTAACCAGACAGTACTCTATTCGTCGCGCGCCGCGCGGGACGGCGCCCTGAAAACCGGCATGGAAGATGGCGTTGCAGTGAGCTATGATCGGCTCGCGGAGCTGCTGCGGTCATGAAAATTCTAGTGTTGATCGCACGGATTCTTCTGGGCCTGGTTTTTCTCGTGTTCGGACTGAACGGCTTCCTGATGTTCCTTCCGATGGGGCCGATGCCGAGCGGGCTGGCGGGCCAATTCGTTACGGCATTGCTGCAGTCGCACTACGTCCTGGTGGTCTCCGCGTTGCAAATCGCGGGTGGCGCGCTGCTGCTGGTAAACCGCTACGTCCCTCTGGGTCTCACAATTCTTGGCCCGATCATCGTGAACATTTTCTTGTATCACCTGCTGCTGTTCCACAGGGGTGTGGGTATAGCGATCGTCGTCGCGATCCTGTGGGGGATCGTGGCGTTCTATCACCGCCGGGCCTTCGCCGGCCTGTTCGTACAGAAGGCTCCGTAGCACATCCCCGCTGGTGCCGCAGGCATGCTCGCGGCACATCCTCGTTCCCGCTTTCCGATCCGCCCAGTTATCGCTATACTCCGGCGTCAAGAGCCGCGCGCCAGCGCGATTCTGCGAGCACACCGACATGGCTGAAGAAAAGCTTCGCCACCACTTCGGCGACTTTCTAGCAGGCGCAGAAGTGTTTGTTTATTCCGTCCTGGCTATCTTGCTTTTTGTAACTGCGCTCGCCACGATTGCCAACGCTGGAAAAATGCTTTGGGATTCCGTTGGCCACTGGACCATTGCCACGGACACGCTGCTGGTGTTGGACCAGTTGCTCGTGGTGCTGATGATGGTGGAGATTATGCATACGGTGCGCATCTCCATTCATTCTCATGTTCTGGTCACCGAGCCATTCCTGGTGGTGGGCTTGATTGCCTCGATTCGGCGCATGCTGGTGATCACTCTGGAAGCCGCGAGCCTCACAAAAGGCGGGGTCTGGTCCGCCGACGGTGCGAGCATATTTCGGGGGAGCATGATGGAGCTTGGCTTGTTAGGACTGGTTATCCTGGTTCTGGTGTTCTCGATTACGCTCTTGCGGCGGTACGCTCCGGAAGAAGAGTGAGCGGTCAGCGTACCTGCGTCCGCATCCCTCAACTTTGTGGCTTGCCGCCCTTCTAACCCAACCCAGCATCGTAAATCCGTAGTTGCGGGAGAGCGCCAAACCCGTGCTATACTTTTCGGCCCGTCCCTCCTCGCGGACTTTTCGACCATGGAGGGCGCGGCTAGCGGGCCGGATTTACACTTTCCAGGGCCCGGGAGGTGGGTTTATCGCAGAACGTGGTGGGACGCCTGGCCTGCGGGTCAACGAAAGAATTCGCGCCCGTGAAGTGCGCGTGGTGGATGAAGCTGGAAATCAGCTCGGCGTGATGACGCTGTTTGACGCCATGAAGGCCGCGCGCGATGCCGGCCTGGACGTGGTGGAAATCTCGCCCAACGCCGTGCCGCCGGTCTGCAAGCTGGTGGACTACGGCAAATTTCAGTACGAAGCGAGCAAGAAAGCGCACGAAGCCAAGAAGCATCAGAAGAGTTCGCACATCAAGGAAGTAAAGTTCCGGCCTTCCACCGCCGAGCACGATTTTCAGGTTCGCAAGAATCAGATCATCCGCTTCCTCAGTGAAGGTTACAAAGTAAAGGCCATGATTTTCCATCGCGGCCGCGAAATGGCGCACCAGGACGTGGGCCGCAAGAAGATGGACCGTTTGCTGAAGGAAATCATGGATCACGTGCAGGTGGAGTTCGGTCCGCGGATGGAAGCGAACATCCTGCTCGCACTGCTCGCACCCAAAAAGGGTGCGGGCTCAACACCGTCTGCGCAACCGGCGCAGAAAAACGCCGAAGGCCAGGCGTAGAGAAATTCAGTTCAATCGGTTCAAGAGGATATCGTGAAGAAGAACAAGAAATTGAAAGCCAAGACGCACCGCGGCGCCGCCAAGCGCTTCAAAATCACTTCCACCGGCAAGATTATGCGCTGGCGGTCGGGCAAGCGTCACCTGCTCGGCACCAAGAAGCCGCGCCGCATGCGCCGGCTGCTGAATAAAATTCAGGTGAATCCCGCGGACGTAAACAACGTGCGTCTGCAGTTGCCGTATGGCCTGCGATAAGTCTTGAGGCAAGTCACGAAGCCTTGTGGGTCGTGGCTTTAGCCACGACCCTGGTCCTGCAAGGTCAAGGCGGCTTGATCCGCTGAAGTTCCGATTTTGCGGTTGCTACACCGGGGATTTCGCCCGAAGTTAGTTTTTTACCGAGCCTGGCAGAGCGTACCGGGTGCCTGCCGGCCGGATGTTCCGCCCGCCCTCAGCAATGACGGCTAGTGGTGGAACAAAATGCAGCCCCACGAGACAAACCCGTCCTGCTACTCGTGCATTTCCGCGAGCGGCCGGGCCGCGTTTGTCTCCTCACTTAATTTGAATTTCCAAGCGCCTTAGAAACGCGCCACAGGAGAAGAGAACCATGCCTCGAGTTAAACGTGGAACCAAACGCCGCGCCCGCCGCAAGAAGCTGCTAAGACACGCCAAGGGATTTTTCCTTACCAAGGGCAAGCTGTACCGATCGGCGAAAGAAGCGGTGAACCGCTCGCTGCGCTACACCTATCGCGACCGTCGCGTGCGCAAACGCGATTACCGCGCCCTGTGGATTCAGCGCATCGGCGCCGCCGCGCGCAATAACGGCACCACCTACAGCCAGTTGATTCACGCGCTCAAGGCCGGCGGAATTGATCTGGACCGCAAGATTCTGGCCGACATGGCCGTGCATGATGCCGATGGCTTCGCGTCGCTGGTCGGCTCGGTGAAGCAGCATTTCCCGAAGCCGGGAGTAGTGCAAACCGCGAGGCCCGCGGTTGTTCGCCACCACGAAGAAGGTTAATCTCACGCTGGTTTTGTAGGGGCGGATCCCGCAGGTGCGGGACCCGCCCCTACGGTCGAGCTGCATCTCACCATGACGATCGATCCCACAACACAGACGCTCGCTCAAATTCAAGCCACGACTCCCGAGGCGATCGTTTCCCGGTTTGCGGACGTGCGCCAGCGATTCGAGGAGCAGGCCGGCGTGCACTCAACGGATCCAGAATCGTGGCGCAATTTCGTGGTGAAGTGGACTGGCCGGAAGTCGGGCGTGCTCACGCTCATCACCGATAACTGGCTGAAGCCCGCTTCGCCGGAACTCAAGCGCGTCGTTGGTCAGGAGCTGAATAAGCTCAAGGCGCATGTCGAACAGGTTTTGGCCGGGCGGCAAAAGACGATCGAGGCTGCGGTTGAAGAAACTGCTGCAGCTCGCGACAAAATCGACCTCTCTCTTCCCGGCATCGAGCGCGCCATCGGCACGCGCCACCTGATTCGCCAGACCTACGACGAACTTCTGCGCATCTTCAGCGCCATCGGCTTCAGCGTCGTCGCCGGGCCCGAAATCGAAACGCCTTACTACAATTTCGAAGCGCTCAACATTCCTGAGCATCATCCTGCGCGCGACAACATGGACACGTTCTACATCGCCGGCGCGCGCGGCGGGCATTTGCTGCGCACGCACACTTCGCCGATGCAGATTCGCACCATGGAAAAACAGAAGCCGCCGGTGCGCATCGTCGTCCCGGGAAAAGTCTATCGCCGCGATAATCCCGACGCCACGCACGGCTACATGTTCCACCAGATCGAGGGCCTGGCGGTGGATACGGACATCACTTTCTGCGATTTCAAAGGCACCGTGGATTATTTCGCGCGCGAATTCCTCGGCCCCAAAACAAAAACGCGCCTGCGGCCCAGCTATTTTCCGTTTACCGAGCCTTCCGCCGAAGTGGACGCCACCTGCCACGTTTGCGGCGGTCCCGGTTGCCGTGTGTGCAAACAATCCGGCTGGATCGAACTTTTTGGCGCGGGCATGGTGAATCCCGCGGTGTACGGATTTGTCGGCTACGATCCGGAAAAATATTCGGGATTTGCATTCGGCATGGGCGTGGATCGCCTGGCGATGATGAAGTACGGCGTGACGGAAGTGCCGCTGCTGTTCCAGAACGACGTGCGCTTCCTGAAGCAGTTTCCGTGATGACGTTGCGGGGGCACGGCATCGCGTCGTGCCACGCGTTGAACATTTGAAGACTGCGAAAAAATGAAAGTTGTTTACAACTGGCTGAAAGAATTTGTGGACGTCACCGCGTCGCCCGCCGATCTGCGCGCGCGGCTTTCGCTCGCCGGGGTGGCCGTGGATTCCATCGAAGAATCCGCCGCGGGGCCGGTGCTGGAAGCCGAAGTCACCGCGAATCGTCCGGATTGCCTCGGACATCTGGGCATCGCGCGCGAGGTGGCTGCGATCTATCGCCTGCCGCTGCGGCCGCTGCATCCCAAGCTGAAAGAAACCGCCGACCAAGCTGCGGACGCAACGCGTGTGGAAATCGCAGCGCCGGATCTTTGCGGGCGATTCACAGCGCGCCTGCTGCGCGGCGTGAAAGTGCAGCCTTCGCCGGACTGGCTGCGGCAAGGCTTGGAAGCGATCGGCGAAAAATCCATCAACAACGTGGTCGATGTGACGAATTACGTGATGTTTGAGCTGGGCCACCCGCTGCACGCCTTCGATTTCGATAAATTGCAAGAACATCGGATTGTGGTGCGCCGCGCAAAGCCAGCAGAAAAAATCCGCACGCTCGATGGCGCCGAACGCGCCCTGACGAAAGACATGTGCGTGGTGGCGGATGCCGGGCGCGCCGTGGGTATCGGCGGCGTGATGGGCGGGGCGGAAACCGAAATCAGTTTCAGCACGCGAAACGTCTTGATCGAGTGCGCCTGGTTCGATCCCATTTCCATCCGTCGCACTTCCAAAGCTCTGGGCTTGCGCAGCGAGGCATCCTACCGCTTCGAGCGCGGCGCCGACCCGGAAATGGCGGAGCTGGCTTCGCGGCGCGCCGCGGAGCTGATTCAGCAAATTGCCGGCGGCGAGCTTCTCGCAGGCGTTGTGGACGTGTACCCGCGTCGCGCGCCAGAAAAGAAAATCGAGCTTTCGCGCAAGGAATTGCTGCGCGTGATGGGCGCCGATGTTCCTGATCGCAACGTCGAAGCGATCCTCAGCGCGCTGGGTTTTCATCCCGTGCGCGTGGACGTGAATCGCGGCAGCGACGGCTCGATTGCCGCGGTGTGGGAATGCCAGCAAGTTTCCTGGCGGCGGGATGTGACGCGCGGCATTGACCTGATCGAAGAAGTGGCGCGCCATTACGGCTACGACAAATTTCCGCCGCGCCTGCCGCCCGCAAAAGCTCCCGCGCATCGTTTGCCGCACGCCGAAGCGCAGGACCGTTTGCGCGAGCGCATCGTCGCGCTAGGCTACCAGGAAATTGTGGAAATCCCGATTGTGGATACGCAGCGCAACGAGCTTTTCCGGCCGGAAAATCTGGCGCCGGCGGTGATCGGCAATCCCCTGGCGGAAGATGCTTCGGTGATGCGCTCGACGGGAACCGTCAGCATGCTGCGCGCGATTGAGTGGAACCTGAATCACGGCCAGCGGAATTTGCGCCTCTTCGAAATTGGCAAGACGTACGAGTTGCGCGATGGCGAGCCAGTGGAATCGCAAGTGCTCACGCTCGGCGCCACGGGCCTGGCCCAGGAAAAAACAATTTACGAGGCCGCGCGCGAATTCGGCTTTGCGGATTTGAAAGGCGATCTCGATCGCATCGGCGAGCTGGCCGGAGGATTCGTTTGGCAACCTGGGGCGGCTACTTGGCTCGACGCTTCTCGTAGTGGGCGGTTGGCCCTCCGCCGGGAAGGCGCGAAAGCCGGTTGGCTTGTTCATTCTGCTGGCGCTAGGGGTTCGGTCATCATAGATCTTCAAGGAGGGGACGTCTTCGGGATGGCGGGTAAACTCGCCCGGCGCCTCGCGGACGTATACAAATTCCGTCAGGACGTCTTCGTGGCGGAAATGAAGCTCGAGCCGCTGGTCACCGGCGTCGAAGCAGCGAACGCGGCGCGCCGTTTCAAACCGTTGCCGCGATTCCCCGCGGTCGAGCGTGATTTCTCTCTGCTACTTGCGGATGGAGCTCCGTTCTTGCAAATCAAGCAGGCGATCCTGTCTCTTGGAATAGCCGAAATCGAAAGCATCGAAGCCGCTGATCTGTTCCGAGGCGGGCAAGTGCCGGCCGGAAAATTCTCGTTGATGATCCGCGTAAAATTCCAAAGCGCGGAGGCCACCTTCACCGACGCGCAGCTCAACGATTTCTCCGCGCGCATCGTGGCCGCGCTGCAGGAAAAACTCGGCGCCATGCTCCGCGCGATATAATTTGGAAGCATCCGCGGCCAGCGGATAGCGCAGCTTCACGAATCGTCAGAGCGAGTAATTCGTATGACCCAAAGTGATTTCTTAGGCGACCTCGGGATCAAGCATCCGATCATCCAGGCTCCGATGGCTGGAGGCCCGTCAACACCCGAACTCGTCGCGGCCGTGTCCAATGCCGACGCTCTGGGCTCGCTCGGGTCCGCCTACAGCACGCCCGAGCAAATCGCTGCGGACATTAAAAAGATCCGCGCGCGCACCGACAAACCGTTCAACGTGAATCTTTTCGCTGGTGGATACGCGCCCGAATCGCCCGTCGATGCCGCACCGATGCTGGCGCTGCTCGCGGAAATTCACGAATTGCTACATTTGCCTCCACCCACGCTGCCGGCGTGGCCAAAGAATCCGTTTGCGGAACAGTTGCAAGCGGTCTTGGAAGCGCCTCCAGCAGTCATCAGTTTTACCCTGGGAATACCCGAGCCTCACGCGATGGCGCGCCTCAAGGCTGCGGGAATCGCAATTTTTGGCACGGCTACGACTGTCGCAGAAGGAAAAATGTTGGAAGCAAGCGGCGTGACGGCCATCGTGGCGCAAGGCGCAGAGGCCGGCTCGCACCGCGGAACCTTCGCCGGCCCCTTCGAAAGCGCGATGGTTCCGACGCTTGAACTGGTGCAATCGCTTCGCGCCGCGGTATCCACACCAATAATTGCGTCCGGCGGCCTGATGGACGGGCGAGACATCGCACAAGCCATCGCGCGTGGCGCCACCGCCGCGCAACTCGGCACCGCATTCCTGACCTGCCCCGAAGCGGGAACTCCAGAGGCTTACCGTCGCGCGATTCTCACAGCTCCTGCGGACACCACTGTGATCACGCGAGCTTTTTCGGGCCGGCCCGCGCGCGGTCTGCTGAATACGTTTATAGCCAAACTCGAGGGAAAGGAAAAAATAATCCTGCCGTTCCCGCTGCAAAATGCTTTGACCCGCCCGATGCGCACCGCCGCCGCGCAACTCGGAGAATCCGGCTATCTCTCGCTCTTCGTCGGCCAGGGCGTCACACGCGCCCGCGCCATGCCCGCTGCGGAACTCGTGTCGCGCCTCGTCGCAGAAATGCAGCAAACAAACGCCGCCTACTGACAATCGCTCGAATCACATCCGCGGACGCAGGCAGTAACTCCTCGCGATTTCGTCGCGTGCTACTGGCCACCCCACGACAAGCGATCGTCCGTTGAACTCCCATGCTGCTCGAGCAGCGCGTCCATGCGATGGCTGATCGGAGGATGTCGAGCGGGAACCTTCGCAAGAGCAGCCAACAAATTTTCGACGATCGGAATGTAAACGTCCGCTTCAGGGTGGTGCGCGGCGGACCACAGCGTCTGGCCCAGCACGGTGCCGCCGTAAACATTCTTCGCCTCGAGTGGAGCTCTTCGTGCCAGAAGCAATTCAATCGTGTCTAAATGCCGGTTCATCGCGGCCCAGTGTAACCCGGTCTGCCCGTCAGCGTCGTGCGCGTCCAAATCAAGACCCCGATCCAACAGAAACGCGAGGACTTCATTTCGACCATATCCACAAGCCCACAAAAAGCCTTTCGCCATCTGTTCGTGCGTGGCGTTTGTTTTCAAGCTACCGTCTGGATGGAAGAAGCTCCTGAGCAAATCGAGCCGTCCCACGCCAGCTGCTTCGTCCAGGCTCAGCGGCGTGCCACGCGCGGCGAAAAATTCCGCCGCCTGCTGGCGCCCATTCGCGAGGCAGGCCGTTACCATCGGCTGGCGGTTGCCGGCTAATCCGCGACGATTGAGCTCTGCCCCGTGTTTCAGCAAAGTTTCCAGCAGCGCGATTTGCACACCGGCGCGCTCCGGATGAACGCTCGTTGCGGCGAGGCCCAGAGTCGTTGCGCCTCCGCCGTAAACGTCCGCCTCCGCATCAACCTCGGAACCTGCGCTGAGGAGAATCTCCGCGATCCTCACCGCGTTCTTCGGAGTCCTCTGACGATAACCCTCCACGCCGTTGGCCGCGACGTAGTGCAACAGCGCGGCGCGATGCTCGCGTGCGGAACGCGCCCGAACCAACCCCGGATTTTCCAGCAATAACCGCTCGAGTGCTGGCGCGTCACCACCAACAATCGCATCCACTGCCGATTCGAATTGTGATTCGGGTGAGTTGCGGCGAAGCTGCGCCGTAATCTGCACGGCGAACGCAGGCCAGGTCGCAAAGCCGTGCGCGCGCGCAATCACAAACTGCGCATCGGCCAGAGAGCATTTCGCGTTCTGACCGGAGTCTTGCAACTTTCTCCGCGCGAACTTCTCCACCTGCCTGACCCAGCGGTCCATGCGCACGGGGAGTTCGCGCGTGATCACCAGACCTCGCAAACGGGCGAGCGTCTTTACCCACTTCGCGGCCCAAGCGCCCAGTGCTTCCGGGTCGGCAGACTTGCAAGCTTTTACCAGTTCCTTGGCCAGTTTCTTGTACTGCTCCAGGTTTGGCTGCGGCGGAAGCGGGAGAGCATCCTGCGGATTGGGAAACATACGAAGCTCCTTTCAATACATGCCTGGAGTCCGCCCGAATCAGGCTGAAAGAAGATTCGCGACTGCAAAGCTGCTTCTGGTGGGCACGGCCCTTTCCGCGGACTGGAGGCGCCCTTTGCGCCGAGGCTCAATGTAATCCTGCGCAATTACGAAGTCAATCGCTCCATCCCGGCCGGCGAGTACAAGCCCGTTGCGCGCGCGCACGCAATGGCCGACAATAACCGTGGCTCAGCAAGGGAGTGCACCGTGAAAATCGAGATTTACGATCAGAGCTACAACGTGAACGCGGAAGACAACGAGGAATATCTGAAGGAGCTGGCGGCTTACGTTGACGCCAAGATGCGCTCCGTCGCCGAAGCCACGCACATGGTGGATTCGCTGAAGGTCGCGGTCCTCGCCGCGCTGAATATTGCCGATGAATCGTTCACGCTGCGCAAACGCCAGCAGGAAATCGAAGGCCCGCTGCGCAAGCGCGTGGAAAAATGCGTGTCCATGGTAGAAAAGGCACTCGAACAGACGAATTAGCACGGGAAAATCTCTTCGAACCGGCTTGCCGCGCGTTATCGCGGGCGCCCGGAAAAAACCCGCGCTCCCAACGCAACCCGTTAACACCGGATAGCCATCTCCGTATATGATTGGGGTTTGGGGTGGCAGCAACCTTTGTCACGTGCATAAATGCAGTCCAGTTCGGTATCTTGCCGTTCCAGTAGCGCTGCTTGCGCTGCTGATGCTCGTGATGGTCTTGGGCAGCGTCTCGCATCATCATGCCGGGCCCGACGCAAATTGTTCGATTTGCCATCTGAGCCACCAACCCATTGAGCATCCGCAACCGAATCATCGCGAACCATCGCTGGCTCAGGTGGGCGTGCAAATCGAACTACAAGAAACTGAATTTGCGCCGTGGCCCGTCGCGCCACGTCTTCCCGCACGCGCTCCGCCCGCCGTCTAGCCTTTAGTAGACCCGACATCGCTACCGGCACGCCGATTCACTAACATTTTCTCTTTAGAGGTTGAAGACTATGCCTGCTAAAACCGCGCTATTTGCCATTCCCGCACTCGTGGTGTGTTTCGCATCGGCCGCCGCCGCACAGACTTCGCCTCCGCCGCCATCCGCGCCGCAGAACCCCGCGCCGGCAACTGCGCCGCAAAATGTCCCTTCGGGGCAGGTGCATGGCGCCGTGCGCATCACCATGGAGCAGGCCATACAGATGGCGCTCGAACACAATCACAACCTGAAGGCGGCGCGCACCACCATTCAGCAGGACCAGGCTCTGGAAATCACTGCAAACCTGCGGCCGAATCCCGTGTTCACCGCGGACGCGCAGTTCCTTCCTATTTTTCAGCCCAGTCATTTCACGGCGGACTACCTTGACGAGGTGGTGCAATTCGATCTGGGCGTCTCCTACCTCTTTGAACGCGGCAAGAAGCGCCAGCACCGCCTGCAGGCTGCGCAAGACGTCACCGCGCAGACCAAATCGCTGGTCACCGACAACGAACGCACGCTCACCTTCAACGTGGCCTCGCAATTCGTCGGCGTGCAGCTCGCCGAATCCACGCTGGATCTCGCGTTGCAGGACATGAAGAGTTTTCAAAATACGGTGGACATCAGCCTGGCGCGCTACAACGCCGGCGACATCAGCGAAGGCGATTACCTGAAAATCAAACTGCAGATGCTGCAATTTCAGCAGGACGTGGCCCAGGCGCAGCTGTCCAAAGTGCAAGCGCTGGTCGGCTTGCGGCAGTTTCTGGGATACGAAACCGTACCGGAAGATTTCGACGTTTCCAGCGACTTCGATTACATCCCGGTGCAGATGAAACTCGAGGACCTGCAATCCAAAGCTTTGCAGAACCGCCCGGATTTTCGCGCCGCGCAGCAAGGCGTGATCGCAGCCAAGAGCCAGTACGAACTGGCCAAGGCCAACGGCAAAGTGGACGTCACCGGCACCGCCAACTACGACCATGTGAGCGACACGAATACAGCGTCCTTCTTCGGAAGCTTCCAGCTCCCCATCTTCAATCGCAATCAGGGCGAGATCGCGCGCACTAATTACGTGATCAATCAGGCCCAGGAACAGGAACTGGCCGCCAGCGATCAGGTGATGAGCGACGTGCTCACCGCCTACGAAGGCGTGCGCGAAAACGATTTGGTGGTGACGCAATTCCGCGGCGGCTATCTGGACGCGGCGCAGCAGTCCCGCGACATCACCGAGTATTCCTACAAGCGCGGCGCCGCCAGCTTGCTCGATTATCTCGATGCCGAGCGCAGCTATCGCGCGGTCCAACTTTCCTACCGGCAATCGCTCGCGGCCTATCTCACCGCGGTCGAGCAGCTGCGCGAGGCCGTCGGAACCAGGAGCCTGCCATGAGCAACCATTGTTTCCGATGCGGCTCCCGATCTCCCTTAAGACGCGCCGGCGTGTTTGCAGTAGCGGCGGCGATGGCAGCGGCATGTCTTGCGGGCTGTAGCTCCGATGAACGCGCGAATCAAATGACTTCCTTCAGTGGCAAAGAATCGAAGAGCGAAACTCCCGAGCTCTTCACCATTCCCGAGAACCAGATGTCCCACGTGCAGGTGGTGACGGTCGAGCCCGCGAAACTCCCGCGCGTCCTGCGCCTCACCGGCGCGGTGGCTTACAACGCATTTAACACCACACCGGTGATCACTCAGGTCGGCGGTCCCGTGAGCCGGATCCTGGTGGTACCGGGCGAGCGCGTGAAGAAAGGCCAGTCGCTCTTGGAAGTGAGCAGCCCGGATTATTCGCTGCTCTATGCGGCCTACCTGAAAGCGCGCGACACCCTGCGCGTGACGGACAAGAACTACGCACGCGCCCAGGATCTCTACGCGCATCACGCCATCGCCGAACGCGATTTGCTGCAGGCGGAATCGGATCGCATTCAGGCGCAAGCGGATTTGAACGCGGCGCTGCTGGGCCTGAAGATTTTGGGAATTCCCAACCCGGATGATCTGGAGAAGGCGCCTTCTTCAGCCGAAATCCCGCTGCTTGCGCCCATCGGCGGAGAAATCGTCGAGCGCGACGTCGCTCCCGGTCAATTGCTCCAAGCTGGCGCGACTCAGGCATTCATCATTTCGGATATGAGCTCGGTGTGGGTGCTGGCAAACATCTACCAGAGCGACATGTCTGCGGTGCACGTAGGCGACCAGGTTGCCGTGCAGACCGATTCGTATCCCGATAAATTCCAGGGCAAGATTTCGTTCATCTCGCCCGCGCTGGATCCCAATACGCGCACGCTGCAGGCGCGTATAGTCGTCGACAATCCCGGCGAAAAACTGAAGAACAACATGTACGTCACGGCCACGGTGAATGCCGGCGTCGAGCGGAACGCCATCGCCGTGCCGGATTCCTCCGTCTTGCGCGACGATGAGAATCAGCCGTTCGTTTACGTGGCTTCGGGCTCCAATCAATTCGGACGCCGCTCGGTGGAAATCGGCCAAAGCGAAGCCGGAAAAACGCAAATTCTGAAAGGCTTGAGTCCTGGCGATAGGGTCGTCGGCGATGGCAGCTTGTTTCTGCAGTTCGCCAATTCGTTCCAGCACTAAGGCGGCTCATTTCGCATGATTCATCGCATCGTACAATCCGCGCTGCAACAGCGTTTCCTGGTGCTGATGCTGGTGGTGTTCATCGCCATCGGTGGCACGTTTTCGTTCCGGCGCATGCCGGTGGACGCTTACCCGGATCTTTCACCTCCGATGGTGGAAGTCATCACGCAATGGCCGGGTCACGCCGCGGAAGAAGTGGAACGGCTGGTGACGCTGCCCACCGAAGTGGAAATGAACGGCGTCCCGAAGATGGAAATACAGCGCTCCATCTCGCTCTACGGGCTTTCGGACGTAATCCTGACGTTTGATGAAGACACCGACGATTACTTCGCGCGTCAGGTGGTATTTCAGCGGCTCAGCGAAGTCAACTATCCCACCGGCGTCACGCCGACTCTGGCGCCTCTTTCCAGCCCCTCCGGCCTGGTGTACCGCTACGTGCTGCAAAGCCCTGATCGCACGCCGCAGGAATTGAAAACTTTCGAAGATTGGGTGATCGAGCGCGAGTACAAGCAGGTGCGCGGCGTCGCCGATGATTCCGGCTTTGGCGGCACCGTGATGCAATACCAGGTGCTGCTCGATCCGGCGCGGCTCTACGGTTATCACATCACCGTCCCGCAAGTGATCCAGCAGCTTTCCGTGAACAACGCCAACACCGGCGGCGGATTTTATCCGCAGGGCGGCCAATTTTATTACGTGCGCGGCCTGGGCCTGATCAAGGACGTGCAGGACATCGGCAGCGTGATCATCGGCTCGCAGAATGGCGTGCCGGTGCGCGTGCGCGACGTCTCTGAAGTCACCATCGGCCACGCGCCGCGGCTGGGCCAATTCGGATTCAACAAGAATGACGACGCCGTGGAAGGCGTCATCATGATGCTGCGCGGCGATCAGACGCAAAATGTATTGAAGGGCGTCGAGGCCAAAACGAAAGAATTGAACGAGCACATCCTGCCGCCCGACGTGAAAGTCCTGCCCTATTACGACCGCAGCGACCTGGTTCGTTTGACGATCGATACGGTCGAAAAAAATATGCTGGTCGGGATGATCCTGGTCCTGATCGTGCTCATTTTCTTTCTGGTAAGCGTGCGCGCGGCCGTCATCGTCGCGCTCACCATTCCCGTCGCCCTGCTCTTTTCTTTCATTTTTCTGCACGCGCGCGGCGTGGCTGCCAACCTGCTCTCCATCGGCGCGATTGATTTCGGCATCATCATTGACGGCACGCTGGTGATGGTGGAAAACATCTATCGCGAGCTAGGCCTGCGCGAAGGCCAGAAATACGACCTGCACGAAGTAATCCTCACCGCCGCTCGCGACGTGGACCGCCCCATTTTTTATTCAGTCGCCATCATTATCGCCGGCTACATCCCCATCTACGCGCTCAGCGGCCCGTCCGGAAAATTGTTTCACCCCATGGCGGATACCATGTCCGTCGCCCTGGTGGGCGCGCTGATTCTCACGCTCACCTTCGTGCCGGTCATGTGCTCGTACTGGTTCAAGAAAGGCGTTCGCGAGCCGCGCAACAAGCCATTCGAATGGATCAAGAAGGAGTACGGCTCGGAACTGAAGTGGTGCCTCGAGCGCCCGTGGCTTACCATGATCGTCGCCACCATAATTTTCGGCGTCAGTCTTTTGTTCGTCCCGTTTATCGGCGGCGAATTCATGCCCCATCTCGACGAAGGGGCGCTGTGGGTTCGCGCGACAATGCCCTATACGATTTCGTACGAGGAGGCGGCCAAAGTCGCGCCGCAGATTCGCACCATTCTCGCGAAGTACCCGATGGTTACCGACGTCGGCTCCGAACTCGGCCGCCCCGATGACGGCACCGACCCCACTGGCTTTTTCAATTGCGAATTTTACGTGGGACTGAAACCGTACGGCGACTCCATCTGGAAATCCGGAAATATCCACAACAAGGCGGAGCTGATCGAAGACCTCCAGAAGCAGCTCACCGCGTTCCCGGGAATTATTTTCAATTACACGCAGCCCGCCGAAGATGCCGTGGACGAAGCGCTCACCGGCTTGAAGAGCGCGCTGGCGGTGAAAGTGTATGGCGCCGATCTGAACGTCCTGCAGGACAAGGCGCTGGAAATCAAACGGCGGCTTTCGCAGATCCGCGGATTTACCGAACTCACCGTGGTGCGTGAATTGGGCCAGCCCAGCCTGATCGTGCAAGTGGATCGCGACAAGATCGCGCGCTACGGCATCAACGTGGCCGACGTGGAAGCGGTGGTGCAGGCGGCCGTCGGCGGCCAAGCCGCCACGCAGGTAATTCAGGGTGAGAAGTTGTTCGATCTCGTAGTGCGCATGCGGCCGGAATTCCGCGAGAACGCGCAGCAGATCGCGAACTTGCTCGTCGGCGCGCCTACCGGGCAGCAGATTCCACTGAGCGAACTGGCGGATATTCGCGAGGGCAACGGTGCGTCTTTCATTTATCGCGAGCAGAATTCGCGCTACATCGGCGTGCAGTACAGCATTGAAGGCCGCGACCTCGCAGGAGCAGTCCAAGAAGGCAAGCGCGCCATCGCCAACGTGGAAAAATCCTTGCCGGCGGGCTATCGCCTCGCATGGGGCGGAGAGTACAGCGAATTCATTAACGCGATGAGCCAGGTCTCGATCGTCGCGCCTCTCACCGTGCTGCTGATTTTCATGATCCTCTTCGCGCTTTACGGCAATCTAAAATTTCCAGTCACCGTGGTTCTCAGCGTGATTTTGACTGAGCCGGTGGGCGCGTTGCTCGCCTTGAAGCTGACGCACACGCCGTTCAGCGTTTCTTCGCTGCTCGGCCTGCTGGTGCTAATGGGCGTCTCGGTGGAAACCGCGGTCATTGATGTCTCCTACATCAATAAACTCCGGCTCGAAGGCTTCAGCATTGAAAAAGCCACCTACGACGCGTCGCTCGTCCGCTTCCGGCCAATCATGATGACCGCGTTGGTCGCGTGCCTGGGCTTGCTGCCGGCGGCGCTTTCCACGGGCATCGGTTCCGACTCACAGAAACCCTTCGCCATCGTGATTGTCGCCGGACTGGTCTCGCGCCTGCTCCTGGGCCGCATCGTCAGCCCCGTGCTTTACAAAATGGTCGCGCGCGAAGGCGACGTCTTGCAGGTTTGAAGCGTCTGTGTGCGAGCGACTGTTTTGCGTCAGGGCACGGCTTCAGACGCTAAGGCCATGGTTCTCGAGTTCACACCCAGACTCTGAAGCTGCTTGGCTCGCGCGGACCGGCAGAGCCTCTGCATTGTGCGATTCGTATATGAAATCATTGCTACCTTTTAAGCTCGGTGTGCATCAGAGGTATGATAGTTGCTGGGAGACCCTGGGTTTCTGAGCTATGCCTAAGCGAATAGCCCTACGACTGCTGGCGGTGGCCCTGATTCTTTCCGTGGGCCTCTTTGCCATGCAGGCAGCCGGGCATTGGCATGGACACTCCTCCGACGAACAGCACTGCCAGGTTTGCCACACGGGCCATGTCGCGGTACCGCAACCCCCCGGACAGATGGAATTGCAGTCACCCGTCGCGGTCGCGCGATTTGCGGTCGCCGAAGATCAGAAACTCAGTCTCGACCCTATTTGCAGTCATAGAATTCCCCGCGCGCCTCCTGTTTAGCTCCTAACCCCAAAATTCGTAATCCCTTAACGCGTGCCGTGTTCATTCCGGCGGGCGTCGAATTCCATATTTATTTTGCAATTCATCCGCGGCCGGCGCTGCGCAGCGCACGGGCTGCCATTCATAAAGGGAGATCCACTAATGAGATTCGTGAAGGCATTTCTTGGGGCTATGATTTTGTTATTTGGGGCGCTTGCGGCGGCACCAGCTGGCATGGCCCAGACCGGAAACGCGGCGAACATCGCTGGTACGGTGACGGATCCTTCAGGCGCAGTCGTTGCTGGCGCGACCGTTACCATACACAACCCCGTCAGCCAGTACGAGCGTTCCACCACCACCGATAGTTCTGGCGCTTTCAGCTTTCCGAACGTCCCGTTCAATCCCTACCACCTGTCCGTGACGGCCGAGGCATTTGGACCCTACGCGCAGGACGTTGACGTCCGATCCTCGGTGCCTCTCACGGTAAAAATCAGTTTGACCATTGCCGGCAGCTCCAGCACGGTAACTGTCGAAGGCGGCGGCGACCTGCTCGAAAACGAGCCCACCTTCCATACCGACGTGGACCGCGCGCTGTTCGAGAAGCTTCCTTTGGAAAGTTCATCGTCATCGTTGAGTTCACTCGTCACCCTGTCTACACCGGGAATTGCCGCGGACTCGAATGGCTTGTTCCACGGACTTGGCGACCACGCGGAGAATTCATTTTCCGTTGACGGTCAGCCCATTACCGATCAGCAGAGCAAAGTCTTTTCAAACCAGCTACCCTTGGATGCGGTCCAGTCACTCGAAGTCATTTCCGGAGCACCGCCCGCCGAATTCGGTGGCAAGACCAGTGTCGTAATCCAGGCCACGACGCGCTCAGGTCTGGGTGTTACGACACCTCATGGCACTGTCTATGGATCTTACGGTGCGTTCGGCACCTCCAACGGCGGCTTCGACCTCGCCTACGGCACCCAAAAATGGGGCAATTTCATCTCGGCAAACGGATTGAACAGCGGCCGATTTCTGGATCCTCCCGAATTCACGGTGCTGCACGATAAAGGCAATCTGGAAAATATATTCGATCGCGTGGATTATCAGGTCTCGCCTGCAGACACGATCCACCTCAACGGCTTATACACGCGTTCCTGGTTTCAGACTCCCAACTCGTTCGACGCGCAATACGCCTCGCCCTGGTTTGGCGTCGTCGTTAACAATGGCGGGCTTGCCCCTTCCGCGGCCTCGGGTTGCACTCTCGCAGCGTGTGGTCAGCCCGTCGGTGTGCAGGATCAGCGCTCGAAGATCGGCAC
>Ga0070761_10000978_pt1 | contig 18019 bp, 18 predicted proteins | sample HubBroMetageREF1_FD_66724 | JGI IMG/M metagenome (GOLD analysis project Ga0070761, IMG submission 66724) | Reference soil microbial communities from the Hubbard Brook experimental Forest, New Hampshire, USA - Hubbard Brook CCASE Soil... | ecosystem: Environmental > Terrestrial > Soil >... | reverse complement strand
ATACGCTGCCCTTGGACTTTACCGCCGCGTTGGCGACTTGGGTGAGCACCCGCCGCATCATCCGGTTGCCCTTGGGACTGCGATTGCTTTTGGATACTTCCGCAGACTCCTCCCGGCCCGCGCAGACCCCTACCCAGGAGCAGAGTTCGGGGGCCGTGGGAAGGCTGCCTGCCGTGGGACCTACTTCGGCGATCGCCTGCGTGGCCGAATCCACCCCGAATCCGGGCGCCTCCGCCAGCCGTTGGACGGCGTCCCGATGTGCCTGCAACCCCTGGCCGATGCTCTTCTCCAGGATCTGCATATGGCTCTCCACCAGTTCCAGCCGAGCCAAGAACAGACCCAGGATCTGCCGGTGCAGCGGACCCATGGTGGGAGCCGCGCGCAGCGCATCCTGCAACTGTTCCGGCGTCGCCCGCCAGGCCGGATCCGCCATGGCCGCCAGCCGTGCGGGGTCCGCTTCGCCGTCCGCCAGAGCCTGCCACATCCGGCGGCTCCTGACCCCCAGCAAGTCGCTCACCTGGGTAGCCAGTTTAATGTGGGCATCTTCCAACAACGACTCGATCTGGCTTTGCATGCGCACGCGGTCGCGCGTCAACTGATGTTTGCCGCGGGTCATGGTGCCCCATAGCTGCTCCGGGTTGGGCACGAAGCTCAGAATCAGCTCTCCCGCGACATGCCGCCGCAGCAGGCGCTCGGCATCCTTGTAGTCCCCCTGGCGGCCCTTCGGCGCGCGGTTGGATTGCGCCTGGGCCAGGGACAGATCGCATTGCCCTTCCAGTTCCTGCCACACGGGCTTCCCATACTGCGCCGTGGATTCCATCACGGCTTCCTGTACATGCTCCTGCCGCAGCCACCCCGCCAGTTGCTCTAGCCCGCTGGCTAGCGTGGTGAACTTCCGGCGTTGGAACTGGAAGGCGCCCTCCTGGCCGGCGTCGGCCACGACCACCGCCAACATGCTTTTGTGTACATCGATACCCGCTATTTTGTACGTTCTTTCCATCGCTTCCCTCAACCTTTCCGTGGTGACGCATTACCGGTAGAGCATACGGTGAAATGGTTAAGCACAGTCTCGTGCTACCGGCGCCCCGCAAAAGGCGGCGGCGCACACTCATTGGTTCAAATGCATGCTCCGGATCAGACAGACCTACGGCCTCAACCTCTCCACTGCGCGGCCGACCTCGACCAGTACTGCGTCACTTTCTTGGATGCTGCCGAGATTCACGCCGGGTTTTCATCACTATTCGTGGGCCGCAGGCCCATCCTGACAGACCTGGAGGTCTGCCCCACTGGCGCCTTTGGCGCGCCCATCACCTCGCCAAAGCCACTGCGATCCCCGCCAGGCCGAGAAACGTGCCGAAGGGCAGTTCGTACGTCGAGGCGTCCTTGCGCGTGAAGCGGATGTAGGCGTAACCGATCACCGACCCCGCCAGCGATCCGGCGATCAGCATGAGCAGCGCGCCATACAGGCCCAGAAACGCGCCGACCATGGCCACCAGCTTCACATCACCCAGTCCCAGACCTTCGCGGTGGCGCAACTTAAAGTAGAGCCAGCCGGCGAACCACAAGCATAATCCGGGCACGATGGCGCCGAGCAGGGCCGCCGCGACCGAAGCCCAATGCGGATTGCCGCTCACGCCGGCGATCCACAGCAGCATCTGGGCGATCTCGTCGTTGACCGGCACGAACCAAGCCAGCACCAGGGCCGCCGCCGTGCCCCCCAAGGTGAATTCGTCGGGCAGGATGCGCGCCTCCAGATCCGAAAACGTCAGCCCCACCAACAACGCGCTCAAGAGGCAGAACTTCCCGGCTGCTAGAGACGGTCCCAGCCGCCAGACGAAGACGAAGAAGAGCACGCCCGTCATCAGCTCGACTATCGGATACCGCATCGAAATGGCCGCCTTGCAATGCCGGCAGCGGCCGTGGAGCAGCGCGTAGCTGAGTAGCGGAACGTTGTCGTACCAGGCGATCGGATGGTTGCAGGCAGGGCAATACGAGCGGGGCCGCACCACCGAAAGATCTTGCGGGAGGCGGTAGATGCACACGTTCAGGAAGCTGCCGATCAGCAGGCCAAACAACAGGGCCAGACAGGCTGCCACAATGGGAACCTCTAGCAAGAAAGCACCTGCCGGTAAAGGTGAAGGGTGTTGTGGATCATTTGGTCGAGTGAGAACTTTTCCGTTACGGTTTGGCGTCCGCGCGCCGCCAGACTGCGCGCCAGCGGGCGGTCCGCGAGCAACTCCCGGATGGCGGCGGCAATGGGCTCCGGATCGTTTTCCGCCAGCCAGCCGTTCTCCCGGTGGCGCACAATCTCCGGGATACCACCCACATTGCTGGCGATAACCGGCACTCCCGCCGCCATGGCCATCAGGATCGCCGAGCCTAGGCCTTCCGCGTGAGTCAGATAGAGAAACAGCCCGGCGTCCGCGAGATCGGCTTCCAGGTCGCGCGAGAGCAGCAGATCCACACCGGCACGGCGCGTGGCTTCCAGAGCCAGCGCGGTTCCTTTGCGCGGATCGCCGCTGGCCGGCGCCACCACTGTTTCATGCCGGATTTCGCCGCCGGAAGCGGGTTCGCGGACCGGCACACCGTCGTACACCACCGATATCTTCTCTTCCGGCACTCCGCCCTCCATCATGACGCCCTTGACGAATTGTGACACGGCGGCGTAGCGCGCGGCATGCCGGTACTTCCAGCGGGAGCGGATGGGAAATGCGACGCGGCGCGAAACCACTAGCGGCGCGCGCCCGAGAGCGACGGCCAGCGTGTGCGCGCGGGCATCGTGCGCGTGAATCAGGTCCGCCTGGCGCGAGAGCCGCCGTACGGCCCATAGCCCCAGCGGCCGGACATCCAACTGGAGCGTGCGGGCATGGTCCCAAAGAGGCGAACCTCGCGGGGAGAGCAGTGTGCAGTCGACGTTTTCCCGGCGCAGGCCTTCCAGCAGGCGCAATACCTGCCATTGGCCACCGCGCATTTCGCGCCCGGAATCCAGGTGTAAGATATTAATCGGGGCAGGCGGGGCTGAAGCCCCATGCGGGCTCAAGCCCGGCCTCCAGTCATATTGCGGGCCTTGGCGTATTTCAGAAACGTATAAAGCGCCGCCATATAAGCAATCGTCAGCCCTTCCACGCCATCCAAGAATCCGGCTTGCACGAAGTAGGTCTTCAGAAACGTCCACGTGGGATCGAGAATCAGATGGCTCCAGCCCAGGGGCGCCTTGCGGAACACCAGCTCTTCGGCCGCCAGCGTGGTGTAGCGATCCATGGTCCGCAGATGTTCGGATAGCGAATCGCAGGTGAAATGCAGCAGATTCGATTCCAGGTGCCCCAAACGCCCGCGCACCTGCACGCTTTCGTGAACAAAGTCGCCGACCCACTGGGCTTTCTGGCGGTTGTACAGACGTACCTTGCGGTCCGGATACCAGCCGCTATGCAAAATCCATCGGCCCAGATACTGCGCCATGCGCGGCATGGTGTAGGCGTCGAATTTCGGCCCATTTTTCTTGAGGTTCCAGATTTCCCCTTCGAGCGCCTCGCTGAGGGCTTCATCGGCGTCCAGCGACAGTATCCAGTCGTGGGTAGCTTGCTCGGCCGCCCAATTCTTCTGGCCCGCATAGCCGCGCCAGGGGCTTTCCAGCAAGCGCGCGCCCAGCTTTTCGGCCAGTTCCATGGTACGGTCGGCCGAACCGCTATCCAGTACGATGATCTCATCGCAGCAACGCAGGCTCTCGATGGCGCGGGCAATGTGGCGTTCTTCGTTCAGCGTGATGATCGTGGCCGTGATCTTCATGCATTAAGCCGATGCAGTGGGGTAGACCATCGTTTTCTGTGGTCTGCCAAAGGGGGTCGGAATAGCGTCAGGGCGCGCCCTCCAGCACCGGAGCCACCGTGAAGCACAGTAGGAAAACGATCAGAGCCACCAAGGCCAGCCACTTCCGTCCAGTGGAGATGCCGGAAGGATCCACGATGACGGGATGGCGGCGTGCCAGAAAGAATAGCGCCACCGCCCACAGGCACCACGGCCACCAGTGCCCGAAGATGCCCAGAGGAATGAGCGCAATAATGAAAATCATCGAAAGCAGCTTGTGCCGGTCGCCTACCAGCGCGTAGAGGATGTGTCCGCCATCCAGTTGGCCGATAGGCAGCAGGTTCAGCGCGGTAGCCAGGATCCCGATCCAGGCTGCACGCGCCACCGGATGCAGGTAGATATCCGCCGCGGGCACTCCCGGAAATATGACCTTTTGCAAGATCCACAGCAGTCCCGGAGTACCGAACTGGATATCGCCCTGATGCCCGATGCCGGGAATGATCTTGGAGAATGCCACTCCCACGGCCAGCGCGGGCATCAGGAATACGAACCCGGCCAAAGGTCCTGCCACGCCGATATCGAAGAGCACGCGCTTGGAATAGATCGCCGAGCGGATGCGGATGAAAGCACCGAAAGTTCCCATCAGGGTGGGCGCCGGCAGGAAGTACGGCAAGCTGGCGTCCACCCCGTAGTAGAGGCAGGTCAGGTAATGCCCGAACTCATGTGCCAACAGGATTGTCAGCAGCGTCAGGGAGAAAGGCAAGCCTTGCCAGATTAGCCCGGGGTGGCTCCAGACGTTGACGAAGGCATACAGATAATGCTCGACGTCAAACGGCATATTGCGGTTGAAGTCCGCTTGCAGGCTGGATCCCACCACGGTAGTGGAGAACAGCGTAATCAGGAACAGCAGGCAGTGCAGCCAGTAGCGTTCGTGCAGTCGCGGCAACGCGCGCGGGAATCCATGGCCGTTTCCGTTCTCCGCGTAGGCGGGGTAGGTGGCCGCCGAATAATCCTGAGGGGACACAATTCGAGTATCTGTCTGCGCGGCCTACTGCAGCGTCTGCAGTTCTTTGCCGGGCTTAAAGCGCACCGCTTTGCCGGGGGGAATCGACACTTCGGCTCCGGTGCGCGGATTGCGTCCGATCCCCGTCTTGCGCGGCTTGACGTTGAAGACACCGAAGCCCCGCAGTTCGATGCGATCTCCTTGTTCCAAGGCTTTCTTCATGGACTCGAAAACGGTTTCGACGGCCATTTCGGCCTTGGTCTTGGTGATGCCGGTTTTGTTCACAACTTCGTTGATAATATCCAGCTTGATCAAATGGGCCTCCCGGAGATCGCAGGAGCGCATTCCCCGCTTAGTGTTCAACCATATGATAGGATTAGATTTATCCGAAAGTCAAGCAGTCGGCAAGATTTGGCGAGATTTGTGGCGGCCCCCCCCAGATGTATGGTCCGCAGCCGAACCTTTATAGTGGCTCGGCTTCGGCCCCAACGGAGTTCGCGTAGTTGACTGAAAAGCCGGCAGGATGCGAGAAGGCCACATCGAGTTGTTCCAGCCCCCGAGGATTTCAGGGGCGAGGTATAATCGCTCCTTAGGTAGAGGACTGTAAGCCCAGACGAGCGGAAGGGATGCCACTCCCGGTGATTGAGGGATACGAGTTCGGACCGTATCGCATTGACACCGGGGAGCGGTTGCTGCGCCGCGCCGGCGAGTTGATCCCGTTGCCCCCGAAGCTTGCGGACACCCTGCTGGTGCTGGTGCGCAACGCCGGCCGGATGGTCGACAAGAACGACCTGATGAAGGCGGTTTGGCCCGACACTTTCGTTGAAGAGGGTGCCCTCACCCGGAACATTTCCCTGCTCCGGAAGGCCCTCGGCGATGCCGGAGACGAGACCGCGTACATAGAAACGATTCCCAAGCGAGGGTATCGTTTTGTGGCTCCTGTAAGTGTGGTGGCCGTGGAACCTGCCCGGGCGTCCTCAGTGGAACTTCGCAACACCGCTTCCCCAGCAGCCACGCGCTCGCGGAGAGCTGCAGCGAGGTGGATCGCCCTCGCCAGTGTGCTGTTGCTGGCAGGCATTGCGGCCGTGGCGAAATTCGTCGTCGGGGGAGATGCTGGGATCCACCCGGCGGGGCCCGTAATGACCCCGGCGACCACCCTGGCGGTCCTACCCTTTCGCAACGTCGATAAGGACGCTTCGCAGGACTATTTCGCCGACGGCATGACCCAAGCTCTAATTACGCGGCTCGCCAATTTGCGAAATCTGCGCGTAGTTTCTCTCACCTCGGACGCTGGCGGGCGTGGAGATACCGCCGCGTGGACCGCCGTTTTGCGAAACCAATCGGTGAATGGGGTCCTGACCGGGACCATTTTCCGCGCCGGCGGCCGCGTCCGGATCGACGCGCAGTTGATGGATCCCCGGACACGGGCAGTACATTGGGCGAACAGTTATGAGCGCAGCACGGAAGACGTGCTGGCCCTGGAATCGGAGGTCGCGGAAGCTATTGCCGGAGAGATCCGGATCAGCGTCACCTCGGGGGATCGAGAGCGGTTACGGCAGCGGCGGCCGACCAAGCCGGAAGCCTTGGACGCCTATCTGCGAGGACGGTACTTCTGGAACCGGCGAACCGAGGATGGTCTGAGGCGAGCCGCACAGTACTTTCAACAGGCGCTCGCCGCCGATCCCACGGATGCGCTGGCCTACGCGGGACTGGCGGACTCCTACTCTCTTTTGGCCTCACTCGGCACGGACGGCATGCCACCGACGAAAGCTATGCCCCTCGCAAAGGCCGCCGCTCAGAAGGCCATCGAGTTAGACCCGGACGTGGCCGACGGGCATGTCTCTCTCGCCTATGTGATGCTGTCCTACGATTGGGACCTGCCCGGCGCCGCTCGCGAGTTTTCCCGGGCGTTGGAACTCAATCCGAACTCCGCCACGGCGCACCACTGGTATAGCCATTACTTTATGGCCGCCGCCGATCTCGGCAAGGCCACCGAACAGATGCGCGCGGCGCTCCAACTGGAGCCTCTATCCCCCAGCATCAATATAGGCATTGGATGGTGCCTCTACTACTCCCGCCAGTACGACCAAGCCATCGAGCAGTTTCGGTCGGTGGTGGAGATCGATCCAAGCCTGCCGCTGGCGCATCAGACATTGGGCATGGCCTACCAGCAAAAGGGGCAGTACAACCAAGCCATCGAGGAATACAAGCGCGCGGCGGCGTTCTCCAGCAATAGCCCGGCTTCCGTGGCGGCCCTGGCTAGCGCCTATGCCGCATGGGGAAAGCCGGTCGAAGCCAGGCAGGAACTGGCCAGTCTGGAAGAAATGTCGCGCACCCGCTACGTTCCGGCGTTCTACTTTGCCTCGATTCATTATGCGATGGGCGATCTGGGGCGGATGTTCCAGTTTGGCTGGAAGGCGGCGGGCGAGCGTTGCGACTACCTGATGTATCTGCGTGTGGAGCCGCGGATCGGGAAGCTGGCGGGCAACCCGGAATTCATTCGGGGGATGGCTACGCTTCACCGATGAGCGGTTTGCATACGATCGTCATGGGCTGCGGTGTTGCCGGTATATGCTGGGCCGCGCGCTGCACCACCGTGGCGGACCCCGCTGTTCTGCGCGAATACGACGATTACGTGGCTGCCGCGGAGCGGAGGATGCCGGCGCGGTTCGATTCGGGCGAACTCGCGTGGGTGCCCGCTCCTGCATTGCGGGAAGCGGCCGCCAGGCTGGCTGACGGCAAACTGGTGCGATGGAATATCGCCGACGCGGTCGTGAATCGGCGCATCGCCGGGCAGAACGGCACCGTGATCCATTGGATCGGGGCCATCCGCATTCCCGGAGCAACCCTCGCGGAGTTGCAATCCGTACTCGGCGACTACGACCACTATGATCGCATCTACCACCCGATAGTCTCCGCTTGCCAGGCCAAGCGCGTGGGTGAAGGGCCAAACGCGATTTACGATGTGACTATCGGGCTGCGCAGTGCGTTCCGCTTCGTTTCCCTGTTTCCGCAACACTACGCGTTTCAAGTGAAGGGACGCATTCAGCGTATGGACGCGAACTTGGCAGAACCCTCCGCGTTGCGCGTGCACCTGGCGGCCAGCGAGATACGCGAATCCGACAGCGGCGAACCGGGACGCGCCGACTTCCTGGAGCCGTATCGCGACCATGGGATCATGTGGGCTCTCAACGCTTACTGGCGCGCGCGCCGCCAGGGCGCGGATATCTACCTGGAATTCGAAAGCATCACCCTGGCGCGGTCCGTGCAGGCTTTTGTCTGCACACTCGGCTTCGTCCCGGTTCCTAAAGCCATCGTATCGGCGGCCATGGAGTCCCTGCCGGTGGACACGCTGACGGTGATCCTGGAGGCGACTAGGGCGGAATGCCAGCGGAGAGCCTCGCGATGATTGCTGCGGTCTCCGACTCTCTGGTCAGGTTCGGATTACGGCTGGTCGTGCGGCCATTGTTCCGAGTCCGCATTCTCGGCAAGGAACACATTCCGTCCCGTGGACCGGCTTTGCTGGTTTCCAATCACCTCACTTATCTGGATGGATTCCTGATTGGGTCATGCCTGAACCCAATCGTCCGATTCCTAGTGTGGAAACCTTATTATGATCACAAGCTCCTGACGTGGGGTTTTCGGCTCGCGAAGGCAATACCCATCTGGACAAGACCGCATAGCGCCGCGCGAGCCATCGCGCGGGCCCGCGCCGAATTGGCCCGCGGTCATGTCATCTGCATCTTCGCGGAAGGGTCTATCAGCCGGACAGGAAATCTGCTTCCGTTCCAGCGCGGGTTGGAAGCCATCGTCCGTGGTCTCGACGTGCCGGTGATCCCGGTGCATCTCGACGGCCTCTGGGAAAGCGTCTTCAGCTTCCAGGGCGGCCGATTCCTTTGGAAGCGGCCGCGCACTTTGAGACATCCCGTGGTGGTCTCGTTCGGCGCTCCCATGGCGCCGTCATGCACGGCTCATGAGGTGCGGCAGGCGGTGCAGCAACTCGGGTTGAAACCAGGCTCCTCAGACGCCGGCACCGGCGGGCCGCCGGCTAGCCTTGGCTTCGGCGGCGGGCACGGTGTTTAATTAAAATCGAGCGATTTGTTTGTAGGGAAAGCCTGCGAGCGAGCAACTGAGATGGGATTCAGAGACATCGGTTCCGACGTCGGTTACCTCGTGCCTCTGTTCGCAAACGTCCATACCAACCCGGGACCACTCTTTATTGGAGTGCTCCTTTTGGCACCGGTTCCCTGTGGGAACATTTCACCGGTGGCGCTCGGCGGCAGTCACGGTATTCGACATCAGCATGGCGATGGTTAGCGGGCCGACACCGCCCGGCACCGGCGTGTAAGCCGCCGCTTTCTCCTGCATGTCCAGCGGATCGACATCGCCCACCAGCACGCTGCCTTTGCGTACCAGCGTCTCCAGGCGCTCCGGCGATTTACGGAAGATGCGCTCGGCTACGGCGCGGTCCCTGATCCGGTTCATGCCTACATCAATTACGACGGCACCTTGCCGGATGTAATCGGCAGTCAGCATGGCGGGCTGTCCCATGGCGGCCACCAGGATCTCGCCTTCCCGGCACACCCCGGGCAAGTCCACGGTGCGCGAGTGGCAAATGGTGACGGTGGCGTGCGCGTGCAGCAGCAGCAGGGCCATCGGCTTGCCCACGATGTCCGAACGTCCCACGACCACGGCGCGCTTGCCGGCCACTGGAATCTCGTATTGCCGCAACAGCTCCATGATGCCGGCCGGCGTGCACGGCCGCGGGCCGGGACGGCCCGCCACCAGGTTACCCACGTTCATCGGGTGGAATCCGTCAACGTCCTTTTCCGGCGCGACCGCCAGCAGTACGCGGCGCGTATCCACCTGCGGCGGCAAAGGCAATTGCACCAGGATGCCGTCGATATCGGGCCGCCGATTCAGCCCGTCGACGATAGCTAGCAATTCCTCGGTGGCGATAGTCGCAGGCGGCGTCAGGCTCAAGCTCGCGATGCCCAGTTCCGCGCAAGCCTTCACTTTATTGCGCACGTAGATTTGAGAGCCGGGGTCGTTCCCCACCAGCACGACAGCCAGCCCCGGAGGGCGCGAAGCCGCCGCCAGCGCCTCCACGCGCGGACGCAGGTCCCGCAAGATCTGGTCGCGGACGCGGTTTCCATCCAGAATTGTGGGCATCTATCCCTTAATGATATGCGGGCGGCACTCCACGTGCTATCAAATGGTTGATGCGCCTGCGACAAGTAATTTTATCCACATTGGCATCCTTCGTTTTGTACGGCCAGGAGGCTACATTCCGGTCCGATACGCGCCTGGTCGTGCTGAACGTATCGGTTTTCGACGAGCATGGCAAGGTCGTCAGGGACCTTCCGAAAAGCGCTTTTACAGTTTACGAAAACGGCGAGAAGCAGGCCCTCAGCGTTTTCCGGCAGGAGGACGTCCCCATTTCCCTGGGCCTGATCGTCGATAACAGCGCCAGCATGACGGATAAGCGCGACCGGGTGGCCTCCGCCGCACTCTCGATGGTAAAGGCTTCCAATTCGGAGGACGAGGTTTTCATCATCGACTTCAACGAATCCGCGGTGCTGGCGAAGGAATTCACCAACAATGTCAAAGATCTCGAAAAGGCCTTGCGCAACCTCGATGCGAAGGGCGAGACCGCCATGCGCGATGCGTTGTTGCTGGGCATCGAGCATCTCCGCCACCGCGCACACAAGGACAAGAAGGTGCTGCTGGTAATCACCGACGGAGAAGACAACAGCAGCATGGAGACGCAAGCGCACCTGATCGAGGTGGCGCAACAAAACGACGTGATTATTTACGCCGTGGGTTTGTTGGGCGCCGAGGAACCGGAAAGCGCCGCGCGCGCCAGGAAGCAGCTCAGCGAGCTGACCGAGCAGACTGGCGGACGCTCCTGGTTTCCGAACGACACAGCGGAGATCGCGAACATCACACCCGAGATTGCGCACGAAATCCGCAATCAATATGTCGTGGCCTACACACCCACGAACTTGGCGGCCGACGGCAGCTTCCGCAAAATACGTGTGGACGTTGACGTGCCCGGCGTGCTGGTCCACACGCGAGCCGGCTACTACGCCCCAAAGTAGGACAGGCCTCCCGGCCTGTCCTACTACGGAAACTGATAAAAGACTCCGACCGACGCTCGCCCGAACCGGTTTTGCTGGGCCATATAGCCCTTCACCTCAATCTCAAAGCCGACATGCGGCGTAACGTAATAAAGCCCACCCGCGCTGACGTTACCCGCCAGCTCATCGCGGCTTGTGTTGACAGTCGCGGTTGTGCTGAAGCCGCTGGTAGCGGTGGTCGACGACAAACGCAGCAGTCCGACTCCCACCCCGATATATGGTACCCAGTCGCGCTTGCTGGTAAATCGAACTTTGACGCCGCCATTGACATCCACCAGGCTGGACGTGTACAGCCCCTTGCCTGTCAGGTTCGCGCCATAAGTGAACGCATAGCTGGTAAGCGGAGAATACGAGAAATCGATGAACGGCATCAAATACTTCGAAACCGGATCGGCCAGGCTCGCCCCGTACGATCCATGTCCACCCAGCCCAAAGATCCCTCCCGCCGAGACGGCCGCAATTCCCACGTTCGTCTCCGTCTGAGCGTGCGCGGGCAAACTCGAAATCAACAAACCGGCTGCCACCGAAAAGAGAACCGATCCGCGCGCGGTGTGATGCATTAGCTATTCCTCCGAGTCTCCAACGGACAGGCCCGGAGGCCCGTCCTACCTAAATACTGCGTACACCCATGTTGACGATATCATCCACCTGCATGGTTTCCTTCACCACGAACGGCTCGCCATATTTCACGCCGATCAGGTTGCCGTAGAACCGTGCGATAGCGCCCAGCCGTTCCCGGATTTCCTGTTCCTGAGGAAACAAGCCGCTGCCTTCGCCCTGCGCGCCGTATTGCGATTCATAGCTCAACAAAGCCGCCATGCGCGCCTCGAACTGGCCGCTGATATCCACCACGAACGAAGGCTTAACATTAGCGTACAGCGAGGCATAGATCACCTTATAGGGGCGGTGCGGCTCCGAGTATTCGTCCAGCTTCTTCAGACCCGCCAGGAAGCAGGCTTCGTAGCCCAGTTCACTGGCGCGGTAGTGGTCCGGATGGCGGCCTTCCCAATACGGCAGGATCACCACACGCGGGCGCAGCTCGCGAATCTTCACCGCCAGCGTCATGCGTGCGCCGATATCGTTCTGCAGGCGCGCATCGGGGAAGCCCAGGTTGCCGCGCCAGTCGAGGCGCATGTGCCGCGCCGCCACCTCGGCTTCCGCCAGCCGCTGCTCGGGAGTGCCGCGGGTGCCCATGTCGCCGGCGGTCAGGTCGAGCGCGCCCGTGCGGTAGCCGCGTTCCGCCATCCGTATCAGCGTTCCGCCGCAAGTCTGTTCGATATCGTCCGGATGGGCCGCGATCGCCAGAATGTCCAGGCTCATGTGCGCGCCGCCAGTCTCCTCAGGAATTCCTCCAGGGATACCCTGTATTTGAAAGCCTTGCGCCCGTCGACGGCGATCACCGGCACCTCTTCGTTGTACAGCGGCAGCCACTCGGGTTGGCGGTCGATGTCGATCTCTTCCAACTCGAAAAGCGCGCGGGTATGAGCCGCCGCCAGCACCTGTTTAGCCTCCTCGCACAGGCAGCAGCCTGCACGTGTGTAGAGAGTCACGCGGGTCATTCCCAGTAACGGTCCCGCCGCCGGTTGTACCGGTCGCTGGCGCCCATCAGTTTCACCAGCAACATGCCCGCCACAAAACCGCCGATATGCGCGAAATAGGCTGTCCCTCCCTCGGAAAGATGCGTCCGCGCGATCGATCCCAACCCGCTGAACAACTGAATCACGAACCAATAAACCAGCAGGATGGGCGCCGGGATCTCGATGGTCGTAAAAAAGACGACGATAAATACCAGCGTGAGGATCCGCGCCCGCGGGAACTTTATCAGATAAGCGCCCATCACCCCGGCGATCGCGCCGCTGGCGCCCACCATGGGAACGGTGGAATATGGGTCCGCGATCGCCTGGCCCAGCGCCGCCACGATTCCGCAGAGCAAGTAAAACAGCAGGAATTTCCCATGCCCCAGTACGTCCTCGATTTTGTCCCCAAAGACCCATAGAAACAACATATTGCCCAACACATGCATCCAGCCTCCATGCAGAAACATGGCGGTGAAAACTCTGCTCAACTGGAAGTGGTCCGGCACCAGCCCGTAGTATTCGACTAAGGCATTCAGTGTGCGCGGGCCGAGCGAGTATTCGAACATGAAAATCAATACGTTGGCCGCGATGAGCGTAATGGTCACCACCGGACGCGAATAACTGGGCTGTGTATCTTTGAGAGGGAACATTTAGCTGGTAGGGGCGGCCCGTCCGATGCGGCCCTGCATATCGGGATGCGAGCGGCGCGGCGCCTGTTGCATCAGCGCGCGGACTTCCTCCAGGCCGCAAATACCGCCGCGCGCGCCCATGGCCGTGCAGTTGATCGCCGCCATGGCATTCGAGAAATCCAGTGCATCCGCGAGACGCATGCCTTGCAAAACAGAATAGCAGAAGGCGCCGTGGAACACGTCTCCGGCGCCGGTGGTATCCACGCAATTGACCACAAACGCCGGCGAATACAGGAAGCGTCCGTTCTCCAGCGCCAGCGCCCCGTGCGCGCCGAGCGTCATGGCTGCCACTCGCATACCGTACTCCCGCTGGATCAGTTCCAGGGCGCGCAGGGGATCGCGCTCGTTGGTCCACTGCGCCGGAAATTCGGAACTGGCGATGAGGTAGTCTACGTGCGGCAATACCCGATCGAAGCCGTGATAAATCGTGTCGACATCCACCGTCACGGGAATACCGGCGCCATGCGCGATGCGCGCCGCGTGTGCGACGGCGGGGGTATCGTGACCGTCGATATGCAGCAGCCGCGCGCACAGGATCTGCTCCGGTGTAATCTCGGCGGGATCGATGCGCAGGCAATCGGGCCGCGACCACAGCACGGTGCGCTCGCCTGTGCCGCGGTCGATGATGATATAAGCCGACTGATTGGGGCAGTTCGCGCGGCTCTGCACGTGATCCAGATTGATGCCCGCCGCGCGCAGGCTGGCCAATTGGATGCGCCCGCGCTCGTCGTCGCCGATGGTCCCGATGTATTTCGTGCGCAATCCCAGCCGCGCGCACGCCGCCATCGCGCTGGCCACCTGCCCGCCGGGACTGACGATCTCTTCCTCAAATGTTACCTTGCCGGCATAAGCCGGAAACCGGGGAACCACCAGCAGCGTGTCAGTGGCGTTCAGTCCGACACCGGCCACATCGAATTGGGGGGTCACGAAACTATTGTAGTGTGGGGCGGCGCCTTGCGCTGCCTCTGCCGTCGCGGATCACTCGACGGGGCCAACTATTCACGCATGTACGACCTGAACGACCGTATTAACCGTACCCGGCAGGCCCCCAAGATTGACAACGACAATCCAACGACCGGGATATGGGGCTTGATAACGGCTGGGGATTGTGTGTAATGCCCGAAGGCGCGTCCATAACCGCCCGGCAGATGGGATAGCGCGGCGGCAAATCCGGTCGATAACATCCAACGCCTGTTTTCGCAACCTGGTCGAGATCACGAGCAAAACAAATCCCGCGATGAGACCGATCACGGTTATGACGACCAGGTAGTGGGTCCATTTGCTTGTGGGGCAGGTTGCCAACCTGCGGGCCGATTGGCAATCGGCCTAGTTTGCGCCGATTCCATCGGCGCGCAGGATACCATCCTGCCCCACAGGCGGCAAACTGACACTACCGACGAGGGTAAGACAACCAACTCCGACAGAGGAGAACGCAATTCCTACATTCAAGCATGTAGCGCCGCCGGGCCGCCGAATTCGTTCAATCGCGCGGAGTTGGGCCAGCTCCCCGCCTGCTACATTGAGTTAAATGCCTCCAGCAGTAGCCGGCCCGCCCGCGCAACAATTTTCTCCAGCGCTCTATCGCCGATTCAGCCAGTGCGCTTGGGGCGTGCTCGCTTACAACATGTTGGTCGTCCTGTGGGGCGCGTTCGTGCGCGCCACCGGCTCCGGGGCCGGCTGCGGCGACCGTTGGCCGCTGTGCAATGGCGTGATGGTGCCGCGCGCCCCGCGCATCGAAACCATTATCGAATTCACCCACCGCGCCACCAGCGGTCTGGCGATAGTAGGCGTCGCCGCGCTTTGCTTCTGGGCCTTCCGCCTGTTTCCACGCGGCCACCGCGCGCGTACTTGTGCGGCGCTCTCGGTCGTATTCCTGTTCGCGGAGGCGTTGCTGGGGGCGGGCTTGGTTCTGTTTCAATATGTCGAGCGCAACGCCTCGGCGGGGCGCGCCGCGTATCTCTCCGCACACTTGGTGAACACCCAAATCCTGCTCGCCATGCTGACACTCACGGCGTGGTTCGGTTCCAGCCCCGAATCGCGCCCATGGCGCGGCGCGCCGAAACTGCTGGTGGCCGCGTTGCCCGTAGCGATCGTAGTAGCCGTTAGCGGCGCTCTCGCGGCGCTGGGCGACACGCTGTTTCCCGCCGCTTCCGTCGCTGCCGGCATGCGGCAGGAGTTTTCTCAAGCGGCCAGCGCGCTACTCCGCTTGCGAGTGGTACATCCGGTCATGGCGGTCGTTGGCGCGGTCGTCCTGCTGGCGGCTGCCGTCGCGGCGATGCGATCCAACCGTCCACGGGCCGTTCGCATGGGCAATATCCTCACGGTGCTGGTGTTCCTGCAACTCGCGGCTGGAGCCGTGAACATCGTTCTGCTCGCGCCCGTGTGGATGCAGATCCTGCATCTTTTGCTGGCTAACTTATCGTGGGTCGCGCTGATAGTGTTAACACTTGAAACTGGCCACTGAGTTCTGCCTTAGCCCGCGAATCGCTCCATGAAGCGCTCCGGCGCGCTCAGTGGCATGAAGCCGTATTGCGCGTAAAGACCGTGCGCATCCTTCGTGGCGAGTATCCATCGCCGCAGACCGGGCAAGCGCGGATGATCCACAATCACACCGATGAGCCACTTGCCGAGTCCCTGACCTTGAAACTCCGGGAGCACATAGACGTCCGCTAGCCAGGCGAACGTAGCGCAGTCGGTGACCACCCTGGCGAAGCCGATTTGCGCGGACCCTTGGTACACTCCGAAGGGCAGCGAGTTGTCAATCGAGCGGCGCACTACATCGAGCGGCCGCCCCATCGCCCAATATGCGGAGCCGCTCAGGTATGCGTGAATCGCCGCGATATCCAGCCGTGCCGGGTCTGTGCTGATTACGTATTCGCCTCTACGCCATTCGTCGGCCATGGAGACCAGGATACAATTCGAGAGTGCTGAAAATCCATCCTATCCGAACAGGCTCCGTGCAGATCAAGCGCGCGCAGATGGAATCGCGTGGAAAAGGGCTGGCGCGCTCCGCGCATATTCTGTTCGATCGGGAGTGGTCCGAGTGGCTGCCGATCTTCGCGTGGGCCATCGAGCACGAGGAAGGCGTCATCGTGGTGGACACCGGAGAGACCGCGCGCGTACATGTGCCTGGTTACTTCCCATCGTGGCATCCTTATTTCAGGGCCGTGCACTTCCGTATCGAACCGGAGGACGAGATAGGCCCGCAGCTAACCAAGCTGGGCATACGGCCGGCCGATGTGCGGCAAGTGCTTCTGACTCACCTGCACACGGATCACGCCGGCGGTCTCGCGCATTTTGAGAAGAGCAGGATCTGGGTAAATCGGCCGGACTATGAGCTCGCTCGGGGTCCCTTTGGATGGCTTCAGGGATATCTGCCGCGGAATTGGCCGGGCTGGTGGAGGCCCGAGTTCATTTTGTTCGAAGACGAACCGCTGGGGCCATTCACACAGAGTATGGCGCTAACCGCCCGCCGGGACGTGATCGTGTTACCAACACCGGGACATACACCGGCGCACGTATCGGTGTTTGTCCGCGACACGCCATCTTGGTTCCTGGCCGGTGACACGAGCTACAACCAAACCCTGCTGCTTGAAGGCAAGGCGGATGGGGTCAGTCCGGATATAGCGCAGGCGCTCGAAACCGGAAAGAAGATCATGGCACTGGCACAAACGGAACCGCTGATCTATCTGCCGTCGCACGATCCGGATAACTTAGGGCGGTTGGCGCATCACGCACTGCTGAAACGCGAATCCTAAAGAAGGAAGACAATGCGATTCCGCATAAATTGTAGTGGGGTCCCCCGGGTCCGCTGTTCCGCGATTACCGGACCGAACACTTCGTGTCCCAAGGGATTGCCTGCCTGATGGCGGGCCTGCTCCATGCGATTCCGGCAGCTCTCGCGAGCTGGCTTCTTTTACGGCGTGGTTTTGCCGTCAATCCCGTAGCCGCTGGACTGGTGGTGGGCACCCTGGCCGGTCTGGCCGGTGTGAGCATGCTGGAGCTTCACTGCAAGAATCTGGAGGTCCTCCACGTGATGCTCTGGCACACCGCGGTAATACCGGTAAGCGCGGCCGCGGGTGCGTTGGTCGCGTGGACCGCTCGTTCACGGGCCTGCTCGGCCGCGCATAAACGATCCGCTCCTGAGTGACGGTTTGGCCAACATCCTATTCTCCCGGAATCGACCCAGCCTCGCCGCACTGGAACACCTTAAACCGCTGCGCCGGATGCCGCTCCAGCAGGTGCTCGGCGAAGCGGTCCACCTCCCACCGCGCGGCTCGGAAACATATCGTAGTGCATGGGCCAGCCACTCCGCGCCAATCTCCTGCGCCAGTTGAGCGGCCTCGGGGATTTGGCCCGAAGCGCACCAGGTAGCCGAGATATGGATAGCCTCCCAGCGGTGTCCAATCGAACCCGCGGTGCGCAGAGGGTACGGCGTAGATGCGATCGTCCAGAAACTCCACCCGCAGATCCGCGTTGGTGGTGACCATGCGTTGATACCCAATCCCCAGCGAGTGCGCATGCGGGGCTGCGCTCATACCACTACCTTCGAGCGGCGCGATGCGGCCAGGATCGCGGGCACCGTGCCTGGGTCCAAATGACCCGCGTGCGCGTGTTACACAACATTAACCCCAACCCCGCATGTGCGACATCCGCGCCGGCGAACGGCGGCGCCACCAGCCGGTCCGTGCGCGCGGCGGAAAGCAGCGGGTCCACGTAGACGATGGCACTGCTATACTTCCGCGCAAAGCCACTATGCGCCAGCCACCATAGGCGAGGGGTGGGGCAGGGCGTGTTGGCGATCTC
>Ga0070761_10000977_pt1 | contig 18020 bp, 19 predicted proteins | sample HubBroMetageREF1_FD_66724 | JGI IMG/M metagenome (GOLD analysis project Ga0070761, IMG submission 66724) | Reference soil microbial communities from the Hubbard Brook experimental Forest, New Hampshire, USA - Hubbard Brook CCASE Soil... | ecosystem: Environmental > Terrestrial > Soil >... | reverse complement strand
ACTGCTCCAGCGCCGGGCGCGGCAGGCCCAAGAGGTTCGTGCGTTCGCTCACTGCAGTGTCCATCGCGGGCTGCGTCACGCTAGCGGCGCGAGTGCAGCTCCGTAGCGCTGAAGAAATAACCGATCTCGCGTGCCGCGGTGTCGGCTGCGTCCGAGCCATGCACGACGTTCTGCTCGATGCTGGTGGCGAGATCGGCGCGAATGGTGCCGGGGGCTGCCTTCTTCGGATCGGTCGCGCCCATGATCTCGCGATTGCGTGCGATCGCGTTCTCGCCTTCGAGCACCTGCACGATCACCGGTCCTGAGGTCATATAGCGCACCAGGTCCTTGAAGAACGGGCGCTCGCGGTGCACGGCGTAGAAGCCTTCGGCCTCGCGCTGCGAGAGCTGCAGCATGCGCGCTGCGATGACCGACAGGCCGGATTTCTCGAAACGGCGATAGACCTCGCCGATCAGATTGCCTTTCACGCCGTCGGGCTTAACGATGGACAGGGTGCGCTCGAGCGCCATTCGCGGTGACCTTTCAAAAGCGGTTCGGTTGGGAGCGGGAGATTTCCGGGCGGCAAGCTGCCAGGGCCCCGGGCAAGCGGCGCAGTTTACCTTGCCTGCGTACGCGCGGCAATTGACCGGCCTGCGGAAGTACCGGTTTAGTAAGGAGTTTTTTGCCAGCCGCCGCGGCGACTGCGCCGGGGCAGCGAGCCCTCAGACCGAAAAGCTCTCCCCGCAGCCGCATTCGCCCTTGACGTTCGGATTGCGGAAGCGGAAGGCCTCGTTCAGGCCCTGCTTGACGAAATCCACGATGGTGCCGTTCAGGAGGCCAAGGCTCGAGGAATCCACGAAGACCGTCACCCCGCGATCCTCGAATACGGCATCCCCAGGCTGCGGCCCATCGGCGTAGTTGATCACGTAAGCGAAGCCGGAACAGCCGGTTTTACGCACCGCGAGGCGCAGTCCGATGCCGTGCCCGCGGGCGGCGAGGAAGCTCTTTACGCGGTCAGCTGCCGATTCAGTCAGTGAGATGCTCATCAGTCCTCATATTCTAGCCCCTTCCGGCCACTGCGACAGGCAAGCGCGCAAGGCATCTTCGACCACCAGCAGGCGTCCCAGTTTCTCGACCGGTACGCCGCCTGCGACGGCCCAGTCAGCGGGCGTCCCCGGAATCAGCAGTGCGCGTGTACGGCCCTTGAGCTCGCTGCACAGGGTGGCGGCGACGGCCGTAGTATGCGGGCACGCAAAGGCCCAAAAGCGTGCGTCCTTCACAGTGTCGTCCGCGACCAAGAGCTCAAAGCGCACCCAGGTCTCCTGCCCAGGACCCCCGGCTTCGCCCGCGACCAGGCGGGCGCCGGTGCCGGCGCCCCAGGAGTCCAGCGGTTCGCGCGCCCCGTCCGCGGGCGAGAGTGCCCGCAGGCGCTCGAGCGCGCCGCGGACCAGTTCGACTGCCCGCTCGATGTCCTGGGCGCCGCTAAAGCGTCCGACACTGAAGCGCAGCGAGGCCTGCGCCAGCTGGCTATCGCGCCCGAGGGCGCGCAACACGTAAGACGGCTCGCTCGCGCTAGAGTTGCAGGCGGCACCGGTCGAGATCGCAAGACCCTCCAGCGCCGCCACCAGACTCTCGCCGTGCACGCCTTCGAAGGACACATTGAGAATGCCGGGCACGCGCGGCGCGCTGCCGTTCAGGTGCACGCCCCCGAGAGCTTCCAGCCCAGCCCATAGCCGCTCGCGCAGGCGACCGATGCGGGCAGCTTCGGCCGGCAGCTCGCGCGCGGCGAGCGCGCAGGCGGCGCCGAAACCGACCACCTGATGGTTGGCGAGCGTCCCCGGCCGCAGCGCGCGCTCCTGACCACCACCGTAGGCGAGCGGTTGCAGCAGCGCGCGCGCGCCACTGCGTACATAAAGCGCGCCGATGCCCTTCGGGCCGTAGAGCTTGTGCGCGGTGAAGGAGACGAACGCGGCGCCGAGCTCACTGACGGCGAGTGCTACCTTGCCGACCGCCTGCGAACAGTCGCTGTGCAGCGGGATGGCGCGCGCGCCGCACAGCTCGGCGATCGTCCCCAGATCCTCGAGCACGCCGGTCTCGTTGTTGGCGTACATCACCGACACCAGCACGGTATCGGGGCGCAGCGCCGCGGCCAGCGCGGCCGGCTCGATGCGTCCGCTTCTTGTCGGCGTGAGCCAGGTGACGCTGGCGCCCTCCTTCTCCAGCTGCTTGCACGGATCGAGCACCGACTTGTGCTCGGTGCGCACGCTCACCAGGTGGCGGCCGCGCTGCCGGCCGGCGCGTGCCGCACCGAGGATCGCCAGATTGTTGGACTCGGTGGCACCGCTGGTAAACACGATCTCCTCGGGGTGCGCGCCGATCAGCGCCGCGACCTCGGCGCGCGCCCGCTCGATGCGCGCGGCGGCCGCAACTCCATAGCGATGGAGTGAGGAGGCATTGCCGAAGTCCCCGGACTGGGTCAGGCATTCGGCCATCGCGCGCGCCACCTGCGGATCGACCGGGGTGGTCGCGGCGTAATCGAGGTAAATGGGCGCGCTGTTCACCGGCCACTCCCGGCCGTGCGGCGCCGGCTCTGCACCGCGGTGAGAATGCCACGCAGGATATTGACCTCGTTGTGATCAAGTTCCGCGCGCTGCAGGAAGCGGCGGATGCGGCTCATGAGATGCGTGCCGCTCGCGGTACGGTCGCGGAAATCGATCTCCTCGAGGACTGCGGCGAAGTGGGTGTAGAGCCGCTGCAGTTCCTCGGCGGTTGCCAGCGGCGCGGCCAGCGGCTCACTTGCCGGCGGCGCTACCCCGCGGGCACGGAACAGCTCGTAGGCCACCAGCTGCACCGCCATGGCGAGATTGAGCGATGGGTAGGCGGTACTCGCCGGGATGCGGATCAGCACGTGCGCGCTCTCCAGCTCCTCGTTGGTGAGTCCGGTGCGCTCGGCGCCGAACACCACCGCCGCCGGTGCGCGCTGTGCCTGCGCGCTGACGCGTGCGGCCACCGCACGCACGTCCGCCACGCGAAAATACTGGTCGCGGTCGCGCGAGGTGGTAGCAGCGACGAAGCCGCAACCGGCGAGTGCCGCGGGGAGCGACTCGACCACACGCGCGGCGCTCAGCACATCGCCGGCGCCGGAGGCGCGGGCGCTCGCCTCGGGGTGCGGAAACTGGCGCGGATTCACCAGCACCAGCTGCGCCAGTCCCATGTTTTTCATGGCGCGCGCGCAGGCGCCGATGTTGCCCGGATGCGAGGGCGCCACCAGCACAATGCGAATGTCGGCGGATTCCATCTGTTACGCTTAGCGCAGTTCTCTTGACTCCACGAGCTTAAGGACCGTGCAGCCGCTTCTCAACATTGCCGTGCGTGCCGCACGCCGTGCCGGCGAAGTCATCGTGCGCAGCATGAACCGCCTGGAATCGCTCACCATCGCCTCCAAAGGGCGCAACGACTATGTGACCGAGGTGGACCGCGCGGCCGAGGCGGAGATCATCGCCACCATCCGCCGTCATTACCCGCAGCATGCCTTCCTCGCCGAAGAAAGCGGCGCCAGCGGCACGCACGACACGCAATGGATCATTGATCCGCTCGATGGCACCACTAACTTTCTGCACGGCTTCCCGCAGTTCGCCGTCTCGATCGCCTGCCAGACCAAGGGGCGGCTCGAGCATGCGGTCATTTACGACCCGTTGCGCCAGGAACTGTTCACCGCGAGCCGCGGCGACGGCGCACACCTGGACAACCACCGCATGCGGGTGAGCAAGGCGCGCACGCTCGAAGGCGCGCTCATCGGCACGGGCTTTCCCTATCGCGAGAACACCCGTTATCTGGATGCCTACCTCGAGATGTTCAAGGCGGTCACACTGCAGGCCGCAGGCGTACGCCGGCCGGGCTCTGCGGCGCTCGACCTCGCTTATGTCGCCGCCGGGCGCGTGGATGGCTTCTGGGAAATCGGCTTGAGTCCGTGGGACACGGCCGCCGGAACGCTCTTGATCCAGGAAGCCGGCGGTCGCATCGGCACGCTCACCGGCGAGGAATATCGCCAGGGCGGTCACATCATCGCCGGCACGCCCAAGGTCTACACCGAGCTGGTGGCGCTGTTAGCTCCACACGTGCCCGCGGCGCTGCGCGCCTCGTAAGGCGCCGCCGCACCTCGCTTTCCCCAGGGTGCTTGTGTAGAGTCCTCGCGCAACTGTTTGGGGGTCTCATGGCATCGCAGCTGATCGCGACCAAATCGATTGACGAGTTGCATGCACAGGAGGGCGCGGGCAACCAGCTGCGACGCGCGCTGAGCGCCACGCAACTGACGCTGCTCGGCATCGGCGGCATCATCGGCACCGGCATCTTCGTACTCACCGGCACCGCCGCCGCCAACTACGCCGGACCCGCGCTCGCGCTGTCGTTCGTACTGGCCGGAATCGGCTGCACGCTCGCCGGCCTGTGCTACGCGGAATTCGCCGCCATGATCCCGGTTTCGGGCAGCGCCTACTCCTACTCGTACGCAACCCTCGGCGAAGGCGTCGCCTGGTTCATCGGGTGGAATCTGGTGCTCGAGTACTTGCTGGCGGTCGCCACGGTGTCGGTGGGCTGGTCGGGCTACGGCATCAGCCTGCTGAATCAGATCGGCATCCACGTGCCGAGCGCACTCTCGAGTGCACCGTTCGCCTCGGTGGGCGAATCGCTGCATCTGGTCAGAACCGGTGCGCTCGTCAACCTGCCGGCGGTGTTGGTGGTCGCGGTGATCGCCACTATCTGCTATGTCGGCATCAAGCAGTCCGCGGCGTTCAACTCGGTGATCGTCACCATCAAGGTGACCGTGGTGTTGCTGTTCATCATGTTCGGAGTGAGCTACATCAACACCGCCAACTGGCATCCCTTCATCCCGCCGCAGACCCCCGACGGACGCTTCGGCTGGGGCGGCATCATCGGCGGCGCCGGCGTCATCTTCTTCGCCTACATCGGCTTCGATGCCGTCTCGACGGCGGCGCAGGAGTCCAAAAACCCCCAGCGCGACATGCCGATCGGCATCCTCGCCAGCCTGGTCATCTGCACCATCCTGTACGTGATCGTGGCGAGTGTGCTGACCGGCATGGCCAGCTACAAGGAGCTCGACGTGGCCGCGCCGGTGGCGTACGCGCTCGACAAGTACCCCTCGCTCAGCTGGCTCGGCATTCCGGTGAAACTCGGCGCGGTGTGCGGGATGACCTCGGTGATGCTGGTGATGACGATCGCCCAGGCACGCATCTTCTTCGCCATGGCACGCGATGGCCTGTTGCCACCGTTCTTCGGTCACGTGCACCCGCGTTTCAAGACTCCCTCGACCGGCACGGTGATCACCGGTGTCTGCGCCGCGGTGATCGGCGGCCTGTTTCCGGTGAAGCTGCTGGCCGAAATGGTCTCGATCGGTACGCTGAGTGCTTTCGTCACGGTATGCCTCGGCGTGCTCATCCTGCGGCGTACGCGCCCGGATTTGGAGCGCCCGTTCCGCGCGCCTTTTGTCTGGGTCACCACCATCGGCGGCGCGGCGGTGTGCCTGCTGATGATGGTGTTCCTCGGCACGCCGAACTGGGCGCGGCTGATCGTCTGGACGGCGATCGGGCTCTTGATCTACGCCCTCTACGGCTACCGCCACAGCCGCCTGCGCCGCGCGGCATCCTGAGGGTGCGTGTGTTCCGGCTCAAGGCGGCCGCTTTTCCAGGCGCCGCCGGAGGCGCATGTTGATGAGTTCCACACCGACGGCAAAGGCCATCGCGAAGTACAGATAGCCTTTGGGGATGTCGAAGTGCAGGCCTTCGCACACCAGCGCCAGGCCGATCAACAGGAGAAATCCCAGCGCCAGCATCTTGATGGTGGGATGGCGGCTGATAAAGGCGCCGATGGAGCGTGCGACCCACATCATCACCACGATCGCCACGATGATCGCCGCCACCATCACTGGCAGCTCGCGCACCAGACCGACCGCGGTGAGTACTGAGTCGAGCGAGAAGACGATGTCGATCACGGCGATCTGCGCCATCACTACCGCAAGTCCACCCCGCAGCCGCGCCGTGCCGCGCGGCCGCTCAGGGCCTTCGAGAGCGCGGTGAATCTCCAGCACGCTCTTGGCGAGCAGGAACAGGCCGCCGCCGAGCAGCACCAGATCGCGCGCCGAGAAACTCTCACCGCCGAGCGTGAACCACGGCTGCACCAGGCGCGTCAGCCACAGCAGCGAGAACAACAGTGCAATGCGTGTGACCATCGCCAGCGCCAGGCCGCCGACGCGCGCGCGCGCCTGCTGCTGGGGCGGCAGTCGCTCCACCAGGATGGAGATGAAGATGATGTTGTCGATGCCGAGGACGATCTCCAGCAGCGACAGCGTGACGAACGCCAGCCACAGATGCGGATCGGCAAGCAGGCGTCAAGCCCTCAGGCTACGGCAGGTGATCGAGCGCAGCCTTCTTGACCGTGGGGAACACGTGCTCCGCGGTCAGGCCGCAATCGAGCGCGATGGCGCTGGAGATGTAGATCGACGAGTAGGTGCCGGCAATGATGCCGATCAGCAGTGCGGCGGAGAAGCCCTTGAGCACCGGGCCGCCGAGGAACAGCAGCGCGACTACCACGATCGAGGTGACCACCTTGGTCATGATGGTGCGCGACAGCGTCTGATTGATCGACTGGTCCAGCACCACGTCCGGGGGCGAGCGGCGGTTGGTCTCGAAACGCTCGCGGATGCGGTCGAACACCACCACGGTGTCATTGAGCGAGTAGCCGATGACGGCCAGCATCGCTGCCACCACCGCGAGATCGAACGACATCTGCGTGATGGCGAAGAATCCCAGCACCAGAATCGGGTCGTGCAGCACCGCGAGGATGGCGCCGAATGACAGACGCCAGGTGTGAAAGCGGAAGGCGATGTAGGCGAAGATGAACAGCAGGGTGAAGAACAGTGCTTCGATGGCGCTCACCCGCAGCTCATTGCCGACCTGCGGACCGACGACGTCCAGCTGTGTAAGCTGCGCCGCCGGATCGATCTGCTTCAACACCGTTTCCAGGCGCGTGCGGATGCCCGCGGTGGTCTGCTGTCCCTCCGGCGGCAGGCGGATGGCGATGTCGCGCGAGGAGCCGAAATTCTGCACCTGCGGCTCGTGGAAACCGCTCGCGACCAGTTTGGCGCGCACCGCATCGACATTGGCCGCCTGCGGGAAACTGACCTCGGCACTCACGCCACCGGTAAAGTCGGTGGCCAGATTCAGGCCGCGGGTGAAGAACGAACCGAGCGCCACCAGCATCAGCACCGCCGAGAGCGAGTACCACACCTTGCGTGTGGCCATGAACGGATAGCTAGTCTGGTGACTGAAAAATTCCACTGTTATTCCTTTGTGCGGCGCACTAGCCGATCGCCAGCTGCCCGAGCTTGCGGCGGCCGCCGTACATGAGGGTCAGCAGTGCGCGGCTGCCCATGAGTGAGGTGAACATCGAAGTCGCGATGCCAAAAGTCAGCACCACGGCGAAGCCGCGGATCGGCCCGCTGCCGAGCACCCACAGCACCACGCCCGCGATCAGCGTCGTGATGTTGGAGTCGAAGATCGCCGAGAACGCCTTGTCGAAGCCGGCGCGGATCGCCGCCTGCGGCGATACGCCCTTGCGCAGCTCTTCACGGATGCGCTCGTAGATCAGCACGTTGGCATCCACCGCCATACCCACGGTGAGGATGATGCCGGCAATACCCGGCAGCGACAGCGAGGCGCGCATCATCGACAGCAGCGCGGTCAGCAGCACCACGTTGGCGAGCAGTACCAAGTCGGCGACCAGGCCGAAGGCGCGGTAGTAGAACGCCATGAACAGGAATACGCCGGCCATGCCGACGATCAGCGCGGTCACGCCTTTGCCGATGTTCTCGCGCCCGAGACTCGGGCCGACGGCGCGCTCCTCGATCTCGTAGATACCGGTGGCCAGTGAGCCGGAGCGCAGCAGCAGCGCCAGCTCGCGCGCCTCGGCGGTGCCGAGACCGGTGATCTGGAAGTTGTTGCTGAAGATGCCGCGGATGGTGGCATCGTTGATGACCTGCTCATCGGTCACCTCGCGCGAGACCTTCTGGCCGTTCACCTCGCTGGTCTCGCGGCGCTTCTCGATCAACACCACTGCCATGCGCTTGTTGAGGTTCTGGCGGGTGGTCTTGAGCATGTTCTCGCCGGCGCGTGCGTCGAGGCGCACGTTGACCGACGGGCCTTCCTGCGACTGACCGCTGGTGGCGTTGGTCAGCTGATCGCCGGTGGCGATGATCTCGCGTTTCAGCAGCACCGGTCGGCCGAAGCGCGTGTGGTTGTACAGCTTGGAGCCGAGCGGCACCCGCCCGGTCTGCGCCGCCTCGACCGCATTGTTCTGCATGTCCTCGAGGCGGAACTCGAGGGTCGCCACGCGCCCGAGAATGTCCTTCACTTCCGCCGAGTTCTGCACGCCGGGCAGCTGCACGTTGATACGATCGAGCCCCTGGCGCTGCACGATCGGCTCGGAAACGCCCAACTCATTCACCCGGTTGCGCAGCGTGGTGATGTTCTGCTGGATGGCATAGTCCTGGCGCTCACGGATCTGCGCATTAGTCAGGACCGCCGTCAGGGCCGAGCCGCTGGCGAGACTCTCGGTGGTGAGCGACAGGCCCTGCAGCGTCGTGGCGAGCGCAGTACGTGCCGCGCCCACGTCGGCTTCGGGCGGCAGCACGATCCGCACGCCGTTCGGGTTCTTGCTGTCGATGCTGACTTCGCTGACGTCCTTGAGCGGAATGTTGGCCGCCGCCAGCGTGCGGCGCACGTCCTGCGCATAACCATCGAGTGCCTGCTTGACCGCGGAATTCACGTCCACCTGGTAGAGCAGATACAGGCCGCCGCGCAGATCGAGACCGAGCGGCATGGGGCGCAGCCCGAGCGCGCGCAGCAGTGCCGGCGTGCGTGGCGCGAACGACAGCGCGGTAATGTAGGTGCCGGCGTACTGCTCGTTGACCGCATCGCGCGCCGCCAGCTGGTCGGGCACGTTGGCGAAGCGCACGATCAGGCGGCCGGCATCGAGGTAACTCTTGCCGTGATGGACGCCGCGTTGATTGAGAAAGGCCTCGAGCGACTGCAGACCGTCCGGGGTAATGGCCTCGTGATCCTTGCGCGCGACCTGCAGTGCAGCGTCCTCACCGAAAAAGTTCGGCAGCGCAAACAGCAGTCCCAGCAGCAGCACTACCACCACCAGGACGTATTTCCAGCGGGCGTATTCCAGCATTGTCAGGCGCTCTTCAGCGTGCCCTTGGGCATCAGCTGGGAAATCTGCACCTTCTGCACCTTGACGCGCACGCCGTCGGCCACTTCGAGTGTCACGAAGGTATCGCCGACCTCGGTGACCCGGCCGAGCAGGCCGCCGGTGGTCACGACCTCATCCCCGGCCGCCAGCTTCGACACCAGCGCCTGATGTTCGCGCGCGCGCCGCTGCTGCGGGCGGATCAACATGAAGTAAAACAGCGCGATGAAAGCGGCCATGAGCAGCGCGAACTGCAGCTGTCCGCCCGGGGCGGCCTGGGGGGCCTGCGCCCAAGCGTCAGAGATCAAACCATTCATGTGCAGAGTCCGGCAGGGAAAAAGGGCGGCATTATGCCACGATGCCCCCGCACGCTCAGAAAAACAGCTGCGGCTCGCCTCAAGCTTAATTCTCTAATGGCTGCGCGTGCTTGCGTGTGAGCCGCGTGCGGCGCTGGCGCAGAGTCCCGCCCTGGCGTCGCCGCGAGCGCCTCGGGGCCCTTGCGCCCCCAACCAGAAGCGCGATTCCGGGCCGCCGCGGCCCCCCCCACCGGTCAAAGCTCGCCCGAGGAAAAGTGACAAAGCACAGCCGAAGAGCCGCATGGCGCAGCGGCGCGCCGCCAACCGCAGAACTAACCTGCGGGCGCTGCGGACGGCGCTGCAGCCGCACGCCGACGCCCGAGAAATTCGCGCGCCCAGCCCTCCAGTGTTCCTGCGGCGATGGCGCTGCGCAGGGCCTGCATCAGCTGTAGATAGAAGTGGAGGTTGTGAATGGTGTTGAGACGGGCACCCAAGATCTCGTTGCAGCGATCGAGGTGGCGTAAATACGCGCGGCTGAAGTTGCGGCAGGTGTAACACTGGCAGCTGGCGTCGATCGGACCGAGGTCACCGGTATGGACGCTGTTACGGATGTTGATGACGCCGCTGGCGGTGAACAGGTGGCCGTTGCGCGCGTGCCGGGTCGGCATCACGCAATCGAACAGATCGATACCACGCAGCACGGCCTGGACGATGTCCTCCGGCCGGCCGACGCCCATCAGATAGCGCGGCCGCTCCTGCGGCATCTGCGGCACCAGCCCCTCGAGCACGCCCAGCCGTTCCTCCTCCGACTCTCCCACCGCAAGTCCGCCCACGGCGAGTCCCGGCCAGTCCAGGCGCAACAGCTGTTCGAGCGAGGCCAGGCGCAACGGCAGATACATGCCGCCCTGCACGATGCCGAACAGCCCGCCGGGCGGGGCACCGTCGCGGTAATAGTGCGCGTGGCTGCGCTGCGCCCAGCGCATGGAGCGCTCCATCGAGAGGCGTGCCTGTGCCTCGGTCGCCGGATGCTCGGTGCAGTCATCGAGCGCCATGGCGATGTCCGAGCGCAGCGCAAGCTGCATGTCCATGGAGTCCTCGGGCGTCAGGCGCACCTCATCGCCGTCGACCGGTGAGCGGAAGCGCACTCCCTCCTCGCTGATACGCCGCAGGCTCTTCAGGCTGAACACTTGGAAGCCGCCCGAATCGGTGAGCAGCGGACGCTGCCAGTGCATGAAGCCATGCAGGCCGCCATGCGCGGCGATGATCGCAGGTCCGGGCCGCAGCAACAGGTGCAGCGTGTTGCCGAGGATGATCTGTGCGCCCAGGCCCTCGAGCTCCTCCGGCGTCATCGCCTTCACCGTGCCGTAAGTGCCGACCGGCATGAACGCGGGCGTGTCGATAACGCCATGGGCAGCGGTGAGCCGGCCAAGGCGTGCAGCGCCCGCACGCGCCAGCACGTTGAAGACGGGATTCACGCGCCCCGCCGTGTCATCAGCATGGCATCCCCATAGCTGAAGAAGCGGTAGCGCGCGCTCACCGCGTGGCGATACGCCGCGAGCACCTGCTCGCGCCCCGCGAAGGCGCACACCAGCATCAGCAGGGTCGATTCCGGCAGATGGAAGTTGGTGAGCAACAGGTCGCACACCTGAAAATCGAATCCGGGCCGGATGAACAGGCGTGTCTCCCCTGCCCATGGCGCCAGTGCCCGCGCTGCGGGCGGCGTCTGCGCGGGCATCGCCTCAGTCGGTGCGCACGCCGCCGACTCGAGTGCACGCACCACGGTCGTACCGACTGCAACCACGCGCCCGCCGCGCGCGCGGGTGCGGGCAATGGCCGCGCACGCCTCCACGCCGACACTGGCGCGTTCCGCGTGCAGCACGTGCTGCGCCAGGTCCTCGGTGCGCACCGGCTGAAACGTCCCGGCGCCCACGTGCAGGGTCACCAGGGTGCGCTCGATGCCACGCTCATCGAGTGCAGCGACCAGCGCTTGATCGAAGTGCAGGCTGGCAGTGGGCGCGGCCACCGCACCCGGCGCGCGCGCGAAGATGCTCTGGTAGCGCTCACGATCACTGGCGGCCGGCGCGCGCTGGATATACGGCGGCAGCGGCACCTCGCCGAAACGCTCAAAGAACTCCAGCGCCGGAGCGGGCAGCTCGATGCACCACAGATCCGCTTCACGCCGCAGTACGTGGACCACCCCGCCGACGGTGGTGATCGCCAGGCCGGCGCGGATGGGTTTGCTGGCGGCGAGCTGCGCCAGGGCCTGGTGTCCGTGCAGCGCGCGCTCGAGGAAGACTTCCACCCGTCCGCCGGAAGGTTTGACGCCGAGCAGGCGCGCGGCGACCACGCGGGTGTCGTTCAGCACCAGGAGATCGCCCGGACGCAGATGGCGTGGCAGCTCGCGCATCTGGCCGTCCAGGGTGGCACCGCTGCCGCCCGCGAGCAGCAGTAGCCGCGCGCCCGAGCGCGCGGCGGCCGGCTGCTGGGCAATCAACTCCGCGGGCAGATCGTAGGCAAAGTCCTGGCGGCGCACGCGCGCATGTTACACGGCGGCTGCGGCGGAACCGCCGCCCAGCGCGGGTCAGGCGGAATCCGTGCCGTACACCACGGCGCGTTGCGGTCGCGCGCGGGCGGGCGCGATGTGCTCGCGCATCAGCTCACGGCGGCCGCGTGCCGGCTCTTCCGGCAGCGTCGCCTGCAGCTCGATGGTCTTGTGCTGCCGCAGCAGCCGCAGCGTGATCTTCTCGCCCGACTGGTACGAGCCGAGGATGCGCGTCGCATGCGAGCCGCTGGTGGGCTCGCGCCCATCGATCGCCAGGATCACATCGCCGTCTTCGAGCTTGAGTGCGCCGTCTGCGGGGGCGCGCACCACCAGCACTCCGTGCGCCGTGCCGAAATAGCTGCCGAGACCCGGTGTCAGTGTCGCGAGCTCCATGTCTCCGAGTGGCCGGCGGAACATGTACAGGCCGCGCATGTCAGGCATCTCCGGCAGCGGCGGCAGTTCGATGAGCGGCAGCGTGCGCGAGGTGACCAGGTGGCTGGGGCCGGCGCGAGCGATGACCACGAAGTCACGCGGCTTGCCGGCGCGCAGGACCCTGAGCGTCACGCGGCTGTCGGGCTTGACGTCGCGCATGAAGCCCATCACCTCGCGAACTGGGGCGCCGCCGGTGGTCGATTTGCCATTGACGGCCACAATGACATCACCGGCTTCGATGCCGGCATCCGCCGCCGGACCGCCCGGTGACACCAGCGTAACGCGCGCGCCGCCGCTGTCGGCATTGCCCTCCAGCTGCGCGCCGATGACTGCGCGACCCGTCTCGACGTAGGGCACCATGCCGTCGATCAGCGTGCCGCTCAGGCGGGTGGAGATCTGCTCCACTTCATGCGCCGCCTCCTCGAGGCGCTTGCGCGCGACCTCCAGCTGCGCCTCGAGCGCATGTTCGTCCGGCACTGACGGCGTCGCCGGCACGGGCGGCACGGCGGGCGTGGGCGGCGCCGCTGGCGCGGCTGGCGCGGCTGGCTGTGCGGCCACGGCGGCGGTGAGCAACACGGCCGCCGCACACAGCGCGGCGGTGAGCAAAGTTCCTCGATTTGAATTCACGGCAGCTCCTTGGGCAGTCGACAGCTCAGCGAGACTCGGCAACCAGCGCTTCGGCGTAGCGCACCTGCACCAGTGCACCGACGAGCTGCGTGCGTTCCTGCTGCAGGGCCAGCAGACGTGCCGGCGGCGGCTGCGCCACCCGTGCGGCGCTCAGCAGGTCATCCACCTGTGCGATGCGGTCCTCCAGTCCAGTGACCGCGGCGCGCGGGCCCACCTGCACCATCGCGGGCTCGCGCGGCAGCGCCGCGAGCCAGTGGTCCAGCACCTCCGGGTGTCCCGCCGGCACGCTCTGCGCCTGCGCCGGAGCGGTCAGCGCCAACGGGGCAGGCGGAGCGGCCGGCCCGAAGCCGCGCAGGTACACGACCAGCGCTGCGGCCGCCGCGACCGCGGCCAGCGCGATGCGGCGACCGGCGCTGCGGCGCCGCGCGGCCTGCAGCTGCCGCTGTGCACGCCGCTCGAACTCGGCGAAGTCATACGGCTGGGCAAGCTCGCCCGGCAGGGCGCGCAATACCTGCGTGAGGGCTTGCGGCGGAGTCAGATCAGAGTGCATGAGTGATGCTCTTCCGGCGGCTCGAACCAGGCACGCAGGCGCGCGTGGGCGCGCGCCAACTGCGACTTGGAGAAACTCACCGAGCGGCCGAACTCGCGCGCGATCTCCGCGTGTGAAAAGCCCTCGACCTCGTACATCCACAAGACCGCGCGCGCAGTCGGCCGCAGTGTGGCGAGCGCTCGCTCCACATCGATTGCCTCGGCGCGGTAGCACGGGGTCGTGAAGCCGCGCTCGCTGAGCGCCGTCGGCTCCAGAGCGTCCAGGCACTGACGCGCCCGCGCCCAGGGTGAGCGCAGATGCATCAGGCAGCCGCGGATTGCGATCTGCCGCAACCAGGCACCGAGGGGTGCTTCGCGCCGAAACTGCGGCAAGCGCTCGTACAGCGTCATCATCGTGTCCTGAAAGATGTCCTCCGCCACGGCGCGCTCGCCCACGATGCGCCGGATCAGTGTCAGGGTGGCCGGTGCCACCGCCGCGTAGATGGCCGCGCGCGCCTGCGCGACTCCGGCGCAGGCCTGCGTCAGCACCTCATCGGGTACGGTGGTCTCGGCCAGTCGGCTCACGGGTTCTTAGATGCAGCAAGCATGCAAAAGGTCGCAGTGCGGTTGCAGTACCGCGGTACCGCTCACCAGCCGTGCACCTTATACTGCGCGCGGCCATCGGCTGCCCGAGTGGCGGAATTGGTAGACGCAGCGGACTCAGACAGATGACTTGAGCCCGCGCGGGGAAACTTGCGCGGTGAAGCCCGTCAAACTCGGTGAAGGCCCGGTGCTGTGCGCCCGAGCTGACGCCGAGCCAAGCCTTCGCAAGCGCGAAGGAAGGTGTAGAGAGCAGACGGCGGGCACCTACGGCCCAGAGGGCTACGGTGAAGGCGTGCTCCAGACCACGAACCCGAAATGCTTCGGCGCGGGGCGGCGTAAGCCGAAGTGGTACGAAAATCCGCCGCCCTTAAAAGCGTGTCGGTTCGACTCCGACCTCGGGCACCAGCTGCATCCGCGTTGTTGAAGCCCGCTGCCGCAGATTGTGGGCAGCGTCCGACATCCCTTCGGGTGCGCCGGGAGGATCCCGGCGGCCGGCGCGCTCGATAGGCTGTTCGCCGTAAGGTCACAGGACGCACAGCCATGAAACCCACGCAGATCGCCTCGCTCGCATTCGCTCTCTGGCTCGGCAGCATCGCGGCAGCGCAGGCGAGGGCTCCGCAAGGCGGCCCGGTCGGTGGTCCGCCGCCCGCGCCGGTCCCGGCGCCGGGAACCTCACCGGGTAACCCGGGCGACAATGTTCCCGCGCCCCCGCCCGGGAACTCGCTCAACCCGCCGAACGGATACCCAGCGCCGCCGCCCGCCGCGGTCCCGCCGGGCAACTTGCCGCCCCCTCCGCCGGCAACGGCGCAGCCGGGACAGGCCCCACCCGCCGCTACCGCACCACCGTCAAGCACGCCCAATCCACCCCCCGGCTGAGGCTGCACGCGGCGCCGGCCGCGCTCAGGCGCGGTCGACGCGGGCGGCGTAGCAGCCCGCCTTGGCGTTGTGGAGGTGCAGATAGGCCACTTTCTGTGGGGCGAGCAGGCGGCGGATGGCTTCTGGCAGTTGAGCGCTCTCGGCCACCTCCGCCTGTTGCAGCATGCCGTCCGCGCTGAAGGCGCGCAGTGAGATCAGGCGTCCCTCGAGCACCGGCGGCAGCTCGTTGGTGCCGAATTGCGCTGCGCGCGCATGCTCACGCACGTAGATGGCGTAGCGGGCCCGGTAGGGGCTGTCGACCGCCAGGTGTTCGAAGTTCAAAAGCAGCACCGCTTCGCCGACCGCCGCATCGCGCAGACTCACGCGACAGGGAAAGCCGGGGCTGCGGTCGGCGACCACACGGTGGACGTGCTGTTGACGCAGCGCCTCGTCGCTCAGACCAAAAAGCCGCGTAAATGCCTCCGCCGGCAGGCCGCTGATACGAAAATCCATGATTCCTCCGGGTGAGAGTGGCTGTGAGACCGCGAGTGTGCGGCCGGCTGCCCCGTCTGGCATTCCGATTCTTGCGCGGCGTCGACAAGGCGCGTCTGCGCCCGTATCCTCGCCGCCCTGCCATGAAGTACTGCTGTGACTGCGGCGCCGGCGTGCAGCTGCGCACCCCCGAAGGTGATCATCTGCCGCGCTTCGTCTGCGATGCCTGCGGGACGATTCACTACCGCAATCCGCGCCTGGTCGTGGGCTGTGTGCCGGAGCATGCCGGCAGCATCCTGTTATGTCGTCGCGCCATCGAGCCGCGGCGCGGCTACTGGACCGTTCCCGCAGGCTTCATGGAGAACGGCGAGACCTTGCAGCAGGCCGCGGCGCGCGAGTCGCAGGAGGAGGCGCTCGCCGACGTCACGATCGGCTCGCTCCTGAGCGTGGTGCACGTACTGCATGCGGAGCAGGTACACGTGTTCTTCCGCGCCCTGCTGGCGCAGCCCCGCTACGGCGTCGGAGCCGAGAGTCTGGAGACGGTGCTTATCGCACCGGCGGACATTCCGTGGGCCGACATCGCCTTCCCCAGCACCGAATTCACGCTGCGGCGTTACCTCGAGGACCGCGCCGCGGGGCGCGAGCCGCACCACTTCACCACCATCGACCGGCGCCTGGCACGCACCCCAGCAGCCTGATTCACCCGACTGTCACGGGCATGGCACAATTGCCCGCAGCCCTGCGCCGCTAGCGCGCCGGCTTACCCGCTGAGGAAATCGAATGACCTTTGTCGTTACTGAAAACTGCATCAAGTGCAAGTACATGGACTGCGTCGAAGTCTGCCCGGTGGATTGTTTTCACGAGGGTCCGAATTTCCTCACCATCGATCCGGAGGAGTGCATCGACTGCACGCTGTGTGAGCCGGAGTGCCCGGTGGAGGCGATCTTCTCGGAGGAGGAGCTGCCGGCCGGTCAGGAGCATTTCAAGCAGCTGAACGCCGAGCTCGCCAAGCAGTGGCCGGTGATTACCGAGAAGAAGGACGCGCCGCCCGACGCCAAGGAGTGGGAGGGCAAGCCCGACAAATTCAAGCTGCTGGAGCGCTAGCGCGGCACCGACCGCTACTTGGTTTCCTTGAGGCGCTGCATCAGCGCATCCGGCGGCAGATAACCCGCCAGCATCTCACCGTTCGGCATGATGATCGCCGGCGTGCCCTCGAGGGCGAAGTCCTGGCCGAGCGCGTAGCTGCGCGCCACCGGGTTGTCGCACGAGGACTTGCTCTTGAGGTCTTCGCCCAACTTGGCGCGCGTGAGCGCTTCATTGCGGTCGCTCGAACACCACACCTGTTCGGCCTTGGTCCAGGAGGTAGTGTTGGGGCCGGTCCGCGGGTAGAGCAGGTAGCGCACGCGGATGCCGAGATGGTTGTACTCCGCGATCTGGCTATGGAGCTTGCGGCAGTAGGGGCAGTCGACGTCGGTGAACACGGTGACGGTGTACTTCGGATCACGCGGCCCGAACACCAGCATCTCGCTCTCGGGATAGGCGGCGATCGCCTTGAGACGCAGGTCGCGGCGATGGGTCTCGGTCAGATTGTTGTTGGTGCCGAGCTCGATCAGATCGCCGCTGAAGGCGTACTTGCCGTCGGCGGTGACATAGGCGATGTCGGTGCCGCGGGTGAGCTCCCACAAGCCCGGCACCGGGGTGGCACGCAGCTCCTCGGGATGCGCCCCGGTGATGTGCGCGGCCACTTCGATGCGCGGATCGCCCTTGGCGAGCGGCTGCGCCGCGCTGTCCGTGGCCGCAGGCTGCGCCGCGAGCGCGCTCAGCGCCACACACAGCGCGAGCGACATAACCAACTTGCTGGCTACCATGAGAACTTCCGCCGGGTTGAATTTGCTGGGAGTTGGACCGGTACGCGCCGCGAAGGTTCGCCCTGGCGAGCCGCGCGGAACGGCGAGCGAAGTCTAGCACGGCGCGGCGGCGCCGCAGCGCTGGCGGCGCCAGCTTCAGCCGCGCGGATGGTGCTGGGAGTGCAGTTCTTTCAAGCGCTCGCGAGCCACATGCGTGTAGATCTGCGTGGTCGACAGATCGCTGTGACCGAGCAGCATCTGCACCACGCGCAGATCCGCGCCGTGATTGAGCAGGTGCGTCGCGAAGGCGTGCCGCAGCGTATGCGGCGAGAGGTCCTTGGCGATCCCGGCCTTGCGTGCGTAGCGCTTGATGATGTGCCAGAACGCCTGGCGCGTCATGCGATCGCCGCGCCGTGTCGGGAACAGATAATCGGTCTGACGCTCGAGCAGAATCTCGCCGCGCGCGCCGCGACTGAATTCCTTGAGCGCGCGCATGGCTTCCTCACCGAGCGGAATGAGCCGCTCGCGATCGCCCTTGCCGAGGATGCGGATGAC
>Ga0070761_10000976_pt1 | contig 18032 bp, 16 predicted proteins | sample HubBroMetageREF1_FD_66724 | JGI IMG/M metagenome (GOLD analysis project Ga0070761, IMG submission 66724) | Reference soil microbial communities from the Hubbard Brook experimental Forest, New Hampshire, USA - Hubbard Brook CCASE Soil... | ecosystem: Environmental > Terrestrial > Soil >... | reverse complement strand
CGCCCGGAGTTTGCCCAACTGGAAAAGGAGTTTGGCGGACGGAAATAGGCAATTCCGCCAAAGCCCGTAAGCACAGCGTCCTTCCAACCACGTCGCCCTTGGCATCCCCTCTAGTTCGCTCTAAGACCGTGAAGACAAGCCTCGTGGGGCACAAACGAGAAGTTCTGGATGTACCTTTGGCCCTATGTTGACCTGTCGAGTGGCCAATCCGAGAGGGCGGCCTTTCGAGGGTGGTCGGAGTAGGGGCGAGCATAACCAGAACTAGACGAAGCGGTAGATTGCTGGAAGTGGCGGATTGATCCGCGCTGAGTCGAGCACACTGTAGCAGGGAACCGCCGAGAGAGAAAAAAAAGGGTGGAACCTGAGTTCCACCCTTACAAACTCAGAAGATGGCGTTCTTACGCGGAGACCACTGACTTTCGGCGCCGGAGGGCGAATGGCAAGCCGACGAGGCCAGTCAGCAGCATCGCGAGAGTTGACGGTTCAGGAGCAATGACCGAAAAAGGCGTATCCAGTGGCCATGTGCCAGTGTCATCCGGGCCGGGCCCGAGAAGGAACTCGAAGTCGCACCCGATTAGCACGCCGGGGAGGTAGCTGCCACTTGGGTTACAGTTGCCGGCGACGCTGGGGTTCGAAAGATCGGTAGTTTGAAGACTTGTGACGGTGCATCCAGGGTTGCCGGCAGGAACGCACGTATTGAGTTGACCGGGCACGGTGTTATTAATGAGGTAATTTTCCTGGGGGCTGTAATTCACGCCGCTCACCATGATCGTTGGATTACCGGTGGTCGGATCATTCGAGCAAGTAACGGCCGCGAAGAGAGAAGTGGTAAAGGAGATGTCAGCGCACGGAATAGCTGCCCCGGCTGTTATCTGAGCCCACGTCCAGTTGGTGCTGCTTTGGTTCTTCAAAACGCAATCTTCAGTCGTGCCATCGAAAGTGCAGCCCGGGCTGGTCTCGCCGAATGGAGCGAGGCTAAACTCGTTGTCGACGCCGGGAGTGCCACCCCCGTTCGGACCCTGCAACCTGCCGGAGGGATCGCCGTCTGCCTTAGCCACGGCGGCCGACATTCCTACCACGAGTCCCATCAAAACCAACCACACGAACAATCGGCACGTACGCATGTCAAAATCCTCCCATACCTATGCTGTCGCGGATATATGCATGTCTGACGCCAAACATCCGCATTTCTGTAGACCCACTAAGCCGTTTGTTTTCATTACCGAGTCTCGTGCCGAAAAGTGGCGTATGACGCAGGTGTGAAAGGGTTTGCATATGACTGGCATTCACTCTTCCCTTTGGTCTAGTGGCGGACGGGGGGCAAATCTCACTCGGCGCAACGCCGTTCACCTGCAGGCATCCCCAAACGTTAAGAGATGTAGTTTGTATAAATTATGGGATCTTTCTCGTCGAAGTCGCCCGGCCGGCCTTTCCACCTCTTTGCTCCCAAACTTAGGCGTGCGGGAAGCTCCCATCTGATGCTACCTTTCCGAGCCACGGGCATCGAAAAACGCGGAGGCCAACGAACATGCAAAGTCCTGAGCTATCGGCGACTCTGAGCGGCACCGTTACTCTTGGAAAGGAATTGACGGTGCACCGCCTGGGATTCGGCGCAATGCGAATCACGGGCGACGGAGTGTGGGGCGCGCCGAAGGATCCCAACGAGGCGATTCGCGTTCTGCGTCGTGCGGTGGAACTTGGGGTGAATTTCATCGACACGGCCGATTCCTACGGCCCCGATGTGAGCGAAGAGCTGATCGCCGAGGCGCTGGCGCCGTATCCGAAAGCTGTCGTGGTGGCGACGAAGGGCGGATGGAGACGCCCAGGCCCGGGGCAGTGGACGCACGACGCGAGCCCCCAGCATTTGCGGGAAGCCGTCGACGGCAGCTTGAAAAAGCTGCGGATGAAACAGATCGATCTCTACCAACTGCACGTTCCCGATCCAGTGATACCTTTCGAGCAGTCGATTGAAACGTTGGCGAAACTGCGCGACCAAGGGCTGATTCGCTTGATCGGCTTATCGAATGTGACCCAGGAACACATCGAGCGCGCCCGGAAGATCACGCCGATTGCGTCCGTGCAGAACCGCTACAGCTTCGCCGACCGGGAGTGGGACTACGTCGTCGATTATTGCGAGCAGAATGGGATTGCATTCATTCCGTGGGCTCCCCTCAGAACGACGAAGGACGCGGGCGACGCGCCGGAAAGAATCGCGAAGGCGCACAACGCGACGCTCCGGCAAATCGCGCTTGCCTGGCTGCTGCAGAGGTCGCCGATCATGCTGCCGATTCCAGGCACTTCGTCGGTGCAGCACTTGGAGGAGAATGTCGCTGCAGCGAATGTGCGGCTCACGGACGAAGAGTTCAAGGAACTATCGCGCGTGCCCGTAAAGGTTCTTACCGCACGGCCCTGATGCTTCACGAAAAGTGCTAGGGAACTGACGGGCGGAGCTCCCCCCCTCGGGTAGTGATGGTGAGCTTGGCGGGCGACAACTTGTGCCGGTCTTCGCTGTTAGAGTTAGCCTCGATCGTGATCGTGCCGGGAGTTTTGGTCGCTTGCACGATGACCTGCGCAAGGCCATTGAAGAGGCTGCGCTTCGGTTCTTTGTCGGATTCCTGACAATTAGGATCGCCGTTGCCGACGCCGATCAAGGCGCCGTCGCCGGTTACTTTGAAGCTAATCATATTGCCAGCCGTTGGGATGGGCCGGCCCGCCTCGTCGAGCACTTCCACGCGAAGAACTGCGATGTCCTCGCCGTTGGCGTCGATCTCGCTGCGATCGGCGGTGAGCCTGACGGATTTCGGATCGCCGGTGGTTTCGCGCTTTTCCGTGAGGACGACCTTTCCATCCTTCTTTCCGCGGGCCTCGATCACGCCGGGCATGTACTTCACCTTCCACTCGAGATGAGTTAACGGCTGCACTTTCTGGCTGCCCTGGCTCTGGCCGTTCAGAAACAGCTCCACTTCGTCGAGGTTCGAATGGACCCAAACGGAAATGGGCTCGCCGTCGCGCTGGTTCCAATTCCAGTGCGGGAATAGGTGCAGAACCGGTTCCTGGCCCCACCACGCCTTGTAATAATAAAAATTGTCCTTGGGAAAGCCGCACATATCCACGATGCCGAACTGTGAGTTGATCGAAGGCCAACCGTAGGGCGTGGGCTCTCCGCGATAGTCGAAGCCCGTCCAGGCGAAGCCGCCCGAGAGCCAGTCGCGCGCCGCGTAGAACTTCCACCATTCTTCGGCGAGTTCGGCCCATGGTGGATGGTTCATGTCGTACGCGCTCACCCAATTGCGCAGCTTGTCTGTTGAATAGATGCCGCGCGTGGAGACGGTGCTTGCGGTTTCCGAGCCGATCGAGGGCTGCTTCGGGTGCGCGGCGTGATAATTGTCGGGCGCTTTGAGGTTGTAATTGAAGCCCATGACGTCCAACGCTTCCGGAAGACTCTTGTCGAAGGAGCCGTTGACCGCGCATGTGCACAAGCGCGTAGGATCGAGCTCGTGGGTTCGCGAAACCATGTCCGTCATAACGCGCTTGCCCTGATCGGAATTCTGCAGTTCCCACTCCTCGTTGCCCATGGACCAGAGGATGATCGAAGGAGAGTTCCTGTAGCGCTTCACCATCACTTCGAGTTGCGCCATACCCTCGGGCGTTGAACTCATCATGCGGGTCTCGCACATCATCATCATGCCAAGACGGTCGCAGGCCTCCACCCATTCGGGAGTGGGCATATTGTGCGACGTACGGACGCCGTTCGAGCCCATTTCCTTCAGCACGGCCATGCGATAAAACTGCAAGCGGTCGGGCAGTGCAGCGCCCACACCGGCGTGATCCTGATGATTGCAGGTGCCTTTGACCTTCACGGACTTGCCGTTCAGGAAGAAACCTTTATCCGCGTCGAAGAGCAGGGTGCGAACTCCGAAACTCACGCGCTCGGCGTCGCGCGGCTTGCCGCCGGATTCCACTGTAACGATCGCTGAATAGAGGTTCGGCGTTTCGGGCGACCAGAGCGCAGGATTCGCGAATTTGGCCGTTGACGTGAAGGTTGCGGCCGAGTCCGGAGCGACGGATTGCGGGGTCGATTCGGCGGTTGCCACCGTTTTTCCCGCCGCATCGAGAATCTGCCAGCGCACGCGGCAACTCTCGGCCTCCTTCCCCCGGTTCTGCGCCACCGTCCCGAGGTTCAGAACCGCTTCACCGCCTTTCACGTCCGCGCGAACGTAGCTTTCCCACTTGCCCAGATGAAGCGCGTCGGTCTTCGTGAGCCACACGTGGCGATAGATGCCGGCGCCTTCGTAAAACCAGCCGTCACCGAAACTCGCGTCCATGCGCACGACGAGATAATTCTTGGCGCCATAATTCAGAAAGTCGGTGAGATCGAAACGGAAGGGCGCGTAGCCGTTGTCGTTGCGCCCGAGAAAGTAACCGTTTAAGAAGACAAGCGTGCTGCGAAACGCTCCGTCGAATTCAAGCGTAACGCGGCGGCCAAGATCGCTCTGCGGGATTTCGAAGACGCGGCGATACCAACCGACACTCGTTTCGGGATAGCGGCGGCCGAGCGGTTTGTAGCCATGGCCCTGGAGCAGTTCGTCGTGCTCGAAGGGCAGCTCGACGGCCCAATCGTGAGGAAGGTTGAGGGGGCGCCATTTCGAGTCGTCGAATTTCTCGCGGGCAAATTCGAATGCGCCGGACTTCGCGAAGTCCCCCTGGTCTTTGCCAAAATCGAGATCGTGGCCGGGATCGCAGCCGTTGCCCTGAAAGAATTTCCAGCCAAAATCAAACAGCAGATGCTCTCGCGGAGATACGGCCGCGCCGGCTTCCGCGGATGTAACGCCGGGATAGCGCGCCAGTAGAGCATTGGCGCGAGCCAGGGCCGAGTTCGCGACGAGCGACGAGGCCGAAAGCGCAAGTCCAGTGCGAAGCAAATCGCGGCGCGTGATGTCAGACATTCGAGGTCCTCACAGATTCAATGGTAAATTGAAGTCATCGGCGGAATCATCCGACTTCAGGATGACGCAGGAATATATCACTTTCGGCGGCGGCGTTTTTGCGGAGTTGCAAGACTAGTGCGCCTGGTTCGAGAAGCAGAACGTGGCCGTACCTGCGGTGGAGGATTGGTTTCACTCTCGCCTTCGATCTCGGCTTTGGCGCTAAGAAACTCCCCGCTCCATGGCTTGCCTAAACACTTGGGGCACTCGTCGATGGTGTTCCCTACGCTGAAACAGTGGTAGCAAGGCCGGCCCTCGTTGGAGGGAAATTTTCTACATTTGGGGCAAGGATCAAACGGCCTGGCCTCGGCGTTGCGGTGCTCCTCGTAGAGCATGTGCTCGCATACAATACACATGCGCCCTCCTTCTCGCTGGGTCGGCGCAGTCCCAGCGAAGCGCAGAACGAATCGTAAACCGAAATCATCGCGGAATCATCCGACTTCAGGATGACGCCGAACTATATCATTTCCGGCGCGCGCGACTCGCGGAGTTGTTGGAGCCGTCCATGGGAGACAAATTTCTGACGTCGAAGCGCTTACGCTGACCGTTTGGCCGGCCAATCGAGGGCACTCAAGTCAAAATGATCGAGCAGGTCGCGAGCAAAGCTGGGCGAGATTCTCTAAGGGGAACTCTGTAGGAATATTTTGAATCCGCCGTGAAGAAATCGCCAGTGCCAGCACTCGAATCGCAGTCTCTCGCCGGCTGCTATCGTCGTCGCAAGTTGAATATTCGAAAGGCGATACAGAGTCTACGGCTCGGGAATTGTGAATGGCTCCCGTATTGCACAGTCCCCTGCGCCAGCCCAAACCTAAGGAGGCTTGCAAGAAAATGAGAAAGGGAATTCGAATTGGAGTTTCAACCTTAGCTAGTTTGGTGCTGATACCCGTGTTTTGGGCGCGACCGGTGACCCACAGCGTTGCAGTGCAGAGCGAGCAGGCTGCGCCGCAAACGCAGTCCGTTTCCGGGAAGATTGCTTCCGTAGATAAAAACTCCTTCACTCTGACGGTCAACGCCAGCGGAGGACAGCAGTTGGAGCAAACTGCGCCAGCAACCATGACCTTTACCACCGACAAGAACACGACGATAGAAGGCAAGCTTCAAGTCGGTTCTAACGCCGATGTCACGTACCGGAGCGACAACGGGACGAACATCGCGGTTAGCGTCCACGTAACTCAGTAGGGCCCGCTTTGACTGGCTGGGCGGAGTCCGTGGAATAGTAATGGAACAGCAATGGCTAGGCTGGGGGGACCGCGAGAGCTTGCTTTGAGACGCTCGGCGCTACTCTCAGATGCGAGGCGTGAAAACGTGACGCGACCTTCTCGGAGATACTTCATAACCTCATACGGGTGTCTCCGAGAAGGTGGAGGAAGCTGTCGATCCGATGTTTCTTGGTGATTTCTGCTACGGAGGCTTTGGTTTCGGCTAATTCCGAGTCGCCCCCGCTTACCCTCGGGCCGTCTATTTTCTCACTTACTCGATACAGGGGCAGTTTGAGTGGGGCCGTCGAAGAAAGAGGAATTCAGTGAAGCAGTCAGGTCATAGGACTTGCCCTGATCTGTAACGCTCGTGACCAGCAGGTCGTAGCGGAATCCTTCCGGATGGGCTCGGCTTCGGAGCAATGCAAGAATGCCGCGAACTTCCGACTGGGCATGGATAACCACTCCGTTTCCTGAAGTGATAGGAGACACAACGTAGCCGCGAAACTCGGCCCCGTCGTGATCCAGGCCCGAGTCGATCGGAGCGAGTAGCTTCACGAGGATAACTGTGCCCTTTGGCAGGGTGTCCGCCTCGTCTCCACGGCTCGCGTGGAGGCGAGTCTGGATATGAAATACCAGAACCGTCCCCGCGGCCACGTGAATTGGCTGCGGGGTAGTTTTTTGTCCGCGAGCAGAACTCGCGAGCAGGCTGGCGAAGCACAAAGCCGCGACGGCACAACGACGCATAGGGCTGGGACCTTCCTTCTTCAGGAATACATTGTCACAGACAAATTCTAATATTTCGGGAACGGCCACGTCAAACGCAAGACTGGAATGCGCCTTGGCGTGTTTGGTACGCGGAAGAACGCAGTTAGTGCCCCCCGCCACGCTGTGTACTTCGGCTATGTAATCGCCCGGAAACTCGACGATCGCGGTGGTCCGATCGCTGGTCGTGTGGGGAAGCGCTAGTATCTTCACACTGGCAGCTGGCTTTTTCCAGCGTCGACGAGAGATCCTTCACCTCATACCCCACGATCTCGTGCCCCGAACGGATAGGGCAGATGTCCGTCCGTCACCAGGACTTGCATTTTACCGAACGGCGAAGTTATGCGGATCCGGCGGTACGTCTCTCCCGCGGCCGATTTCGCCTGCGTCTGCGTGGTTGTCATCCAAGACATTCTTCCTGACTGGGCCGTGAACGTCACAGAAACTTTACCAGCGCGTCGGTGGTTTCTTTCGGACGTTCCTCAAGCACCCAGTGTCCCGTGTCCTTCAGGACGACAACGGTAACGTCTGACGCCACCAGTTTCGCTTGTCTCCCGAGCACGTCTCCGTTCGCTTTCTCGCCCCCGATCACGAGGACTGGAAACGTCAGCTTGTTCTGAGAAAGTTGCGCGAAATCCGTGGCTGCCTGCTGGAAGGAAACGAAGTATGCCCAGCCCGCGCGCATGCGTCCGGGGCGAGCGTAGGCTGCCGTGTACGCAACGCGATCCGCTTCTGGAATCGAATGGGTCTTGTCGGCGGCAAAATCGTTCCAGAAGTAGTCAAAGTATGTTCGCTCGCGTCCGCGCACCAGGTCTTCGGGAGTAGGTCCATTGAAACGAAAATGCCAAATGCCCGGATTGTTGTATACGTCCTCCCATCCAGGTACGCCAGGAAGGAACGCATCCATGAGCACCAACTTTTCCACTTCAGACGGGAACTGCGCGGCGTACGCGTAGGCGACCATCAACCCGATGTCGTGGCCGACCACTCGCGCCTTCTGGATGCCCAGCGATTTGGCGAGTGCGTGGATGCGAATGGCGGCGGTCTTCATGTCCAACCCATCCGTCGGGATACTCGAATCGCCGATTCCGGGAAGGTCCGGCGCAATCACCGTGAATTTCTCGGCAAGCAGTGGAATGATGGGCTTCCACATGCGCGACGTCTGAGTATAGCCGTGCAAAAGGATTACCGCCGGGCCGTGACCCGCCGTCAGGTAGTGGAGTTTCACTCCTTCCGCTTCGGCGCTGCGCGAGATGATCGCGTCCGCGCCGCTCGCGCTCTGGGCACTTCCACGCAACGGAACCAACAGGAAAATCGCAGACAAGACAACGCCGAAACGAAAATGCCGCCGATTCATGGACATCTCCTGGACGAGGTTCTGGCAGCAGCCGGATTTTCAATCATATGCCCGAGGCTTGGAGCCCGGCCTTTCCCGCAGCAGGCGAAAGGCCGGGCTGGCCGATGATTACGCCGATGCGGTAACTGCTGCGCCCTTGAAAAACGCGAGCAGGTCGGCGTTAACCAGGTCTGCGTGGGTTGCGGGCATGCCATGCGGAAGGTCGTCGTAGACCTTAAGCGTCGCATGCTTGAGCAGTTTCGCGGCCGCTGGACCCGCGGCGGCAATTGGCACAATCTGATCGTCCTTGCTGTGTATCACCAGCACGGGAATGTCGATCTTCTTGAGGTCCTCGGTGGTATCCGTCTCCGAGAAAACTCGAATGCATTCATAGTGGGCTTTGACGCTTCCCACCATGCCCTGCAGCCACCAGTGCTGCCGGATGCCTTCGGAAATCTTCGCGCCCGGCCGGTTGTAACCGTAAAACGGGAGCGTGATGTCGATGTAGAACTGCGGCCGGTTAGCCGCGAGCGCCGCCCGGAGGCCATCGAAGACTTCGACGGGCGAGCCGAGTGGGTTCTTAGGCGTCTTCAGCATGAGCGGCGTGATGGCGCTGATGAGCGCAGCCTTGGCGACACGCTTCGAGCCGTGACGGCCCAGGTAGCGCGCGACTTCACCGCCACCGGTCGAGTGCCCCACCATGATCGCGTCCTTCAGGTCGAGCTTTTCGAACAGCGCGGCGAGATCGTCCGCGTACGTGTCCATATCGTTGCCGTCCGACGTCTGGTCAGAGCGGCCATGGCCTCGGCGATCGTGCGCGATTACGCGATAGCCGAGCTGACCGAAATACAACATCTGCCCGTCCCAGTCGTCTGCTGTTAGCGGCCAACCGTGCGAGAAAACGATCGGCTGCCCCTTGCCCCAATCTTTGTAAAAAATGTGCGTACCGTCCTTGGTCGTGATCGTTGGCATCTAAATGCCTCCTCGTTTGCAGCTAGTGGGCTACCCGACCAGCTTAGATTCCCGACCTGGCCCGAAGGGTTTAGCTAAATTGAAAAAGAATACTGGGAAACGATACTTAGCGACGAATGGGCCATCTTGACGCGGGCCTCCGCGCCGCATACTATCACCCGGCCCATATGAGCCCAGATCCGCTGATCGGTCAGTCACTCCTGCACTACAAAATCATTCGAAAGCTCGGCGAGGGCGGCATGGGCGTGGTGTACGAAGCCCAGGATTCGCACCTCGACCGTCGCGTGGCCCTGAAATTTCTGCCTCCTGAAATGGCCAACGACAGCCAGTTGCTCGAGCGCTTCCAGCGAGAGGCGCGTGCCGCTTCCTCGCTCAACCATCCCAACATTTGCACCATCCATTCGATTGAGCAGCACGACCTCAGGCACTTCATCGTCATGGAACTGCTGGAAGGCGAAACCCTGGCGCAGACCATGACCTCGCAGCCGATGGAGATGGAGAAGCTGCTGCCACTGGCGATTCAAATCGCCGACGCGCTCGAATCGGCCCACGCCAAGGGGATCGTGCATCGCGACATCAAGCCGGCAAATCTTTTTCTCACAGCGCGCGGGCAAGTGAAAATTCTCGACTTCGGCCTGGCCAAGATGAGCCGCGGCGAGCTCGCGCAGGGAGTTTGGGTTGCGCAGGGAGCTGCGGCAGGGCAGGGGGACACGATGGCTGCCGGTGAACTCACTTCGCCGGGCACGGCCGTCGGAACGGTTTCCTACATGTCGCCGGAGCAGGCACGCGGTCAGCTCGTTGACGCCCGCACGGACATTTTTTCCACTGGCACCGTGCTGTACCAGATGTCCACCGGGAGCCTTCCTTTTCCCGGAGAAACTTCGGCGGTGGTTTTCGATGCCATCCTGAACCGCGAAGCCAAGCCCGCTGCCGAACTGAATTCCGTGCTTCCCGGCGATTTCGTGCGCATCCTCGAGAAAACTCTCGAGAAGGATCGCGCCCTGCGTTGCCAGACGGCCACTGAGTTGAAAACGGACCTCAGCCGGCTCAAGCGCGACGTCGAGTCAGGTAAGAAGCGCGCGAAAGAGAAGAGCGATTCGGATCCCGCCGTCCAGAAGCAGGCGGGAAAATCCGTGGCCGTTCTGTATTTCGAGAATCTGAGCGGCAACAAGGAAGACGAATACCTGCGCGACGGCATCACCGAGGATGTGATCACGGAGCTTTCGAAAATCCGCGGACTCAACACTTTTTCCCGTCCCACGGTTCTGGCCTTCCGCGACAAGCAGGTCACTCCGGCGCAAATCGGCCAGCAGCTCGGCGCGGCCTACGTCCTCACCGGCACTTTGCGTCGTGCAGGCGCCCGCCTGCGGATCAACGCGCAGCTCGTGGACACTCGCACCGATTTTCCGCTTTGGTCAGAGCGTTTCGACCGCGAGATGAAGGACGTCTTCGAGATACAGGACGAAATGGCCCGGAAGATCGCCGAGGCCCTGCGCGTGACGCTTTCGCCGCAGGAGCTTGAGGCCCTGGCCGTCAAGCCCACGGAAAACCTGCAGGCCTACGACCTGTTTCTGCGCGGCAAGCGCTACGCGCGGCGGCAGACGCGGCAGGACCTCGAGTTCGCTTTGCAGATGTTCGAGAACGCCGTGGCGATGGACCCGAGCTTCGCTCTGGCCTACGCCGCCTGCGCCAACGCCTGCGCCATGTTTTACTGCAACTACAGCCGCGATCAGTTGTGGGTCGAGCGCGCGCGCGAAGCTTCGGGAAAAGCCGTGGCCCTGCGCTGGGACTTGCCCGAAGTGCAGGTCAGCCAGGCTTGGGTGCTCTACGCGGCGGAACTGCATAACGAAGCTGTGCGCATGGTGAAAAAGGCGATTGAGCGCAAGCGCGACTGCGAGGGCGCGTACTACATGCTGTGCCGCGCGCTGTTTGCCGCGGGACGCTACCAGGAAGTGGTGGACGTGGCGGAATCCGCCATCGAAGCAAGCGGCGAAGACTACAACGTCTACGTGCCCATACTGAACTCTCTCGGCTCGATGGGAAAAGATGAAGCCAAGCGCAACATGAGCCAGCGATTCACGGCTGCGCTCGAGAACCACTTGAAACATGTGCCAGAGGATGCGCGGGCGCGCGTTTTGCTGGGCTACTACTACGCCGAATGGGGACAGGTGGCCGACGCGTTGCGCGAACTCAACCTGGCAATCACGTTGCGTGCGAACGAAGCGTCGATTCTTTACAACGCGGCTTGCGTCTACTGCGGCCTGAATAGAAAGGCGGAAGCGCTCGACGCGTTGCGCAAAGCCTGGGAGGCTGGCTTCCAGGATTCCGTGTGGGCGCGCCGTGACCCGGACATCGCCCTTCTCCACGGCGACCCCGAGTTCGATCGCCTGTACCCGGATAAGCCCGCTTCACCTCTCACCACGAGTTCCCACTAGTTCGGCTGCGACAACTCCACTGCCGCGATGAATTCTTGGTACCGGCCGAGTGCCGGTTTATCCGTGCTTCCTCGCGGCCTTAAAAGCGCTTCCTTGATTCCGGGCGCCGTGAAATATGTGGAGGACGTCTATGCCGCGGCGCGTTTTACGGTAATAAATCAAGTACTTTCCCGCGGGAAAGCACTTCACACCCGGAGCGATGTCGCCTGCGCGCCTGCCGGCATCCGGATGCTGTCCGAGCAGCCAGAAACGCTCGGTGATCTTGTCAATTACGCGGTCTGCTGCCTCCGGGCTCGCCCGATTGGCCCAATACACGAATATCTCGTCCAGATCGCGCGCCGCATTGTCTGAGACACGATAACGCATTACTTGTCAGTGGCGCGGCGAGCAAGGAGTTTACGTCCCCTCGCCTTCGCTCCGTCCGCAAGTTTTTTTAGCCCTTCGCGTCCCTCGCACTGGACGAACTCTCCAGCCTCGATGCTTTCGATGCCGGCGCGCACGCGCCGACGGATGCCGTCGAGCTGCTCCCCAGTAAGGTCGGTCAGGAGGTCCTTCGCGGTGGGTTTGGCCAGCCGCAATGCGCGCTCGTCCTCATCTTCCATGCGGCGCAACGCATCGCGGACAACTTCGCTCGCATTGTTATAACGGCCGCTTTTCACCTTCTTGCGAACATAGCCCGCAAGCTGATCGGTAATAGAGACGTTCATTTGGTCCATGAGTAGCCCTCTTCGCTCCGAACCTTCCAAGGTCTACGTTACCCGCAACGCAGGTGCATGTCAATCTTTGACATGCTCATTGCACATGCTCGACACGGTACCAAAGAGAACGCAATGGAACACCTGATAGCCGAACGGAGAACTCTGGAACCTCAGTGCCGCGAATTGGAGCGATCCACGGCTTCTGCGCAAGCACCGCTCTTCTTCGCGGTGACCCCGAGTTCGATCGCCTGTATCCGCATAAACCCGCTTCACCCTTAACCACGAGTTCCCACTAGTTCGAAGACTCTGGTGATATTGACCGTCTGGCGCCGACGAAATGAGCCGATGCGGCCGCTTATGTTAGAATTGAACTTCGATGGAACATATACACCTGCACGGAAGGATTTCGCGAATTCTGTTGGTCGCGGCGGCAGTGCTGGCGTCGATGGGGCTGATCGTCGCGCGTGCCAGGCCGGGCGACGTGTCCTCGCACCAAGCCCAGGATCACGCCCTGCAACTCTACAATACGCACACCGGCGAACGAATTGACATCGTCTACCGCCGTGGGGATGAGTACATTGCCGGCGCGCTAGCCAAGCTGGATTATTTCCTGCGCGACCACGTGAGGGGCGACGTCCGCCATTTCGATCCGCACTTGTACGACGTCCTCTACGATCTCACGTCGTCGGTCGGGCATCCGGGCGGCGAAATCGACATCGTTTGCGGCTACCGTACTCCTGCAACCAACGAATCCCTTCGCGCTCACTCCACCGGAGTGGCCAAGAATAGCCTCCACACTCACGCGGAAGCGATTGACCTTCGCATGCCCGGCATCGACACGCTCAAGCTGCGCAAGGCGGCTCTCGCCCTGCGTCGCGGCGGCGTAGGCTACTATCCTCGCTCCGACTTCGTCCACGTAGACATCGGGCGTGTCCGCCAGTGGTGTTTCGGCTGCTCTGCCGGCCTGATCAGCGGCAACTAACCCGGATACGGATAACCCTGCGCCAGGACTTTCTCGAGCGCGGCGTCGTGCTTGTAGATATCGTCGTAAAAGTGAACCACTCCATCCTCAGTCACAATCACCGTGGCATAGACGATCAAAACGGGAATTGGATGGGCAAGGTTCACCTGTTGCGTCGTGGTTCCATTCATGGCCGCACGCACGTGATCCACGTCCCAGCCAGGATTGTTACGTAGAACCCAAACGGCCAGGTCGGCCGGCCTTTCCAGCCGAATGCAGCCGTGGCTGAAATCTCGCCGGGACTGCGAGAACAATTCATGCTCGGGCGAATCGTGCATGTACACGCTGAAGTTATTCGGAAAAATAAATTTCGCGAGCCCCAGCGCGTTCTTGGGGCCCGGCGGTTGCCGGACGAAGAGTTTGCCTGCACGGAGCTGCTCGAGCACGTCGCTTGTGACGGTTCCCGACGTGATGACTTCCTCGCGGCTGTTCGCAACCTCGAGTCCCTTCTTCGTCAGATAGTCGGGATCGCGAATGATGTGCGGTATGAGTTCACCCTTCACGATGGAGTAGGGAACACTCCAGTAGGGTCGGAAGATGACGTACTGCATGGTGTCGCTGAAAATCGGGGTGTCGTGGCCGTAAGCTTTGCCGACTACGACATTCATCGTCACAGCGATCTTGAAGTTTTCGTCGTACGCGCGAAGACGAAACTCGGGGATATTCGCGACGACGGGCGACTTTTGATACTCAAGCGGAAGCCAGCGCCAGCGCTCCAGGGTTAGCTGCATCTGCCGCACACGCCGGCTTAGAGGCACATTCAGATCGGCCAATGTTTGCGCGCCGATTCGTCCATCCGGCTCGCGGCCAAGCCGGCGCTGAAAATTCTTCACCGCGTCGACAAGCGCACCCTGATAAACAGTTCCATCCGGCGGAACATTTGCGTCGGCCGGAAGGTCGCCCATCAGGGTCAGCAATCGAGTCAGCCGCGGGGCGCCGGGATAAGAATCGCCGGGAGCAATCGGTTTTTTTACGGGTGGCAGCTGTTCTCCATCGTCTTTTCCCGCAAGCTCCAAATACGTGTGCAGAGCCTGGATCGTGCGCTTGTAACCCGGATATGGCGGTTCCACTTGCGCCAGGACGGCGTCGACATCCGATGCATCCACAACATGGTCTTTCAGGAATTCGGGCAGATCGTACTTCTTGGCTTCGACGTCGAGACCAAAATCAAAATGCTTCGGATTCACCTTCCCGATGTGAAGGTCCGAGATATATCTCATCACGCAAACGGTGAGCGCTGCATCGAATTGCACCGCATCTGTTTCTGACGGCTGCGGCGCGGCGGGTTTCAATTTCGCCAGCCGGCCGGCCCAACGCGGCCCGTCGTAATCCTCGGCGGACAATCCCTTTTGATCGGCTTTCAACAGGAGCGCGATTGCCTGCTGTGCCTGCGCGGTCGGCTCCATTCCCTTCACCCACGGCAGGGAATACCCATACGACTCGTAAAATTTCTGCAGGTGCTTGTCGTAGTCGCTGAAATCGGGCCAGCGCAAGTCTGCGAGATTTCCCGCCTGAATGATGGCGCGCAAGGAAGCCTGGCCATCAGGGCCGAGCTGCTGAGGCGGCGCGACGGGTCCCGCGGAGGTTTCTGATTCCGCGCGAGCGCGCCTCGCCGAAGTGACGGCGCGACCGCAGAGTAGTGCGATCGCCGTGAGTAACAGTATTAATGCCAGAGCTTTGGAAATTCGCGATTGCTTCACTGGATGCCCCCCGGTTCTGAGATGCTCGGAGACCCAAAAGGCGTCATGGCGCCTCCGCCTTTGACGTAAGCCACACGTTGGATGTTTCGGGAGCGCCCGCGGTTGAACTAAAACGTATTCTCGAAGAGCTGAAGGCCTGCCGGCTGCGGTGTCTCCTACGCCACCCCCTGATATTGCTGGTCGCTGACCTGTTCCATCCAGTCGACAATCTTGCCATCGCGTCTTTCCTGAATGGCGATGTGCGTCATGGCCGTAGTCGGAGCGGCCCCATGCCAATGTTTTTCATTGGGCGCAAACCAGACCACATCACCGGGCCGGATTTCCTCGATAGGTCCGCCTTCGCGTTGTGCCCGACCGCAGCCGGCCGTGACGATGAGCGTCTGACCGAGAGGATGCGTGTGCCATGCAGTCCGCGCGCCCGGCTCGAAGGTTACGCTCGCGCCTTGGACCAGAGCCGGATCGGGTGCCTGAAACAGCGGATCGATTCTTACGGTGCCAGTGAACCACTCTGCCGGTCCCTTAGCGGAAGGTTGCGAGCCAATTCTCTTAATCTCCATTGTTTTATCTCTCCCCCAGCCGGTGAAATCTAACATCTGGAAAGGCAGGTTCGTACTGAGGCCTCACGAAGCTCCGGCCGGTCACAAACCTGTCATTTTCTCCAGGCGTTCCGGATACCGGGCTCCTTCCACTGTGATTTTCGACGCGGCGGCGTCGATATCTCGCAGATCTTCGGGCGTCAGTTGGATCGACACCGCGCCGATGTTCTCATCCAGACGGTTCAGCTTGGTCGTGCCGGGAATTGGAACGATCCACGCCTTCTGCGCGAGCAGCCAGGCGAGCGCGATTTGAGCGGGCGTCGCGCCTTTGTGCTTTGCGATCTTGCCAAGGAGATCGACCACAGCCTGGTTCGTCTTCAGAGCCTCCGGCGTAAAGCGAGGCAGCGTGCTGCGGAAATCGGAGCTGTCGAATCTCGCATTCTCGTCGATCTTACCAGTGAGGAATCCTTTTCCCAGAGGGCTATACGCAATCAAACCTATTCCAAGTTCCTCGAGAGTCGGCAGTACTTCCGCTTCCGGTTTTCTCCACCACAGCGAGTATTCGTTTTGGAGTGCGGTCACAGGCTGGACTGCGTGTGCGCGACGGATCGTCTTTACCCCTGCTTCCGAAAGCCCGAAGTGCTTGACCTTGCCCGCCCGAATCAGTTCCTTCACCGCGCCTGCCACGTCTTCGATCGGCACGTTCGGATCAACACGGTGCTGATACAACAGATCGATCACATCCACCTTCAACCGCTTGAGCGACCCTTCGACGGCCTGCTTGATATGCTCGGGCCGGCTATTCACACCTGCCGCTCCCGGCCGATTATCGCTGCCACCGAGATCGAACCCGAACTTGGTGGCGATCACCACCTTGCCGCGATAGGGAGCCAGCGCTTCGCCCAGCAGTTCTTCGTTCGTGAATGGGCCGTAAACCTCCGCGGTGTCGAAGAACGTGATGCCGCGTTCCACGGCGGCACGCAGAAGATCGGTCATCTCCTTCTTGTCTTTGGGAGGACCGTAGGAAAAGCTCATTCCCATGCAGCCGAGCCCCAGAGTTGAGACTTCCAGATTGCTTTTTCCAAGTTTGCGCTTCTGCATTGTTCCTCTCTTTGGGGAAGCTAGTCGGGAGTTTTAGCTGGCGCAGGCCGCCGTTGTGCTTGCACCTTAACGATAAGACATTCTCAGAATGGATTCAGGAAGGCGCTCGCCCTGAATCGGGATCTTGGAAGCTGCCGTATTGATCTCGTTAAGATCCTCTAGTGTCAGCTCCACTGAAACGGAACCGATGTTCTCCTCCAGTCGATGTACCTTCGTCGTTCCCGGAATCGGAACGATCCAAGGCTTCTGCGCGAGCAGCCACGCCAGTGCGATTTGGGCGGCAGTAGCATTCTTTCGTTGCGCGATCTGCTTCAGAAGATCCACCACTGCCTGGTTTGCCTTACGCGCCTCCTCGGTGAATCGAGGAAATACTGCTCGGAAGTCCGTGCTTTCGAACTTTGTTGAGACATCAATCTTCCCCGTCAAGAATCCTTGTCCCAGCGGGCTCCAGGGAACAAAACCGATCCCCAATTCCTCGCAGGTCGGAAGCACCTCTGGTTCGGGGTCTCTCGTCCATATCGAATACTCGCTCTGGACTGCGGTGACGGGTTGGACCGCGTGTGCGCGACGAATGGTGTTCGCTGCAGCCTCAGAAAGGCCGAAGTGCTTCACCTTGCCGGCCTGAACCAGACCATTCACTGCGCTCGCCACATCCTCGATCGGCACGTCCGGATCGACGCGGTGCTGATAAAGGAGGTCGATGACGTCGGTCCTGAGGCGCTTCAGTGACGCTTCAGCAACCTGCCTGATATGCTCTGGCTTGCTGTTGAGCCCACCTGTCCGCTGCCCGTTGGGAGCGATGTCAAAACCGAACTTCGTCGCAATCACTACCCGTTCACGATACGGGGCGAGTGCCTCGCCCACGAGTTCCTCGTTTGTGAATGGGCCGTAAGCTTCCGCCGTATCGAAGAATGTCACGCCGCGTTCGACGGCTGTTCGGATCACATTTATGGCTTGCTGCTTTTCGATAGCCGGACCGTAGCCATAGCTCAACCCCATGCAGCCGAATCCCAGGGCTGAGACTTCGAGATTGCTTTTTCCGAGTTTGCGCTTCTGCACTGTCATCATCCTTCCGAACTATCGCTCAACCCGAAATTGGGGATCAAGCGTCGTGGGAGCGCTAGCAACTGTGGGTTGGAGTTTCCGTTGTCACGCCGGTGGCTCCGAAGAAGAATGGCGGGGACGACGAGACTCGAACTCGCGACCTCTGCCGTGACAGGGCAGCGTTCTAACCAACTGAACTACGTCCCCGCGGTAATGAACAGCGGATGGTGGGCGGTCAGCGAT
>Ga0070761_10000975_pt1 | contig 18036 bp, 19 predicted proteins | sample HubBroMetageREF1_FD_66724 | JGI IMG/M metagenome (GOLD analysis project Ga0070761, IMG submission 66724) | Reference soil microbial communities from the Hubbard Brook experimental Forest, New Hampshire, USA - Hubbard Brook CCASE Soil... | ecosystem: Environmental > Terrestrial > Soil >... | reverse complement strand
TGCGTCATCAGGCTGTGGCCCAGCGTTTCCGCGGTCACACCCGTCTGGTCCGAGACGAAGAAAACGGTTCGACGGCTCACGGCTTCAGGCGACATAGGCAGGGCCGGCAGGAGGAGTTCGCAGTGTTTCACCGCGCGCGCAGGGTAGCAAGCGCCTGCCAGCGGTCTCACCCGCAGAGGCACCCTTGAACGACTATGTGATCCCGTTCGGCGAACTCGGCATGCGCGACGTCGAGCGCGTCGGCGGCAAGAACGCCTCGCTCGGCGAAATGATCAGCTCGCTCGCCAATCTCGGCGTGCGGGTTCCGGGTGGCTTCGCCACCACGGCGCACGCCTACCGCGAGTTCCTCAAGCAGGGCGGCCTCGATGAGCGCATCCGCAGCGAGCTCGCCGGGCTCGACGTCGAGGACGTCGCCAAGCTTGCCGCGAGCGGCGCGCGCATCCGCCAGTGGATCCTCGCGACGCCCCTGCCGCCGGCCTTCGGCGCGGCGGTGAGCGCGCAGCTGCACAAGATGGGCAGCGACAGCGCGGTGGCGGTGCGCTCCTCCGCCACCGCCGAGGACCTGCCCGAGGCCTCGTTCGCCGGGCAGCAGGAGACCTTTCTCAACGTGCGCGGCGAGGCGCCGGTACTCAAGGCGATGCATGAAGTGTTCGCCTCGCTGTTCAACGACCGCGCCATCTCCTACCGCGTGCATCAGGGTTTCGATCACAGCGCGGTGGCGCTCTCGGCCGGCGTGCAGCACATGGTGCGCAGCGACCTCGGCGCCAGCGGCGTGATGTTCACGCTCGATACCGACTCGGGCTTCCGCGACGTGGTGTTCATCACCGCCTCCTGGGGGCTGGGCGAGACCGTGGTGCAAGGCGCGGTCAACCCGGACGAGTTCTATCTCTACAAGCCGGCATTGCGCGCCGGCAAGCTGCCGATCGTACGCCGCAACCTCGGCGGCAAGGCGGTGAAGATGGTCTATGCGCCGGCGGGCTCCGCCGAGCGGGTGCAGACGATCGAAGTCGCGGCCGCCGAGCGGCGGCGCTTCTGCCTCGAGGACCAGGATCTCATCACCCTCGCCCGCCAGGCGCTCATCATCGAGGAGCACTACGGCCGGCCGATGGATATCGAGTGGGCCAAGGACGGCACCAACGGCGAGATCTACATCCTGCAGGCGCGGCCCGAGACGGTGCAGAGCCGCGCCGGCCGCACCATCCAGCGCTACACGCTCAAGAGTCACTCGCGCGTGCTGGCCATCGGGCGCAGCATCGGCCAGCGCATCGGCGCGGGACCTGCGCGCGTGATTCGCGACGCCTCCGAGATGGCGCGCGTGCAGTCGGGCGACGTACTGGTCGCCGACATGACCGATCCTGACTGGGAGCCGGTGATGAAGCGCGCGGCGGCCATCGTCACCAACCGTGGCGGGCGCACCTGTCACGCCGCGATCATCGCCCGCGAGCTCGGTATTCCGGCGGTGGTCGGCTGCGGCGATGCGACGCAGAAAATCCGCGAAGGTCAGGAAGTGACCGTGTCGTGCGCCGAAGGCGAAACCGGCCACGTCTACGAGGGACTGCTGCAGTTCGAGCGCAAGCAGGTCGAGCTGGACACGCTGCCGAAGATCCCCGTCAAGATCATGATGAACGTCGGCAACCCCGACCGCGCCTTCGACTTCGCCGGCATCCCCAACCACGGGGTGGGGCTGGCGCGGCTCGAGTTCATCATCAACCGCATGATCGGCGTGCACCCGCGTGCGCTGCTGGAGTTCGAGCGCCTCGACTCCGAGCTGCAGGAGCAGATCCGCGCGCAGATGGCAGGTTACGCCGACCCGGTGCGCTTCTACGTCGAGAAGCTCGCCGAGGGCATCGCCCAGATCGCCGCCGCCTTTGCACCGCAGCCGGTGATCGTGCGGCTGTCGGATTTCAAGTCCAACGAGTACGCCAACCTCATCGGCGGGGCGCGCTACGAGCCGCACGAGGAGAACCCGATGCTCGGCTTCCGCGGTGCGGCGCGCTACGTCGATGAGAGCTTCCGCCCGTGCTTCGAGCTCGAGTGTCAGGCCATCAAGCGGGTGCGCGAGGACATGGGGCTGACGAACGTGCAGCTCATGGTGCCGTTCGTGCGCACGCTGCTGGAGGCACGGCAGGTGACCGAGCTTCTGGCCGCGAACGGACTCAAGCGCGGCGAGCAGGGGCTCACCGTGATCATGATGTGCGAGCTGCCCAGCAACGCCCTGCTCGCCGACAAGTTCCTCGACCACTTCGATGGCATGTCAATTGGCTCCAACGACATGACGCAGCTGACGCTGGGACTCGACCGCGACTCCGCCATCGTCGCCAAGCACTTCGATGAGCGCGACGAGGCGGTGCGCCAGCTGCTGTCGATGACCATCAGCGCCTGCCGGCGCCGCGGCAAGTACGTCGGCATCTGCGGCCAGGGTCCCTCCGACCACCCGGACCTGGCGCGCTGGCTGCTCGAGCAGGGGATCGAGAGCATGTCGCTCAATCCCGATACGGTGGTGGAGACCTGGCTGTTCCTGGCGCAGCCGGCGGACAAGAAGGCCGCCTCAGCGGCTGACTCAGCCCAGTGAGCGGTGACGGATGTGCGCCTCGGAAGCCGCGCGGTCGTTGTCGTCGAATGGCTCGATGGTCACGTGCTCGAACGTGCCCGGCTCGAGACAGCGCACGTTGACGCTGTAGCCGTCGGGGTTGGAGCGCGGCACGTAGAAGGATTTTACGCCGCAGTGACGGCAGAACAGGTGGCGCGCGGTGCCGGTGTTGAAGGTGTAGGTCGTCAGGCTGTCAGCACCGCGCAGCAGCCGGAAACGCGCCTGCGGCACGATCAGATGCAGATAGCCGCTCATGCGGCAGATCGAACAGTTGCACTCGCTCACCGTCACCTGCGCGGGCGCGTCCACCTCGAAGGCGACCGCACCGCAATGACAGCCGCCGCGATGGCTGAGCAGCGCCGTCACGAACCGCCGCCGCCGGAGTACTGCTGCGCGAACAGCCGCGCGCGGTAGTGTCTGAGCTCGCGGATCGACTCGAGCACGTCCTCGCGCGCCAGATGCGACCCCTGCTTAGCGAAGCTGTCCGCGACCGCCGGCGCCCAGCGACGCGCCAGTTCCTTGAGGGTGCTGACGTCGAGGTTGCGGTAATGGAAGAAGTGCTCGAGCTCGGGCATCGAGCGGGCGAGGAAGCGGCGGTCCTGACAGATGCTGTTGCCGCACATCGGTGAACTGCCGGCGGTCACCAGCGGCGCGAGGAACTCGAGCGTGCGTTGCTGCGCCTCACCGACGCTGATGCGACTCGCCCGCACCCGCGCCAGCAGACCCGAGGAGCCATGCTGGCGCTGATTCCACTCGTCCATGCGCGCCAGCACCTCATCGCTCTGATGGATCGCGAGCCCCGGGCCTTCGGCGACGATTGCCAGATCCCGGTCAGTGACCACCGTGGCAATCTCGATGATGGAGTCCTGATCGGGCTTCAGGCCCGTCATCTCCAAGTCGATCCAGATGAGATAGTCAGCGCTCGGCATGTCGGCGTGCGCGGTGGTAGCGTGTCGCTCGTGGTGCAGAAAAAACGCGTTGAAGGCAGTGTAGCAGACGCCGCCGGCGGGACCTCCCCGGTGAAACCGACGCTGCTGGCGCGCGTCACTGCGACCTTCGGCCGCCACCTGCTGGTACGCGGCGCCGATGGCCAGGAACTCAAGGCGCGGCCGTTCGGGCGGGCGCTGGGTGCGGTGTGCGGCGACCAGGTGCGCTGCAGCCTCGATGCGCGCCACGACGAGGTGCACGTGCTCGAGGTACTGCCGCGCCGCAACGCGCTGTGGCGCTCCAATCTGCGCGCCGGCGCGGAGGCCGTGGTCGCGAACCTCACCGACCTGCTGGTCGTGCTGGCCCCGCTGCCCGTTCCGGACCTGTTCGTCGTCGACCGCTATCTGGCCGCCGCCACCGCCGCCGCGATCTCTGCCACGCTCGTGGTCAACAAGTCCGATCTCGGCGAGGGCCCGGCGCTGGAGGGGGAGCTGGCCGCCTACGCCAGCGCCGGCTACGGCGCGCTGCGCGTATCCGCCAGCAGCGGCACCGGACTCGAGGAGCTGCGCGCCGTGCTCAAGCCCGCCACGTTGGCAGCGCTGGTCGGCCAATCGGGAGTCGGCAAGTCCTCACTGGTGCGCTGTCTGCTGCCCGGGCTGGACATTGCCATCGGCGAGCTGGTGCGCGCCGAGGAAGGCCGCCACACCACCACCGCCGCGCGACTGTTCGAGCTGCCGGGCGGTGCCGGCCTGATCGACTCGCCCGGGGTACGCGACTTTGCACCCGCGCTCGATGCCCTCGATGAGCGCTCGCTCGGCTTTCCGGAGATCGCGCGCCTCGCGCCGGGCTGCCGCTTCAGCGACTGCCGCCACCTGCGCGAGCCGGGCTGTGCGGTGCGCGCGGCTGCCGAGAGCGGTGCGCTGCACGCGCGCCGCTACGAGAGCTACCGACGGCTGCGGCGGTTGCGTGAGGAGTTGAGCGCGCGCGGCCGCTGAGTGTTCAGCCGACGGACTGCCGCCCGGCGAGCGCGTGCGCCAGCGTGCTGCCGTCGACATATTCGAGTTCGCCGCCGAGGGGCACGCCGTGTGCGATGCGGCTGGCGCGGATGCCGCGCCGCGCCGCGAGTTCGCCCAGAAAGTGCGCGGTCGCTTCGCCCTCGACGGTGGAGTTGGTGGCGAGAATCAGCTCGCGTACCGCTCCCTCGGCCAGGATCGCCTCCAGCTCGCGCACGCCCAGCTGCTCGGGCCCGATGCCGTCGAGCGGTGACAGATGGCCCATGAGCACGAAATAGCGCCCGCGGTAGCTGCCCGAGGACTCGATCGCGACCACATCCGCCGGCGACTCGACCGCGCACAGCAGCGCGGTCTCGCGCTGCGGTGCGGAGCAGATGACGCACAGCTCACCCTCGGTCAGCATGCGGCAGCGACGGCAGCGCGCGACCGACTCGAGCGCCGCGGCGAGCGCACTAGTGAGCGCGCGCGCGCCCGGTCGGCCCTCCTGCAGCAGATGGAAGGCCATGCGCTGGGCGCTCTTGGGGCCCACCCCCGGCAGCGTCCGCAACGCATCGATGAGCCGGGCGAGCTGTGGCGAATGCTTCATCCGCTCAGAAGGGCAGCTTCATTCCCGGCGGCAGCTGCATGCCTGCGGTCACACTCGCCATCTTCTCCTGCACGCGCGCCTCGACCTTGTGTACCGCATCGTTGGCAGCCGCCGCGATCAGGTCCTCGAGCATCTCGCGGTCCTCACCGCTCACCGCCGGTTCGATCTGCACGCGTTTGACCTCGTGACGACCGTTCATGGTGACCTTGACCATGCCGCCGCCGGCCTCGCCCACCACCTCGATGTTGACGATCTCGGCCTGCGCCTTCTGCATGTTGGCCTGCATGGCCTGCGCCTGTTTCATCAGATTGTTGAAGTTGCCCCGCATGGGAGATGCCTCAGGCGCCGCGCGCCACTGGTTTCGAATGAGTCATTTTACCGGGCGCACGCTCTCCGGCAGCACCGTCGCACCAAAGCGCTCGCGCAGATTCTTGACCGCCGGGTCGGCCTCGAAGGCATGCCGCGCCGCGGACAGTTCCGCGTCCGAGGCACGTCGCTGGGCCTGGGCCGGCGTCTCGGCCGCGCCCTCGCCGGCCTGAAACTCGAGCCTGACGCGCTCGCCAAAATGGCGTGACAACGCCTGGGCGAGCTTCTCCTCGGTGGCCGGCGTTCGCACCAGCTGGTTGCGCGGGTCGAGCGCGAGGCGCACGACCGCGCCCTGGCGGCCGATGAAGGTGCAGTGGCTCGCCAGCTGGCGCGCCGCCCCGGTGAGCTCCAGCTGGCCGATGATAGCCGCCCAGCCGTCCGTGGCAGACGCCGCTGCCGCTGTGCCGCCGGCGACGGCAGCAGCGTGGGCGGCCGGCGCAGCGGGCGCCGCAGGCACTGCGGCGCCCTCCTGCGCTGCGCGCACGCTGCTGCCTGCCGGGCGGAAGGCGAGCATGCGCAGCAGGGTCATCTCGAAGCCGCTCTTGGGATCAGGGGCCAGCGGCAGGTCGCGCCGGCCGATGATCGCGGTCTGGTAGTAGAGCTGCACGTCCTCGGGTGCCAGGGCCTGTGCCAGCTTGTCCAGCAGCTCCGGCGCGTACAGTTCGTCGCCCGCGTAATCCGCCACTGCCTGTCGCAGGCCGACGCGCACCAGCAGCCCGGCGAGTTCATCCAGCACCTGGGCGTAGTCGGGCGAGAATTCCTCGAGTGCGCGTGCGCAGCGCATGAGCGCACTGCTGTCCGCGCTCGCAAGCGTCTCCGCGAGGCGCAGCACCTGATCGCGCGCCACCGTGCCGAGCATGCCGCGCGCCTCGGTTTCGCCCGCGCGCCCCGCGCCGAAAGCGATCAGCTGATCGAGCAGCGAGAGTGCATCGCGCATGCTGCCATCGGCCGCCTGTGCCAGCAGTGTGAGCGCTGCGGCCTCGTAAGCGATGCTCTCCGCGGTCAGGATGCGCTCGAGGTGCGCGGCAATCTCGGCGACCGGCAGGCGCTTCAGATTGAACTGCAGGCAGCGCGACAGCACCGTCACCGGCAGCTTCTGCGGGTCGGTGGTCGCGAGCAGGAACTTCACGTGCGGTGGCGGCTCTTCCAGGGTCTTCAGCAGCGCATTGAACGAGTGCGCGGAGAGCATGTGCACTTCGTCGACCAGGTAGACCTTGTAGCGGCCGCGCGCCGGGGAGTACTGCACGTTGTCGAGCAGCTCGCGCGTGTCGTCGACCTTGGTGCGCGAGGCCGCGTCCACTTCGATCAGATCGGGAAAGCGCCCGGCATCGATCTCACGGCAGCTGGCGCAGACGCCGCACGGCTCGGCGCTCACACCGGTCTCGCAATTGAGGCACTTGGCGAAGATGCGCGCGATGGTCGTCTTGCCCACCCCACGCGTGCCGGTGAACAGGAACGCGTGATGCACGCGTCCGCTGGCGAGAGCGTTCACCAGTGCGCGGCGCACGTGCTCCTGACCGACGAGCTCGGAGAATTTCTTGGGTCGCCACTTGCGCGCCAGCGCGGTATAGCTCATGCGGCTCCTCAGCAACGCGGATACTGGAGGCGGCCCGCACCAGCTTGAGCTCCGGCACCCGACATCGCCGCTGCCGCTGCTGCCTTCCGGCCCTGACGGGATTCACGACTGGTCGTCGCGGAGAAACCGATGCGGGCCACCATGATCGTAGCCTCAGATTGAGGTCCGAGGGTTCAGCTTCAAGCCTTGGGTCGGACGCGGCGATGCTATCACAGGCCGGCCGCTCTTCTGGCCGCGGCCGCGGCCGCTGCGCGCTCGCCTAACATACTGAGCCGCCTCGCCATCCAGAGACCCGGAGCGCTCCACGCGGCGGTCGCGGTGCAGCGGTGCACTGGCGATGAGCAGCGCGAGGCTCGGCGCTGGGGTACACCTGCGCGCTCACACGCTGACATTCGCAGTGGCAGTCGGGCTTCGACGCCGATCACCAGCTCTGCGCCAACCGTCGCAGGGACATCCCGCAGCAATTCGACCTGAGGGTCGACGAGCCGCGTCCGCTCATCCACAGTCCCATCGGCGTCACGGCTAAAAAAGAACAACTTCAACCGCAACGGTTGCGCCTCACGCGCGCTGGCGCCCATGGGATCATCAGCGCGCTCTGTGCCGCCACCGCAGCTGCGCGGTCAACCCGCGGCAAGGGGTGCCGCCGCTTCAGAACCTGATGAGGACGGGTGGCGGAGAGGGTGGGATTCGAACCCACGAACACCCGTTGAGATGTTACTGGAATTCCAGTCCAGCGCCTTCGACCGCTCGGCCACCTCTCCGATCAATAACTTGCGACAGTTTTCTCGACCGGGTCGGGGCTCATGGCACGCCCGCCCGATGCGGGGCGCGAATGATACGGCAGCCCTTCACACGACGCACGCGGCGTTCAAAGCTCAGGCCTGCGGTACCCGCGGCGCGGCCGGCACCTTGAACGGCGGCGGCTCATCGAGACAGGGATCCTTGGAGGCGCGCGCGGGCGGTGCCGGTTCATTGAGCGCTGGCAGACGCAGCGCGTTGGTGGTATCCGGCGTATCGAGTCCGGCCGGAATCTTCAGCGGCGCGACTGTCGCCGCCCGCATGTAGGGCTGCGGCTCATGACATTCGCGCTTATCGATGGCGCGCACCACGCGGCAGCCGCTCTGAGTCATGAGCAGCAGCGCAAGCACAGCAAATCCCCAGCCAAACCTCATTTCCTGGACACCTCGGAAAAAACGTCAAGCATTTTTCGCCGGCCGGGCGCCGGCGAACCCCCGTCAGAACACCCCGGCGGCATGCGCGGCGCTGCGCACCCGGGCCTGAAACTCCGCCGCGAGCGGCGTCAGTGGCAGGCGGATTCCCGGACCGATCAGACCCTGCTGCGCCAGCAGCCACTTGGCCGGGATCGGATTCGCCTCGACAAACAGTTCACGGTGCAGGTCGCTCAGATTCGCGTCCAGCTGCAGCGCCCGCGCGCTGTCACCGACCAGTGCCGCGGCCACCATCTCCGACATCGCCCGTGGCGCAACGTTCGCGGTGACGGAAATGACCCCGCGGGCACCGGCGGCGATCGCCGCGCGCGCGGTGGCATCGTCACCGCTCAGCACGATGAAGCCCGCCGGCGTCATCGCGACGAGCTCGCGCACGCGCGCCGCCTCCGGCACCGCCTCTTTCAGTCCCACGATACCGGCCAGCGCCGCAAGCCGTGCCACGGTGGCCGGCTGCATGTCCACCGCGGTGCGCGCCGGCACGTTATACAGCACGATCGGCTTGTGCGCCGCAGCCGCTGCCGCCGCGAAGTGCAGATACAGCCCCTGCTGCGTCGGCCGGTTGTAGGCCGGCGTCACCAACAGCAGCGCATCGATCGGCAGCTGCGACAGCCAGCTGACGCGCTCCACGGTGTGCGCAGTGCTGCTGCTGCCCGCACCGACGATCACCGGCAGACGCCCGCGCAACTGCGCGCACGCGCGCAGCGTCAACTCGCGCAGCTCCTGATCGGCGAGCGTCGCCGACTCGCCGGTCGTACCGCCGACGACGATGCCCTGCGTGCCGTTGGCGACGTGCCAGTCGAGCAGCCGCTCCCAGGCATCGAAGTCGAGCGTACCGTCGTTGCGCAGGGGGGTAACGATGGCAACCAGGCTGCCAGAAAACATAGGGCTTTCAGGGACTCGCGCGGAAACGCGCGATGTTACGAGTGGAGCTCACGCATACGCAAGCCCACGCACTGGCGGCCCTGCTCCGTGGTCGCAACCCGCCGGCCGTCCCGGTACACTGCGCCGGAACGACCGCCGGAAAACCCAAGCGCCACCTACAGATGAAGCAGCACCTGGCCGTTTCGGCGATCGGCAGCGACCGCACGGGGATGGTCCACGAGCTGACCCGCGTGATCAGCGAATCGGGCGGCAATATCAGCGAGAGCCGTATGGCGAGCCTCGGCAACGAGTTCGCGATGCTGCTGCTGGTCTCGGGCAACTGGCACGCGCTCGCCAAGCTGGAAACCGAGCTCAAGCGCCTCGCCGATACTTCCAGCCTCAGTATCCACCTGAAGCGCACCGAGCCGCGCACCGCGCGCGCCGACATGCTGCCGTACTCGATCGACGTGGTGTGCCTCGATCAGAGCGGCATCGTCTCCGGACTGGCAGGCTTCTTCGCGAGCCGCGGCATCGACATCGCCGAGGTCTCGACCCGCAGCTATCCGGCGGCGCACACCGGCGCGCCGATGTTTTCCGTGCAGATGATCGTCAACGTGCCGAGCCGCATTCACGTGGCCCAGCTGCGCGAGGAGTTCATGGAGTTCTGTGATTCGCTCAACCTCGATGCCATTCTCGAACCCGTCAAATCCTGAAACGAGATGCCCAAGATCAAGCCCGGCGACAAGGTACCCGACTTCTCCCTGCCCCGGACGGGCGGCGGCACCTGGAGCCTCAAGGATGCGGCCGGCAAAAAGCTGGTGATCTACTTCTACCCGCGCGACATGACCAGCGGCTGCACGCGCGAATCGCAGGAATTCCGCGATCTGGACAAGGCCTTCCGCAAGGCCGGCACGCAGATCGTCGGCGTGTCACGCGACTCGCTCGCCTCGCACGACAAGTTCGCCGCCAAGGAATCCCTGCCCTTCCCGCTGCTGGCCGACACGGAGGAGAAGGTCTGCAAATTGTTCGATGTCATCAAACAGAAAAGCCTGTACGGCAGAAAGTATCTGGGAATCGAGCGCAGCACCTTCCTGCTGGACGGCAGCGGTCGCCTGCAGGAGGAGTGGCGCAAGGTGAAGGTAGCCGGTCACGCGGAGGCAGTACTTGAAGCAGCGCAGCGTCTCTGAGCCAGGTCCGACGGCAGCTTCGGGCGAAGCACGCGAAGTGAAGGGCAGATCGCGCGCCGGGCGGCGCCTGTTCGTGCTCGACACCAACGTGCTGATGCACGACCCGACAGCGATCTTCCGTTTCGAGGAGCACGACGTGTACCTGCCGATGGTGGTACTCGAGGAGCTCGACGCTCACAAGAAGGGGCTGTCGGAAGCCTCGCGCAACGTGCGTCAGGTGAGCCGCTTTCTCGACGACATGATGCGCGATGCCACCAAGGAGCAGATCGATCGCGGCCTGCAGCTGCCGAGCGGCTATTCCGGCAACCATGGCAAGAAGCCCTCCAGCGGGCGTCTGTTCTTCCAGACGCGCCAGCTGGAAGGCGCGCTGCCGGCCAGCCTGCCCGGCGAGAGCGGCGACAACACCATCCTGGCGCAGACGCTGGCGCTGCAGAACGAGCAGCGCGATGCGCGTGTCATCCTGGTGTCCAAGGACATCAATCTGCGCATCAAGGCGGCCGTCCTCGGCGTGCACGCCGAGGACTACTACAGCGACAAGACGCTCGAGGATGCCGACGTCCTCTACAGCGGCATGGCCGCGCTGCCCAAGGATTTCTGGGAGTCGCACGGCAAGGACATGCGCTCCTGGAAGGACGCTGACCGCACTTTCTATGAGATCACCGGGCCGGCGGTGCACGAGTGGCAGCCCAACCAGGGATTGTTCGAGGACACACCCGAAGGCATCGAAGGAATCGTGCGCAAGCTCTCCGCTGACACCGCCACCATCGAGCTGACGCGCGACTACCGCAACGAACGCCACAACGTCTGGGGCGTGACCGCACGCAACCGCGAGCAGAACTTCGCGCTCAACCTGCTGATGGATCCGGAGATCGACTTCGTCTCGGTACTCGGGCCCGCCGGCACCGGCAAGACGCTGTTGGCGCTCGCCGCCGGGCTGATGCAGACGCTCGAAACCAACCGCTTCGTCGAGATCATCATGACGCGGGTGACCATCCCGCTCGGCGAGGACATCGGCTTCCTGCCCGGCACCGAAGAGGAGAAGATGGAGCCGTGGATGGGCGCCCTGATGGACAACCTCGAGGTGCTCACCGGCTCGCAGGAAGGCGGCAACTGGGGCCGCGCCGCGACCAATGACCTGCTGCGCAACCGCATCAAGATCCGCTCGCTCAACTTCATGCGCGGGCGCACCTTCCTCAACCGCTTCCTGATCCTCGATGAGGCACAGAATCTGACGCCCAAGCAGATGAAAGCCCTCATCACGCGCGCCGGACCGGGCACCAAGCTCGCTTGTCTCGGCAACATCGCGCAGATCGACACGCCCTACCTGAGCGAGATGACGTCGGGTTTGACTTATGCGGTGAACCGCTTTCGCGGCTGGGCGCATTCGGGCCACATCACGCTCGTGCGCGGCGAGCGCTCGCGGCTCGCCGATTTCGCCTCCGACATGCTGTAGGTGTACCCTTAGGCTCTTCTTTCGCGCGCATCGCGCATGTAAGCGTCTGTAACCATGGGGAAACTTGCGGCCGTGACTCACGGTCCAACGGCGGTGAAACGCCTTCTGGCCGTCATCTTTGTGGTCGCCTGGAACGCCTGCACGACGCTCGCGCTGGCGGCCGAGCCGCCCCCTGCCCCTGCCCCACCGCAGCAGATTCTGATGGCGCCCTCGGCCGGCTCCGATCTACCCGATCTCGGCAGCCCCGCCGAGACCATCCTGTCGCACCGCGACGAGTACGGGCTCGGCGCCATGGTGGCCAAGGAGCTGCGGGATCAGAACGCGCTGATCGATGACCCGGAAGTCTACGAATACATCAACGGCGTCGGCCAGCGTCTGGCCGCCCAGAGCAGTGAGGGCGGCAACGGCTTCGAGTACAACGTCATCAAGGATACGGACATCAATGCGTTCGCGGTGCCCGGCGGCTTTGTGTTCATCAACGCCGGACTGGTGCTGGCGACCGAGCAGGAGTCGGAACTCGCCGCGGTGATGGCGCACGAGACCGCCCACGTCACCCAGCATCACATCGCGCGCGCGATCCGCGCCCAGAGTCAGCAGTCACTCATGACGGCCGCCGCCCTGATCGCGGCGGTCCTGCTCGGCGCTGCCGGCGGCGGTCAGGCAACCGAGGGCGCCATCGCCGCTGCCGAGGGTCTGGCGGTTCAGCAGCAGATCAACTTCACCCGCGATAACGAGTACGAGGCCGACCGCGTCGGCATCGGCTTTCTCGCCGGGGCCGGCTACGACCCCACCGCCATGGCGACCTTCTTCGAGACCACCAGCCGGCACGAGGGACTGGCGGCGACCTACATTCCGGCGATGCTGGTGGACCACCCGGTCACGACGGACCGCATCGCCGAGGCGCGCGCGCGGGCGGCGCAGTTTCCGGCGCGCACCGGCACCGACTCGCAGAGTTACCCGCTGATCCGCGAGCGCGTGCGGGTGCTGGTCGCGACCGGCGACACCGACATGGCGGCGCAGTACGCGCAGAAGATTGCCCACGGCGAGGACACGCTCGCCAACCGCTACGGCGAGGCGCTGGTCCTCATGAACAGCGCGCACCCCGAAGAGGCGGTAAAACTGCTGCAGCCGATGGTGCAGCAGCACCAGGGACTGACGCTGCTGTACGCGGCGCTCGGTCAAGCGCAGGCGCGCGCCGGACACATGCAGGAGGCGCTCGCCACCTTCAAACACGCCGAAGCGCTGTTCCCGCGCAACGTGCCCATCACCCAGCGCTACGCCGAGGCGCTCATGGCCGACAACCGCGGCGCCGAAGCCCACAACATGCTGCTCGACCTGTTCAACAACGTGCCGCCGACGCCAGAGCAGATCCGGCTCACCGCGCGCGCGGCGAGCGCCGCGGGCGACCAGGGCGATGCCTATTACTACATGGGTGAGTACCAGATCGCCAACGGTGACCTGCTGCTCGCATCGCAGCAGCTGCAGCTCGCCCTCACCTCCCCGCACATCAGCGCCATCCAGCGGGCGCGCTATCGGGCGCGTCTCGATGAAGTGCGCGAGTACCTCGCCAGTCAGAAGAAGCGCCAGCTGGCCAGCGACACTGGCGACCAGGGCGGCCAGCGCGGCGGGCGCTGACCGTCGCAACCCGCACTCTGCCCCACCTCGTCAGCGCAGGCCGCCGCCGGCGCGGCTGCTACAATGCCGCCCCTTTCGCTGCGCACGTTGCCATGCCAAAGACAATCCGGGTCTCGCTGCTGTCCCTGTGCCTGCTGCTGACGTGCGCCTGCGCCACGCTGCCCCCCGGCAGCAAGCGCGACCCGCGCGACCCGTGGGAGCGAATGAACCGTACGACCTACCGTTTCAACGACGCGCTCGACAAGGCAGTGCTGCGCCCGGCGGCACGCGGCTACCAGAAAGTCACGCCGCGCCTGGTGCGCACCGGCATCCGCAACGTACTCGACAACCTCAACTACACCGTCACCATCCTCAACGACCTGCTGCAAGGCCAGTTCAAGGCGTTCGTCAACGACAGCTATCGCCTGGTGCTCAACAGCACGATCGGCATCGGCGGCCTGTGGGATCCGGCCACGCGCGCCGGCCTCGACAAGAACGACCGCGAGCTCGGGCAGACGCTCGGCAAGTGGGGCGTGCCGAAGGGCCCCTACCTGGTGCTGCCGTTCTTTGGCGCGTCCGACGTGCGCGATGCCTTCGGCAAGCTCGGCAATGATTTCAGCAGTCCGCGCCAGTACATCCGCAACGACTGGTGGAACTATGGCCTGTTCATCGTGGACGAGGTCGACCTGCGTTCCCGGCTGCTGAGCCTGGATCCGCTGCTTGCCAGCGCCTACGACCCGTATGCCTTCCTGCGCAACGCCTACCTGCAGAACCGCGACTTCAAGGTCAACGGTGGCGCCTCGCACAGCGAGGAAGATCAGGAAGAACAGATGCTGGAGCAGCAGGGCGATGCCGATGAGGCCGAGAGCAGTGGCAAGCCGCCCGCGACAGCCCCGCAGCCGCCGAGCTCCGCCCCAGCCAACCCGCCGCCGCACTGAGCCGGCGGCTTCTACACACCGCGCGCCAGCAACTCCTCGACCTCGCTGATCCGGGCGAGGGCGGCGATGCCCGCCGGCAGCTGCCGGTAGCGCAGCCGGCGCTGCGCCAGGCGCGCCACGCCGAGCCAGTCGATGAGCACGCTCAGGCCCGCGCTGTCGGCGAGCGTGATGCCCGCGCAATCGACTTCGAGCTCACCTGCGGCTGCGACGCCGATCGCCTGGCTCCCTAACTCGCGCGCGCGCCGTGCGCTGGCAAAGGTCAGGGCGCCGACCGCAGCCAGTACGCCCGGCTGCGCCGTGCGCAGCTCGAACGCGGCGGGGGCTGCCAGCGGCATCGTCAGCCCTTCACGCTGGTCTTGCCGATCGCCTCGGGCTTCTCGCCCGAGTCGAGTCGCTTGATCACCGCATCGATCCCCTGCTGCTCGATCTGGGGGCCGAAGTCTTCGCGATAGCTGTTGACGTAGCTGATGCCGTCGATCACCACGTCCCAGGCCTTCCAGCCCTGCGGCGTCTTGCGCAGGTAGTAATTCACCGAGACGCGATCGCCGTTGTCACGCTTGACCTCGGTACGTACCGTCGCGCGCGTGGCATCCGCATCCGGCTTGGTCGGGAAGATCTTGAGGCGGTCGGCAGTGAAATCCACCAGCGCAGTGCCATAGTTCGTCAGCAGCGAGTGATAGAAGGCGTTGATGAACTGCTGACGCTGCTCGGGGCTGGCGTTGCGCCAGTACTGTCCGAGCACCAGACGCGCCGAGTATTCCGTATCGAAATGCGGCAGCAGGTACTTGTCGACCAGCGCGCCGACCTTCTGCGGATCGCGCCGGTAGGTGGCGCGGTCCTTGTCGAGATCCTGCAGCATCCCCTGGGCAGCCGCCTGCACCACCTCGTACGGTCCCTCGCTGGCGCCGGCTGCTGCATCGGCCGGTTGCGCCGGTGTCTGCGCCAGTGCGAGGCCGGCGGCCAGGCATGCGCCGAACAGCATCAGGGTGGAATATCTCATTTCTTGGGCTCCGCGTTGCCTTGGGTGTCTGTGCCTTTGCCGTTGCCCGCCTGGTTCTGCGCACCGGCGGAGCTCGAGTAGTTGGCAAAGAACTTGTTGATCAGGTTCTCGAGCACGATCGCCGACTGCGTCTGGTCGATGGTACTGCCGCTCTTCAGGAAAGTATCCGATCCGCCCGGGCTCAGGCCAATGTACTTGCCCCCGAGCAGCCCCTGCGTCTGGATACTGGCGAAGCTGTCATCCGGGATCTGGTTGTACTGGGTGCCGATGCGCATGCTGACCACCGCTTTGTAATTCTTGGGGTCGAAGTGGATGTTGACCACATCGCCGATGCGCACCCCGGAAATGGTCACCGGAGAGCCGACCTTGAGGTCGCCGATGTTGTCGAACTGGGCGCTCACCGGGTAGGTGTCCTTGGCGCCGCCGAAGCGCAGGCCGCTGGCCGGCAGTTGTGTCGTGAGGAACAGCAGGGCGGCAAAGCCCAGCAGCACGAACAGGCCGGTGCCGATCTCAAGAGTTCGATTGGGGCGCATAGTGCAGATTCCGGTTCAGAGGAAGTACGCGGTCAGGACGTAGTCCATGAGCAGTATCATCACCGAGGAGGCCACTACCGTGCGAGTGGTCGCCAGCGCCACCCCTTCCGCCGTCGGCGGCGCGGTGTAACCCTCGTGCACGGCAATCAGACTGCACAGCACGCCGAACACCACGCTCTTCATCAGCCCTTCGTTGACATCGTGCAGGCCGACCGAGCCTTGGGTCTGTGACCAGAACACTCCGCGGTCCACACCCATCAGCTGCACGCCGATCAGTTGCGCGCCGAACAGGCCGATGACACTGAAAATCGCGGTCAACAGCGGCATGGCGATGACACCGCCGAGGAAGCGCGGCGCGGCGACGTAGCGCATCGGATCGACCGCCATCACTTCCATGGCCGTCAGCTGATCGGTGGCACGCATCAGGCCGATCTCGGAGGTGAGCGCGGTCCCGGCGCGGCCGGCGAACAACAGCGCGGTGATCACCGGCGCCAGTTCGCGCAACAGCCCGAGCGCGGCCGCCACGCCGAGCGCGTCCTCGGAGCCGAAGCGCTGCAGCAGATCGTAGCCCTGCAGCCCCAGCACCATGCCGACGAACAGACCCGACAGCATGATGATCACCAGCGAGCGGCCGCCGGCGTTGTAGATCTGCGCGACCAGCAGACGCGGACGTGCGAGCGCCGGCAGGCATTGGCCGAGCAGCCGCGCCAGAAAAATGCTCACCGAACCGAGCCGGCGAATGCCCTCGAGCAGAAAGCTGCCGTGCGCGCCGTTGCTCACGGCTCGTCCAGGAGCTGCGTAGCGTAGTCCGGGGCGGGGTAATGGAACGCCACCGGCCCCTCGGCGCTGCCGGTCATGAACTGGCGCACCGCGGCGTTCTCGCTGCTGCGCAGCTGCTCGGGGCTGCCGCTCGCGGCGATCCTGCCGCCCGAGAGCAGATAACTGTCATCGGCGATGGTGGCGAGCTCCCGCACGTCGTGTGACACGACGATGCTGGTGATGCCGAGCGCTGCGTTCATCTGCTTGATGAGGCGCAGGATCACGCCGAGCGAGATCGGGTCGAGCCCCACGAACGGCTCGTCGTAGATGAGCACCTCGGGATCGAGCACGATGGCGCGCGCCAGTGCCACACGGCGCGCCATGCCGCCGGAGAGTTCCGCCGGCATGAGCTGCGCGGCGCCACGCAGTCCCACGGCCTGCAGCTTGGTGAGCACCAGAATGCGGATGAGAGCTTCCGGCAGATCGGTGTGCTCGCGCACCGGAAAGGCGACGTTCTCGAACACGTCCATGTCGGTGAGCAGTGCGCCGTTCTGGAACAGCATGCCCATGCGTTTGCGCACGGCGTAGATCTCGTTCCCGCCGAGGCGCGCCAGGTCCTCGCCGAACACCTGCACCGTGCCGCTCTCGGCCACGATCTGTGCGGTGATCAGCTTCAGCAGTGTGGTCTTGCCCGCGCCGCTCGGGCCCATGACAGCGGTGATGCGCCCGCGACGCGCGCTGAAGCTCAGGCCGTCGAAGATCGCCCGCCCGCCGATCGAATAGTGCACATCGCGCACGTCGATGACCGCATCGGCGGCAGGCGCTGCGGCTTGAAGGGCCTGGGGCTTCGTCACGCGCACCCGCTGGTGGTTGAGATCCTCAGGCGGCCTGACTTTCCATGTCGGCCGCATAGCGGCCGCTGGTCGCAAGTCCGTTGAGCTTGGCACGCTTGGCGAATTCCTTCTGCCCGGCGCTGAAGTTGCCCGCGGCCCCGCCCCAGATCTTGAGTGCGTTGTCCTGCAGCGCACGCCCGTAGCTGAAGGTGAGCGCCCAGGGCGTCGGCCCCATCTTGTTCATGAGCGACAGGTGCAGGGTGCTTTCGGTGGGCGACTGCCCGCCGGACAAAAACGCGATGCCGGGGACCGCCGGTGGCACGTGGCGCTTGAGTACGCGCAAGGTCGATTCAGCGACCATCTGCGGCGTGGCGCGATTCGCCGCCTGCTTGCCGGAGATGACCATGTTGGGCTTCAGCACCATCCCTTCCAGCAGAATGCGCTGCTGGAACAGCTCGTCAAACACCGTAGCGAGGGTGAGCTCGGTCACCTCAGCACAGCGCTCGATGCTGTGGTCCCCGTCCATCAGCACCTCCGGCTCGACGATCGGCACGATGTCGTTCTCCTGGCA
>Ga0070761_10000971_pt1 | contig 18060 bp, 17 predicted proteins | sample HubBroMetageREF1_FD_66724 | JGI IMG/M metagenome (GOLD analysis project Ga0070761, IMG submission 66724) | Reference soil microbial communities from the Hubbard Brook experimental Forest, New Hampshire, USA - Hubbard Brook CCASE Soil... | ecosystem: Environmental > Terrestrial > Soil >... | reverse complement strand
CCCAGCAGTTCCACCAAAGCTCCCGGACCGCCCGTCGAACACACTACGCCCAAAATTGCAAAGGCCGCGGGGCGGGAATCCACCAATCCCGCGGCCGGCGTCCACGCCGAACTCATAATGCAGGGCGGAAGCCCCGCGCGGGCGAAAGCCCGCTCCCCAACGTGCTGCCGCAGGACCCTGACCTGGCTCATGATGGCAAGTTGCGTACACAGCCGTCCAGCCATCTCTTCATAATCTTTATGGTTCGTGCCGACCGGCTTTTCCAATACCGCCAGCGCGCCCGCCTCGAGAGCTCGCATGGCGATCTTCATCTCTTCGGATTCCACGGCAGCCGAGACCACCACGATGGGCGTCGGCTTCAAGGACATGATCCGCCGGGTGGCCTCGAGTCCGTCCATACCGGGCAAGCGGATGTCGAGGGAGATAACGTCCGGCGCAACCCTCTCGACTATACTTAGAGCCGCCTCGGCCGAACTCACCGCAGCGCATACTTCCAAACGGCTATCCCGCTCGATCAGATGCTTCAAAAGCTCGCGAATCACCGCGGAATCCTCGACAATCAATACCCGAATCCGTTTCATAACAGCTCTTGGATCGTCCGCAACAGCTCCCGCTGGTCGAACTTGCGTTTCACGATGTAGGCGCCGGCGCCGAGTTCGAGCCCCCGCCTGCGGTTGGCGCCCTCTTCCCGCGATGTCACTAGCACCACGGGGATCCTGCGCAGACCGGCATCCGCTTTGACCGCTTCCAGCAGACCGAAACCATCCATGCGCGGCATCTCCACATCGGCGAGCACCAGATCGGCCGGCGCATCCCGCAACATCTCAAGAGCTTGCAGCCCGTCGACGGCCACCCGCACGCGATACCCAAAGGATTCCAGGATTCCTCTTTCCAGGGAACGCGTGGTGACGGAGTCGTCCACTACGAGGATGCTGGCGGGAGGCGCCTCGCGGGAAGGCCGCACGGCATTTAATTGTTGCGCCTCCGGCCGGCGGCACATCTCGACCAGGGCAGCCGGGTTCAATACTACCGAGACTGCGCCGTTGTCGCGCACCACGCCGCCGGCAATGTATGGGGGCAGGCCCGGCAGGCCCAATTCCTGAACCAGGGCCAGATGCACTCCGCAGAAGCTGTCGACCGCCACAGCGGCCGATCTCTCCCCGGACTTCAGCGTCACGACCGCCAATATGCCGCGCGAGGGCGCGTCGCTGCCCGGAAGACCTAGCAGGCCTGCGAGGCTGCACAGCGGGACAGTCCGTCCGCCCACTCGCATCGACGATTGGCCCAACGCCTTCTCCAACTGTTTCGGCGGGATGCGATGCAGGCCAGCGATGCAGTGCGTCGGGATGTCGAAATCCCGACCGTGACAAGACACCCGCAGCAGATGGGTCGCCGCTACCGACAGTGGAACCGACAGCACGATTTCCGCGCCGGTTCCCCAGCCCGGTTTGACGCATACATCGCCCTGAAGCCGCCTTACCGTATCTTCCACCACCGAAAGCCCCATGCCGCGCCCGGACAGATCCGTCACTTCGGCCGCCGTGGAGAAGCCAGGCCGCAGAATAAGCCGCGACAGATCTTCGGAGGAGCGCCGCGCCGCCTCCTCTCCGGCAAGCACTCCCTTTTGGACGGCAACCGCGGCGACGGCTTCGAGGTCTACGCCGCGCCCATCGTCCGCGACTGAGATTGTCAGCCGTCGCTTCTCCAGCGCAACATGCACCGCAATCAGCCCCTCGGGCGCCTTGGCCTTCGCAACCCGCTCCCGAGGTGTTTCAATCCCATGGTCGACGGCGTTGCGCAACAGGTGCATGATGGGGTCCTTGAGAGCCTGCAGCACCAACCGGTCGGCTCTGATTTCCGCTCCGGTCACGCGAAACTGAATGCTCTTCCCCAGATCGCGGGCTAGATCGCGAACCATCTTGCGAAAGCCTTCAAAGAGGCCCTCCATGGGTACGACGCGGGCCTCCATGACATCTTCCTGAAGCTGGTCCGCGCGATTGCGCAATGCCCACGCGCTCTGCGATTGAACTGTGGCGATCGCTTTAATCTCGATTGCCAGCAGCCGGACCTTTTCCTGTAACGTCGAACGCCGCTCCGCAGCCGTGGCGCCCGGACCGCCCCACGCTTTCAGCGAAGGCTCGGGATCCCGCTCGGGCCGGCGGGAGTCCTCTTCCGCGCGGCGACCGGCCTCGAACAGCCGCCGGGCGATTTCTTCCTGGCGCGGCATTTCCGCGATAATCAGTCCACTGGAGCGAAGCAGCCGGTTCAGACTCTCGACCGAAACGCGGACCGTTTCCCCCGCCTGCACGAGGCCCCGCAGCGGCTCCGCGGATGGGCTGGAAATTTCCAGCGGCGCACGCTCGGGTTCGTCCGCTGGGCCGGGGATCTCCGCCGGAACGCCCAGCAAGTCGTCGATCGCCCGGACCGACTCGCTCCACCCCGGGGGACTCTCCTGCGCGGAAGGCGAGGCCATGCAGTCCTCGCTGCAGTTCAACGCTTGATAGATCACCGAAACCGCCCGGCGATCCAGACAGAGACTTCCTTCGCGGACGCGCGCGAGCAGCGACTCGATGCGGTGCGCCAGCCCCTCGATAGGCTGCAGGTCCACCGCGCGCGCGGCCCCCTTCAGGCTATGCGCGTGCCGGAACGCTTCCGTCAACTCAGGGCGCGCCCGCGCTCCCTGCACGTTCTCCAGCAGGCCCATGATCGAGCGGATCTCCTGCACATGCTCGGCGTGTTCCGTGCGGAAGATGGCCAGAAGTTTTTGGTGAAGGTCCATTAGATCCTGTAATACTGCACGGCCGTCCGAAGCTGATGCCCCAGGCCGGTGAGATGCGCCGACGCGCCCTCCAATTGCCGGACGCTGCACGCAGTCCGATCGCTGGCCTCGCTGATTTCACGGATCGCCACAGTGACTTGCTCGAAACCGATCCGTTGCTGGTTGGTTCCCGCCACGATTTGCTGAAACGCCTGTATGCTGTGGTCTACCCCCTCGGTCAGCTCGCGGATGGTCCGCGCCGACAGATCCGCCTGCTCCTTGCCGGATTCCACCCGCTTAACGGCTTCCTCGGTGAGCGTCACGGAGCTATTGATGCCCTTCTGAATCTCGCCCAGAATCAAGCGGACCTGAATGGTAGCCTCTTTGGAGCGGTCCGCCAGATTCTTGATTTCGCTGGCCACCACGGAAAAGGTGCGTCCATGCTCACCCGCGGCGGCGGCCTCAATGGCGGCATTCAGCGACAGCAGGTGCGCCTGCTCGGCCAGATCGTTCACGCTGGCGATGATCTCCCCCACCGCCTGGGTCCGCTCGCTGAGAGTGACCACGTTACCGGCCACAGCCTCGGCTTGGTCTCGAATCGACTCCATGGTGCGGTTGGTATTCTGCACGGCGTGGATGCCCGCCGCGGCGGCTTTGGAAGTCGCCTGCGCGGCGATCGAGACCTCGGTAGCCCGCTCCGAGATCTGGATTCCGGATTGGCTCAACTCCTGTACGGTGACATTGGTCTGCTGCACGGCCGCGGCCTGCTGGGCGGTGCTGGCAGCCTGCTGCTGGGCCGATGCCAGGATCTGCGCCGTGGAGGAATTCAGGTTCTCCGCGATTACACGTGTCTGGCCTGCCAGATCCTTCAGTCCGGATACCATCAGGTTCAAGCTTTGCGAAAGTTCACCGAACTCGTCGGAGCTGTTTACTGTGCAACTCTGGGTCAGATCGCCTTCACCCACTTTGGCGATGATTCGGCGGAAGACGGCTAGGGGAACGGTAACGGCCCGATGGAGCCAGAGACCGGCCAGACCCGTTAGCAGCGCGACGAGCAAGGCGCCGGCCAGAATGATCGATTTCAGACTACCGACCTGAGTACTCACTTGTTCGCCACGCTGTTGCAACAACCGGGTTTCGACGTCCCGCATCTTGAAGAGCTGCTCCGAGACGCGATTGGTGAGGTCGTCGGGCTTGGCCGCCGACCACGCCGACGCAACAGCAGCCGCGCCTTTTTTCGTGCGTACTTCATTGAGTTGCCGCATCAGGCTGAATCTGGCGTCGATTCGGGAATTAAGCACATCGAAGCGCGCTTGTTGGGGCGGATTGTCGGCTGTTAGCATGCGCCCCTGTTTGATTGCTTCGAAGGCTGTCCTTTGGGCGGTATCGCTAGCGTCCAGAAATCTCCGGTCGCCCGTGATCAGGTACCCGCGCGCCTCCCCCTGGGCATTCAGGACCGCGGCCAGAATCGTTTGCAGGTTCTCCAGCACCTCGTGCGTGTGGACGACCCAGGCCGTCAACCCCACAAAGCGCGCTACGCTACGGTACGATAGGCCGCCGGATACGACCATAATCGACACGCACAATCCAAATGCAACGGCTATCTTTATTCCAACTGTCAGTCTCATGAAAGCCTCTCCATCGTTCCAGCCAACGCGGCCACGGAAAGCGGCATTCCGGCGCCTGCCGGGCAGACGCCGGTCCGGCTCCTGGTTCAGGTGCGTTATCCCGCGGCGAGCGAATCCCCCTCCGAGCTCTGGCTTTCGACGAAAACCTCTAACTGGCGAACTAGTTTCTCGACCGGGGAAGTCACCGGAAATACGGTCCACCCCACCGATAGGGGAAGCGTCACCGTCCGCGCACCTATCGTGATTTCCCGCTCGGGCATTTCGGCGACCAGGCTTGCGATTTCGCGGCGTATTCGAAGGAGCGGCGCATTTCTGCTGATGACCGCGAGCAGGGCCGGTCCAGTCCACCGGTAGAACCCTTTTTCCGGATTGGCGCCCGTCCTCAGATATGCCGATAACCATGCAAACAGGCTATTACCCACCTCAGGTCCGAACCGCGAGGTCAATTCCCTCAGCCGCTTCATTACAAAAACCACAGCCACGGCTTGGACGCCACCACTTACCAGACTGGACAGCGCCGCTTCGGCGGCGGCCCGCGCCGGCAAGCCGGTTGCCGGATCGCAGACCACGCGCCCGTGCGTGGACTCGGCCGAGATCTCCAATTTCCGCGCACCCTCCGCAAGCTTTGACATGCTCGCCGCGGAGTTCTTCTTGTGTTGTTCGACTTCGCTGGCCATCCCAACCAGGCAGTCGCACAGAGACACCTTCAGAGTCCGCAGGTCGCCGATTTGTTCCGCGGCCGAAAGTTGCGATTGAATCCCTCGTAGCCGCAGCAGGGAAGCGTCGCTGGCTGTGACCATGGTTGCGACGGCGCCGCTGAACGTAGCGATGATGGATTGCAATTCCTGGAATTGCGAGCCGAGTCTAGCGGCGGCCCGATGGTTATAGTCCTCAATAATCCTGACGGCCCCGCCAACCAGAACCAATAGGTCCGAAGCCGCTATTTCCGGACGGAGGTTCCGCTGAACCTCAGCCAGACTAGCCCGGAAGTGCTCGTAATCCTCCTTGTTGTAGTCGAAAGTATGGACCTCGACGCCTTGAACGAGCAGGCTAAGCGCCCTGACGTACGCCGAAACCTCTGGCCCGTCCTGGCTTCTGAGAAATTTGCCCAGGGAGATCAACAATGCCTCCTCGCCCGAAGTTCACTCGGCACAATTGCGATCGGGTGTCGAGGCTTTTCAGCTTGGGTACCAAGCACCGCGGACCACGCAGCCAGCCCAACGAAGGCGCCGGCCACAACCAGCGCAGAGAAGCGGGAGCCGAAGGCTGCGGCTATCTTTATTCCGACTACCAGGCTCACGAAAGTCCTTTCATCGCTCCAGCCAGCGCGGCCACCGAAGACGCCATTCCGTCGTTGGCCGACTGGCAGTTATCTATCGGCGGATATCCACTAGTTCCTAAGCCCTTCCGGGCGATATGGCCCACCCCCGCATCGGGTCGACCGCGGATTCGCCCCTCCTCCCGTAGTGGCGAGCGATTTGGCCGCACGGTTGTTTGTCGATAGCCATACGTATTTTTGTACGAACGAAGCCAATAAGCTACTTGTTTGCTGATACTTACAAAAACAGCGAAGCCAATTTCCACTGACGGGGCCTCTTCGGAACCTGGCTTGGCTTGGCGGTATTTGCCGCGGCTTTTTCCGAATGTTATGCGGCGCCGGCATATTCAAACCCGTCGGCGGCCGGATCGCGGGCGAGCAAAGTAGCGCAGGTTGAGGAGGCCGGCCAGCGGCGATGGCGGTAAGTCGGTAGCGGCGTCGTCGGAATGACCTCCTGGCCGGCGATCAAAACCGAGGATCGGTAGCTGGGAGCCGTGCCCCATGTTGTCTCATAACGAAGTGTGGCGATCGGCCACAATCTCTCAACTCTTCGTGTGAGGGATGCCTCGCAATTGCGCGAATGATGTTGCACCCGCTTCATTTAGCGCCTGTCATGAAATAACTGTGCCATCTTGAATCTGGGCTGGCTCGATGTGGGGTAGGTAATCCTGCCCAATGCCACTTGCTTTTCGACGACACTCGATTCTGCACGAATTGTGGGGCGGACCCCCTGTGGTCCGCGACCGACGCCCTCGTCGGCCTATCGCGGTCGCCAAGGGGATGATTCCACAAGCGAAAGAGCGGGTCCAGGGGGACCGGGCCCAGAGGGGCACCCCCGACCAGGGGTCCGCCCTACAATTTATGCAGAATCCCGGCGCGGGAAAAGTAAGCGGCATTGGGCAATCCTGCCTGTAGGCGCGCTTTTCAGCGCGCCAAACCTGGCTTGCAGCCAAGATCGGCCGCCCCACCAAGATGGCACAGTTATTTCTTTCATGAAAGTCCTTCGAGCGCGCTCAACAGGGCATCCACCGAAAGCAGCATCCCGGCGTTGGACGTCCGGCATGTTATATATCGGCAAATCTCCACTGGTTCCGAGTCCTCCCTGGCGAAATGGCCCACGCCCTCCACCAGATCGACCCGCAGTCCCAATCCGGGCCTGGGCTTGTTCAATAGCAATCCGTACCCCGGCTTCGGCTCTCCCGCCGCGATACCCAGCAACATCGTCAAGTCCATCAGCGGCCGTATCTCCCCGCGAACACTAATGGCTCCGGCGATGTGCTTGGGCGCCCCTGGTACCGGGGTCACCGCATGCAGGGGAATCACTTCCGCGAGGTGTTCGAGCGGGATCGAATACCGCGCCCCGCCCAACTGAAAGACAATCACCGGCTGATTTGATGCGGCCGAGCGGGATGGCGGGACGATGGCCAAGCGGACGGCGCGCTCGCGATATGCGTTTGCGATCCGTTCGGGAGAGGGTTGCAACGCCCGTTCCAGGGCCCGATCGGCCAACGCCAGACGCGCATTCACCAGGCCCCAGTCCAGCCTTTCGTTCATTTTGTTAGAGCCTCCAGGTGGAACAACGCCAGTTCCCTGAGCGCGAGAGCCGTAATGCCATCGCCCGCGGCGAAGCTTTGCCCGGCCGGAACGCCGGATAATAGTTCCAGGGCGGTCTGAAAATGGCGCACCGCTTGTTCCCGGTCATGGTCCTTTTGCAGCCTCAGAGCGAGGTGATAGTGCCCCAGCACGAACGCCCCATCCAGATAGATCGCCTTGCGCAGCGATTTCTTGGCCTCTTGGATTTCTCCAAGGTGATCCATGATCATCGCGTGGTAGAAATAGACCAGCGGATTCAGACCGCCTTCTGCAAACGCCTGCTCGCAATATTGCAACGCTTTGTCCCATTCGCCGCGATCGGCCAACAGGCAAATCCGGGCGGCCGGCCCAGCGCCGGTGTCGTCGGGGTTCGCGACGGATGGCGGCCCTCCGGATTCCATCCGGACAGACCTGGCGTCTGCGGGATTTACCATATTCGTTTCCGGGGACTCGACGCGCTCTTCCGAGCCTCTTTTCTGGTAGAGCACGGATCCCGTACAATTCGCCGTGAAGAGCGAGTCGAACGCTCCGATGTCGGTTTCAGCCGGACCGACCACCAGCCAGCCTTGCGGGGAGAGGCACCGGTGGAACCGATGCACGACCCGCGAGACGCCCTCCGGGCCGAAGTAAATCAGTACATTCCGGCAGAAAATCAGGTCGCAGCCGCCCACGCTCAACCAGGGGGGCGGAAGCCGGTCTTCGATGAGGTTGTGGTACTCGAACGAGACGCCAGCGCGGTACACCGGCGCAATGACGCGGAAGTCACCGTCTTTATGGAAACAGCTTTCTTCAAAAAGCGGCTGCCGCGACCGGAAGGCCCACGCCTGGAATCTGCCCTCGCGCGCCTGCTCCAGCTGTACATCGTTAATGTCGGTTCCCAGTATCCGGATATCCCAGCCGGCCGTCTCCCGCGCGAATTCTCGCCGCAGCAAGATTGAGATGGAATAGGGTTCCGCGCCGTTGGCACAGCCCGCGCTCCAGATATACAACCGCCTCTCGGATGCCCTTCGCCCCAGAATCTCGGGAAGGATTATGTTTCGAAGCGCGTCGAAATGTTCCAAGTTCCGAAAAAAATAAGTTTCGCCGATCGTAATCAGCGCGGCAATCTGGTGGCTCTCTTGCTCGCCCGCTTCACCGCGGAGAAGGTCCAGATACGGCCCGCAACTGGAAAAATTCAATGCCGCCAGCCGATGTTCGACGATGGGCGCCAGATTGTCGTCTCGTCCTGTATAGTAAGCGAGGCCGGTGGCGCGAATCAGATGCTCCTTTAATTCTTGATATGCCCGATCGTCCCTAATGCCCGGAGCGGGCCCGCTGGAGTTCACGTGGTCTCCAGACCCTGCAGGCGTGCTTGCGCCTGGACTTGGAACTCGGCCAGCACGCTCCGTTCGCTCGCTTCGAAGAGCCGTTCCGGCGAGAGAAAATGGATCGTGCGTCCCTGAACCTGGGCGCCTGCCGTGGTGCAGCCGTTCCAGGTGGCGCCAGGGCCAGCCTCGACCACCTCTGCTTCGGGTACGGTGAGGATCTCATCGACGGCGGACACCAGCATTCCCAAGGGCCGGTCCGTATCCCGGAGGATGATCAGGGGAGTATATAAGCCGGGCGGGCTTTCGGGCTGGCCAAACAAGCGGTCTACACGGATAATCGGTACGGCCGTCCCACGCAAGTTGAGCAAACCGGCGATCAGCGATGGCAATCCGGGCGGAGTCAGCAGAAGGGCCATCGGAACCACCTCCTGGACGGCGCTTAATGGAAGGGCGCAGGTCATTGCTCCCGCGCGGAAAACGAGAATCGGTTGTGGGGAGCCGCATGGCACGTTGATTCATGAACGAAGTGCGGCGGCTGGACACAATTTCTCACGGCCAGTTTTAGATAGTTCAGTTGGCGGGGGGGGGCGGTGCGCAGGCAAGCTTCGCTGGCCGAAAAGCGGGTTCTGGAGAACCCGCGCAGGCCTGGAGGCCCGCCCCACAAAGAAGGCCTCAGATGTTAAAGCTCACCGTCGGACCATGTGTTTCGATGTCCTTGGCCTTGTCCACTTCCCGGATCACGTCCGCCAGCGTGGTGCTGTCCAGAATATGCGCCACGGCATCGCGCACGCGGCGCATGACGATGCGGGTTCCGCAGGTTTGTTCATCCTTGCACTCGTCGCAACGCCGGTAGTTGGTTTCGCGCGCGCAGGGCAGCGGCGCAAGCGGGCCTTCGATCATGCGGATCACCGATCCCACCGTGACATCCTCCGGCGGCCGGCTCAACTCGTATCCGCCCGCGCGGCCTTTCTTGCTCATGACCACGCCGCGGTTCCGCAACTCCAACAGGATAGCTTGCAGGAACTTCAGCGGGATGGATTCTTCGGTGGCCACCGAGTGGACCAGAATGGGACCCTCGCCGTAATGCCGGCTCAGCGAGTAGAGTGCTTCCAGGGCGTACTTCGTCTTCTTGGAAATAGTGCGCAATGACGATCCTCGAAACTCTTAGGATACGCCTTAGAGAGTACTTTTGTATAGTCTTGATACTCTAGTAGGTCCCTGTGCCACGCTCACGCGCGACCAACTGGCTGCTATTGATGGGCGCAGCCGTACTGTTTTCCACGGGCGGCGCGGCCATTAAGGCCATCGCGATGACGCCCTGGCAGATCGCCAGTTTCCGTTCGGGGATTGCCGCGCTCGCGCTCGCCGTCTTCGTCCCGGATGGGCGGCGGCATTGGCGTTGGGCGCTGTTGCCGGTGGCTGCGGCCTATGCCGCCACGCTGATCGCGTTCACCCTGGCCACCAAGATGACCACGTCGGCGAACGCTATTTTCCTGCAATCCACCGCGCCGCTGTACCTGCTGCTAATCGGTCCGCTGCTGCTAAAGGAACCGCTCAGCCGTTCCGATCTGCTGTTCCTGGGGGCCGTGGCCGGAGGCATGTTCTTATGCGTGGGCTTGTCGCAGCCGGCCGTAGCGACGGCTCCCGATCCGCGCACGGGCAACCTGATGGGCGCGGTTTCCGGCTGTTGCTGGGCACTGACAGTGTCGGGCCTGCGCTGGCTCGGACGGCGCGAGGGTGCGGGCAACGCCGCAACTGCCACGGTAGTTCTAGGGAACCTCCTGGCATTCTTAGTAACTTTACCTAAGGCACTTCCTCCACCGCACGCGGGCTTACTCGATCTTGGAGTGTTGTTCTATCTGGGTGTATTTCAAATCGGACTGGCTTACGTGTTTGTGACACGCGCCATCCGTCATGTGCCGGCTTTCGAAGCTACTACGGTGCTGCTTCTGGAACCCGCGCTGAACCCGGTTTGGGTCTGGCTGGTGCAGGGCGAGCGGCCGGCGGCAACTTCGATCGCGGGGGGCGTGCTGATTCTGTCCGCAACTCTGGTGAACGCGTGGTGGCAGAGTCGGCGCAGGTAGGCGCGAGGAAGGGCCGGCTGATCCTCGAATTCGGGTATGCTGTTAGCCAGGCACCTTTCGACATCATGCGGAAACGGAGGCTTCAGATTTTCCTGTCTTCGACCTATGAGGACCTGATTGACGAGCGTCTGGCGGCTATCGAAACGATCCTTGCCGCGGGGCACATTCCCGCCGCGATGGAACAATTTTCGCCGGGAGACGAGACCGCGTGGGAGAGAATCACGGCGTGGATAGACGAGTCCGACGGCTTCATTTTGATCCTTGGCGGGCGGTATGGTTCGATCGAGCCGACGTCGGGGAAGAGCTACGTCCAGCTTGAGTATGAGTATGCGTTGGACAAGAAGAAGCCGCTTTTCGCATTGGTGGTAAGCAAAGAACATCACGAGGAACGAGTCAAGGGCTTCGGCCTCAAGGTCGACGAGCGCGAGCGCCCGCAGGAGTACAGCAGGTTCAAGAGCGTCGTTGCCCAGAAGCTTTGCGGCTTCTGGAATGACAAGAAAGATATTAAAATCGCGATATTTCAGAAGCTGCCGGAGTGGGCGCAGAGATCGGACCTAACCGGATGGGTGCGGGGAGATGAGGCAACGAGTCCCGAGGTGATGAATGAACTCGCAAAGCTATCAAGGGAGAATCGCGAGTTGCGCACCCAGCTAAAGAGCAACCCTGAATCTTTCGATGGTCTTAAGCTTGACGAGTCTACGCTACTCCTGGCGGAGCGAAAGCTCTCAGGAGACGATCTTCGATCTATGCCCGCCGGGGTGCGGGCAGAATCGGGGGCGCCCCAGGCGCCCAGCAACCTACTGGAATTCTTAGAACTGTCTTTCGACGCCATGGCCGCCGGCATCGATTGGTACGCCAGGTCTAATCCGGTTCTCGATGCTATGGTCGGCTTCGGACTTCTCGTTAAGGACCCTCGCGTCGTCAACACAAGCTCCGGTCCAAGACAGGTTTTTCGTTACACAATCACCGAGACCGCGAGGCGGCTACGAAATTGGCTTGTGTCCGGAACCCGAACCGGCACCGGGTCGGGCACTTCTAGGGAAGGGACGGATCAGGGTCACTGAATTGCTCCTTCGTACGAATCAGATGCTCAAGGTACCACCGGCGCACTGTGGCTCGCTTTAAGCGCGGAAAGGGTTCTGCGCCGTCACCGATCCATAACGCTGGCCATCCGATAGATCTTCGGTCCAGAGCAGCCGGCATCCCAGTTCCGCAGCGCTATTGAGAATCAGTGCATCCCACCAAGAGACGCCGTATCGGCGATGCAGGCGGGCCGCCCGCAGCAAATCGGCATGCGCCGGCCGGTGTATGATCCATACACCGAGATCTGCCAAGACCTCCTCGGCCTCCTGGCTGGCCATCCCCAGCTTCCTCGTGGCCGTAACATAGAATTCCGCAAGCACTTGAATGCTCAACGCGCCGCTGCCATCTTCCGTGAGGCGACGGAGAAGTTCTATGGATCGATCGTGCTTGGCTCCCGCACCGCCGTCGTGCGCATAGACGAGGACGTTGGTGTCCACGAACTCAACGCTCATGGAGTTCGTCCCGTGTCCAACGGATCACTCCGCGAGTGCCCCGATCCGGAGCGTTCTCAATCCGCTCCAAGAAGCGGCGCGCGGCACGATCCGCGTCGACATCCTGGCCGATCATTCTGCGAATGGATTCCGCCATCAGGCTGGTCATCGACTGATTGCGCGTCGCCGCGTAAATGCGAAATCGCCTGAGGAGAGGCTCAGGGAGGCTGAGCGTGACATTCTTGTGTTTAGGAGCGCTCACAGTTTCCAATGTAGCACGGAAGTACGTGACATTGCCTAAAAGGGCGGTCGCTTAGAAACAGGGCGAATTGGAACCCGTCATTCAAACGGCTGCCCGAACGTGATCCGATTGCCTTCGAGGTCAAGCACGTGGAAGTCGCGGAGGCAACAGGGATGGCTCACCGGCTCGCCCTCAACGTTGGCCCCCTTTGCGCGTATCTCCGCAAAGAGCGCATCCGCATCTTCGATGTAAACATAGGTGGAGCTAATCCCCGTGTGCCGCTCCGTGCGGGCGATCAGCACCACGGTGACGCTGTCACGTTACATGACACCGAGATCGTCCTGCTGCTAATTGATGCGAAAGCCCAGCACATCGCGGTAATGTGCGACAGCCGCGGCGACGTCGTCGAACGGCAGCTCCGGCACGGCCTGCCGCATCATGCGCGAAATTGGCGAGGGAGCCGGCGAGTCCGGCTGGTCATAGGATTGGCCGAACCATAACGTGTGCCCGGCATTGAACCCTAAAGCCCGCCATCGTCGCTCGCAATGATGCGATACATCGAAGTCGCGGACGCCGCCCGGAGTATTCTGTTTTACGGTTCACCTTCCGCCGGCGCGAAGGGCGGCAGACCACGGAAAACGATGGTCTGCCCCACGGAATCCGGCTGGTCTACAATAGAGTCCATGCGCGTGAATTTCAAGACTGTTGGCGGCGCGTTGCTGGCGTGGCCCATGTGTGTTCATTCTATCGCCCAAACCGGCGTGCCTCCCATACCACCCATCCAGTCGGTGACGCCGATGGGTACCGTCACACAGAGTCCGCTGATTCAGGGAAGGGACGGCACTTATAGCGCGTTGTTCAACGGTAAATCCTATTGGCTGTTCGACGACACGACCATGACCAAGGACAATGCCACCGGCAACAACTTCATCGACAACACCATGTCGTGGACTACCAATTTGGATGCGTCCCAGGGCATCACGCTCAACGGCAATTATCTCGATTCCTCGGGCGTTCCTACGGAGTTCATGCCGTTTTTGCCTTGGGAGGCGCAATACAACGCCGCGCACAGCTCGAACAGTTGCACCGCGACCCCTTGCGGCGCGGAGTTTGCCATGTGGCCTGGACCGCTGGTGCCCGATCCGGCGCGTAATCGCGCGTTGATTATCTACAACGAGATCTGGCGAGTCCTGGGCCAGTCCTCTTGGACGGAGATCGGCGTGGGGATTGCAATCTGGGAGAATGGCAAAATCACGCGTCCGGTGGTGAACCCGGGAACCAAATACGACACGTTGATGTGGACCGGCAGCCAGACCGGTTACGTCGGCGGATGGGTGACTGTCGGCGACACGCTTTACGCCTATGGCTGCGCCGCCGGTTTCCTGGTGCAAAACTGCTCCGTGGGCCAGGTGGCGCTGGAGAATGCCACGGTTCCCGCGGATTGGACCTACTACACCGCGTCCGGCACGTGGAGCTCGAATCCGGCCGACGCGGTAACCATTTTCCAGGGCGGCGCCGCGGGCAACTCCGTTTTCTACGACGACTACCTTGGGATGTACGTGGCGATCTATAGCGGAGTATACAGCGACGACGTCTACTATCGCGTATCGTACACCCCTTGGGGGCCGTGGTCGAACCAAACCCAGATTTTCGTTGGCCTCCCCGGATATCAGGGCAATGCCGACTACGCGACGCTGGCGCATCCGGAGTTCGCGCAAGGCAATGGGCAGACACAATACATCACGTATGTCCAGGACACTGGTTTCCTGGCGCAGGTTCTGCAACTCGTACAGGTTACATTTGGGCCGCAGGTTCCCGGAGTCCCGCCCGCGAAACCACCACGGCAGGCCGAGGGCGCTACAGAGAAAGTGCGATCTTTTCCGCTGCCTCTTGCGAGGTGACTACCGGATGCACCTCGAAGTCGACCAGGTCGCTCCAGTTTGCGATCCACCGATCGAGCAGGCCGCGGTCGTGCGTTTCCATCACCTGATAGCAACGCTCCAGCTTGTCGTCGACCCAGCTCGATACGTAGATCAAGCCTTCCGGCGCCATGCGGCCCCTATCCCGAAACCGGCGATAGACGGGCACGGCATCTTTGTTCTTGAAGTGTTCCACCACCATGTATAGTGTGTTCGGCATTGTTTCGCGTTGCTTGGTAGGGCATCTAGTCGAAAATCACCGTCTTCCCCGCATAGTGCAATATCCGATGCTCCAAGTACCAGCGCACGGCCCGCGAGAGCACCATGCGCTCCAGGTCGCGCCCCTTCTGGATGAGATCCTGCACCTGATCGCGGTGCGAAACGCGCGCCACATCCTGCTCGATGATCGGACCGTCGTCCAGCACTTCCGTCACAAAATGGCTGGTCGCGCCGATCAACTTCACGCCGCGCTGATAAGCCGCATGGTATGGACGCGCGCCGCTGAAGGCAGGAAGAAACGAGTGATGCACGTTGACGATGCGCTGCGGGTAGCGCGCCACAAATTCGGGTGAAAGCACCTGCATGTAGCGCGCAAGCACGACCAGTTCCACCGCATGTTGGTCGAGCAGCGCGATCTGGCGGGATTCGGCCTCCGCCCTGTTGTGCGCGTCCACCGGGATGTGATGGAAGGGTATGCCATAAAATCCGGCCAGCCCCTGCGCATCCGTATGGTTGCCGATAATCAGCGGAATGTCGCAGGCCAATTCGCCGATTTCGTGCCGGTAGAGCAGGTCCAGCAGGCAATGTTGCGCGCGCGATACGAAGATGGCTACGGCGGGACGCACGGCGGAGTAAGCCAGTTTCCAGCGCATGTCGAAGCTGGCGGCCAGCGGCTGGAACTCCCGGCGGAAGGCGGCGTCGCCCAGCGCGAAGCCATCCAGGTCCCACTCGATGCGCATGAAGAACAGGCCCAGATCGTTGTCCTGATGTTCGTCGGCGTGCAGAATGTTGGCGCCGTGCGCGTACAGGAAACTCGAGATGCCGGCCACAATTCCGCGCCGGTCGGGGCAGTGGATCAGGAGAATGGCGGAGCAGGGCATCGGCGGTTACCTGGCGAGATTCGCTCGCCGGGACAGACCCGGAGGCCTGTCCTACCGATAATGATATCCTTTCCTTCATGAAGACCACTCTGCATCTGGCCTGCCTGACCTTGTTCTTGGGCGCGGCGCTTGCGCCCGCCGCCGACGCCCCCGCGATGCGCGGCTACGCGCCCGAATCGGCGCACGCCGAACACGACTGGGAGGTGCTGTTTCGCGCTATCCCGAGTTCCCAAAACCTGCACGACTTCATGCAGCACCTGTCCGCCCGCCCGCACCACGTCGGTTCGCCCTACGATAAGGACAACGCCGAGTGGATTCTGGCGAAGTTTAAGGAGTGGGGTCTCGACGCCCACATCGAAACCTTCGAGGTGCTCTTTCCGACGCCCAAGAACCGCGCGCTCGAACTGATCGCGCCGGAACGCTTCACGGCCAAGCTGGCCGAGCCCACCGTGGCGGTGGATCCGACATCCAGCCAGCACGACGAGCAACTGCCCACTTACAACGCCTACTCCATCGATGGCGACGTCACCGCACCGCTGGTTTATGTCAACTACGGCGTGCCCGAAGACTACGAGCAACTCGACCGCCTGGGGGTTTCGGTGAAAGGCGCCATCGTGATCGCGCGCTACGGCGGGTCGTGGCGCGGCATCAAGCCCAAGGTCGCGGCCGAGCACGGCGCCATCGGCTGCCTTATCTATTCCGATCCGCGCGAAGACGGCTACTTCGCCGGCGAAGTCTTTCCGCAAGGCCCCTACCGCCCCAAGGACGGCGTTCAGCGTGGCAGCGTTATGGATATGCCCGTTTACCCCGGCGACCCGCTGACGCCTGGCATCGGCGCGGATGCCAACGCCAAGCGCCTGGCCATCAAAGACGCGCAGACCCTGACCAAGATCCCGGTGCTGCCCATCTCTTATGGCGACGCCCAACCGCTGCTGGCCGCTCTCACCGGCCCGGTCGCGCCGGAAGCGTGGCGCGGCGCGCTGCCGATTACCTATCGCATCGGCCCTGGCGCGGCACGCGTGCATCTGAAGCTCGAGTTCAACTGGGACATGAAAAAGATCTACGACGTGGTGGCGCGCATCCCCGGCTCGCCATATCCGGATGAATGGATCGTGCGCGGCAACCATCACGATGCCTGGGTGAATGGCGCCGAAGATCCTTTGGCGGGCGCGGTGGCGCTGATGGAAGAAGCCCGCGCTTTTGGGGAGTTGCAGAAACAGGGCTGGAAGCCGAAGCGCACCCTGATCTACTGCGTGTGGGACGGCGAGGAGGAAGGGCTGCTGGGGTCCACCGAGTGGGCCGAGGAGCATGATGCGGAATTGCGAAGTCACGCGGCCATGTATATCAACTCGGATGGCAACGGCCGCGGCTTCCTGGGCATGGCCGGCTCGCACTCGCTCGAAAAGTTCATCAACGGCGTGGCGCGCGATATCGAAGATCCGGAAAAGAAAATCCCGGTGTGGAAGCGCGACGAACTTTCGCGCATCTCGCGCGCGCCTGCCACCGAGCGCGACGAGGTGCGCAAGCGTTCCGAACTGCGCATCGGCGCGCTGGGCTCCGGCTCCGATTACACCGCGTTCGTCGACCATCTGGGCATCGCCTCGCTGAACCTGGGCTTCGGCGGCGAGGATGGCGGCGGAATTTATCACTCGATCTACGACGATTTCTACTGGTACACGCATTTCTCCGATGGCGATTTCATCTATGGCCGGGCGCTGGCGCAGACCGCCGGCACCGCCATGATGCGCTTTGCCGACGCCGACCTGCTGCCGTACGATTTCACCAACTTCGCCGAAACCGTGAAACGCTACGTGGACGAAGTACAGAAGCTTTGGAAGACCGAGAGCGACGAGATCCGCGAGCGCAACAAGGAGATCGAGGAAGGCGTGTTTAGCGCCACCGCCGATCCGCGCAAGACGTCGGTGCCGCCCCCGGTTGAGGTGCAGCCGCCCTTCCTGAATTTCGCGCCGCTCGAAAACGGACTGGCCGCGCTCACTCGCGGCGCAGAGCGCTACGACAAGGCCGTGCAGAAGGTCAAGCTCGACAAGCCGGGCCTGCAGCCCGTGAATGAGAAGCTGCTGCGCATCGAGCGCGGATTGACGCTGCCCGACGGCCTGCCCGGCCGCCCCTGGTTCCAGCATCAGATCTACGCCCCCGGTTTTTACACAGGCTATGGCGTGAAGACGCTACCGGGCGTGCGCGAAGCCATCGAGCAGAAGCACTGGAAGGAGGCAGACGAGCAGATCGTGCGCGTAGGCAAAGTGCTGGAGCGGGAAGGCGCGCTGATCGAAGAGGCGGCTGCGGGTTTGGAGTAAGTTGATGCGCGTGGTTAATTGGCGAAGCACAAAACCCGGGTTTTTTGATTTCTTTGGTTAATGTACTCGTAGTACTTATCGCGCGGCGTGAGTCCCGTATGTTATCTAGACTAAGCGGCTGTCATGAAATAACTGTGCCATCTTGGATCTGGGCTGGCTCGATGTGGGGCGGGCAATCGTGCGTGCAGGCGCGCTTTTCAGCGCGCCAAAGCTGGCTTGCAGACAAGATTGGCAGCCCCACCAAGATGGCACGCCGATGTGATCTCCGAACGCGGTTCTCTCG
>Ga0070761_10000968_pt1 | contig 18102 bp, 13 predicted proteins | sample HubBroMetageREF1_FD_66724 | JGI IMG/M metagenome (GOLD analysis project Ga0070761, IMG submission 66724) | Reference soil microbial communities from the Hubbard Brook experimental Forest, New Hampshire, USA - Hubbard Brook CCASE Soil... | ecosystem: Environmental > Terrestrial > Soil >... | reverse complement strand
ACAACGGGAGGCGGCCCGGCTAGGCGATGCGCGTTGGGACGCGGTGCGCGAGCGACGAGTTGCGCAGTGTATTATATGGGGCGCGGCTTGACAACCCGCAAGCCACTGACTAGCATGGGTTTCCGCTTTGTGGGAGGCGCTGTGATCAAGCTGGACATCGTGAACGCGATCGTGCAGAAGACGAGCATTACTCGAGCGAAAGCCGAGCAGGCGGTGGAAACGGTTTTCGAGGCGATGAAAAACGCGCTGGGCCGCGGCGAGCGCATTGAGTTGCGGCGCTTCGGCGTGTTCAACGTCAAGCCGCGCAAGACCGGCATCGGGCGCAACCCGCGGACGGGCCAACAGGTGAGTATCCCGCCCGGAAAAGCTGTCCGCTTCAAACCCGGCAAAGAACTGCAGACGCTCCCGACTCCGAAATCCTGAAACGAGCAGCGAAAAATCGATTGATTCGCGATGGCGTACCTCTTCGCCGCGCTGAGGCATCCAAACCTTCAGGATCTGCGGCATGAGCGACGGAAACGGTCACGGGCACGGAAGGCTTTCAACCGAAGTAATCGAAATAAGATTTCCGCCGCCGCCGGATCTTCCTCCTTACCGCCCGCGACCTCGCCCGCTATGGCCCGCGCTGGTTCTGTTTCTCCTCACGGTGGTTTCGACGCTGGCCGTGGGTTCCGAGTTCGCGATGTCGTACGCGCAGAATCGCGAGCCATTCTCGGGCGGCGGCGATCCCTTCACAACGACGATCGAGGTCTTCAAGCATCCGCAATTGCTTGCGCTGGGCGTGCCGTTTTCGTTCACGCTGCTGACCATCCTGATGGCGCACGAGCTGGGGCACTATTTCGCGTGCAGGATTTACGGCATCGACGCGAGCTATCCGTATTTCATTCCCTTCCCGACCCTCTTCGGCACGTTTGGCGCGTTCATTCGAATCCGTTCGCCGATCACGACGCGGCGCGCGTTGTTTGACGTTGGACTCGCGGGGCCGGTGGTGGGGTTTGTGCTTGCGGCTCCAGCGATGGCGATTGCCGTGGCGTGGTCAAAAATCGTTCCAAACGTGCAGGCCACGGGCGACATGCTGCTTGGCGTGCCGCTGCTGATGCAGATTTGCGAGTCGTGGTTTCATCCGCACGTGAACCCGGCGTGGATTCTGCTGCATCCCGTGGGGCGTGCAGCCTGGGTGGGGTTATTTGCGACCGCGCTGAATTTGCTTCCGGTGTGGCAACTCGACGGCGGACACATCGTGTACAGCCTGGCGAGCAAGTTTCACTCGAGAATTTCGCTGGTGGTTGCGCTGTCACTGGTGGGGCTGGGGATTCTTGGCGCGCCGTTTCGCGGAATCACCTGGATCTTTTGGGGCGTGCTGCTGACTGTGCTGTCGCTGCGATTCAAACATCCACCGCTGTATGACCCCTGGGAACGCCTTGATCCGGCGAGACGGGTTTGGGCCGCGGTTGCGCTGGCGATTTTCCTTCTGTGCTTCATGGTTTGGCCGGTGGCGAGACCGTAGGAAAAAGCTTCAAGAGAGCGTAGTTGGGTCGACGTCCGCGATGACGGCTGTGTCGGGGATTTTCTTCCTGGCACAGAAGTCGAGCGCGCCGCTGAGGGCCTGGGCCAGCGCGGAACGTTTTGGAGATTTCAGTACGAACTGAAAGCGATAGTCGCGGCGCAGGCGGGCGAGCGGAGCCGCGGCCGGTCCCAGGATTTTCACGCCACGATCTTCAAATGGAGCGAAGTATCCGGCGAGAGCGCGCGACCAGCGAATCGCGTTTTCAATCTTGCGGTCGCGAATCAGCACGTTGGCGAGCGCGGTGAACGGCGGATAGTGCAGCATCCTGCGAAAGTGCGCTTCCTTTTCGTAGAAGGAAGCGTAGTCCTGATGGGCCGCGCATTGAATCGCGTAGTGCTCGGGGTAATAGGTTTCGACGAGGACTTCTCCGGCTAGTTCGCCGCGGCCCGCGCGGCCCGCGACCTGCGTGAGAAGCTGAAACGTGCGTTCGGCGGCGCGAAAATCGGGCCGGCCGAGCGCGAGGTCGGCGGCAACGACTCCGACGAGCGTGACGCGCTGAAAGTCGTGGCCCTTGGCGACCATTTGAGTGCCCACCAGGACGTCAATCTCGCCCTTCGCGAACGCACCGAGAATCTGCTGATACTCGCGTTTCGTGCGGACCGTGTCGCGGTCGAGGCGCGCGATGCGGGCCTGCGGAAATTGCTCGCGGAGATATTCTTCGACGCGTTCGGCGCCGTCGCCGACGAAGTACATGTATTCGGCCTGGCACTTCGGGCATTGCTTCGGCGGACGAGTCGAAAAGCCGCAATAGTGACATTCGAGGCGCTGGCGGCTTTTGTGATACGTTAGCGCGATGCTGCAATTGTCGCATTGCACAACGGCGCCGCAACTTCGACACAACATCGACCATGAATAGCCGCGGCGATTGATCAGGATCATGGCCTGCGTTTTTTCCTCCAGGCGCAGCGCGATGGCGGCGCGCAGCGATTCGGAGACGGGCGTGGCCTTGTGCTGACGGCGAAAATCCTCGCGAAGATCGATCACGCGTACTTCGGCGAGCGGCCGGTTGGCTACGCGCTGCGTGAGTTCGAGCAGGTGATATTTTCCGGCGCGGGCATTGTGGTAGGTCTCAAGCGAAGGCGTGGCTGACCCAAGCAGCGCGACCGCGCCCTCGATGCGCGCGCGGTAGACGGCGACGTCCCGGCCGTTGTATCGCGGCGTTTCCTCCTGCTTGTAGGCCGACTCCTGCTCTTCGTCGACGATGATGAGGCCGAGATTTTCCAGCGGCGCGAAAACGGCGGAACGCGTTCCTACCACGACGCGCGCATCTCCATTGCGGACGCGCCACCATTCGCGCGCGCGTTCGATATCCGGAAGGCCGCTGTGAAGAACCGCGACTGTTGTGCCGAAGCGGGCGCGGACTAGGCGGCCTAGCCAAAGCGTCAGCGCGATTTCCGGAACGAGCACGATCGCCGACTTGCCGCGCGAAAGTGTGGCGTCAATCGCGCCCAGATAAACTTCCGTTTTGCCGCTGCCCGTGACGCCGTAAAGCAGTCCTGCTGCGAATTTCCCCGCCACGAGCCAACGCCAAATTTCGGCGAGTGCCTGACTTTGCTCTGAATTCAGGACGTTCGCGGGCGGAGTGAAATCGGAATCCCAGGGATCTTCGTCCGGTGTGATCGGCTCTTCCCAGGTGATGAGGCGGCCGGCTTTTTCGAGGCGCTGAATTACCGCGCGCGAGACTTTCGCTCGTTCGATGAGATGCGCGAGAGGAAGCGGACCGCTTGTCGAGGTGAGGATTTCGCGGATGCGGTCTTCTACTGGGTCTGAAGGAGAACCTGGATCTGACTCAGCACGCGGCTGCTGCGTCGCAGGGGAGACTTGACGTGCATTCCAGGCGACGATTTTCTGCATGCGCAATTTTCGGTGGTGGACCACGTCGCGCGCGGCGAGGAAACCACGCCGAACAAGCCTTTCGACGGCGGCTTCGCCTCCCGGCCAAGGGCGGACCCGCGCCGACGGCACCGCTTTGTCAAGAGCGGAGAATTCACGCAGGAGCGCAATCTCGTCCGCCTGAGCAGTGGCCCCCTCTGTGCCCGCGAGGAACTGCGAGAGGTAAGCCTCGCCGGCGCTCGTCAGCGAGTATTCGCGGTCGTGGCGCAGCTCAATTTCAGGTGGCAGCATCGCGCGAAACGCCTCACCAATCGGCGCGAGATAGTAGCGGCTGATCCATTCGCCTAGCTCGATGAGTTTCGGCGGGAGCGCGGGGCGCGGGTCCATCAGCTCGGCAATTTCCCTGATGCGAACCTGCGGCGTGTTTTCCGGCAGCCGATTCGATTCAGCCAGCGCGATGCCAACCACGGCACGATTGCGAAACGGGACGACGACGCGGCGGCCGACAATCGGTTCGCCGTTCAGCGACGCGGGAACAGCGTAGGTAAACGTCGACCGCAGAGGAACTGGGAGCGCGACTTCGCAATAACGCGGGGACACGGGCGAGTAGTTTAACAGCGAAAGCCGAGGATTCGGATTCGCCATCGCGGCGGTGCATAGTTGCGGAGAGAGCACGACGGTTGGGGAGGGCTCTTCGGCATGGATTGCGATTTGATATTCTCACGTGAGTCAGGAATTGAGACTTATGGTCCGCTTGGGCGCATCGGTTAGGGCGATCGATGGCGGGGCCGAAACGTCCGCCGCAGTTCGCTCGTCCATCATTCAGATATGAACTCGTTATCGCGCAGGCAAACAGCGAGGGATACGTGGCTCCGGTACTAGTCTGGCTCATTCTGTTCCTTTGCCTGGTGATCTCGATCATTAAGTACACGCTCGCGCTCATCCTGAAGTGGTCGGTCCCAAAAGCGACGGTTAAGAAGGACTACACGTACCAGCCGACGGTAAGCGTCCTTATGCCCTGCTTTAACGAGGGCAAAACCGTATACGAAACCATCGAAAGCATCAGCAAGAGCAATTACCCAAATGACAAATTTGAAGTGATCGCGCAAGACGATTGCTCAGTGGACGACAGCTACGAGTGGATGCTCAAGGCGCAGCGTGACTTTACGAACATTCAAGTGAGGGTGGGACGGAATACCGCTAACAGCGGGAAGGCCCGAACCGTGTGCAACGCGCTGCACTATTCCACGGCAGACATGATCATCTCCATCGACTCCGATTGCATCTTTCATCCAGAAGCAATTCGGGAACTCGCAGCCTGCTTCTCGGAGCCGAAGATCGGGTCGGTGGGCGGCCGGGTGGGAGTAAGAAATCCCAACGAAAGCGCGATCACTGCGATCCAGACATTTATCTACTACGCGGCGTTTCAGCTCTACAAGGTGCCCGAGAACTGGACGCGCAGCGTTGGCTGCATCAGCGGATGCCTATTCGCCATCCGGCGCGAGCTGCTGCTCGAGATCGAGCCCAAGATTCGCAGCCGCCACTGGTTCGGCATCCCGGTGAACCAGGGCGAAGACCGGTTCCTTACGCATCAGACGCTGCTACGGGGCTACGGAACCTATATCAACAATGATGCCTTGTGCTGGACCACCGTGCCCGTCACGTTGAGTGAATTATTCAAACAGCAGCTTCGCTGGCGGCGCAGCATTGTGCGCGATCTTTTCTACACGCTGAGGACGCTGCCCAAGCACGTCTGGACATTGCACCCTAATACGGTGCTTACACTCGTGCTAACGCCTCTGGGTGCGCTGCTTGGCCTCTTAGTGGCGCTCACCATGCTTTCCGGTAGTCCGATGGCGTTGGCGGGTCCGGCGCCGCTTGTTTTGTACCTTGGCATGGGAGCGATTCTGGGTTGGGTGATCCGGAAATACAGCGCGCGGGAAGCGGTGAACCACCCGCTCGCCTTCGGCGCCTACCTGGCGTGGTCTCTTGTGAGCAGTTTATTCATCACTACGCTGGCGCTGTGCACGCTGGACTCGAAGGATTGGGGCACGCGCACCAAGGAAGAGGAGGCCACCGATGGCGACGACGCCCGTCAAGAAAGTGCTGTCTGATCCAAAACCGTCCGTGATCCAACCGCTGCTGTACAAGTCGGTGGTCACGATCTACCGGGTCTTTGCCATCGCAACGCTCTACGTGGTGCTTCTCGGCGTGCTCGCGTACGGTTTCGTCATGGGCTTTTATGCCCTGAACACATCGTGGGCCGCGCCCGTGATTCTTTCTCCGTCCGACGACAAGAGTCTGGACTTCACCGAGAAGCTGGTGACCAGCCGCCAGACCCTGGAAGATTTGAAGGTAGACACGCAGCGCCTCGATGACGGCGTCAAAGAAATGAACAAGCACAAGGCCGCTCTGCTGGCGCTCGAGCCCGAACTTCAGACCGCCATCACGCGGGAGGCGGAACACAACAAGCGCACCGGCCCACAGCTTTTGGACCTCGAGAAGCAGAAACAGGCCGACAACCAGAAAACGCAAGCGGTGATGGCGCAAGTGAAAGAAGTGGAAGCCGCGATCGACAAAGACTTGGCGGCGGGCCTCATCACCAAAGGCGACGCAGCTACACAGCGAGCGGCGTTGAATCAGGCCGAGAATTCATATACGGACAGCAAGATCAGCCAGGTCCTGCTTACGGACGAGGTCCTTCAGAAAAACACCACGGACACCAAGTCGCTGGACGTGCTCGACAAACAGGCGGAGCTGATATCGGAAATTGCGCAGCTTGACATCGCGATCAGCGTCGCGCAAAAGCAGATCCACGAAGAGACGCAACAGGTCGATCGGCTGAGGCAGGCGCTCGACACGGCGAAACAGACGCCGTACTACCTCAGCGTGTCGGGAGACAGCAGCGTGTACTTCGCCTTTGTCCCGTACGACAACCAGCGCCATGTCGCCATCGGCACTGGCGTCTACGACTGTTACCTGAACATGATGCTATGCCATAAGGTAGGCACGGTGAAGCAGATTTTTATCGGCGAAGAACATGCCACCCATCCAATCTTCAAGACGGACATCCGCGGCTTCCTGATCCAGCTGCAGCTGGATCATCCGGAATCCGCGAAATCGAAAACGGTGTTCCTGAGCAGCAAACCGCTTCTCTTCTGAGGAGACGCCCAGATGCCTTCGATTCAAGCAAAGTTCAAAGCCTCGCAGACAAAATTCACTGCGGGCTTCGCCATTGCAATGCTTCTGATCCCTGCTGCTTATGGGGCCGACGACAAGGACCGACAGGCGTATTGCAGGTACGTCACCGAGCAGGCCACGGCGCAGCGAGACCTTTTGCTGGTTCCGGATGCGGTGGCGGGCGTGACTCAGCCCAACACCGGCTTGCCCATGCAGTCGGTGTGGGGAGCGTCCAGTAGCCTCTCCAATGTACGGAAGGCCGGATTGGCGATGGATGCGGCGCGCAAGGACTGCGAGCTCTACGGCGCGACTTCTTCAGCCCAGCAATATGTGCAATATGCCCTGCCGAGCCTGGAAAAGCAGGCGCTGCAACATCGATTGGACCTGATACAACACGCGTCAGAAAGTCTCGAGGCGCTCCTCGCCACGAACACAAAGATGCTGGATGCGCAGAACGTGACGCGGCCCATGGCCTTCGCGTTGCAAACAACGAAGATCAAGCTTGAAGCGGATCGAGCAGATACGCAGTCGAAGATTGTCGGCCTCTATACGCCGCCACTGAGTGACAAGCCCGTGAAGGAACTCGTCGCCGAGAAGCAGAGCGGTGAAGTGAACGAGCGGCGCGCCCTGGACAAACTGAATCGCCAGAACAACTGGGACGTGCAGCTTTCCGTGGGCGCACACCAGCAGATCAATCCGCTTGTGGGAAACCCGGCGCCTTATGGCGAGGTGACGGTGACCTACAACCTCGCAAGTTCGGCCATCAACAAACACCTGGACCGGGCCGCGGATGCCTACGACGACTGGAAGAAAGTTCAGGAAGGCGATGTCATCCGCAACGCCGAAGTGCTCAGGCAGCAGGTAGTGGACAGCATCGCCGTTCAGGACGACAGGCTCAAAGCTCTTGAGGAGGAGCAGAAACAAATCGAAAGCAGACTTCAGCTCCTGGGGAGCGCGGACACCACGGCTGCGATGGACTTCCGCAACCAGCTGACCACAGCGCAATTGCTTCTCGACATCGAGATCGGCGATGCCACATTTCGGCTCGACCGGCTGAGAGAGTTTCTGGGCAAGAACTTCTAACGAGTGGATCTGACTCGGCCCGCCAGCCGCCGAAATTGCTAAAGAGTGGGCTATGTGCCGGCCGGCGGGGTCCCCGTGAAAACTTGCTGAACGATTAGCCACGTGCCGTTTGGCTGGCGTTTGAAGATGAGAATGTAGCTGCCTTTGGAGGTGATTTTGGCGCCGGTGGCGATGGTGGTCAGGCTTTCCTGGAAGTCGCCGCTATCGTAGGCGAGATCGCCGGATGTCTCTAGGTTCTGGCTCTGGAGGGTGAGGTCGCTGTTGAAGTTGGACATGATTGTCACGAAAAGGGTGCGGAGGGCGGCTGAGCCGGTGAGGCGTTCGCCGGAGGGTTGGAGGAAGGCGGCGTCTGGGGCATAGAACTTCAGGATAGGTTCGAGCTGCTTGGTGTGAAGGTCCTGGACCCAGGCTTCGCGAATTTTGGCGAGGGTTACGAGAGTCGAGTTTTGAGGGGCGGCGGTGGCGGCGGTGGAAAAACTGGGTGCCAGGATGGCGGCGAAGGCAAGGATCGCCACGGCCACGCGGCCCGTGCGGGGGAATAGCGGCGATTTAGCCGGACCTGTGGAAGAGACGTTCATGGCGGCTCCTATTGACTTAGACAGCTTCCGAAAAGGTCAGCGGCGGCCGTGGTGGTCGAGCTTATAGACGTCGACTTTGCGGCTGAGCGTGTTGCGGTGGATGCCAAGAACCTTGGCGGCGCGAGACTGGTTGCCGTTGGTGCGATCGAGAACGCGCTTGATGAATTTTTTCTCGAATTCGGTGACGGCTTCCTCGAGAAGGATTCCCCGCTCGACCATCCATCCCACCAAAGTTTCGAGTTGATCTTTCACGATAGCACGCTCCGCAAAGCCGCTTGTGCGCTGGGATGAAAGCGGCGCGCTGAATCTAATCGAGTGAATGGCCGGTGACGCTTCGATAGGCTTCCCGATATTTGTCGCGCGTGGCCGCGACCACGTCAGGCGGGAGAGCCGGTCCCGGGGGCTGTTTGTTCCAGCCGATGCGTTCGAGATAGTCGCGAACGTATTGCTTGTCGAAGGAGGGCTGCGCTTTGCCGGGCGAGTACTGGTCGGTGGGCCAGAAACGCGAAGAGTCTGGCGTGAGCGCTTCGTCGATCCAGATGAGTTCGCCATTGAGAAGGCCGAATTCGAATTTTGTGTCGGCGATGATGATGCCGCGGGCGGCGGCGTGTTCCGAAGCCTTGCGGTAAATCGTGAGGCTGACGTCGCGCAGCTTCTCGGCGAGGGGAAGGCCGACGCGCGCAACCGTCTCGTCGAACGAAATATTTTCATCGTGGCCGGTGGTGGCCTTCGTTGACGGCGTGAAAATCGGTTCGGGGAGCTTGTCCGATTCGTGCAGGCCGGCCGGCAGCGGAATGCCGCAGACCGCGCCCGATTTCTGATACTCCTTCCAGCCAGAGCCTGAAATATAGCCGCGCACGACGCACTCGATGGGCACCGGATCCGTGCGGCGCACGAGCATGGCGCGGCCCTGGAGCTGCTCGGCGAAGGGAGCGAGCTCACCCGAGAAATTGCTCGCGGAGATCACGTGGTTGGGGACGACGTCCGCGAGCTTCTCGAACCAGAAAAGCGAAAGCTGCGTCAGCACCCGGCCCTTGTCCGGAATCGGCGTGGGCAGAACGACGTCGAAGGCGGACAGGCGGTCGGTGGCGACGATCAGCAGCCGGTCGCCAAGCTCATAGATATCGCGTACCTTGCCTCTGGCGCGAAGGTTCAGCCCGGGAAAATTCGTTTGCGCAATCACGGTATTCATTTGTGGAGAAGCCACGGAGTCGGTGTCCTCGATTGCTGGGAGGCGGGTATTCTAGCGCAGCGAAGAACGATGTCAATCGGGAAGAAAGGGCAAATTTGGGAACAGCTGTTGAATTTTTCAGCGGCTCGGTGGGCTTTCGCTTCGGTTTTCTCAGCGTCCTCAGCGTCTCTGCGGTAAATCCTTGCTTTTGTCTTGGCTGTCCATGATGCTGCGGTCCGCAGAAAAACCTACGAGAACACCCAGTTCTCAGGCGGCGGTGGCGGCTTTTTGCGCGGTCGCGGCGGCGGCCTCTTCCCACTTCACCGAGACCAATTTCGAAACGCCCGGCTCCTGCATCGTGACGCCGTACATCACGGAGCCCATTTCCATCGTCTTGCGATTGTGCGTGACGACGATGAATTGCGTCTGGCCGCACATCTCGGCAAGCATTTTGTTGAAGCGGCCGACGTTCGCCTCGTCGAGGGGCGCGTCCACTTCGTCGAGGATGCAGAACGGGCTCGGCTGATATTTGAAGACGGCAATCAGCAGCGCGAGAGCCGTGAGAGCCTTTTCGCCACCCGAGAGAAGCAGAATATTCTGCAGGCGTTTGCCGGGCGGCTGCGCGACGATGTCGATGCCGGCGTCGCCGGAACTGTCGGGCTCGCTGAGGCGCATTTCGCCGTGTCCGCCGCCGAATAGCGACTGGAACGCAATCGCGAAGTGCGTGTTGATGAAGTTAAAAGCTTCCTCGAATTTCTGGCGCGAAACCTGGTCGAGCTCCGTGATCGTGAGTTGCGTGTTCTGGATCGACTGAACCAGGTCATCGCGTTCGCGGCGGAGGAACTGTTCGCGCTGCTCGCATTCCTGAAATTCCTCGAGCGCCATCATGTTCACCGGGCCCATCGCTTCGACACGCGCCTTCATTTCGTTGTAATTCGTTTCGGCGGCGACGAGCTCTTCGCCAACGAGCAATTGCGACGCCTGCGCCATCAGGTCTTCAGGATGCGCGTTGAGTTCGGCGACGCACGTTTGGCGCAGGTAATCGCGGTCGGCGTCGTTGCGTGCCTTTTCGATCTGCCGCTGGCTGCGCAGGCTGCGAAGCTCCTCCAGCGATTGCCGCTTTCCGCGAAGCGATTCATCCAGATGGCCGGCGCGGGACCGCGCGTCTTCCCATTCCTTTTCGAGCGCCACCCGCTGTTCTTCGAGGCGCGCTTTTTCCACGCGGAGCGATTCCGCCTGTTGCGCCAGGAGCTCGCAGGAGGCTTCGAGTTCCGCTTTTTCCTGAAGCAGCGCCGCGTGCTGTTGCTGGAGCGAAGCAACTCGTTCGTTCGCCTGAGCGATTTCGCCCGCGAGGCGCTGCTCGATCGATTCGGCGCTGGCGAGGCGTTCGGAAATGGTGGCGAGCTCTTCGCGGCGCGCGATCACGCGCTCTTGCAGCAGCTGAAAGTCTCGGCGGAGCGTGGCGAGCCTTTCCGCGGCTTCCGCAGCTTCGGATTCGGCCGCGGCCCGGGAACGAGTGGCCTCTTCATGCTCCTGGCGGGCCTGTTCGGCGCGCTGGCGAGCCGATTCGGCGGCAGAGTGGAGGCGGGCGATTTCTTCGCGCTCAGTGGCAAGAGTCGTCTCGACGCGCTGGAGTTCGCTGCGCGTCTGTTCGCGCTGGTGCGTGGCCGTCACAAGTGCTTTCTCGGCTTCCAGGTGGTGCGCGATGGCGGCGGCGACGTGCTGTTCGCCGGCCACGATTTCTGATTCGAGGCGTGTTAGCTCGGACTGCTGCTCCGCGGCGATGCGGTCGAGCCGCGCGGCTTCCGTTTCGTGGTGGCGGAGTTCGCGCTTCAATGCGAGCGGGCCCGCTTCGCCCTTCCGCCCGCCGGAGACGGTGCGGCCGTGGTAACAGGTTCCGTCGAGCGTCAGGAAATAGCTGTGCGGGTTGTCATAGGCCATCCGCTCGGCCACTTCCGGTGTTGCTACGATGTAGGCCGTCCGCAGCTTCCTTAGGAAGTACTTGGTGGCGGGACCGAGCGGGTCGCGAAATTCCACGATGCGGTCGAGCCGCGCAATGAAATCGCCGGGCATGGAGCCGCCGGTTTCCATTTTGTCCGCGTCAAGGCCGGGCGCCGAATCGATGAAGAATGTGGCGCGGCCGCCCATCTCGTCGCGCAGGAGCGCGATGCCCGTACGCGCCTGATCGAACGATTCGACGACAACGTACTGAAGCTCATCGCGCAAGAATTGTTCCACAGCGCCTTCGTATTCCTCCTGGACTTCGGCAAAGTCAGCGAGCAACCCGACGGCCCGGAATCCGCGCGCTCCCGAATCGCCGGCGTTAAAGAGTTTTTGGACGGCGTCGGCTGTGTAGGCTCGGTCGCTGAGAATTTTCTCGATCGAGGCGTGGCGAGCCCGCTCCGCAGAAAGAGACTGGCGGGTTTGCTCGAGCTGCTGGGACGTCTGCTGTTGCGCGCGGCGGAGCTCGATGAGCCGCGTCTGCGCATCGCGAACAGCCGCGTCCAGTTCCCGCGAGCGGAGTTCGGCGGCCTGGAAAACGAAATCAGCGGTATCGACGCGTTGCGCGAGCGCCGAGAATTCGCTTTCAATGCCGCGGATCGCGGCGGCGCGGTCCTGCTCAGTAGCGGCGTGATGCGCAGCCGCTTCCTCGGCTTGTTGCGATTCGGCCTGTTCGCGGGCGGATTCCTCTACGAGGCGCCCCGCAATCTGGCGGAGCTGTTCGATGCGGGCCTCAAGCTGCTGCTGTTCGGCGACGCTTGATGCCGATTCTTCGGTGGACTGGCGCAAGGCCGTTTCGAGAGCCGCTGTCTGCCCGCGAAGAGCGCTCGCCGCGTCGCGCTGCACGGTGATTCGCGCGGAGAGGTCAGTCACCTGGCGTTCGGCCTGTTCGATTTCAATGGAAAGCCGCAAGGCGCGCGAATCGAACTGCGCGGCCTGTTCGCGATTAAAGGTGATGCGATTCTCGGCGCGGTCAAGATCGAGGGCGGTCTGGCCAAGCAGGTTCTGCGTCTGGCGAAGCGCGGCATCCAGTTCGTAAGTGCGCGCGCTGAGCCGCTCCTGCTCGGACTCCATCTCGTGGACGGAGCGCGATTCGCGCTCTTCCGCGGCGTCCATGTCGCGCAGCAGATTCTCGAGACGCGCAGCTTCGATATCGAGGTGTTGCGCTTTGCTCGCGAGAACCACGCGGAGCAGGCCGCGCATCTGTTCACGCAGTTCGGCGTAGCGGCGGGCTTTCGAAGCCTGGCGCTTCAGCGACGCGAGCTGCTTTTCGACTTCGACGAGAATGTCGTTGACGCGGGAGAGATTGAGCTTTGAGGCTTCCAGCTTTGCTTCGGCAAGCCGCCGCTTCGTTTTGTACATGGTGATGCCGGCGGCTTCTTCGATGATGGCGCGCCGGTCCATCGGCTTCGAGTTGAGGATCTGGCCGATGCGGCCCTGCTCGATGATGGCGTAGCTGTCCGGACCGAGGCCCATGCCCATGAAGATTTCCTGGATGTCACGAAGGCGGGCGACGCGGCCGTTGATGAGGTATTCGCTTTGACCGGAACGGTACAGGCGGCGAGCAACGACAACTTCTCCTGGCTTCAAAGTGATTGCCGGCTTGTCGGCGCCGCGCTTCTTCCACGGTTTTTTCTTTTCGGAGGTGTCGCCTAGGGCAGCGGGATCTTCGGCGCCCGGTTCGCTCGGTGTCTCTGCCAGGGCCACGGCGGACAAGTCGACCGATGGGTTGGCGCTGATGCCTTCGTCGCTGGGATCGACAGCCTGAGGCCCGTCAAGCACCTTCGCCACTGCATCGGCGAGCTCGGGATCGGTGAGCGTGAGCGTCACTTCGGCGAGACCCAGTGGCGGACGCTTCGCCGTGCCGTTGAAGATGCAATCGGACATGCGCTCGGCGCGGAGCATCTTATGGCTCTGCTCACCCAGCACCCAGGAGATCGCGTCCACCACGTTGGACTTGCCGCACCCGTTCGGACCGACGATGCAGGTTATCCCGCTGCCGCTGAAGGTGATCGGCGTCTTCTCGCAGAAGGACTTGAAGCCCAACAATTCGACTTTACGTAGTTTTAGCACCCAGACCTCGCGTCATAGTGTTTGTCCATGCCATTTGCATGGCGTTTCTTGCATGCCAAATCGAGAAGAAGGTGCTGTCTGAATTTTCTGGGAAGAAGACAGAGACAAAAACTGTGGCGGGTCAATAGTCAATGGCCCAGCCGCCTGGCGCTGACGGATCGGCGGTACGGGAAAACAAGCTAGCATGGCAACCGGAGTGTGTAAAGCGCGGTTTTGCAAGTTGTTCAAAATGAGACGGTAAGAAGTTGAATTTCCTTTCACAAAAGGGCCGGCGGATTTCGCATCGTGCCCGCCCGCGGGCCCACCGACTCTCTGCGTAAGTTACAGAAAAATAAAGGGATGGCCTTTTGGCTGCCGTGGCCCCGGGATTGCGCTAGTGATACACGGCAGTCCCGAACGGAAGGGGGACAGATGAAACTTCTCGTCGGACTTGGGGCATTAATCCTGTTGTTCAGCTTGCCTGCGCACGCGCAGTTGGGGACCGTGGGCGGCAGCTCCTCATCTTACAGCGGTGGTTCAATCAACAGCTCGAACGCCAGTTCCGTGGCGCCGGTCGTATTTCCGCAGATCACTCCCTTGCCGGCGACGCGCTTCGGAATGTCGATCACCAGCGGGTCGAGCTTCGAGTTCGTGCCCTCGACGTTCATGGCCTTTGACAAAGCGGTCGTGCAGGGCGTGGCCGATCTGGCAGCAAAACCAAAATCGGTGGCCGAGGTTGCCCAGGAAAACCGGAATAAGGAACGAGCGAAGGCGCAGATCAGCTTCGTGCAGGACGGCAAGGGCAAGCTTATGAAGGCGCCGGAGTAATCGAGTCGGATTCTCGGTTCAGTTCTCCGCTTTCTATTTCTCCTCTTTCACTTTCTACTTTGAGGCGAGGTAGCCTCGAGCTTCTTGAAGCTCGGGCCGGTCCGCGCCAGGGCCGCTGACCTCTACGAGCTTCGCGTAATAACTCTTGGCTGCGCCGGCGTCGCCAGCGGATTGAGCGGCCTGCGCGGCTCCCCAAAGCGCGTCGAAACGGTTCGGCGATTCCTTCAGCGCGATTCGATAGGCGGCCAGCGACTCGGACGGGCGCTTCAATTCCAGAAGCAGGTCCGCCAGCATTTCGCGCGCGGGTATCAAGACGGAATCGACGCCAGAGGCATCTTCGCGATCGGCAGCGGCTCGCAGAATCTTCACCGCCTCTTCCGATTTCCCCTCCGCGAATTTCAGCCACGCTTGCGCCTCTTGCTGCTCCACCGATTCTCCTGAAGAGCTGCCGTAACCCATATGCTTTGCATGGGTGCGCTGAACGGAAATCGCTTCGTTCAGTTTCTTGATCGCCGCTCGAGCGCCCTGGACGTCGCCACTGCGTGCGGAGCCAACGACACGCGCGAAATAGGTCGAGCCCTGGGGCTCGCCGTTCACGTCGTGAGGAGTCAGTGTGGCGGCTTCCTTCCAGTGGCGCGACTCGACAGCGGTGCGTGCAGAAAACCAGCTCTCGTGTTCGGCCACATCATCGGCGCTGGCGCCGGGGACGTTTTTCAGATCGGCGACGACTTGGCGTGCCTTCGCTTCCTGTCCGCTTTGAAGATAGGCGTAATTCAGGAAATCCATCGGATGAAGCTGGTAATCGGCGTCGGCTAAATGCGCCTCCGTGGCTCTCGCGGCGGCTGCCGCAGCAGCGATGTTCGAGTCGATGGACTCCTGCCACAAGCCGAGTCGCGTGAAGATGTGCGAGGGCATGTGAATCGCGTGCGACGAATCGGGAGCTATTCGCGCGTATTGGCGCGCGGCGGCCAGTCCTTGCGGCGCGAGTTCAGGCGTATCGGTGGCGTGGATCAGATAGTGGGCGACGCCGGGATTGTCCGGATACTGCTCGAAGAGCGGATCGAGAATGGCGATGGCTTTCTTGCGGTTGACGAGCTCGTCTTCGTCGTACGCAAGGCTAACGAGCGCGAGCGCGTAGAACGCCGAGCCTTCCGTATCCGTGGGAAAATCCCGGTGCAGTTTCTCCATCGCCGCCGTATAGGCCTCGACGCGCGCGGTGTGGCTCAGCTTCGAATTGTCCTGATAGAACGCCGCGGCTGCCGCGACGTAGTCAGCCTCGCGAGCCGTTTTCGGAGCGAGCTTCTGCGCGTCTGCTGCGTAGCCGCGGCCTTTCGCCAGAGTGTCCGCGTCCGGAAAATCCCACAATTGATGGTAGAGCGACATGGCGCGACCCCAGTGCGCGATGGCGCACTGCGAATCGGTTTGCGAGGCTTCCGTGAAGGTGGACTCCGACTGCTGATATTGGAACGAGTGCAACTGCGCCACGCCTCTCTCAATGGCGGGTTGCGCTTGCGCCGAGCAGGAAGTGGGGAAATCCACTTTGCCGAACTGATCGCTCGACGCGGCGCTCGCGTTCGCGCGCGACGCGCTGTGGGCGAGACCTACGAGGGTAACTGCCGCGAGCAAACTCACAGCAATGAGAGCCGCAAAGAACGTAGCTATTCGTCGCATCGGTTCACCTCACGATTGGAAGGCCTGATGCTAACAAAAGCGCCGTCGAAAAGCAGGAGATTTGAGGCTGTGGCATCTTTCTTGGGCTCCTGGTATTTCAGAGGCTCACAAGGACGATGCCCGTGAAGATGAGAACGATGCCGAGCCATTGAGTACGGTCGAGGCGTTCGCGCAAGAAAATCCACGACAGGATAACCGTCACGGCGCCATAGAGCGAGGCCAGGACGCTGACCACTGCCACCTGGCCGAAGTGAAGGGCGGCGTTGTTGGCGACGAACGCGATCGTGTCCATCACGCCGACGGTGATGAGCAGCCACCAGATGTTCCCAAGAGGCGGGCGAAGCGTTTGGCGAGCGGGAACGGCAAAGAGAGCGAGCGTCGAAAACGTGGAAAGCCGAATCATCCAAACGGAGAACGCGCTGCCTGCGACCGGCACAACGTGGAATCCGAGAAACCAAAAGAGAACGCCGAATCCGATGGCCGAAAGGATCGCCCAGACGACGCCTTTCGTCAGGTGCGCTCGCGACGGCGTGCCGGCGACGGAAGATTCGCCCTTTGACTCTGGCGCGAATGATGTGGCGGCGAGAACGACACCTATAAGAGTGACCGCAAGTCCGGCGCCGCGGAGCGGTTGGATGCGCTCGCCGCTCAGCAGCGATAACACCATCGTGAGCGCTGGATAGGCCGACGAAATCGGCGCGACCACACTCATCACGCCGATTTGAAATGCATAGTACAGCGACAGCGAGGAGATTGTGTTGAGCACTCCGGCGAACGCGGCCAGCGCCCAGGGGTGCCAGCCGGGCGCGACTCCGCGCGAAATTCCGCCCGACAATTCGAGATACGCGGTGAGCACAAGAAACCCGATGCACTGCATGAAGAAGAGCGTCCGGTAAGCGCCAATGCGACGCGCCGCGAATCGCGCGGCAAAGTCGGCGATGCCCCAGGAGATGGCGCCGGTGAGTCCGAGGAGGATTCCCATTAGTGCGGAGTCAATGGCGGGGCTTCGGCTGGAGACCGAGGACGGACATCACTTTTTGCAGGTCTTTCCAGACTTCGCCTTTGGCGGCCGGGTTGCGCAGCAGATATGCAGGGTGGTACGTAGCGATGAGTTTTGATCCGCGATAGTCGAACCAGTCGCCGCGAAAGCGCGAGATGCCCTGATTGGTTTCGAGCACCGTCTGCGCGGCGCAGGCGCCAAGGCAGCAGATCACTTTCGGATTGATCACCGCAAGTTGTCGCGCGAGAAACGGCGAACAGGTGGCGATTTCGTCTTTTTCGGGAAGACGATTTTCGGGCGGGCGGCATTTGACGACGTTGCAGATGTAAACGTCGCTCCGCTTAAGGCCCATGGCCTCGATCATCTGCGTCAGAAGTTTGCCGGCGCGGCCGACGAAAGGTTCGCCCTGAATGTCCTCGTCATGACCAGGGCCTTCGCCGACGAACACAAGCTCTGCCTTGGGATTGCCGACGCCGAAGACGATGTTGGTGCGCGCTTTGTGCAGCCTGCAGCGCGTGCAATCGCCGATGTCGGCGCGGATGCGCTCGAGCGAGTCGTTCTCGATGCGCTCCTCGAAAAGCGACGGGCCGGCCGGGCCTTGGATGACCGGCATCAGTTTGGACGGCACCGCTGCCGACAGCGGAGATGACGGCGAACGGCGCGGCGCGGCTGCCGAAAATTGCGGAGACGCAGTGGCGGACGCCGCGGGAGCCGAAAGTGCGGGCGCGGCGGCCTCCGCCGATGGTAACAATGACGAAAACGATTTTGATGCGGTGCGGTCGCGGTAGTAGGGCCCGAGGCCGAGTTCATCCGCGTAGCGGAACCAGGACTCGAGGTCGGCGCGAGTGTTTTCTGTCATTCGGTTTGGGATTATCGCGGACGACGCGGGAAATCACAAGGCCTGAACCGGGTCCGGAATCTGTGGCACGCCGGTTTTGTCTCAGCCCCGGACTCGGGTTTCAGGGTTTGTACTTACAAACCCTGAGTTTAAATTAGTCCGGGGAGCGTGGCCTTCAGGCCACGCGGAACGCCCTTGGGAAACCGCTGGGGCTTTAGCCCCTGAAGAAAAAACGCGTCATCGGGTGCGTTTGAGGTCGATTGCGGCGTCGAGGATGCGCTGCGCCACTTCGAGTTTGCT
>Ga0070761_10000966_pt1 | contig 18130 bp, 18 predicted proteins | sample HubBroMetageREF1_FD_66724 | JGI IMG/M metagenome (GOLD analysis project Ga0070761, IMG submission 66724) | Reference soil microbial communities from the Hubbard Brook experimental Forest, New Hampshire, USA - Hubbard Brook CCASE Soil... | ecosystem: Environmental > Terrestrial > Soil >... | reverse complement strand
GCCTTGCGATTCATCCGTGACCGTCTCCCGATCAGGCCACCTTGTCGAGTTGATCCGCCTGCGCAATTCGGTGAGTTCCCCTTCTGGAACATTCACCTGAAACAGACGAATAGCAGTCTTATCAGCTGCCTGCTTAGCATTGGTTAGGGTCATGGGGTTCTCCTTTTGAGGAGTATTGGATTTCGAATCTGCAAATGCCTTGCCGATCGTTGCTGGTCTGAACGCCGCTACCAGGCCCCACATCGAGCCCGCCTTGAGAAAGCGACGGCGCGATTTGTCGTCTGATTCTTTCATGGTGTCCTCGCTAAAGAACAGTCTTATAAAACGGCGGCAATACAATCCACTTCAATATCAAACCCGCCGTTCCAAGCAGGAACATTAATGAAGATGCGCGCGGGCGGATTTTCCGGGAAATAACGCCTGTAGACGGTATTCACCGCAGGGAACATCTCTACTGAGGTGACGTAGACATTCACCTTCAGAATGTTTTCCAGAGAAGAGCCTGCCGTTTCGACACAGAGCTTGAGTTGATCCAATACGATCTCTGTCTGGCGCTCAATCAGTCCCTTGAAGATTTCTCCTGTTTTGGGGTCGGACGGCGGAGAACCCGAGACGTAGATCGTGTCGCCGTGCTTCGTCACGGTTGAGGCTGGAGCCTTGTATTTTTCCAGGTAGGTCGCCAGCGGCTCGACGCGAATGATTTCCCGTTTCATAGATCTCCTCCTTCCTTACTAACGGTGTTTTTTCTTTTAGTGGTGGTGTGTTTTCCCCCCCGCAGGATTCTGGGGCGGTTCCCCGCCCTTCAGAAATGCGCTGGATTCGCCCCACTCTTCGGGTCCCACCCCTTCATTTCATTGAGTTCCTCGGGCGTGATCTGAGGCAAGTGCCGGATGAACAAAACCAGACGCCAGGTTTGCGCGGCAGTGTGCGTTCCGCTGAAGGCTGGCATGCCGCTCAAACGAACTCCATCGTCAATTGTGTAGTAGAGCTCACCATCGCTCATGTTCTGCGTCCCGGCTGCACGCAAGTCGGGTGGTTTCGGATAGAGGCCCCTGCCGAATACCGTGTGGCCCGATCCGTCATCCGAATGGCACGGAGCGCAATGATAGGAGAAATGCTCCATGCCTCCCCGAATGTTCTCCGTTGAAGGCGCGATGGGATTGCGAAGTTGGCGATACGCGGATGGCACGGCCAATTTGCGTGCCGTTGTGGCGGCGAACTCCTCAATCGCTGATGGTGTCGCAAGTGCGCTGAAGCCTCGTCGCACGAGAATCAGCCCATATCCCGCGGCTGCAACCGCAAGAGCAAAGAGAATTAGCAAAGCTACTTTCCAGGGTTTCATGTCTACCTCTCCTGTCTCGCGGCATCGTCGTCCGCGAGGCGAAGACAGGAGAGCCCGGTCATCCGCACTCTCCTGTGGTAAATGTGCACACAAGGCTAGTCTTCGCCGCGATCAAGTTATGCGGCAGACGCTGCCACGTCCGATCGTAATGATCTGAAGCCCGCCCGAACCTCTTCTGAAAAGAGCTTCGGCTGTTCCCAAGCCGCAAAGTGCCCGCCCTTGGGGAGCTTGTTGAAGTGAATGAGCTTGGGATACGCCTGTTCCGCCCAGCTCCGCGGAGCAGGAAAGAGTTCGTCGGGAAAGACGCTCACGGCGGTCGGGACAACGACACCTTTCACGCCAAAGAACGAATAACCCTTGTTTTCCCAATAGAGACGAGCCCCCGAGATCGCCGTATTGGTCAACCAGGTGAGCGTGATGTTGTCGAGGACGTCGTCTCGTGTGAGGCCTTCGCTTTCTCCGGCAAAGACACGCGCGATCATCTCGTAGCTGCGCGCGTCGTGGTCGAGAAAATAGGCCGCCAATCCAACCGGTGAATCCGCTATACCGTACAGCGTCTGTGGCCTTAACCCCATCTGGAAGCCATAGGCAATGCCCTTCGCATACACGAAGCTCAGGCGCTCGTAAGCGACCTTCTCGTCGGCGGAGAGATTCGCCGGCGCAGGTGCGCCGGAAAATGCCAGCTTGTCGATCTCGAGGGGAATCACGCTAGCCATGTTGGTGTGAATGCCTAGCAACTCCGGTGATGCCTGCACGCCCATCAGTTCGGTGACGATCGCACCCCAATCACCGCCTTGCGCTACGAATTTGTTGTAGCCGAGGCGCTTCATCAATGTGACCCAGGCACGTGCAATGTGAGCGGGGTCCCACCCGGTCGTAGTCGGCTTGCCAGAAAAACCGTAGCCGGGCATGGACGGAATCACGATATGAAACGCGTCGGATGCACTTCCGCCGTGTGCGGTGGGATTAGTCAGCGGATCAATGATCTTCAACTGTTCGGTGATCGAACCGGGCCATCCGTGGGTAACGATCAGCGGCAACGCATTTTCGTGTTTCGAACGGACGTGAATGAAATGAATGTCGAGCCCATCGATCTCGGTGATGAACTGCGGCAGCGCCTTCAGCTTCGCCTCTATCTTGCGCCAATCGTAGTCTGTCGCCCAATAGCGCGCGAGCGCTTGAGTCGTCGCGAGCTGCACGCCTTGCGATGCATCCGCCACCGTCTCCCGCTCAGGCCACTTCGTTGCCTTGATGCGCCTGCGCAATTCGGTCAGGTCCGCCTCCGGGACGCTCACATGAAACGGACGAATTGTCTTTTTGTCATCTGCCTGCTTGCCGGCTTGATGTGTAGTGCTGACTGTAGTACTGACTTGCGTCATGGTGGCCTCCTTTTTGGGTGGGTTGGCATTTCTTGGTGTGAGTCATGCGCCAACAATTCAATGTCAGCCTGACAACGTGGGGATGGCTGTGGATTATACGCCGCCTTCAAAAATTGTTTTCAACTGGCGGTTACGCCGAGAAAGCGGTACCAGGCAGACGCGCTACGGCGGCAAGTCCGGGACGAACCCCTCCATCAACGGGGGTGTACAATCCTGTTTCCAATCATGGCAACCCTACCCCCCCAGGACAATCTCCACGACCGAAACATCCCGCTGGAATCCATTCTGTCAGCTCGCCAGCGTGTCTACGAGGCCGCCATCCGGACCCCGCTCGTCCGCCTCTATTACGATGACGCTCCCGCCGAGATCTATCTCAAGCTCGAATCGTGCCAGCCGATTGGCTCATTCAAGATCCGCGGTGCCTACAACGCCGTCTCCTTATTAACGCCGGAAGACAGGGCCAGAGGGGTCTGGACCATAAGTGCGGGCAACGCGGCCCAAGGTGTAGCCCTGGCCGCCAAAATCGTTGGCGTGCGCTGCGAGGTCCTGGTCATGGACACCGCCCCAGCCGCCAAGCTCGACGCCATCCGCCGCCTGGGTGCCAGCATCCGCCAGGCGTCCATGGACGAGTGTTGGACCGCCGTGATCGAACGCAAGCATCCCGCCTTTCAAGGCGTCTTCGTTCATCCCTTCGACGACGATAACTTCATCGCCGGCAACGCCACCGCCGGTCTCGAAATACTCGAAGACCTGCCCGACGTCACTGCGATCGTGGCCGGCTTCGGAGGAGGTGGCCTAAGCTGCGGAATCGCATCCGCCACGTCCGCCCTGAAGCCCGATGTGAAGGTCTTTGCCGCCGAACCCGAAACCGCCGCGCCGCTCAGCCTGTCGTTTGAGAAAGGCTCAGCCCAGAAGTTTCCAGATTGGAAAACCAGTTTCGTGGATGGCTGCGGCGGCAAAACAGTCCTACCCACCATGTGGGCCCTGGCCAGCCGCCTGCTCGCCGGCTCGATCGTCGTCTCGCTAGAGGAAACGCGCCAAGCTATGAAGATTGTCGCCGCCCGCAATCACATCATCTGCGAAGGTGCAGCCGCATGCGCCGTCGCCGCCGCACTCACCGGAAAAGCCGGAAGCGGTGCTAAGGATGAGGGAGATAAGAACAACAAAGATAAGATCGTCTGCGTCGTCAGCGGCGGAAACATCGACCTCAGCAAGTTCGCCGAACTAGTCTCGGCATAGGGATCAAAGAGCGAATCAAACCACGGATCCACAGAGGAATCTAGCGAGCCGTCTGGATGTCCGGCGTCGGACGATCAAAAACAGATCAGCAATTTTCTTCTCCGTGTCTCCGTGCCTCCGTGGTGAACGCTGTTCCCTAGCGAACCACCCGCCCCTCCATCCACCCCTGCAGGATCAAAACCGCCGCCATCCGGTCCACCGCCTTGGCCCGCTTCTCAATCGACAGCTCCGTCTCCCGCAGCAGCCGGTTCGCTTCCGCCGAAGTCAGCCGTTCGTCCCACAAGTGCACCGGTAGCCGGAACCGCTTCCGCAGTTCCTCAGCAAACACCTGCATCTTGTCCGATTGTGTCCCCTCCGCGCCACTCATGCGCAAAGGCAGCCCGACCACGATTTCCCGCACCCCGTATTCCCGAATCACCCTCTCCAGCGCCGCCAAATCCGTCCGCTTATTCCGCCGCTGCAAAGTCTCCAGCCCCTGCGCCGTAATCCCTAAAGGATCAGACACAGCGATCCCAATCCGTCTCGACCCCACATCCAGCCCCAGAACTCGACCCGGCCGGCCCGCTTTTCCCGCATCCAAACTCACGCGCCGATTATAAGCGCCACCCGGTAAAGGTTTATGCAGGGACAGCCCCCAGTCCCTAATGTGGAATGGTGGGGACAGCCGCCCCCGGCTGTCCGCCGGGCGCAGCCCGGCCTCGCCGTAAATCTCCTCAGGACCTCGATCCCCACCCAGTAACCCGCCAACCCACAATCACTTACACTCCCCGACCCCCAACAAACCACCCTCCCAAACCCTCCAACCCCGCACCAATCTTGCCTTTCGCCCCATTTCAGCGTAGTCTGTTTACAGTAACGACAACGTAGTTTCCCCACTAGACCCTAAACGCCTTCCCGGGTGCCTTTTATGAGTAGTGGTGCGGACCTGAATTTTCACATCGGCGACAAGGTCGTCTACCCTAACCACGGGGTCGGTGTCATCGAACAAATCAGCAGCCGCTCCATCGGCGCCACGGTGGAAAAGTTCTATCTTCTCAACATTAAAGCCAGCAGCCTCAAGGTGATGGTGCCCTGTAACAACGTGGGCAGCGTAGGCATTCGCCGGGTTGTCCGCAACGGCGAAGTGCAGAAAATCCTCGATTTCCTGGCCATCGCCGACGACCTCAGCACCGCCGACTGGAAGGACCGCTTCAAAGAAAACTCCGACCGCATGCGCACCGGCTCCCTATTCGAAGTCGCCGGAGTCCTCAAGAGCCTGATCGCCCTCCACCAGGCCAAACCCCTATCCTTCCGCGAAAAGAAGATGCTCGAACGCGCCCGCTACTTGATCGTCAGCGAACTAGCCATGTCCCGCAACTGCGAAGAAACCAAGATCGAGGAACTCCTAGCCCTGGCCCTCGCCAAATGCAAGCTCCGCTTCCCCGAAGCCAGCGAATTCGAAGCCTGATTCAACTTCCGCCCAGGTGGAGACAAGTGGAGACAACATGTGGGGACAGCCGCCTCGGCTGTCCAGCCGAGCGCAGCGAGGCTAGGCACCATCAGAGGCTATTCAACGCAATCAATTTCTGCCACCCAGTCCGATTCATCCGTACCCGCTCCCCGGTCGACAGCAGAACCCATCCTTCAGCCCGGCCATCCCGATGAATCTCGCGCACATGGTCGATATTCACAATCGCCGACCGGTGCAGCCGCACAAACTTGCCGGGGTCCAACTTGGCATCAAGCGCTTTTATGCTTTCCCGCAGCAAATGCTTTTTGCCGCCCGCGTGCACGCACACATAATAGTCTGCCGCTTCGATCCACTCGATGTCGCTCACCGGCACAACCGAGTCCTTGTTCCCGTTCTTCGCCAGCAACCGCTCCGGATAGCTCGGCCTCGCCGCCGGCCCCTGCAGAGCTCCCAGCACAGAATAGATTTCCTGCCGCGCGGCAAAAGTTTCCTGCAACCGGACCCTTTCCTTCACTCGCGACACAGCCTCTTCAAGGTGCCGCCGCTCCACCGGTTTAACCAGATAGTGCAAAGCATGCACAGCAAATGCCTCCACGGCGAATTCGCTGTGCGCGGTTACAAACACCGTCAAGGGCATATTCCGCAACCCGACGCTTTCGATCACTTCGAAACCACTACTCCCCGGCATCTGAATATCGAGAAAAAGCAAATCAATCTGCGTCCCCTTCAGCGTGGCAACCACCTCGTTGCCATTCCTGCACTCCCCGGTAATTTCTATTTCCGCATCCGGCGCAAGCAACTGCTTCAGCCGCTCTCTGGCCAAAGGCTCGTCATCGGCAATCAACGTCCTCAATTTCACGGCGCTTTCCGCTCATAAGGGATGGTAATCAGAACCTCGAAGCCCCCGGACTGAGGCTGGCTGGCCCGAAGCTCAAAGTCATCTTGATAGAAATGAACCAGCCTTTCCCTGGTGTTGGTAAGTCCTATCCCAAATCCGGGATGTGACTTCCCATTCATTCCCGGCCCGTTGTCGCGCACCTCCAGTTGCATGCGAGCGCCAACCCGCTTAGCCGACGTCTGGATGCACCCTTCGTCTTCGCACTGCGCGATCCCGTGCCGGATCGCATTCTCTATGATCGGCTGCAGCAGAAAGCAAGGAACCAGCCCATCCAGCGCATTGGGATCCAGATTCATATCGACCCGGAGCCGGTCAGCGAAGCGCACCCGTTCAATCGCGAGATAGCTCTCCACAATCTCCAACTCCTGGGCCAGCGGGATCTTGCTCGGAGTGGTTCTCTTCAACCCAGTCTTGAGGATCGTATTCAGATGCTCCAGAGTCTCGAGCGCCTCCTGCTTGCGGTCGAGATCCATCAACGCCGCAACAGCATTCAGCGCATTAAACAGGAAGTGCGGCTCCAGTTGCATCTGCAAGGCGCGCAAGTGCGCGCTCGAAAGCTGGCGCTCCAGCTGCAGCGATCGCACTGCGTCCCTTTGCGCCGCCAGTTGCGTGTGCAGCGCCGAGCAGGCGAACCACACCAGGCCGTAAGTCAGAAACTCGACGCCGATGCGCCCCAGATTGAAGAATGTTAGTTTGCCGTATACCGCTCTCTGGACATCCGATCCCACATGCGCGATCCAGTGTGCCGCAACCCACAGAGTCGCCAGATGCAGCACAGCCACAACACCCGCCGCGACGAACTGCACCCCCGCATTGGCCGCAGACACCTTCAAAGCCGACGGCCAGCGCTTACCCGCTCGCCATAAAACCTCAGCCACACCCGCCCACCACAACCACAAGGCCGCCCCATAAAGCAGCGCCCGAAACCAGGATGCCAGCGAGAACGCGCATTCGACTGTTGTAGCCAAAGCCAACACACCGGCGATCGCGATCGGGATGACTCCCGCCTGCGGAAAAAGCCCGCCAATGGCCGCTTTAGCAGGCGCCGGCGCGGCCTCAGCCGGGCTCCGAACTTCACCAGAACTCACCAGGGTTCCTCCTATCGGAAAGTCGTTTATCGCGAAGCCGTCTATCGAAAGGCCGCCACGTTAATCGTACAGCCGACACATTGGCTCCGATAAAAATCTTTCTGAGCCTGCTCTCCTGCCGCGCGCCACTGGGCCGCCTGCGCCCTCAATCCAGCTCGATCCAGAGCCGTGGCATAAGCAATTTGCGCCGCGAAATACCTCGGATTTTTCCGCCCCAACACCTGGTCGAGGATCCTGAGCCCCGCACGCATATCGTCCAATGCCTGGTTCACATTGCCGGAATACGAATAGGCTTTGCCCCGCAGCATGTACTCCCACCCCGTCAGCCAATGCTTGTCACCGTGGATCCGTTTGCACACTTCCAGTGCCCGATCATAATCTGCGACCGCCGCCGCCGGATGCCCTTCAGCCATCGTCAGCCAGGCCTGCGTCTCATAGCCTATCGCCACGTCGTCATCGGTCAGGTCGTGAGTCAATTTCGCCTCCTCGGCCGCGCCCTGTAAATACTTCCTGGCTTCGCCCACATGGCGTTGGCTCAGCGCGAATCCCGCCAGGCTGGTAAGCGACCGGCTGATGCCCTCGTGATCGCCAGCCTGCTGGCGTATTTCAAGTGCCTTCCTCCACATCTGCCCGGCAATCGTGATTTCCCCCGCCTGGTTATAAAGCTGCCCGTAGTTCTGGATCGCGTCGGCATAATCAGTAACGAATCGAGTCCCCTCAAGGATGCGAAGCGAGCGCTCAAAAGCATCCTGCGCCTCCACAAATCTTCCTTGCTGCGAGTACACAACTCCCAGCACGATCCAGGCTCTCCCAGGAAAGACTCCTCCAGGTTGGCCCGAGTCGATCAGCTCCTTGGCGAGGTGAATGGCTTTGTCAAACTCCCCTTGCCTTCCCAAGGCGCAGGCCTCGCGCAACTGCTCCTGCGGATCCCCTTGAGCAAAAAGCTGCGAACCCGCCAACACCACCATGAGTAGGACCTTCGCGACATGTCTCATGCCCCCACAATGAGCAAAGAATACAAATCAATCCAGCCAAACTCCGCCACCCCAACCATTCCTGCAGGGAACCCCAAACTTCCTGCCGGGAAGCCAAAATGCAGAAGAAGCAGCGAACCATCGCCGCCGCCCGAGAACGCCTCTCGGCACCTTGTCATCCTGAGCCAGCGAAGGACCCATGCAACTAGCCGCCACCACCACCGCCGCCGCCGGAAAACCACACCTCCCTCGTCCCGCAAGAAAAGAATTTCAAGGAGAAGACGCAGACGAAACCACCACACCCCGAGCCCCGAAGGGGCGACATGATAAAGCCCACGGCGTAAGCCGTGGGGAAGCCCCAAAAAGATGGAACCAAGTCCCGTAGGGACGGCACCCATCAGCCCAACGCTCCATGCCACGTGTCATCCTGAGGCGGCGGAATCCTCGGCTTCGCCGAGGACTCCCAACGAAGGACCCATGCAACTCGCCGCCACCACCCCCGCCGCCGGAAAACCCACAGGTCCCTCAGCCAGCAAGAAAAGAATTTCAGGAGAAGACGCAGACGAAACCACCACACCCCGAGCCCCGAAGGGGTGACATGATAAAGCCCACGGCGTAAGCCGTGGGGAAGCCCCAAAAAGATGGAACCAAGTCCCGTAGGGACGGCACCCATCAACCCAACGCTACCCGCTGTGAAACACACATCTAGTTCCGCCATTAGCCTAATGCCCACATTTGTGGCCTAAGCACCTTTGCTTCCAACATTCGGTGTCCAGAGAGGTGTCTGCCAGAGCCGTGGCCGTCCGCAACGTGCTGATACGATTAGGTTGTCATGATTGACGTGCCAGCGAGGCTGGAGCGAATGGCAGGAACCACATCCTTCCCGATTCCGGCTCACTGGCGGGACTCTGGCGACGACTGGTGGATACTTCTCCAGCCACGCTTCAGGGGGATTTTGAGTGTAATCGAGATGTTACGCCAACTATCTAAAGCGACTTGGGCTTGGTTGCGCTAAGATGTAGCCGTCCATGGCAAAAGTGATGTTTGCGACTGTTGTGCTCTTTGGCAGTCTCCCGCTCTTACTGGGTAGTGGTACCGACGCCGCTACACAGCAATTACTTGTCACCGCGAAGCAGCAGGCAAGCCTGTTTCACGATCAGACAAGCCCTATTCAACTGGATGTCGATTTCCTCGCGCAAATGAACGTCCCTACCCAGGGACATCTGACGCTGAAATGGCAAGCAAACGACCGCTGGTGGCGCAGGGTTGTCATGGGCGATTTCGAGCAGATCGAGATTCGAAATGGCGATCGTCAGTACACCAGCCGTAATCTAAGCTTTACGCCGCCACGAATCGGAGAACTCATTAGGTTGCTTCAGTTCGCGGAAGGCTCCGAAAAGCTACTGGCAAAAAAACAGAAGGAACGAACCTCGAATGGTATCGAGATGGTTTGCATAAGAGTTGAAGGGCCCATCAAGAGTAATGCACATGATGTTTGCGTGAATTCTGTCTCTCGCGACATTTTGAGTGATGAGTGGAAGGGATTGCCGGATGAACGGCGAATGGAGCAGTACTCCGACTACTTCGATTTTGGAGTGCATCGCTATCCACGCAAACTCCAACTGCTGGTGAACGGGATCACAGTAATAACTGCGAATGTAGATAGTCTGACGACAGCCGCTTTCGATCAAGCGTTGTTAGTCGCGCCGAGAGGAGCGATTGAGCGCCGTCAGTGCGCCGATATGAAGACCGCCGTGCCCGTGAGAACGCCAAACCCGATGTACCCAACGCCTGCGAGGGACAATAAATTGATGGGGGACACGACAGTCGCGATCACCGTTCAGGTAGACGGTTCCGTTAGTGACGTTCGACTCGCTGGCAGTGCAACCCGTTCTATGGACGACGCCACTCTGCAAACTCTCAAAAGCTGGAGATTCAAGCCCGCCATGTGCGGGTCGGAGCCGGTTGTCTCTGACATCGAGGTCGTCGTTAGTTTCAGGTTGTATTGAGACAGAACAGTTGACGTAACCAGGCGATTACACTCAAAACTCCGGCAAGCACGGCACGCTAGGTATGGGTCTTGTTCTTCTGGTCGGGTTGTTTGCGGATCTCCGTCCAGTATTCTTCCCGAACATCGGCATCTATTTCCACTACTAGCGCACTCTTGCCGTAGAGACGGTCCAGTCCATCACCGACGTGGACCCGAAATCCAGTACTGCTCCCCGGTTTCAGTTTCGCGGTAATTGGCTTTGAAGCCCTGCCCTTTGAGGCTTTGGAACGACTGGCCGTTGTAAGAGAGTGTGCGTCCGGTCCTGTTGAAAGTAACACGGCCTATCCGAGCGGGACCGTTTAGACCCTCGGCTTTCGATTCGATGTACATGATGCGCGACCGCATGGCCCAACAATTATAGAACGGTGACGGGTGTCAACTATCGTTAACAGGCGATAGCGCTCAAAACCCTGGCAGCCTGAAGCACGTGGTACCTTCTAGTGAAATGGGCCGAGGAACTCGAATAGCAGGACGAGCAGCACCAGCGCAATGATCCCGAACAAAAGCGTGATGCCCAAGGCGTAAGTATACGGCTTGAATGTCCCAGAACCGCGCGTTCGACGAAAACCGTTCAAGCATTTCCTAAGGCCGTAGACGCACAGCGAAACCGAGAGCAGAGCGACTAGGTATCCACGCCAGTCCATGTGATTCATGTAAGTTTAACTGACCCACCACCTTTTCAATTGATGGATGTTGTTAACAGGCGATTACACTCAAAATCCCCGTCCGCCTTACTTCGTGGTGTCAGCCTTAGGCTCCTGCCAGGCGGCTTCCAGCATCTTCAATCCCCGGTCCGCCATCTCGCGTGACGGAAGTGCGTAGTGTTGGTCGGTGGTCGCCAACGTAGTGTGCCGCAGCACCTGCTGCGAGGCGACCAATGCGCCCGTTAGGTTCCGCAGGACGGTTCCCGCGCCGCGCCTACCGGCGTACAGCCCCTTCCACTTGACGCCCGCCTTCCTCACCGCCGGAACCAGCTTGATGCGCATGAAGCTCGCCATCGCGAGCGGGCCATTCTTGGCGTTGGGACCACCTCGACCTATGCAAGACTTATGCATGGCCCAAAGTCCAAATGGACCAGAATGAACCACACACCGACGTGTTCGGTATCACTCGGGTACACCCGTGCTCTAGTTCCGGTAATAGCTAATGCCAACATTCGTGGCCTAAGCGCCTTTGCTTTCAATCCCAGGTGTCCGATACAGGTGTCCAGAGTCGCCGGGCTTCGACCCCAAGCGATTGATACGATTAGGTCGTCGTGATCGAGGTGCCAGTGAAGCAGGAGCGAATGACAGGAACCACATCGTCCCCGATTCCTGCCCTCCAGCGGGACTCTGGCAGTGACTGGAGGGTACCTCTCCAACCGCGAAGGCGACGCATCTTTTATTCAGTGCAATGGCCGATTTGTCGCCAGGCCTTTAAGTCGTCGGCTACAATTTTAAGAGGCGCCACGCACATTTCGGAATCGACAAATTCGAGGAGCTTTGAAGAACTCGTCCAATGGGCATATGGCACACTTCCGCAGGAGATCAGAGACTTACCAGATTTCCCCGGAATACAGATCGCGGAAGAACCACCTGAGGATGTGCTGCAGGATGTAGCCAAGCGGAAGAACTGGCCCAAGGGAGCCGAGATGCTCGGGTTGTACTGCGGTTTCCATAGAACTGAGCCGAAGCACTTTCGGACGAGGATCGCCCCTGACTTGATCTTCGTTTTTCGCGGCCCAATTTTAAGAAGTACGAAGGGAGATTTGCGGGCAGAAGTGAAACAAGTCGTGTGGCACGAGGTTGCGCATTGGCTCGGTCATAATGAGGAGGAAGTGAAGGAATTAGGTCTCTCAGGTAGCGCTATGGGTGCGCCGGATCACCTGATAGAGGGCGAGGATTCAAATTCCACGTTGCTGCAACAACTCCGTGACGCTCCCGACGACGCGGAGAATGCGAACGAACAAGAGTTGCACTGCCTGAAGTGCTACTCTGCAGACGTCACTTGCCGCGAACTCAAGAAGCGATTGGCCAATGCTTCATCGTCGCTGAGTAATCCCATTACTGTCCACGCGAAAATCTGCACGTGCAACTCATGTGGTTACGAATGGGACGACGAGGACGACCTATAAAAACGGATAGGCGAAGGCAGGCGACTACACAAAAATCTCCGCACGTTCATGCCACGTGTCATCCTGAGGCGGCGGAATCCTCGGCTTCGCCGAGGACTCCCAACGAAGGACCCATGCAGCTCGCCGCCACCACCGCACGACTGCCGAAAACCCACGGGTCCCTCGTCCCGCCAAAAAAAGCCAGCCCCCTAACCCCCAGAATCCATCTCACTTAAGAACACTTGTACGTATAACTCGATAAGTACACTATTGCCTGCACAAAATGTTCCAGTTGGAACATATCAGCACTATGTTCCAGTCGGAACACTCAGCCCAATCCCCCTAAAAACCGCTCCAATGTTCCGACTGGAACATTCAACCGATTCGCTCTCCCCAGGACTCAACAGGTTTATAATCTAGGAGGTTCACCTCACGCAGGGCTGACTAGTATGACCGATCAACTCAGAAAGAAACTGCAGGAAGAAGTCGACGCGCTCGAGCACGAACTCGTTCACGAGCTGCCCAAAGAGATCAAGCGGGCCGCAGCTCTCGGCGACCTCAGCGAGAACGCCGAGTACCACATGGCCAAGCAGCGCCAGGAGTTCGTCAAGGCGCGCTTCCGCCAGCTCGGCAAACGCCTCGCCGACCTGTCGCTCACCAACATGAACAACATCCCGAAAGACAAGGTGGGCCTGGGTTCCACCGTCAAGGTCTTCGACAGCGCAAAGAATGAAGAGATCGAATACAAGCTGGTCACCAGCGAAGAGTCGGACGTAGGCGCGGGCAAGATTTCGACCACGTCTCCCATCGGCCGCGCGCTGCTCAATAAGAAGGTAGGCGACGAAGCCACTGTGATCACGCCGAACGGCAAGCGCGAGCTGGAAATCCTGGCCCTGACCACCATCCACGACGAGGCCGAGCGCGAGAAGGCGGGCGCATAGTGTCTGCCTCTTCCCCTAATCGAAGCTGGACCAGCGCGTTCGGACGCGCCTGCGGCGCGCTGCTCGATACCATCGTCCGCTGGCTCGCGCTCTCGCGCATCAATCCCAACGTGCTCACCTTCATGGGACTGGTGGTGAACACCTGGGCCGCAATTCTTTTCGGCTCAGCCACAGCCCTGACGCAGCAGCGCCTGTTCTTCTACGCTGGCCTGGTCATCATCGGCTCAGGATTTTTTGATCTGGTGGATGGCGCGGTGGCCCGCGCCAACAACCGGGTCACACGCTTCGGAGCGTTCTTCGACTCCGTAGTCGACCGCTACAGCGACGCCTCACAGTTCCTGGGCCTGCTGATCTTCTACGCGCGCGGCGATCGCTTTTTCTATGTGGTGCTCACTGCCTTCGTGATGGTCAGCGCCATCATGGTGAGTTACACGCGGGCGCGCGCGGAGTCGCTGATTGGAAGCTGCCGCGTGGGCTTCATGGAGCGTCCGGAGCGGCTGGTGCTGGTGATCATCGGCGCGCTCTTCAACCGGATGGCGCCAGTGCTGTGGGTGATCGCAGTGCTGTCGACGCTGACGGTGATCCACCGCATGCGCTATACCTGGACCCGCACCCAGGACGCCCCGAACGCCGCAGCCAAGGCGGGGCAGGCGGCCTAGCTAATCCGCTATACTACCAATTATCTATTAGTTAATGGCCTGCCGCCTACACCCTCATGGGATGATGCGAAAAGGGCGGTTCTGGGCTGAGCGATACACTCGGAAATCCCGGCGGTCGAGGGTGAAGATGGTATCGATTCCTTCGCGATTCGCGAGATAGACGAGCGCTGCGTCGGCCATTTGAGGGCGGATGTTCGCGTATTCCTTCATGACTTCGGCAATGGCGCTGGCCTCGCTGCCGGCCAGGGGAAGCAGTTCGAGAAAGCCACCAGGCTTCTCGGAAAAGCAGCTTCTGAGGAGTTGCTGGACGGCGGGCGGATGGGGGCGCAACAGCCACACAGCTTCGGTGATAACGGGCCAGCAGGAAAACAGAGGGCCAGGCAGTTGATGAAGGGCTTTGACGCAAGCGGCGTGGTGCTGGTCGACGCTTGAGAGAATGGCAACCAGCGGGCCGGTGTCTACCAGCACGCGGCGTTTCACCTTGACTTCCCGAAACCTTCCATGTGGCGGGGACTGGTGCTCAGGTCTCTTGCTGGAGATTTGCGGCCGCGGCCGATGCAGCCAATCAGTCCCGCTTCCTCGGCCAGTTCGTAGGCTGGCCGGGCGTCGGAAGGCTGTCCCAGATAGGTTTCCAGAGCTTCGCGGACGAGTGCCGACTCGGGCTGGCCTTTCAGCCGGGAGCGGTGGCGCAGGCGCTGCCCGAGAGTCTCCGGAATGCGAATGGTGATGCGGTCGGATGCCATGTCAGACATTATAGCATTGGTGTCTGACACGCTGGCGGCTAGGTCTCCATTGATCCGCCGCCCGAGGATGTAGCTTTCGAGTCCAGATCGTCAACACGCCGAATATCGAAATGCTTCTCAGTCGGGCTACGGCTGCTTGGCTCCGCTGCGGGGAAATCAAGGTCAAAGGCAGCGGGCGGGGGCGCCCGCTCTACACTGGCGCTTCCCTGCTAGACTGGTCAGTTATTTTTGCTACTGGAGGGTTCTTTTTGTCTAACGATCCTGTGCTTGTGGTGCATGGTGGGGCCTGGGCTATGCCGGATGACATGGTGGAGGCGCACATCAACGGCGTTCGCAATGCGCTTGCCGCTGGCTGGAGCGTGCTGGCGCGCGGCGGTACCGCGCTGGATGCTGTCGAGGAAGCGGTTGTGGTTATGGAAGATGACGAGACCTTCGACGCTGGCCGGGGGAGTTTTCTTAATCGCGATGGCAAGGTGCAGCTGGATGCTTTGATCATGGACGGGGCTACGTTGCGGGCTGGGGGCGTGGGGTGCGTGGAGCGGGTGCGGAATCCGGTGCGGGCGGCGCGGAAGATTTTGAGTGAGAGTCCGCACGTTTATTTTGTGGGGGAAGGGGCGGAGCGGTTTGCGGCGGAGCATGGCGTGGAGTTGTGCGCTAACGAAGAGCTGATCATTCCGCGCGAGGTGGAGCGGCTGCGGACGTATCAGTCCAAGATCCCCACCCTTCGGCCTGGCTCAGGGCAAGCTTCTCGCGCACAGAACGCGCGAGAAATGGGGCACCCAGCTGATGTCCCTCCCGGGAGTGAGATGTTTGCTCCGGAGATTTCGCACGATACCGTGGGTGCTGTGGCTTTGGACCGCGCGGGGAACATTGCTGCGGCTACTTCCACGGGAGGGACTTTGAACAAGGCTCCGGGACGGCTGGGGGATTCGTCGCTGATTGGGTGCGGATGTTATGCGGACAATATGAGTGCGGCGGTGTCGACTACCGGATGGGGCGAGCCGATTATGAAGCTGGTGCTGGCCAAGTGGACGGCGGATCGGGTCTCAGCGGGGAATCTGCCGGAGTGGGCGGCGCAGGAAGCGATGAATTATCTGAAGCAGAGGCTGGATGGGCATGGCGGCATCATTGTGCTGAATGCGCAGGGGCAGATCGGGATTGCGCATAATACTCCGAGAATGGCTTGGGCCCTGAAGACTGTGAAGAGTGAAGGTGCCGGCGTCGAGCGTGGAGTCGCTTGAAATTAGAGGGCCCGATGGCTCGTGGCGTCCCTTCCGGGACTCGTTCCTTTTTCGCTAGCTTTCCCCGGACATACGTCCGGGGCTAATGAATAGCGTCGATGCAGCGACTTAACACGACTTAGCAAGAGGCCTGCCTCTGGACGCACGCGGACAGGAGTGTCCGCGCCACATGTTTCTTCTTGATTCGCGGGACTTGGCAACTCTCACAGCCAGCCTTTGGCGCGGGCTATTCTTGACGCCTCGATCCGGTTGCTGGCGCCCATCTTGCTGATGGCCTCTGAGAGATAGTTGCGAACTGTACCTTCCGAGAGGCTTAGTTCGGCGGCGATGTCTCCACTCTGCATGCCCTCGCCGGCCAGGCGCAGGACCTGGCGTTCGCGATCCGTAAGCGGATCCATTTCCGCCCAGGCTTCGGTGGCTAAATCGGGATGGATCACGCGTAACCCCTGCTGGACGCGGCGCACGGCGTCGGCGAGTTCCTCGGCTCGCATATCTTTCAGCAGGTAGCCCAAGGCTCCGGCTTCCATGGCGCGGCGCAAATATCCCGCGCGAGCAAACGTGGTGAGGATGATGACGCGCGTCGAGGTGCGGCGGTGTTTGAGTTCAGCGGCGGCGTCGAGTCCGGTCATAAGCGGCATCTCGATGTCGGTGATGAGGACGTCTGGCTTGTGGGCGAGAACGGCTTCGAGCGCCTCTTTGCCATTGCGTACCTGAGCTACGACGGAGATGTCACCTTCGATCTCGAGCAGCGCGGCGAGCGCGCCTAGCACCATGCCCTGATCTTCGGCGACGACTACGCGTATGGTTTTGCGACCTTCCTTCGAGGTGGGATTCAATGGTCGCAGCCCTCGGGTTTCGGCGTGACTTCCCTGAGCGGTGCTTCTCTCAGCGGTACAGTGATCGTGAGTCTGGTACCGGCTTGAGAGTCGCGAGTAAAGCTGCCGCCCAGCATCTCGACGCGCTCACGCATCCCGCGCAAACCGTTTCCCTCATTTTGGGAGCCGCCGCGGCCATCGTCTTCGATCTCGAGGCGGCACGAGCCGTTTTGTTGCTGCAGGCGCAAACTGCAGTTTCGCGCCTGAGCGTGGCGCACCACATTGGTGACGGCTTCCCGCACCGCCATCGACAGCACGCCCTCCTGCAAGGGGGATAGCGTGACCTTAGCCGCGTCGCATTTCACGGCGACGCCCGCGGTCTCGAGAGTTGACTTGGCTTGTGCGAGTTCGGCGGCCAGTCCCTGCGAACGATAGCCGCGAATGGCATCGCGGACTTCCGACAAGGCCTGGCGCGAGATCTGCTCAACCTCGCGGATCTCATTGCCGGCCCTCTGGGGATCGCGGTCCATCAACTTTCCGGCGAGTTCTGATTTCAGGATGATCACCGAAAGCGTGTGTCCCAGCACGTCATGCAGATCGCGGGCGATGCGCTCGCGCTCGGCAACTTTGGCGAGATGCTCGATCTCGTCATTTGCCATGCGTAACTTGGCCAGCGCGCGGTTACGCTGCGCGAAGTAGATGTTACTTCCGCCGACTACGAGAGACAATCCGCCTGCGTAAAAGAAGAACCAGCCCGAGAGGTGGAAGACTAGCGTTTCGATCGCAGCCAGCAGCACAATGCCGGCCATCAGGGCAATCGCGGCGCGCTCGGTTTCCACGGCGAACGGAATGAAGGCCGAGGCAAAAACGAGGAAGGTGGAAGCCCCTGGATTGATGGGAGCGACCACCAGACCGAGGGCAACCATTCCAGCTATGTGTAAAAAAGATCGCGGCCGCTCCAGCCAGAACATCCCAAAGTAGAGAACCAGGAAAATCGCAGTAGCTACACCGGTGAACAGCCATTCCTTCCAACCTGCGTGGTTGAGAAGCGGGTCGATGAAGAAGAAGCCGAGGTAGGCGAGCCAAATGTAGGCAACCCATCCATGGGCCGATTCGCGAGGCGAGAGCATTACCTGGCGCTCGAAGGACGTTTTATGTTTTAGAGTTTCCTTAGTCATACCTGACAGTCGTTGCCGGCAGTCATAGTCGGCAGTCATGG
>Ga0070761_10000965_pt1 | contig 18138 bp, 17 predicted proteins | sample HubBroMetageREF1_FD_66724 | JGI IMG/M metagenome (GOLD analysis project Ga0070761, IMG submission 66724) | Reference soil microbial communities from the Hubbard Brook experimental Forest, New Hampshire, USA - Hubbard Brook CCASE Soil... | ecosystem: Environmental > Terrestrial > Soil >... | reverse complement strand
CAGGCGGCTTCGCGTCAGGACGTCCTCGGCAATGCGCCCGGCCTTCGCATAGTCTCCGTTTTTGATCGCGACCGTCGTCTCGAGCGCGAGATCCGAAGGTGTGACGGCGGTCTTCGGCTTGATCCCCAGCTCTGCCGTCCGCTGCGCGATCAGTCCCGCGAGAGCCTCCTCAGGCCCTGGTTGCTCCGATGAGAGAGCGATGGGCGCACCGAACAGCGCCCATAAGATCATCGTGACAGAACTGATCCCCGATCCTTTGGGCTGAGCCTTGCTTGGTCTCCTGTCGAACATGCTGTGACCCTCCAATCCGATCGACCAATGCGACATCCAGCTGTCTCTCAGGCCATCGTAGGGCAACTGCGCGGCACGACCTTGCTAACTGCGACACAGTTTTGCCGTCGTCGGCCTGGGCGCACAGGGCGAGCCGCCGAATCCGATGATTCGGCGTGGCGTGCAGAGTATTGTCCGGGCGGGCCATCTCGCGACTACGGCGCCGCGCTGAACTCGATCGGCGCCACGAATTCCGGTTTTCCCCCATTACAGGACTCGAACTGCCCTGTGGCCTATCCTTGGTGAACACAGAGCCGAGGGTAGTGGCTGGTAGGTGGAGGACGAACGGCCGTTTCGGGGCAGCGGTATCGAGTACCACTGTGTCCGCTCGTGTTAAGGATTGCTCGACGCCTACCCCATGCACAGTTCTATCCCGGCCCGATGGAGCTGGCGGGTAGGCGTTGGGCAATCCTCAAGGGAGGAAACCGCGGGGTGAGGAGACGCCGGTCAGTGATCGCGCAGGGCTATGGGGATTTGAGGGTGTGTAGTGCGGTGTGAGAGGAGCGCCGGGGCGGTATGCGCAGCGAAGAGGATCGAGGGAATCTGCTGCGGCGGGGCGAGGCAGCGTGTTGAGGGGGCTGCGGGGGTGTAATCGATACGCTGTGCGTGCGGTGCGGGCACGGTCGGTAGCGCCGGTGCGGGAGTGTGCGGTGCCAGCGGAGCGGTAGCGAGCGCAGAGCGGCGCGCGATCATGGTAGGGCGCTCAAAGCCGGTGGTCCACGAATGTGCGGAGCGCGGGCGAAGGTCTCGATGATAAGCATGGGCGCGCCGCAGTGTCGGCACAGGAACGTGGGGGGTCTGGATCCGTTTGCGTTGTGAGTGTCGGGCTCGAGCGGCGCCGCGGGCGCCGGGGCTTGCAGCAGCACGCGTGCGGCGTCGATGTTCTTTTTGCGGGTCGGGTTGGCGAGCAGCCCGTAGTGGCGGATGCGGTGGAAGCCGCTGGGGAGCACGTGGAGTAAGAAGCGGCGCATGAACTCCCCGGCACTCAAGGTCATGGTCTTGTAGCGCGTGCGGCCCTTCTCGCGGTAGTCCTTCCAGCGGAAGGTGACGCCGCGCTCATCGAGTGTGAGGAGCCGGCTGTTGGAGATGGCGACGCGGTGGGTGTAGCGCGAGAGATAGGCGAGTACGGCCTGAGGTCCCGCGAAGGGGCGCTTGGCGTAGACGACCCACTCACACGCTCGGAGCGGGGCCAGCCAGTGGGCAAACGCGGTTGCATCAGCCAGATGGGCGAACTCGCCATAGAACTGTAGTTGTCCGCGGCCTTGGGCCGCGGACAGTTCTTCGAGGAAGCGGCGGCGGAAGAGGCGCGAGAGCACGCGGACCGGCAGGAAGAACCCCCTCTTGCAGGGGACCCAGCGATCGGCATCGAGGGCGAGGCCGCCGCCGGGAACGATGCCGTGCACATGGGGATGGTGAGTGAGGGCGGAGCCCCAGGTGTGCAGCACCAGGGTGAGGCCGATGCGCGCGCCGAGGTGCTTGGGATCGGCGGCGATCGTGCGCAGGGTGTCGGCCGCGACATCGAACAATAGTCCATACATCAGCACCTTGTTGGTATAGGCCAGCGCACTCAGGGGTGCCGGCAGGGTGAAGACCACGTGGTAGTACTCGACCGGCAGGAGATCGGCCGAGCGCGCGTGCAGCCAGCGCTGCGCCGCGCTCCCCTGGCACTTGGGGCAGTGGCGGTTGCGGCAGGAGTTGTAGGCGACCTGAGGCTGCGCGCAAGAAGAACAACGCAGAGCGTGACCGCCGAGCGCGGCGCTGCGGCAGTGCTCCACGGCCGACATGACCTTGAGCTGGCCGAGGCTCAAGTGGCCACGCTCCTGGTGCCGCCAGGTCGGCCCGTGGGCGCGGAAGATATCCGCGACCTCCAGGCGTGACACGCCTCGGTGCTACGTCGGTCGGGTAGTGTCGAGCGGACTGATCACCTGGCTGAGTGTCGCCGTGGCCACGTGGGTATAGAGCGCTGTGGTCTCGAGCTTCTTGTGGCCGAGCAGCACCTGGATGGTGCGGATGTCCTCCTTCTGTTCGAGTAGGTGCGTGGCGAAGGCATGACGGAGCGAATGCATCGACACCCGCTTGTCGATGTGCGCGGCGGTGGCCGCCTCGTGCACGGCGCGGTTGAGCTGCCGGGTGCTCATCGGTTCCATCGGATCCTGGCCCGGAAAGAGCCAACCGTCGGGCAGCACCTTGCCCTGGGCGCGGGCGTAACGCCACCAACCGCGCAGGCGCGTGAGCAGCACCGGCGGCAGGAGTGCATATCGGTCCTTGCGACCCTTGCCCTGATCGACGCGCAGCACCATGCGCTTGCTGTCGACGTCACTGACCTTGAGGCCAACTACTTCGCTGGCGCGAAGGCCCGCGCCGTACGCCACAGACAGGGCGGCGCGGTGCTTGAGATTGCGCGTGGCGTCGATCAGGCGCGTCGCTTCCTCGCGAGTGAGCACGACTGGCAAGCGTTGCGCGACACGCACAGGGCGCATCTTGCCCGTGACCTCGGGGCGATCCAGGGTGATCTCGAAGAAAAAGCGCAGTCCGGTCTGGGTCGCGTTGATCGTGATCGGCGAGACGCCTTGATCGATCAGATGCAGTTGAAAGAGGCGCAGATCCTCCGCACTGGCCTGGTCGGGCGAGCGAGCGAACCATACGGTGAAATGGCGTACGGCGCGGATGTAGCCGCTCTGGGTCTTGGGCTCGAGCTTGCGGATCCGCATGTCCTCGATCATGCGTTGACGCAGCGGTGAGATCCTTTTTGTCGGGGTGTTCATGGCTGAAGCTCCGGTTGTGAAGCGAGGCGGAATGCCTCGCTCCACAACATACGAACAGAGCCTCAGAGATCAGCCAACCGCAGGCCCCTGATCGAAGCCACCCCTACCGCGCGAGCGGTTTAGTCCCGTGGCCGCCTGCGGCCCATCCGGGCAATACCGCCGAGAGCAGCTCGAAGCAATTTCGCCACAGTTAGTCGGCGTTTACCCAACGAGCAGCGGCTTCAGCAGTGTCCTCCGGCCGCGTGTTGAATGCGATGGACGCATTCGGTGCCGCCTTATGCACAGTGTTCACTACCGTCTCGAGCAACGCCAGGCTCTTTGGTGGCAACCGAATACCTCCTCCGATCACCACGCAGTCATAGGTCGTAGTTGCCAGCTGCTTCCCTAGCACGATGCCAGCCGTTTTGTCGGGCCGGATCAAGCAAAGGTCCGCCTGCCATCCTCGTTCCGCCATTTTTGCCATGCCAACCGCTATCCCCTCATGGATTTTTTCGGCATTGAAGCCAGGAGGTATCGCGGCATCCGAGAAGTCCACTGTCTCCGGCTGCTGGCCGACGAACAATACGCGTGTCATGAAATCTTCCTCCATGTTGAGTCAGCTAGGCGTAGGTAGCTTACCGCAGGCTCCGAGTGGCCGTTTTTAGGCAGAATACCCGCCCTCCCGCCGCACTTGCGCGGCGAGCAACCGCTCGCCGGTGGGAGCCCCGCCCTACGCAGCGGTTTCCTCGTCCGCGCGCAGCCGATAGCCGAGCCCGGTCTCGGTGACCAGATAGCGCGGCTGGCGCGGGTCGGGCTCGAGCTTGCCGCGCAGGTTCTTGATGCACACCCGCAGCGAACGCGAGTCGTCCTGGCGCTCCGGTCCCCACACCTCGCGGATCAGTTGTCCCTGCATCACGATCGAGCCCAGGTGGCGCGCCAGGCACTCGAGCAGGCGGTACTCGAGCGGCGTCAGATGGATCTCGGCGTCGCCCGCGTGCGCCTCGCGGCGCGCCAGATCGATGCGCACCGCCCCGAACTGCAGCGGCGCCGCGGACGTGCTGCGCACGCTGCGGCGCAGCGCCGCGCGCAGCCGCGCCAGCAGCTCGGCGGCGCTGAAGGGCTTGGCCACGTAATCGTCGGCACCCGCATCGAGCGCGGCAACCTTCTGCTCCTCCATCGTACGCGCCGACAGCACCACGATCGGCACCGGCGACCAGGCACGCACGCGGCGGATGACTTTGAGTCCATCATCGTCCGGCAATCCCAGGTCGATGAGCAGCAGGTCGGGCTTGTGGCTGCGCGCCTCGATCTCGGCGCGCAGCGCGGTGTCCGCTTCGATGCAGCGGTAGCCCTCGGCGGTGAGCAGCACCCGCAGCACGTTGCGGATCGCAGGCTCGTCCTCGATGACCAGCACCTGATGCATCGCCTGGGTCATGCGGCGGGCTCCACGGCCGGGAGCGTGAACGCGAAGCGCGCCCCGCCGGTCTCACGGCGCTGGGCCTCGATGAGGCCGCCGTGCGCGCGCACGATCGCCTGACAGATCGCGAGTCCGAGCCCGACGCCCACCGCCGCCCCCTCGCCGCTGCCGCGCTGGAACTTGTCGAACAGTCGCGCCGGATCGCCGGGCGGCAGCCCTGGCCCGTCGTCGTCGACCCATACGCGCACGAACTCGCGGTCGCCGTCGGCGATCGCGGACACTGTCACGTGTGTTCCCGCCGGCGTGTACTTGGCGATGTTGTCGAACAGGTTGGCGAATACCTGCACGATCAGTGTCGCATCCACGTACACCGGCGGCAGGTCCGCCGGCAGGCGCACCTCCACCGGATAGGCGGCGAGCTTGTCGGCGTCGCGGCTGAGTGCGCTGCCCACCAGATCGTCGAGCGTCTGCCAGTCGCGACGCAGCAGCACCTGCCCGGATTCGAAGCGCACCAGGTCGAGCACGTTGGAGACCAGCTCGGACATCTCGCGCGCCCTGCTCTCGATGGAGCGCGCCAGCTCGACGCGCGTCGCTTCATCGAGGGCCGCGCCGTGCTGCGCGAGCGTACCGCCGGCGCCCGCCATCACGGCGAGCGGCGTGCGCAGGTCATGCGAGATGGAGGCGAGCAGCGTGTTGCGCAGCGTCTCGCGTTCGGCGGCGAGGCTCGACTGCTCGGCGACTTCCGTAAGATGCGCGCGCTCGAGCGCCAGCGCGATCTGCCCGGCGAAGGTCTCCAGCAGATGGCTCTGCTCCGGCAGCAGCACCCGCCGTACGTTGCTCGCCAGCACCGCGAGCACACCCACGGTGCTGCGTTCGCGCCCGAGCGGCACGTACAGACCTGGCGCGGCCGGCAGCGTATCGGAGCCCAGGCCGGCACGGCGCCCGTGGTCGGCCACCCACTGCGCAACCGCCAGATCCGCGTGGCGGAAGGAGCTCTCGAGGGGCGCATCGGCCGGATAGCGGAGCTTCCCCCCCGCTGTCGGCAGCAGCACTACGGCCCGGCATTCGAACACCTCCGCCACGTGCCGAACGGCGACCCGCGCGAGATCGGCGATGCCGCGGGTCGCGGCCAGCTCACGGCTCATAGCGTAGAGGAGCGCGGTGCGCCGCTCGCGCGCCCCGGCGACGCGGGTCTGCTGGCGGACGCTCGCCGTGAGCGTGGCGATCACCAGCGCGATCGTGACCATGGCGCCGAAGGTGACCAGGTACTGGGCGTCGGAGACCGCGAACGAGTAGCGCGGCGGCACGAAGAAGAAGTCGAACGCCGAGACGTTCAACACGGCGGTGAGCGCGGATGGGCCGCGCCCGAGCCTCAGGCCCGCCACCGTCACTCCGAGCAGATAGATCATCACAAGGTTGGAGAGCTCGAAGTGCGGATATATAAGGGAGGCAACCAGCGTGCACACCGCGGTGACGCCCACCGCCCAGCCATAGCGCCGCCATGCCACGCTGTCGGTGGGGCGCCCGCCGGCTGCGGTGGCCGGCAACCGCGCCGCCGGCCGGTCGGTTCCCGGGGCAATCAGCACGACGTCGAAGTGGCGAGCGCGGCGCACCAGCTCGGTGGCGGTCGAGGGGCGCAGCCACGCGCGCCAGCCGCGGCGCTTGGGAGCGCCGACCAGCACGCGCGTGGCGTGGCGCGTGTGTGCGTATTCCATCAGGGTTTCGGCCGCCGACGGACCGTCGAGCGTCACGGCCTCCCCGCCAAGCGATTCCGCCAGCCGCAGCACGTCGATGCGGCGGTTGCGCTGCTGCTCCGAGAGGCGCAGCAGCCAGGGTGTCTCCACGTACACGACGGTCCAGTGCGCATCGAGCGCATCCGCCATGCGCTTGCCAGCGCGCACCAGCTGCTCGGCCTGCTCGTCGGGACCGACGGCAACCAGCAGCCGGTCGCCGGCGATGCGCACCGGCGCCTGGGTTCGATCGGCCGGGAGCTCGCGCGAAGCCGCCTCCACCCGGTCGGCGACGCGGCGCAGCGCGATCTCACGCAGCGCCATGAGGTTCTGCTTGCGAAAGAAGCTCTCGACCGCCTCGCCGGCGTGGTCGCCGACGTAAACTTTGCCGGACTGCAGCCGCGCGATCAGGTCGTCCGGCGGCAGGTCGATGAGCTCGATGTCATCGGCCTCGTCGAACACGCGATCGGGAAGGGTCTCGCGCTGGCGCGCGCCGGTGGTCTGGAAGATCAGGTCGTTGAGGCTCTCGAGGTGCTGAACGTTGACCGTGGTCCAGACACTGATGCCGGCCGCCAGCAGCTCCTCGATGTCCTGCCAGCGCTTCGGGTGACGCGGCGCCGGCTCTCCGCCCACGGGGTTGGAATGCGCCAGCTCATCGACCAGCAGCACGCCGGGATGGCGGGCGAGCGCGGCATCGAGATCGAACTCCTGGCGCACGATGCCGCGATAGGTGACCGGCAGCGTCGGCAGCCGCTCCAGGCCGTCCAGCAGTCGCTCGGTGTCCACGCGCCCGTGGGGCTCGACGTAGCCCACGACGACGTCGATGCCCGAGTCGCGGATGTTGTGCGCCGCCTCGAGCATCGCGAAGGTCTTGCCGACGCCAGCGGAAGCGCCAAAGAAGATCCGCAGGCGCCCGCGCGCTGCGCGCGCCTCCTCGCCCTTGACTTGCTCGAGCAGTCGGTCCGGGTCAGGCCGCGCTTCGGCCATGCGGTCTCACTTCAGCGCGTCGACCGCCAGGTTCAGCTCCAGCACGTTGACACGCGGCTCACCAAGCACTCCGAGCAACCTACCCCCGGTGTGCGCTGCAATCAATGCCTGCACCCGCTCCACCGGCAGGCCGCGCACGCGGGCGACCCGCGCCGCCTGGTACTCCGCCGCCGCAACGCTGATGTCGGGGTCGAGACCGCTCGCCGATGCCGTCACCAGGTCGACGGGCACGGCGGCGGTGTTGGCGGGATCGGCCGCACGCAGCGCCTTGATGCGCTCCTTGACCGCATCGACAAGTGCGGGATTCAAGGGCCCCAGGTTCGAGCCGGTGGAGCCCGTGCCGTTGTAAGGCTGGGGAGTGGTCGCCGACGGCCGCCCCCAGAAGTGTCCCGGGTCGCTGAAGCTCTGCCCGATGAGACGCGAGCCGACGGCAACGCCGTGGCGCTCGATGAGGCTGCCGGCCGCCTGCTGCGGAAACATCGCCCGGGCGAGCAGCGTGACGACCAGCGGATAGAGGATGCCGGTCAGCACGGTGAGCAGCACGAACAGCACCAGCGCCGGCCGCAGGCTCGCGCGCAGCGTACCGGATGCGTCGGCCGGTGTTTCGGCCCGTGCCGCCTGCGCCGGCATGTCGGGGGATGCGCTCATACCAGGTGCGTCATGAGCAGCGCCAGATCCACCAGCTTGATGCCGATGAACGGCACGATGATCCCGCCCAACCCGTAGATCACGAGGTTGCGCCGCAGCAGCGTCGCCGCGCCGAGCGGCCGGTAGCGCACGCCCTTCAGCGCGAGCGGAATCAGCACCACGATGATCAGCGCGTTGAAGATCACCGCCGAGAGAATCGCCGAGAAGGGACTCGCCAGATGCATGACGTTGAGCGCGTTCAGCTGCGGGTAAGTGGTAACGAACGCCGCCGGGATGATGGCGAAGTACTTGGCGACGTCGTTGGCAATCGAGAAGGTGGTGAGGGCGCCGCGCGTCATCAGCATCTGCTTGCCGGTCTCGACCACCTCGATGAGCTTCGTCGGGTTGGAATCGAGGTCGACCATGTTGCCGGCTTCCTTGGCGGCCTGGGTGCCGGTGTTCATGGCCACCGCCACGTCCGCCTGCGCCAGCGCCGGCGCGTCGTTGGTGCCGTCGCCGGTCATCGCGACGAGACGCCCGGCGCTCTGGTGCTCACGGATGAGTTTGAGCTTCGCCTCCGGGGTCGCTTCGGCCAGGAAGCTGTCCACGCCGGCCTCGGCGGCGATCGCCGCGGCGGTGAGCGGATTGTCGCCGGTGATCATGATGGTGCGGATGCCCATGCGACGCAGCTCGCCGAAGCGCTCGCGGATGCCGCCCTTGACGATGTCCTTGAGCTCGATGATGCCGAGCACGCGCGCGTCGTCGCTGACGATGAGCGGAGTGCTGCCGCGGCGCGCGACGTCCTGGACGAGGTCGAGGACGGCTTTCGGAAACGCGCCGCCGAGCGCCTCGACGTGCCGGCGCACGGCATCGGCCGCGCCCTTGCGCACCTGGCGCGCGCCGATGTTCACGCCGCTCATGCGGGTATGCGCCGAGAAGTGCACGAAAGAGGCGCCGAGTGCGCCGAGATCGCGCTCGCGCAGGTTGTAGCGCTGCTTGGCGAGCACCACGATGCTGCGCCCTTCCGGGGTCTCGTCGGCGAGCGAGGCGAGCTGCGCGGCATCCGCCAGCTCCTCCTCGCTGACCCCGGCCGCCGGGATGAAGGCGGCTGCCTGACGGTTGCCGAGAGTTATGGTCCCGGTCTTGTCGAGCAGCAGCACGTCGACATCGCCCGCCGCCTCGACCGCGCGCCCCGAGGTCGCGATGACGTTCGCCTGCAGCATGCGGCTCATGCCGGCGACGCCGATGGCTGAGAGCAGCGCGCCGATGGTGGTCGGGATCAGGCACACCAGCAGGGCGATGAGCGCGGTGATGGTGATCGGCGTGCCGAGCTTGCTCACCGCGACGCTGTAGATCGAATACGGCAGCAGCGTGGCGGTCGCAAACAGGAACACCAGCGTCAGCGCCACCAGCAGGATGGTGAGCGCGATCTCGTTCGGGGTCTTCTGGCGCTTGGCGCTCTCGACCATGGCGATCATGCGGTCGAGGAAGGTCTCGCCGGGGTTGACCGTGACCCGCACCACGACCCAGTCGGACAGCACGCGCGTACCGCCGGTCACCGCCGAGAAATCCCCGCCCGCCTCACGGATCACGGGAGCGGATTCGCCGGTGATGGCGCTCTCGTCGACCGAGGCGGCCCCTGCGATCACCTCGCCGTCGGCCGGCACGTAATCGCCGGCCTCGATGAGCACCACGTTGCCGCGCCGCAGATTGTCGGCGCGCACCCGGGTGGAGTGCTGGCGATCGTTTGGGTCGGAGAGGCGCTTGGCCCACACCGTCTGCTTCAGGCCCTTGAGAGCTGCCGCCTGCGCCTTGCTGCGCCCCTCGGCGAGCGCCTCGGCGAAGTTGGCGAACAGCACCGTGAACCACAGCCACAGCGCGATGTTGAATATGAACCATGCCGGCGCCTCGCCGTGCCCGCCGAGCGCCTGCACCCACAGCACGCTGGTGAGAATGCTGCCGATGTACACCACGAACATCACGGGATTGCGCCACTGCACCCGTGGATCGAGCTTCCTCAACGAGTCGAGGAGCGCCGGAGCGAGCAGCGCGCGATCAAAGAGCGCGAGCTTGCGGCGGCTCATGCATGCACCCAGAGCATCACGTGCTCGACGATCGGACCCAGCGCGAGCGCCGGCACGAAAGTGAGCGCTCCGACCAGCAGCACCGTGCCGATCAGCAGCACCACGAACGTGGGGCCGTGCGTCGGCATGGTCCCCTCGCTCACCGGGATGCGTTTCTTGGCGGCGAGCGAACCGGCCACGGCCAGCACCGCCACGATCGGCCAGAAGCGCCCGAGCCACATGACCAGAGCGAGCGCGACGTTGTAGAAGGGGGTGTTCGCCGAGATGCCGGCGAAGGCGCTGCCGTTGTTGTTACCGGCCGAGGAGAACGCATAGAGGATCTCGGAGAACCCATGCGCGCCGGGATTGCCGACCGCGGACCGCCCGGCGTCCAGGCTCACCGCCACGGCGGTGCCGGTCAGCACGATGAACGGCATCACCAGAATCGCGATCGAGCTCATCTTCATCTCGAAGGCCTCAATCTTCTTGCCGAGGTACTCAGGCGTGCGCCCGATCATCAGTCCCGCGATGAACACGCCGACGATGGCGAAGATCAGCATGGAATAGAGCCCCGTGCCCACGCCGCCGAACACCACTTCGCCCAGCTGAATCTGGAACAGCGGCACGAAACCACCCAGCGGCGTGAACGAGTCGTGCATGCTGTTCGTAGCGCCGCAGGAAGTCGCCGTCGTGACGGATGCGAACAGCACGGATGCAGCGATGCCGAAGCGCGTCTCCTTGCCTTCCATGTTGCCGCCCGACTGGGTGGCGCTCGCGGCCTGATCGACCCCGAGCCGGGCGATCAGCGGATTGCCCCGGCTCTCGTTGTAGAGGGAGAGCTGCAGCAGCGCGACGAACAGAATCACCATGGCGGCGAGCACGGCCCAGCCCTGGCGCGTATCCCCGACCAGCCGCCCGAAGGTGTAGGTGAGGCCGGCGGGGATCAGCACGATCGCCAGCATCTCCAGCAGGTTCGAGAGCGCGGTGGGGTTCTCGTACGGGTGCGCGGAGTTGGCGTTGAGAAAACCGCCGCCGTTAGTACCGAGCTCCTTGATGCTCTCCTGGGAAGCGATCGGCCCCATCGGCAGCGTCTGCGTGCGGGTCGTGACCGTCTCCTGCACGGGCTTGCCGGCGGCATCCTTCACCGGGTTGCCGGCGGCGTCGATCTTCGGCTGCTGGTAGGTGAGCGCCTCCACAGTGCTCACGTCCTTGTAGGCGCTGAAGTTCTGGATCACGCCCTGTGAGACGAGCGCCAGGGCCAGCAGCAGCGCGAGCGGCAATAAGACATAAAGTGTCGCGCGCGTCAGATCGACCCAGACATTGCCGATGGTGCGCGCGCTGTGGCGCGCCAGCCCGCGCACGAGCGCGATCGCCACCACGATGCCGCTGGCGGCGGACAGGAAGTTCTGTACGGCGAGTCCGCTCATCTGCGTGAGATAGCTCATCGCCGACTCGCCGGAGTAGCCCTGCCAGTTGGTATTGGTAACGAAGCTCACCGCGGTGTTAAAGGCCGAGTCGGGTGACAGAGCCGCGAACTTCTGCGGGTTGAGCGGCAGCCACGCCTGCAGACGCTGCAGGGCGTACACCGCGAGCGTCCCCAAGCCGTTGAACAGGAGCAGGCTCACGGTGTACGGCTTCCAGCCCGTCTCCAGCGCGGGATCGACACCGCACAGGCGATAGATCCAGCGCTCGAGCGGCCCCCCCAACCGCAGCGGCCAGACGGGACGGCCGTCGAACACGTTCGCCATGTACAGTCCCGCCGGCTTCACGAGTAACAACAGCAGGACCAGGAATCCCACGATCAAAGCGACGCCGGACGCGCTCATGTCAGAACTTCTCGGGCTTCACGAGCGCGTACAGCAGGTAGACGAACAGCGCCGCCGTCAGCAACCCGCTTACGGCGTAGATCACGTTCATTCCGTGCTCCGCAGCCGGGCGACGGCGAGGATCAGGGCGTGAGTCACGGCGTACAGCGCGAGCACGCCCAGGATGAAGATGAGGTCCACGGCGGACGGTCCGGTGAGTTTGCGAAGGTCGGCTACGCTACTGCGCGGGCTGTGAGTTCGGCGTGAGAAAACGCCCGCCGCGGGTCATCACGCGCGCTGCGAATTGTGACGGCTGCACTGTTGTCGGGCGGCGCTTTCAAGCGAGATGGCGCCCGTGCCCCGCACTGTCGCATTCCTGTCATCGAGCGCCGGCATGCTGCGGCTCCAGCAGCCCCGGCACCACCGTCCGCTCACGCAGCACGACCCCTGAAGCCGCCGCCATGCACTCCAGCCACCTGGCCGTGATCACCCTGCGTCGCGAGCTGGCGGAGCGCTATACACGCGCCAACCGCCTGTGGATGGCGGCGCGCAACGCTTATCGCCGCCTGCATGCTGCCCCGGTAAAGAACCTGGTGGCGCTGCGCGATGCCGCGCAGCGCCTCGACCAGCTCGACCGCGGGCGCGCCGCGCTGCTGCGCGACCTGAAGGCGCTCGCCGACTGACTCGCCCGACGACGACCGGCCCGGCGGCCGGCGGATTTCAGCGGACGCGCCCGCCGAGCACGCGCGCCGGCAGCAGGATGAGCGCGCGCAGCAGCGCGAACACACCCTCGACCGCGATCCCGACGAGCCGCAACGGCAGGCTGAGCAGCCACACCAGCGGGTACAGCACCAGCGCCAGGAGCGCCAGCGGCCAGCAGAACACCAACAGCAGCAGCCACAACAGCAATGCGATCATTTCCGACCCCGGGACGCCGCTGGCGTAGACTTCACGCTTATAACATATGATGGCGGCCGCAACATGCAGGCGACCCCCGGTGCTCAGCGCCGGCGATCGCGTCGCCGTCATCGCTCCGGCGAGCTCCTTCGACCGCGAATCGTTCGAGGCCGGGCTGGCGGTGATTGCCGCCCGCTACGAGGCCCGCTACCAGCCGTCGATCTTCGAGCGGCACCGCTATCTTGCCGGTGCGGACTCGCGCCGGCTGCAGGAGCTCACGGCGGCGCTGACCGATCCGGCCGTGAAGGCGGTGTTCTGCGCGCGCGGCGGCTACGGGGCCATGCGCCTGCTCGGCGAGCTGCGCGCGCTGGGTGATTTCCCGGCCAAGCCGCTGGTGGGATTCTCCGACATCACGGCACTGCACCTGTGGCTGCAGAGCCTGGGTTCCACCAGCATCCACGGACCGGTGCTCACCCAGCTCGGCCACCTGCCGGAAGCGACGCACGCGCGGCTGTTCGCGCTGCTCGAGAGCACACAGCCGGCAGCGGCGCTGCTCGCCAGCCACACGCTGGTGCCAGGCGTCGCCGAAGGTCCGCTGCTCGGCGGCAACCTGTCGGTGGTGACGCGACTGCTGGGCACTCCCTACCTGCCGTCGCTCGATGGGGCGATCCTGCTGCTCGAGGACCGGGGCGAGCGACCCTATCGGCTCGACCGTATGTGGACGCACCTGGCGCTGGCGGGCGTGTTCGCGCGCGTTCGCGGCATCGCGCTCGGCGACTTCAGCGGCTGCGAGGAGCCGGCGGCGCCCTACTCGAGCGCGGACGTGCTGCGGGATCTCGCCGCCGCGACCGGCCTGCCCTGCGCCGCCGGCTTCCCCGTCGGTCACGGCGACCTCAACGAGCCGGTGCCGCTCGGGACACGCGTGCGGCTCGATGCCGGTGCACGCAGTCTCACGTTCCTCGAGGCCGCAGTGGGTGGCGCGGCCGCCCCGGCGGTCAGTCGAGGCGCCTGACCCGTACCGCGGTCAGCGCCCCGAGCTCATCGCACTCGACGCCGAACTCGATCGGGCGGCAACACACCTCGCAATCCTCGATGTAGGTGAGCGCGCCCGCCGTCACATCGACGCGTGTTTCCAGGCGCTCGCCGCAGTACGGGCAGCGCACCGCCACGAACTCCTCTGCCGCAAGCCCTCCGGGCTCGCCCGCGCCCGGCTCGTACACCGGTGGCAGGCCGTACAGCTCGTCGATGCTGTCGGCATCGAGACGCGTGATGCGCCGGGTGAGACTTTCGAGCTCGATGGCCTTGCGTCGTGGCATCGTGCGAGGATACGCCAATCATGAGCGCTACCGCCTGCATGAAGGCCGGCCTTGCCGCGAGCGCCGCGCTCCTCGCCGCGCAGCTCGCCGGCTGCGCCACCGGGTTCAAGGCCGATGCCCCGGCGGGCGTGTCGCTGGCCGGTACCTGGAGGCTCGACCACGCAAAGAGCGACGACCCGCAGGTGGTCATCCACACGATGCGCACGGAAGCGCTCAAGCAGATGCAGAAGTTGGGCTTGGCGCAGGAGCGGGCGCTGGCACAGGTCGACGCGCCGCCGCCACGGGGCGGCCCGCCGCCGCCCGTGCCGTCGGGAGAGCAGGTGTTTTCCCCCGATCAGTCCAGTCCACGCGCCGATCCGCTGCGGCGCTCTCCCATGATGCACGTGCTCGCCGAAGCGATCGAGCGCGGCGATTTTCTTACCGTGCGCCAATCGAGCGACGAGCTGGTGCTCGACTACGGCTCCTCGGTCCGCAGCTTCACCCCCGGCGGGCGCAGTGTGGTGTCGGCGGAGAACGGCGTGGCGGACCGAACCTCGGGTTGGAAAGGCCACCAGTACGTCATCCGCGACAAGGCGCAGATGGGTCCGAGCGTGGTTGAGACCTACGAGTTGTCCCCCGACGGTCAGCACCTGGTGGAGACGCTGCATATCGGTCCGTACGAGCTGCCGGCGATCGAGCTGAAGCGCGTCTATGACCGCGCGGAGGCTGCACCGCGCCAGCCCAACACCGACTGAATCCAAGGCCGCGCGACGCAATTACACGAATGATGAGAGGAGTCAGGGGCAGCAGGACGGTAGCCATTGCGGGGTTACTGGCGGCGCGGGGGTTGCTCGCCGCGGCAGCTGCACAGCCGCCCGCCCAGGAAAACGCGCCGGCGGCACCGGCCGCGGAAGCCCCAGTGGCCGAGGTGGTGGTCGAAGGACGGCACGCGGGCCCGCGTATGTGGACCGTGCGCAGCGGCGATCACGTGCTGTGGATTCTCGGGACAGTAACCCCGCTGCCGAAGAAGATGATCTGGCAGCCGGACGCGGTGCAGACGGTGCTGCAGCAGTCGCAGGAAGTGGTGCCGGCGTGGCCGGCCTACGGCATTGGCGCGAATCCGTTCACCGCGCTGCGCGTGTACATCGAGTGGCGGCGACTGCAGAAGCCCCCCGACCACCTGCCGCTGCAGAAAACGCTGCCGCCGGCACTCTACGCGCGTGTCGAGGCCCTCGAGGCGCGCTACGACCCGCGCGACCCGACGCTCGAGAAGCTGCGGCCGATGCTGGCGGCCGAACGGCTGATGACCCGGGTGCTGGACGCCAACGGACTCGCGCTGCACAACGAGGTGCAGCAGACCGTGCTCAGGCTGGCGCGCGAGCAGGGCGTCAGGGTGCGCCAGGACAAGCTGCGGATCGACGACCCGGTGCACGTGCTCAAGGATGTGAGCACCGCACCGCTGTCCGGAGAGATCGCCTGCATGGATGCGGTCGTCACGCGGCTGGAGACCGACCTAGGCCCGATGCGCGAGCGCGCGCGCGCCTGGGCGCTCGGGGATGTGCAGCAGCTGCGTCAGCTGCCGCACACGGACGAGCGCACCGCGTGCGTCGCCGCCGTCTCCACCTCCGACCGCGTGCGCGGCCTCATCCAGCGCGCGCAGGACGACTGGCTGCTGGTGGTCGAGGACAGCCTGGCGCGTAACCGCGGCACGCTCGCGCTGCAATCGATGGACCGGCTGCTCGGAGATAACGGCGCGTTAGCAGCTCTCAAGGCGCGCGGCTACGCGGTCGAGGGACCCTAGCTCAGCAACGCACAGGTCCAGGCGACGACGATCTGACCGAGCGCCACCACGCCCGCGAGCCACTGCGGCAGGCGATCGAGCAGCTGCCGCAGGCGCGGCTGCGCCGCCATGGCGCCGAGCAGTACTCCCGCAACGAACCCCGCGAGGTGTCCGACGAGATCCGTGCCCTCGCCCGAGGATCCGGTCCAGCCGAGCAGCACCACACCGGCGACCAGCGGCCCCCAGCGGCGCGCCCAGCGCTCGCGCACGTGCCAACGCTCGCGCCACGAGTAGGCTGACATGGCACCGAGCGCGGTGAACACGGCGGTGGAGGCGCCGACGGCGCTGTGCTCCGGCGGACCCGAGAGCCCTTCGGCGAGATTCGCGAGCGCGCCGCCGCTCACGGTCAGGAGCCATGCCAGGCCGGCGCCAAGGTGGCGCGCGGCGAGCCAGCCGAACCAGATCCCGGCGCCGAGATTGGCGACCAGGTGCGGCGCGTCCAGGTGCAGCGTGAGCGCGGTCCACGCGCGCCACCACTGTCCGGCCTGCACGCGCGCGCAGTCGAGTACGCCCAGGTCGAAAGCGTCGAGCCGCACCAGGCCCGCGGAAATCGCCGACGCTACGCCGATGAGCGTCGCGGCATACAGGAGACATCCGACCCACGCGTGCGGATACAGGCGCGGCGGCGGGGGCTGGGGCGGGGGCGCGCGGTTCTCCGCTTCGTACTGCGCCAGCTGCCGGAGGGCATCGGCCGCATCGCGCGCATCCACCTGCAGCAGGAACTCCCCGTACCCCTGCACGACCGCACCCGCGATGCCGACGGCCATCAGCACCAGCAGGCGCTCATCGCAGCGGCTGCGGCGAGGCGAGCGATACACCGTGACGGGAGGTTCGACGCTCATGGCGGCCGCAGGCGGTACCCGTGCTCTAAGGGCTCTGCCGGCGCAGGTGCGTGAGCGCGAACAGCTCGCGGACGACATTCCCGATGAGCTCGTAGAGTGCCCCGCTCGAGCGCCACAGCCCCAGCGCGCTCGGCAGGTACAGCTGGACGCCGCGGCCGTGCGGTGCCCACAGATCGGTCGGCGCCGGCACGACGTCGAGTCCCGCGCTGGCAAACTCCTGCACCGCGCGCCACTCGTGATCGCCGCTCGTGACCAGGATGATGTGCGTGACGCCATCCGCGCGCAGCAGCCGCGAGGAATCAGCCGCGTTCTGGAAGGTATCGCGCGACTGCCGGTCAACCCAGCGGGTGCCGATACCGAAGTTGCGCGCCAGGCTGGCGCGCATCGCCAGCGTCTCCGCCCCCGACCCGGAGACCAGCAGCGGCAGTCCCGTGCGCCGCGCGAGGAACGCGCCGTAGGTGATGCGCTCGAGCAGCTCCGAGCCGACCATCGGTCCGCCGTACTCGGGAGCGAATCCGCGCGCCGAATCGCCGCCGAGTATCACGATCGCCTGGGCGTTCGGCGGATGGCTCAGATCGAGCGGCGGGCAGCGCTGGGCGAGCCGGCTGAGCACGCTCGCAACCATCGGCGTCGCCAACAGCCACAGCGTCACCAGCGCAGCGCCCAGCAGCACCCAGCCGGTGCGCCGCGCGCGCGGCGTGCGCCGCCTCGACAGCCACACCCCGAACGCCGCCGCAAGCAGCGGGCCCGCGGGCGGCAGCAGCAGGGTCCGCAGGATCATCTTCAGGGTAATGAGCATCGACCTCGGCTCCGTTCTTCAGATCCGGATCGCCTGCCAGGCCCGCGAGCGCCAGCGCAGGAACAGTGTCGAGCCCAGCACCATCACGTAGATGAGCACCGCCACCCAGCCGCCGAAGGCTCCCCAGCCGAACTGCGGCAGGAAATGCACCCAGCCGGCGCCCGGCGCGAAGGTGAGGGAGTGCGCCAGCGGCACGAACAGCAGCAACGACACCACCAGCACCAGCGCCGCCGGGACCCTGACATCGCCCGCGCCGCGCAGGCACAAGCTGCTGCCGAGATTTAGGCCGTCGAAGAACTGGTAGCCCGCGGCCAGCCACAGCAGCTGCACGCCGAGCGTGGCCGCGGCGGTCGCATCCGCATCGTGAGCACCGGTGAAGAACGGCAGGATCCAGCGTCCCCCGAGCGCAATGAGCACGCCGATGCCGCCCATGTAGAGCGCCGCCAGTACGATGACGCGGTTGCCGACCCGCTGCGCCCAGTCGAGCGCGCCGGCGCCGATCGACTGGCCGACGAGCGTCGTGCCGGCGGAAGCGATGCCGAAACCGGGCATGTAGGCGAGCGAGGTGAGGATCACCACCATCTGCGTCGCGGCGCCGCCGGCGGTGCCGAGCCGGGTCTGCATCATCTGGAAGATCGCAAACCCCAGCAGGTCGGCAGCCGGCGACAGGCCCATCGGCACGCCGAGGCGCAGCTGCGCGAGCAGCCGCCGAGCGTTCGGCCGCCAGGTGAGGTGCGAGCCGTAACGCCGCCGGTAATAGGG
>Ga0070761_10000963_pt1 | contig 18167 bp, 13 predicted proteins | sample HubBroMetageREF1_FD_66724 | JGI IMG/M metagenome (GOLD analysis project Ga0070761, IMG submission 66724) | Reference soil microbial communities from the Hubbard Brook experimental Forest, New Hampshire, USA - Hubbard Brook CCASE Soil... | ecosystem: Environmental > Terrestrial > Soil >... | reverse complement strand
TCGCGCGCGACCGGTTGAGCGCGCAATCGCATTTTGCCTCGATTGGCGCTGAAGCGTCGCGTGCTCTGGGAGCCAATGAGGGCTCGATTCGGGTCGGTCGCGTCGAGCATCATCGGGCGCACCTCGCGAGCTCCTTCCTGGTATCGCCGTTCGACGAGGCGGCGCTGTTCTCGATCGATGGGCTGGGCGACTTTGCCAGTGCGATGTGGGGAGTCGGACGCGGGCCAAAAATTTCGCCGATGGGCGTGGTCACGTTTCCGCATTCGCTCGGAATGTTCTACACCGCGCTCACGCAGTACCTGGGATTTCCGAAATACGGCGACGAATACAAGGTGATGGGGCTGGCGTCGTACGGCGAGCCGGAGATGGTCGAGGAGTTCCGCAAGATCGTGATAGCGCCCAATGGCGGGCGGATGGATTTCATGCTCGCGCCGGAATATTTCACCTACCAGAAGTCGGGCGCCGAGATGACCTGGGGCGCGGGCGAGCCGACGATCGGAAGGCTGTACTCGGACTTCCTTGCGACCCGGCTGGGCGCGGCGCGCGATTCGGCGGAGCCGGTGGACAAGCGGCATATCGCGATCGCGGCGTCGATGCAGCGCCGGCTCGAGGAAGTGATAATCGATCGGCTGCGCAGCCTGCAGCGCGCGACCGGGCTGAAGAAGCTGTGCCTTGCGGGCGGGGTCGCGTACAACTGCGTCGTCAACGGCAAGATCCTCGAGCAGACCGGCTTCGAGGACATCTATGTACAGTCGGCCGCAGGCGACGCTGGACTGGCTATAGGCGCGGCGTTCGATCAATGGCATTCGAGCGCCTCGCACGAGCGCGAGTTCGTGATGGATCACGCCAACTGGGGTCCCGAGTTTCGCGACGACGAAATCGCCGCATTACTCAGTTCGCGTGAACCTGAAATAGCCAGTCAGGGTTGCGTGATTAGCAAGATCGAGGAGGAAGACGAGCTTTGCCGCACGACTGCGTCGACGATCGCGCAAGGTCTGGTCGTGGGATGGTTCCAGGGACGGATGGAATGGGGTCCGCGGGCGCTGGGCAATCGCAGTATCCTGGCCGACCCGCGACGGGTCGAGATGCGCGACATCCTCAATTCTAAAATCAAGCGCCGCGAGATGTTCCGGCCGTTCGCGCCTTCGATTCTGGAAGAGGCCGCCGGTGAATACTTTACACAATCGTATCCGTCGCCGTTCATGCTGATGGCATATGCGGTGCGGCCCGAAAAGCGCGCGGCTATTCCCGCCACGACCCACGTCGACGGGACCGGACGCTTACAAACAGTTAACACGCGTCAGAATCCCTTGTACTACAAGCTAATCCGCGAGTTCGGCCGTCAGACGGGAGTGCCGGTGCTGCTCAATACCTCGTTCAATGAGAACGAACCGGTCGTGTGCCGCCCTGAAGAGGCCCTAGATTGCTTTCTCAGAACCAGGATGGACCTGTTGGTGATGGGGCCATTCACCGTTCGCCGGAACAATGAAAATCAGCTATCGTCGCTCCGCAGTGGCTGAGTATTGTCAGCCGTGCGTGACGGGGCGGGTTTGTTCACGCGCAGTGGGAGGGGAGCGTACATGAAGAGAGTCCTCGTGACAGGAGCTGGTGGTTTCATCGGCCACCATCTGGTCAGTTATCTCAAGAAGAAGAGCTACTGGGTGCGCGGTGCAGATCTGAAATTTCCCGAGTATGAGCCGAGCGCGGCGGACGACTTTGTGCGGCTGGACTTGCGTCGATGGGAAGACTGCCTGAAAGCCACCGATGGAATCGACGAGGTGTACGCGCTCGCCGCCGACATGGGTGGAATGGGATTCATTTCGGCGCATCACGCGGAGATTCTTCGTAACAATTCGTTGATCAACATTCACACGCTGGACGCGGCGCGCGAGAACGGCGCCAAGCGCTACCTCTACGCTTCGTCCGCGTGCGTCTATCCGGAGTATCGGCAGACCGACGCGAACGTCACGCCGCTCAAGGAAAACGACGCCTACCCGGCACAGCCGCAGGACGCTTACGGCTGGGAGAAGCTGGTGACTGAGCGTCTATGCACGCACTACCGCGAAGACTACGGGCTGGAGACGCGCATCGTGCGCTTCCATAATGTATTCGGCCCGCTGGGTACCTGGGATGGCGGTCGCGAGAAGGCTCCCGCGGCGTTGTGCCGCAAGATCTCGCTCGCACGCCTCAACGGCAACTCCGAGATCGAGATTTGGGGCGACGGCGAGCAGACGCGCTCGTTCTGTTATATCGACGATTGCCTGGAAGGGATTCACCGCTTGATGCGCTCGGACTATCGGGAGCCGCTCAATCTTGGCCAGGATCGGATGGTGACAATCAACGAGCTCGCCGATATGGTCGCCGCGGTGGCCGGGATCAAAATAACAAAAAAGCATGTACCGGGGCCGCAGGGTGTGCGCGGCCGCAATTCGGACAACACACGCCTGCGCGAGGTCCTTCGCTGGGAGCCGCGGGTAAGCCTCGAAGAAGGCCTTGCGCATACCTACCGATGGATCGATAGCCAGGTGCGCGCGGCGGAGCATCGCGGCACGCCCAAGTCAGTGGAGAAAACATCGAGCGCGGGACGGCGGGCCTCCGCCTCTTAACCGAGTATGGCAGGCGCAGAAAAGCAAGCTGCATTTTCCCGGACGCCAACCGAGGCCGTCCGCGGTTTGGACTATTTCGACGAGACCAGCGATCTCGAAAGCCCGGTCGAGTCGAATACCCCGGCTGGGCGAACGCGAGTATTGTTCTTGAACCGTTCGTTCTGGCCCGATCGCGAAGCCACCGGGCAATTCCTGACTGAGCTCTGCGACGATCTTTCCGCTGACCACGAAGTTACAATCGTCGCGGGACCGTCGTATCATATTGAGGACGGGAACTCGGCCGGCTTTCGCTTGTGGTCGCGCCAGCGTCGCGGCAAGGTTACGGTCATTCGCACCCGCGGAACCAGATTTTCAAAGTCGAACCTGGCCGGTCGACTAGTCAATCTGGGTACCTACTACCTATTGGCCGCGATTGTGGCATTCCGCCTGCCGCGCCCGGATGTGATAGTCGCGGAGACCGATCCTCCACTGCTCGGGGCGCTTGCGGCGGTGCTGAAACGGCGCTGGCGATGCCGGCTGATTTACAACGTGCGAGATCTTTACCCTGATATCGCCGAAGTTACGGGCGGCGTGCACAGTCCGTTCCTGCTCGAGTTGCTGCGGCGCGGCAACGACTACGCCTACGATCGCGCCGATCTGATCGTGACGCTCGGTCACGATATGGCGCGGCGAATCGTGGACAAGGGCGTGCCGATAGACAAGGTAGTGGTGGTGCCGGATTGGGTTGACTGCGGGCGCATCCGCCCGCTCGAAGGCAATCCGCTCCGACGCACTTTCGGCGGCAAGTTTGTGGTGATGTATTCGGGCAACATCGGACTTTCACAGCAGCTCGAGGCAGTACTCGAAGCCGCCGCCCGGCTGCGCGACGACGACCGAATATTGTTCGCGCTGATCGGTGAAGGCGCCCGCAAGAAGTGGCTCGAAGATCGCGCGCACACGATGGGGCTGTCGAACGTGACCTTCTTGCCGTACCAGCCGCTGGAGGACCTCGCCGCGTCGTTGAGCGCGGCCGACTTGCACCTCATACCGCTCGCGCCGGGAGCGGCCGGATGTCTCGTGCCAAGCAAGATTTATGGAATCCTGGCGGCGGGCCGCCCGTTCATCGCGATGATGGAAGATAACGCCGAGGTCGCGCAAATCGCGCGCGAAGACGCGGTTGGCTTCGTGGTACGGCCGGGCGACGTCGATGCGCTGGTCGACGCGATTCGCGAGGCCGTCGATACGCCGGAGCATCTCAAACAGATGGGTGCGCGTGCGCGTCGCCTGGCAGAGCTGCGGTTCGATCGGATCAAAGTCACCAGCATGTTCGGCGCGATGCTGGCCGGCGTCGCGACGTAAAATTAACGGAGAGAAAATGAATCGAGCAAGAAAACCGGTCCGGATCGTCCCCAAGGGATGGGGCCGCGAAGTATGGATCGCAAATGGCGATCTCTACTGCGGAAAAATCCTGGAGATTCGCAAGGGCAAGAAGTGTTCGCTGCACTACCACAAGATCAAGACCGAATCGTTCTACCTGCGCAGCGGGCGGCTGCTCATACGGGTAAAGGAGTCGCCGGAAAGCCCCACGATCGAGGAGTTCGTGCTAACGGCGGGCGAATGTATGGACGTCCCGATCGGACTGGTGCATCAGATGGAAGCGCTCGAGGACGCTGAGCTGTTTGAGTTTTCCACCCAGCACTTCGACAGCGATTCGCATCGGCTAGTGCCCGGCGACTGAATCCGGAACCGGCGCAAATCGATCGAGGTGCCTGAACGGGCGCGGTGAACATGCCGCGCCTTTTTTGTTGTGCAGGCTGGTTTTTTGCACTCCGAAGGACATGGTATATTCTTGCGTTGCCCGCGACGCGGGATATAGATGGCACAAGTAGCATTGATCACCGGCGTGACCGGACAGGATGGTTCATACCTCGCCGAGTTTCTGCTGAATAAGGGTTATGAAGTGCACGGCATGGTGCGCCGCACTTCGAGTTTCGCCACCGGCCGAATCGATCATCTGCGCAAAGGCTTCGGTCCCGGCTCCGAAGGCCTGCAACTGCACTACGGCGACCTCGGCGACGGCACCGGCCTGCGCCGAATCATCGAGCAGGTGCGTCCCGACGAGGTTTACAATCTCGCCGCGCAATCGCACGTGCGCATCTCGTTCGATCAGCCCGAATACACCGCCGATGTGGTCGGCCTGGGAGCGCTGCGATTGCTCGAGGCGTTGCGCGATCACAACAAGCGGCGCGGGCGAGCGGCGAAGCTGTACCAGGCGGGCTCGTCGGAGATGTTCGGCAAGATAACCGAGAAGCCGCAGCGCGAGACCACGCCGTTTCACCCGCGCAGCCCTTACGCGTGCGCCAAGGTTTATGCGCATTGGCAGACGGTCAATTACCGCGAGGCCTACGGGCTGTTCGCGTGCAACGGGATCCTGTTCAATCACGAGTCGCCCCGGCGCGGCGAGAATTTCGTGACGCGCAAGATCACGCGTAGCGCCACGCGGATCAAGGTGGGTATCCAGGAGAAGCTCGCACTCGGGAACCTCGACGCGCAACGCGACTGGGGATTCGCGGGCGACTACGTCGAGGCGATGTGGCTGATGCTGCAGCAGGATCAGCCCGACGACTACGTAGTCGCGACCGGCGAAACTCATTCGGTGCAGGAATTTCTCGAAGTCGTGTTCGATCGGCTGAAACTGAAATGGCAGGATCACGTCGAAATCGACCAGCGATTCTTCCGGCCCGCGGAAGTCGACCTGTTGATCGGTGACGCCTCGAAGGCGAAGCGGCAACTGGGCTGGGCGCCAAAGGTGAAGTTCGAGAGGCTCGCCGAATTGATGATCGAAGCCGATCTTGAACTTGCCGAGCGCGAACTACGCGGCAAGCCGCTTTAGCAAAAAATAGTTGACTAGCTGGCGGCGCGCTTCACCGCAGCGTCCGCGAATTCACGCTCCAGCCGCTCGATGTCGGCCGGCGAGAGGCTGAAGTATTTCGCCTCGGGGTGATGGAACACGACCGCGCTGGTAGTGCTCTCGGGATCCATCATGAATCCCTCGGTCAATTGCACGCCGATCGCATTGTTCTCAACCTCGAGCAGGCGGAACAATTGCTCCTCATCTTCGTGTCTGGGGCAAGCCGGATAGCCGAACGAGAAACGCTTGCCGTGGTAGTGTGCCTGCACCAGATCCTTGAGCGAGAGCCCCGGCGGGTCGCCGATTCCCCACATCTGGCGAATCTTGATATGCAGCAGCTCGGCGAACGCCTCGGCGCCTTCGTTCGCCAGCACTTGAAGGATGTGTGATCGGAGATAGTCGCCCTTGTTCTTCCATTCCTCGGCTATCGCGCGCACGCCGGTGCCGATGGTCGTGACGAACATGCACAGATAGTCGATGCGGCCGGAGTCGCGCGACGCGACGTAGTCGGCGAGGCATAGATACGGCGGGGAGCTTTGGCGACCGAAGGTAAACGACTCGAGCACTGTCTTGCTGTCCGGCGAATAGATCCTGATAGTGCGATCGCCGTCGGACTGCGCCGGGAAAAATCGATAGACGCCGTTCGCGGAAATGTCCGCGCGCGAGAGCATCTCCTGCGCGACTTCCTCGACGCGGTCGTGAAGCTCGCGCGCCTTGGCGTTGCCCTTCTCGAACTCCTCAACATAGTTCTGAAAGCCGAGATGCTTCGAGTAAAGATTCTTGGGATTGATGTACTCGAAGATCTCGCCGAGATCGTAGTTGCGGATCACGTGAGTCTTCAGGTCGGGTGGTTTGGGAATCTCGACGTCGCGGCGCACCGATGAAGTGCGCGGAGTCGTGTCCGCGGGCGCATCAACGACCTTCGGCGCTGCTTCGACCATCTTCTTCGACTGCTCGGCGAGCACGTGCTTGAGCGATTCGCGCCGCTCGAAGTCCATGATCTGATTGGCGAGGTCCAGCCCGTTCATCGCGTCGTTGGCATATGCGACCAAGCCCGGATACTCGGGCGCGATCTTCATCCGCGTGAAGCGGTTCGACAGCGCGGCGCCGCCGACCAGGATCGGACAATCGATACCCGCGGTCTTCAAATCCTGCGCCGTCGCGACCATCATCTGCGCCGATTTCACGAGCAGCCCCGACAGCCCAATCGCGTCAGGTCCGTGCTCGCGGAAAGCCTTGATCAACTCCTCGGGGGGCACCTTGATGCCGAGATTGACGACGCGGTAGCCGTTGTTGCTGAGAATGATCTCGACCAGGTTCTTGCCGATGTCGTGAACGTCACCCTTGACCGTCGCGAGAATAATCTTCCCCTTGGTCGCGCTTTCGGATTTCTCCATGTGCGGCTCGAGATGCGCAACCGCGGCCTTCATCGCCTCGGCCGATTGCAAAACTTCGGCGACGATCATCTGGTTGGCGTTGAACAGACGCCCGACCTCGTCCATCCCCTTCATCAACGGACCGTTGATGATTTCGAGCGCTCCGCGCGTGGTGAGCGCTTCGTTCAGGTCGTCGATCAGGCCGTCCTTCGAGCCCTCGAGGATGTAACGCGCGAGGCGACCGTCGAGCGGCATCGACTTGCGATCTTCGGCGCTGACTGTGCTTTTGCGCTCGCGGAAATGCGCGGCGAATGCAGCGATCGGATCGTCGCCGCGCCACCAGATCAGATCCTCGGCGAGTTTGCGCTCTTCTTCCGGAATCGACGGATAGCGGTGGAGCTTTTCTGAATTGACGATCGCGAGGTCGAGACCCGCCTGCACGCAATGATATAGCATCACGGCGTTCAGCACTTCGCGTCCCGCCTCCGGCAATCCAAAGGAAACGTTCGAGATGCCGAGACTCGTCTTGCATCGGGGCATCGCCTGTTTGATCAGGCGGATGCCTTCGATCGTCTCGATGCCGGCGCCAATGTAATTTTTGTCGCCGGTGCCCACCGGGAAGACGAGCGGATCGAAGATGATGTCTTCGGGCTCGACGCCATATTTCTCAGTGAGCAGCTTGTAGGAGCGCTCGGCGATTTGCAGCTTGCGCTGTCGGGTAACGGCCTGCGCCTGCTGCTTGTCCTCATCGATGCACATAACGACGATCGCCGCGCCATAGCGGTGCGCCAGCCGAAGCACGGTCTGGAAGCGCTCGGCCTCCTCGCCGTCTTCGAGGTTGATCGAATTGATCAGCGACTTGCCCGGCGTGCGCTTGAGCGATTCCTCGATCACGCGATGATCGGTCGAATCGATCATCAGCGGCACTTTGACTTTTTTAACTTCGATTTCGAGAAAGCGCGTAACATCCGACATCTCGTCGCGATCCGGATCCTGCAGGCACACGTCGAGGATGTGCGCGCCGCGGCGCACCTGCACCCGCCCTACTTCCGACGCTTCCTCGACCTTGCCGTCCGCGATCAGCCGCTTGAACTTGCGGCTGCCGAGCACGTTGGTGCGCTCACCGATGATCACCGGCCGCGTGTCGTTGTCGATGACGAGCGTCTCGATGCCGGAAACCACCGACCGCCTTAGCGCCGAGCGTTGTCGCGGATGCTTGCCCTCCACGGCCTGCACCAGCAACCGAATATGTTCGGGCGTCGTGCCGCAGCATCCGCCGACCAGGTTGACCCATCCGTTTTCAGCGAAGCGCGCGATTTTTCCCGCGAGCATCTCGGGCGTCTCATTGTAATGCCCTTCTTCATCAGGCAGGCCCGCGTTGGGCACGCACGCGACGAAGAATTTCGAGATACCCGAGAGCGTGCGCAGATGATCGGTCATGAAGTCGGGGCCGGTCGCGCAGTTGAGGCCCATCCAGAGCAGATCGCGATGCGCGAGCGAAGTATAAAACGCTTCGATGTCCTGCCCGCTGAGCAGCGTGCCCATCGTCTCGATCGTTCCCGACACGCAGACCGCGGGCGCGACCCCGAGTTTTGCGATCGCAGCCTCGATCGCAACGAGGCCGGCCTTGCAGTTCAGCGTGTCGTTGACGGTTTCGAGCAGCAGGATATCGGCGCCGCCTTCGATCAACCCTTCGGCCTGCACCTGGTAGCCGTCGCGCATCTGATCGAACGTGACGCCGCCGGTCACCGAGATGCTCTTGGTCGTCGGGCCCATCGAGCCCGCCACGAAGCGCGGGCGGTCCGCCGTGCTGAATTTGGCGGCTTGCTCGCGCGCGAGAGTCGCAGCGATCCGGTTGAGCTCGTGCGTATCCTGCTCGAGGCCGTACTCGGCGAGCACAATCGGGCTCGCCTGGAAGCTCGCGGTCTCGATGATGTCGGCGCCCACTTCGAGGAAGCCGTCATGCATGCGGCGAATCAGCTCGGGCCGCGTGCGTACGACGTTCTCGTTGCAGCCCTCGTATCGAGCACCGCCGTAGTCCGCCGCGCTCAGGTTTTCGCCGAGCACGAAGGTGCCGAAAGCCCCGTCCAGAACGAGGATTCGTTCGGCGAGCAGCTCCTTGAGAAGCTTGATCCTGTGCGCATCGGTGGTCATTGTTGGATGCCCGTTCAGGTGCGGGCGGTAACCACTTAAGTTATCCTAGCGATGCAAACCGCGCAATTTTGCCCAACTCAGGCGCGCTTCTCTCAATGAGCACCCAATCGCAATCGCAACGACGTCTCGTGCTGGTCACCGGCGGCGCCGGCTTCATCGGATCGCATCTGGTGGACGCGTTGATTACTGCGGGATTGCGCGTGCGAACGATCGACAACTTTGCCACTGGCCGGCGCGATCTCGTGAATCGCGCGGCCGAGCTGGTCGAAGGCGATATCCGCGACGCGTCGTCGATTGCCGATGCATTCGACGGTGTCGATACGGTGTTCCACACGGCGGCGCTGCCACGAATTCCCCTCTCGATCGCTAAGCCGGTCGAGACGCACATGACCAACGTGGTCGGAACGCTCAACGTGCTGATGGCGGCGCGCGATCACAAGGTTCGGCGCGTGGTGTACTCGGGATCGTCGTCGGTCTACGGCAATCAGCCAAATATGCCGCTGGTCGAGACGATGACGCCGAATCCGCTGAACCCGTACGCACTGCAGAAGTACGTCAGCGAGGAGTATGCGCGGATGTTCCATCGCCTGTTCGCGATGCAGACGATTACGCTGCGCTACTTCGGCGTGTACGGTCCGCGGATGCCGCAAGAGGGATCGTATGTGCTGGCGATCGCGGCGTTCCTGAAGGCGCGGCGCGAGGGCCGGCCGCTCGAAATTCATGGCGATGGCGAGCAGACGCGCGATTTTACGCACGTCAGTGACGTGGTGTCGGCGAATGCGCTCGCGATGGACTGCAAGATTGCCGACGGGCGTGCGCTCAACGTCGGGCGCGGCGAAAACGTCAGCCTGAATCGAATCGCGGCGATGATCGGTGGACCTACTGTGCGTCGCGAAGCCCGCCCCGGCGATATGCGCGATACGCTGGCGGATCGCACGGAGGCCGAGCGAGTCCTCGGATGGCGCCCGCGCGTATCGATCGAAGAGGGCATCGCTGAGTTGTTAAAGGAGTAGTTGGCTAGGGTTGAGAGAGATCCTCGACACCTAACCCCTTTCTGTTTTCTGGTAGGAGGATCGTTATGTCCCGGCGACTCGGCGCAGGCGGGCCGTGAACATGGTGTGGTAGCGCCACACGAGTTCATCGCCTTCAATGTGGCGGGTCACTTCGATCCCGGGCACGCCGGCCGGGCGGAGCACGAGCACGGCGTTCTCGAATGTCGCGACGACCTGAATCGGCTGATGGTTAGCCGCCCCAACGTCGTTGACGCCATTTTCCTGTGTTCCATCGGCACGCATGTCGTGGATGAGCCCGCCGGCCGTGACGACCACGCGGTTGCCGCCCTGCTCTATGCGCTCGACGTGGGAGTGTATGGGATGTTCGGCGGGTGCGGGCTGTCCATTAATCTCTACGGAGACCACCTTCCAGAGGCCTCGCAGGTCCGGCGCGCCCGCAGCCAGCACTTCGGTGCAACCGGCGAGAATCGGCGGCGGCATGGCCTTTCCGTAGCCGCCCGGCGGTGTCTTTGCGACGGGGATCTCGTCGGCAAGCGTCATATAGTCGGAGTTTCCCGATCGGCCCTAAGGTATATCGCTGCGAGTTGGAGCGCCTACTCGAACATCAGCACTGTGCGCGCTACTTCGCCCGCTTTCATCGCGCGAAACGCCTCGTTGACGTCCTCGAGTTTGCCGCGGCGCGTGATCATGTCGTCGAGGTCGAGCCGTCCCTGCTGGTAGAGCTCGATGATGCGCGGCATGTCGATGCGGAAGCGGTTCGATCCCATGAAGCATCCCTGGATGCGCTTCTCGTGCAGGAGCGAGAAGCCGTCGACCTCGACTTTCTGGCCGATCGGAACCATCCCAACAATCGTCGCGATGCCGCCGGCGGTGAGCGATTCGTAAGCCTGCTCGGCCGCGGATTTGAGTCCGATCGCTTCGAACGAGTACTCGACGCCGCCGCCGGTGAGCTCGCGAATCTGCGCGACCGCGTCGCCCTTGGACGCGTCAACGGCGTGAGTCGCGCCGAGTTTTTTGGCGAGCTCGAGCTTGGCGGGAAACTTGTCCACCGCGATGATCATGCGCGCGCCCGCGATTCGCGCACCCTGGATGATCGCGAGGCCGACGCCGCCAGCGCCGAACACGGCGACCGTCGAGCCGGGTGCGACCTTGGCGGTGTGGAGCGCGGCGCCGACCCCGGTCATCACGCCGCATCCGATTAGCGCGGCGCGATCGAGCGGCACGTCGTTGGCAATTTTTACCAGCGCGTTTTCATGCAGCAGCATTTTTTCGGCGTAGCCCGACAGGTCGGCGAACTGATTGACCATCTTGCCTTTCTGCGAGAGGCGCGGTTTGTCGCTCGCGCCGCGCTGAGTGGCGGCCTTGTTCGAGCAGAGGTTCGGATGCCCGGACATGCAATCCTCGCAGTAGCCGCAAAAGACCGACAGGCACGCGATTACGTGATCGCCCGGCTTGAGGTACGAGACCTGCGATCCGACTTTCTCGACGACGCCGGCCGCCTCGTGCCCGAGGACCGCGGGCGTCGGCCACATGTATAGGCCGTCCACGAAATGGAGATCGCTATGGCACACGCCGCTGGCGACGGTGCGAACGAGGACTTCGCGCTCTTTGGGTTCGTCGATATCGACCTGCTCGATGGTGAGTGGCTGACCGGGACCGTGGAAAACAGCAGCTTTCATCTTGAATTGCTCCCTGGATTCTATTTTCGTTTCGCGCGACGCGCGTCAGTTGAACATCAGGACCGTGCGAGCGACCTCGCCGGCTTTCATCGCGCGGAACGCGTCGTTGACGTCTTCGAGTTTGCCCCGGCGGCTGATCATATCGTCGAGATTGAGGCGGCCCTGCAAATAGAAGTCGATGTACTTCGGCATGTCGATGCGAAAACGGTTCGAGCCCATGTTGGAGCCCTGCAGCTTGCGCTCGGTGAGAAACATGTAGCCGTCGAGCTCGACCTTCTGTCCGACCGGGATCATGCCGATCACGGTCGCGGTGCCGCCAGGCTTGAGCGCGAGGAACGCCTGCTCGGCGACCTTCTTGAGTCCGATCGCTTCGAATGAGTAATCGACGCCGGCGCCGTCGGTCAGCTTTCTGATTTCATCGACGGGGTCGCTACTCGACGCGTCGACCGTCTCGGTCGCGCCCAGCCGCTTCGCCATCGCGAGCTTTCCCTCGAACATATCGACCGCGATTATCTTGCGCGCACCCGCGATTCGCGCGCCCTGGATTGCCGCGAGTCCAACGCCGCCCGCGCCAAAAACCGCGACCGTCGATCCCGGCTCGATCTTCGCGGTATTGAGCACCGCGCCGACGCCGGTGGTGACGCCGCATCCGATCAGCGCAGCGCGATCGAGCGGCAGGTCCTCGCGAATCTTCACCACCGCGTTCTCATGCAGCAGCATCTTCTCGCAGTACGACGAGATGTCGAGGAACTGGTTGACGGGCTGGCCCTTCTGCGAGATGCGCGGCTTGTCGCCGGGTTTGCGCTGGGTGGCGGCCTTGTTCGAGCATCGATTCGGATGCCCCGACATGCACTGATCGCAATTGCCGCAGAACACCGACAGGCAACAGATCACGTGATCGCCGGGCTTGACGTAGGTCACCTGTTTGCCGACTTCCTCGATGATACCGGCGGCCTCGTGGCCGAGCACCGCGGGCGCCGGGTACGGGTAGAGTCCCTCAACGAAATGCAGGTCGCTGTGGCAAACGCCGCTGGCGACGGTTTTGATCAGAACTTCACGGTCCTGCGGCTTGTCGATTTCGACGTCCTCGATACTGAGGGGCAACTTGGGCCCGTGGAAAACGGCGGCTTTCATCCTGACTGCTCCTTGAGTGTGGCGATAGTATTGGCTGCACGCGCGAGCGAGATTCTGCGCTGCGCGAGCGCCTTGGCGATCACCTTACTTACCACACTGGCCGCGCATTTCCAGTGCGTGGAGCCTTTGCATAACAGCTCGGCGCTTTCTGTCTCCTCGCCCTGTTGGGGCGAGGATTAAGGTGAGGGTCTTTGTACAGCGCGCTCTTTTTGCGCGCGATTCAAGATTCTGCCTCTTCTCCAAAGGCCTGTGCCAAAGTTATGCAAAGCTTTCCAGTGCGCGAAATCTCCCACCCGCGCCCTGACTACGGAAACGACGCCGGATGCGCGATGCCCTTGAATGGCACGCCGGCGAGGCGCGCGGCAGGTGAATTCGCGCGCGCGTAAAGACGCGCAACGTCGTCGCTATAGATGAGACGCCAATCGGGTTGCGAATCCATCAGCTTTGCCGACGGCCACTCCTGCTTCGTCAAAACGAAATCAGTCGGATAGGCGTTGAGCGTACGCACCCCGCCCGGCTGGCCTCGATCCAGCGCCATGAAATCCGAGATCACTTGGCGCGGATAGCCGAGGTCGTAGCGGCTGTCGATGAAGACTTTGGTGCCGACTGCGCCATGCCAAATGACGAACTCGCCCCACGCGTAGTCGGCCAGCACGTTTCCCACCAGCCCGTGGCGGTTCATGAAGTTGACCGCGTCGGCAGGCTCGCCGGATGCGTCGATGCCGGGCTTCAGAATCCCGCTGTACCGCGCGAACACGATGGCGAGGACGGCGATCAGAATTTCGACGACCCATCGACCGGCCGGCGACATCGGACGAGCAGCCGCAGCAGTGGCCTCGGCAGCAGCGCGCGGGCTTAGCAGGAGGCCGATATGGTTCGCGAAGACGGGGGCGATCGCAATCGTCGCGATCGCGATATTGCGTTGAGCGGCGAAGGCCGCCATCAGAAGTACGGCGGCGACCGCGACCATCGGCGCGTCCGCGCCTTTCGGTTTGAGAATCACCGAGATTACCGCTGCCGCAAAATAGAAAAGCACCACGGCGAAATACTTCTGCTCGAGACTCCCAACGGGCGCAGTCGTTAGTGAGGCAAACAGCGGCTTCCAGTCCACGATGTCGCTGTGCGTCGTCGGATTCAGAATCGAGTAGATCAGCGTGTGCCAGGTCTCGCGCGCGGGCGGGATCAGAAACGTGCACAAGGTGGAAGCGGCAGCGGCGGCAGTAATTCCAACAATGACCAGTCCGCGACGCGGCCCCCGGTCCATCAAAGTGTCGCAGATCAGGATCGTCGCTCCGTACACGCCCATCGCGACCAGCCCAATGAAAAATCCGCCGTGAAGATTGCTCCAAAGCGCGATGATCGGAATTACAATCCACAGCGGCGCGGAACCGCGCCAGTTGTGACGAGCAAGCATCGCGACAATTGCCGACAGCGCGAGGAAGTCGAATAGCTGCGGGCGGAACTGCATCGACGGCACCAGGATCAGCGCCGCTAGCAGAAGGATCACCGCCTGCACGCCGAAGGGCGCGCCGGTTTCGGACTCGGCGACAACGATAAACGAGATCGTGCCGGCGGTGCACAGGAACTTGAGAATCTTCAGGCCGATCGGTCCGAACCGGTCGAAGATCGCGCCCATAAGCACTTCGCTCAACCACTCATGATGCAGCCAGCGGAAGCTCGGCGCGGAGTACGAATAGATATTGTTGGGCGGAAGCGATCCGTGAGCGAGCAGCTCGCGGCCCCACAGGACGTGTCCCCACAGATCGGGATCGCTGAGCTGGCGGATGTCCGCGATTACGATCGCGAACAGGACGAGAGCCGGCGAGTAGCGCCAGAGTGAGACGCGAGCGGGACCGCCGGCCACTGAAATTTCCAGCTACGCTCGCGCGCCGAAGCAGATAGTCTCGTTGCTCATCCGCACGACGCCGTTGGCCACCGCATATTCCCGCGCCGACGCAACGACCGCGTCACGCACCTGCCGGGCAGTCTCGGCGGGCATTTTCGACAGCATCGCGCGAGTGCCGCCGATCGCGCCGCGGAAGTCCGCGAACGCATCCGCCGACGGAAATTCGAACGTCACTATCAGCCGCTCAAACGTCACGTCGCGAAAGCCCGCGCCGGCAAGCGCGCGCTCGAGGATCGACGGGTCGGCGAGCCGGATCGGGTCGGGCGCATTCGGCGGCGGCACGATCCCGGTGATCCGCCGGATCGCGTCGCGCGCGAGTCCGCACATCGGCACCTTGTCCGCGACCGACCAGACTGCCGTCGCGAAACGGCCGCCCGGCTTGAGCGCGCGATGCATCCCTCGAAGTACGCCGTCGAGGTCGGGCATGAACATGAGACCCCATCTGCAAAGCGCGGCATCGAACGAATCCGCATCGAGGTTTAGAGACTCAGCGTCCGACTCGATCAATTCGACGTTGCTCAAGCCCGCTGCGTCGACTCGCTCGCGCGCAATCGCGAGCATTGCCGGCGACATGTCCACGGCGACCACTCGCCCCGATTGTCCGACGGCGCGCGCCGCGGTCAGCGCGGGCTCGCCGCTGCCGGTCGCGATATCGAGCACGCGGGCGCCCGCACGCACGTTCGCCAACTCGACCAGCCGATCGTTGACCAGTTGCGCGGCACGCTCGAACGCCGGCCACCATCGCTTCCAGCCCTCGGCGCTGTCGTCCCAGGCTGCCTTCTGCTGCCCTTTTATTTTCAAATCGTCGGGATTGGAATCGCTCATCGTAGTATCACCTTCTCAGCACAGTTACGCCTCGTAGTCGCGCGACTACTTGAGGATATGTTCTTCCATACGATTGAGCGGCACCGGGCGCGAGGTTCTGATCGCCGAGAATCAACGCGGCGGCCGATACTGATTGATTGTAGCGAACGGCGCGATCCAATTGGTCGGGTGGAAGATAATATCGAATCACCTCGATCGCATACGACGGCACTGCGGTCATGACCTCGCCCGGCTTGAGCGCGGAATCAGCCAGCCCAATTGCTTCGCGATATTGCGCGTCGTGCGGCTTGCGATCGTACGAAACGATATGCCCGACTGAGAATGCGACTGCGATCGCGAGCGCTCCGGCGCGGACCAAATCGCCAGGCAACTCGAATATTCCCAACGCGGCGAGGATGAAGAACGGCACGAAGCACGACAGCGCATAACGCTCGACGAACACCGGCGCAATCGTGTACGACGCCGCGACCATCATCAACGGCGGCGCCCACATCCACAGGAGCGCGAAGCCGACTGCGTCGCGCGCGCCACGGCGCCATCCGTGGACCGCACCCCAAATCGCCAGCGCGGCGAGGAACGGAAATGCGAAGCTGCCGGTGGCCTTGTTGAACAGCGCGAAAGGCTCGTACCACGCAGGAAGCTTGCGCCATCCGCCGACGCTTCCAGTTGCAGCCGCATGCAGCGGCGAAAAAAGTTTCGGCACCAGGATCAATCCCGCGCCCGCCAGCGCGAGCGCGATCGTCCACGCGCGCCGCCGCTTCGCATTGTCCGCGCGCACGATCAGGTACAGTAGCCAGAGCCCTTCGGTCGCGGGTATCAACACGGCCGCGAAGTTCGAGGCGATCGAGATTGCCGTGAGAACCACCACCGCTGCGTAGTTCGCAAGGCCGCCGACCCGGATCGCGCGCAGCAACATTGCTACTTGCGCGAGGATCGCCGCGAGCATCAACGGGTACATCCGCGCCTCGCGGGAGTACTTGATCGTGACCAGGTTCACCGCGAAGACCAGCGCGGTCAGCCCTGCGACTACCTTGATGTCGTCGCGAGTCAGCGCGGATTCCGCGAACAGTTCGCACACGACGAAATACACCAGCAGTATCGACAAGGTGCCGAAGGCGGCCGACAGCGAGCGCATCGCGGACAGGCTCGAGCCGAACAGCAGTATCCATCCATGCAGCATCAGGTCGTGTACCGGCAGCTCGCCGGGGTTGAGCAACGGTTGGCGCGCGATCACTTCGGCGGCGGTCGGTGCGGAGGCGGCCGCCCATGACGCGCCTTCGTCGGGCGACATCTCAAGCGCGCCGAGATTTGCAAAGCGGATCGCGCCGCCCGTGGCGAGCGCGACTATTAGTAAGATGAGGCTTAACGTACGGGCCGAAACGATCGGGCGGGAGGTCGTTCGAGCGGGCGGATGGTCGCGCGGCTGATCGCGCTCGTCCGCTTTGGAAGCGGCCGTCGTCAGAGACCCTTCCTTAGCTCCGGCGCGGGACGAAAGCCTACTGTGCGCGCAGCGGGAATTGTCATTGGCGCGTTGGTGCGCGGATTGAAGCCAGCGCGAGCCTTGCGCCGGCGCACTGAGAAAGTGCCGAAGCCGGGCACCCAGAAGCGCTTGTCTTTGCGAATCGATCGCGCGATTTGTTCGAAGGCGAGGTCCAGGGTTGTGGCAACTACCTTTTTGGGCTGGTCGGTGGACTTGGCGATGGTGTCAATCAACTCCGCTTTGGTCATCGACGGGACCTCCACCGATTTTCTATAGCCGAACTTCGCACGGAGCCATAGATGTGGGCGGTTGGATCTGTTCCCGCAGGATCCATTGGTCGATTGCCTCGAGCGCGCGCGTGCCCATCTCGATTTTCTTTTCGCGGCCGCGCGCGCGGATCTTCAGGTCCGGCATCAGCCCGTAGTTAGCGTTCATCGGCTGAAAGTCGCGCCGCGTCGCATCGGTGATATAGGCGATCAGCGAGCCGACGGCAGTTTCCGGCGGCGGCACCACCAGCTCGCGATTCGTCACGAGGTTCGCGGCGTTGATCCCGGCGATCAATCCCGCGGCCGCCGACTCGACGTAGCCTTCGACACCGACCATCTGGCCCGCTAAAAACAAATCCTCGCGGGTCTTTAGCTGGAGCGTCGGCCGGATCAGGCGCGGCGAATCGACAAACGTGTTGCGATGGATCGATCCGAGTCGCACGAACTCCGCTTTTTCCAGGCCGGGAATCATTCGCAGAACGCGGCGCTGCTCCGGATACGTCATCTTGGTCTGGAAGCCGACCATGTTGTACAGACGCCCCTCGGCGTCGTCCTGCCGGAGCTGCACTACCGCAAACGGCCGGCGCCCGCTGCGTGGCTCTGAGAGCCCCACCGGGCGCATCGGGCCGAACGCGAGCGTCATCGGACCGCGCCGCGCCATTTCCTCTATCGGCATGCATCCCTCGAAATAAACCGGCTTCTCGAACGGATGCAGTTCGATCTTTTTAGACTCTATTACGGCGTCGACGAACAGCCCGTACTGAATCTCGGTCATCGGGCAGTTGATGTAATCGTCGCCGCCCTTGCCGTAGCGCGAGGCCATGAACGCCACGCTCAT
>Ga0070761_10000962_pt1 | contig 18168 bp, 17 predicted proteins | sample HubBroMetageREF1_FD_66724 | JGI IMG/M metagenome (GOLD analysis project Ga0070761, IMG submission 66724) | Reference soil microbial communities from the Hubbard Brook experimental Forest, New Hampshire, USA - Hubbard Brook CCASE Soil... | ecosystem: Environmental > Terrestrial > Soil >... | reverse complement strand
CACCCATTGGTCCTTGTACCTACTATACCTACTGGATCATGCCGACCCGCGCCCTTAGCACTGGGTCGGCGAAGAACCGCTGGGGGCATCGCCCTGGACTTGCTGGTCTTACCCCACTGTTCCACAGCGCGTACGGCGTCCGACGTGGCAGTGCCGTCCCATGCGCCGGCTCATGCCGCCCGCCAGCCCCGATGCAGGCTCTCAAGGGTACACGCCATAAGCAGGCAAGTCCCCTGTTTTCAACTCCGAATTTCCGCCTTGAATCTACTGCATTGGCGATACTTGCCCAAATCTCATTGATAAGAGTCCATTCTTTAGGCTCGATGAACCTTAAATCGAGGTCGAAGCCAAAACGGTCCGCTAGGAATGTCTGAACGGCGCCTGCGTTTGCGTGGTGCTGGACTTCTTCGATCGGGAGAGAAACATATTTGCCCGTGTCCAAAGACCCAAATCAACTCCCTCGGATTCAAGATTATACGCGGAATCACACAACCGTCTCAGGCAGTCCTCGCCGGTGACAGTCGCCGTGTGGCTCCGCCCTCTATTTCGAAACTGACATCTTAATCACGCCGACACCGCGATTGGCGCCGGTTTCGCGACTGATCGATTGCACCATTACGGCTTGTATTCGTTTCCTTTCTCCCCCCTTGCCGTACTGCTCAAACATGGCACTCGATATTTCCGGCGAAGACGGCCACACGCCGCCCGGCGCGCCCGCTTGGCGCTGGTATGTTCCGAGAGTTTCCAGATCCGGCTGAACGGGTTTCTCGCCCGCCAGAAAGACGAAGCCAACAGCTTCGCTCGGAATCCGGCTGATGAATCGCTCCGCGCTCTCGATCATGCTACGAATGCGCCGGTGCAGGCCGGGCACGTCGATGGGCCGCTCGGTCGCCAACACGCGAAATTCCTCCGCAGTGAACCGGCTATGGCGCGTGATGTCGGCCAGCATCTCTTCCGGCGACTGTCCGGGAAAGCGTCCCACGGCAGCGCAGATCACAGCCCCGAGGGGAAGAATGTTTTCATGGATGGTCACAAGATCGACGATGTTGCGGGGCTCGCGCCGGTCGGCGGCGGCTGCCGCCTTGTTTGTTGCCAAGTCCACTGGGTGAAGCACATAACCGAAAAGGTCGTCCCGTTGCGCGGCGAAGAATCGAAAGGCGCTGTCGGCGACCCAGTCAAGCTGCATCGTCTCGCCGAAACCTCCGGATTCGGCCAGTGCCTTGGCGGCTGCCGCAAGGCGGTTTTCCGAGTCCTGAAAAATGTCGATATCCCCAGAGAAGCGCGGCCCTTCGCGATTGATGGTTACGCCGCCCGCGATATAGCTGTCCGGCCTGCGTCCCGCCGCGAGCACGCACAGCACGTGGGATTGCAGTTTAGTCAGGGGCACGGCACAGTCTTTCAATCTGCTCCGCCAGGCGCCTCGTTGTGGCGCCGGCATGAGTGCCGGCGCGGGCAGACTAAGAGTCTGCGCCACGATGCCTTCAAGTGTATTATAGTTTCCATGACGAAAGCGTTCTGGGCCCTGTTCGCCGCGCTATCTGTACCGGCCGTCGCGGCGCCCCCCGACTGGCTGCCTTCCGCCGTGATCTACGAAGTATTCCCGCGCGACTTCTCGCCATCCGGCGATCTTAAGGGAGTGACCGCGGGCTTGGACCGTCTGCAACAGCTTGGCGTCGACGTAGTCTGGCTCATGCCCATCCATCCCATCGGCCAGGTGAAGCGCAAGGGCACGCTCGGCAGCCCGTATTCCGTGCGCGACTACTACGCCGTCAATCCCGATTACGGCACGAAGGACGACCTGAAGCGGCTGGTCGCCGAAGCGCACCGCCGCCGCATGCGGGTGATTATCGATATCGTGGCCAACCACACGTCTTGGGATAGCGTCATGATGCAGACGCCCGAATTCTATAAGCACAACGCGGCGGGCCAGATCATATCGCCCGTTCCCGATTGGGAGGACGTGGCCGCGCTGGACTACTCGAATCCGCGGTTGCGCGGCTACATGATCGACATGCTGCGCTATTGGATCCGCGACTTCGACCTCGACGGTTTCCGCTGCGATGCGGCGGGCATGGTGCCGGTGAGCTTCTGGGAGAGCGCCCGCGCCGAATTGGACAAGCTCAAACCCGGCATCCTGATGCTTGCCGAATGGCACGACCCGCCGCTGATGGCTAAAGCGTTCGACCTGGATTACGCCTGGCCGCTCCATAGCGCGCTGGCCGGCATCTTCGGCACTGGCGCGCCCGCCCGCGGCCTGCGCGCGGCGTGGGAGGAAGAGCGCGCACAATATCCCAAAGGCGCGCTGCATATGCGTATCTCAGACGATCACGACGAAGAGCGCGCCATTGTGCGCTTCGGCAAGGGCGGCGCACTGGCGGCCTCCGCATTCATGTTTACCCTGGACGGCGTGCCGCTGCTTTATGAGGGCATGGAAGCGGGCGACACGGCCGAATCCGGCGCGCCCGCGCTGTTCGAGACGCTGCCAGTGTTCTGGAAAATCGCCGAACGCCGCCCCGAGTTTCCGCGTTTCTATGCCGGCATGGTCGCGTTGCGCCGCGCGCATCCGGCGCTGCAGCAGGGTGAAACGGAGTGGCTGCGCAATTCCGACGATGCGCGCGTCGCGACCTATCTGCGCAAAGGCGCCGGCGAAGACTTCCTGGTGGCGATCAACTTCTCTAACCAGCCGTTCCTGGGGCTGGTGGACACCGCCGCGGCCGGGTTCACCTCTGGCTTCACCACTGGCTTCACCGATGTCACGCCCGCAGTGGAATCGCCGCGTCCATCGACGCTGCCGTCGCTCGCGCTGGATGCCTGGGGCTTCCGGATTTACCGAAGGAGTCAGTAGTCTTCTTTAAATTCTTCGAAATGAGATATCATCACATCATCGATCGGAGAAATCGCAAGCGGCGAGGAGAAACCGATGGAAACGAACGTTCCTATATTATCGTCGGATTGGGCGAATCGGAAAACTGCATACGACTTTATCATCGTAGGGTCGGGGTACGGCGGTTCGATCACGGCGGCGCGTTTGGCGTCGGCCTCGCTTTCGCGAAAGCCATCCGTCTGTCTGCTGGAGCGCGGCCGCGAATGGCGCATCGGAAGCTTCCCGGATCAGTTCGACGGGTTTCTGGGCAACGTGCGCGCCACCAATCCGCTGGGCCTGTACGATATTATCGCCGGCAGGGATATATCGATAATGAAAGGCAACGGCCTGGGCGGCACTTCGCTGATTAATGCGAACGTCGCGATTATTCCCGAAGATGGCGTATTCCAGCAGGCCGGTTGGCCCGCCTCGCTGAACCGCCAAACGCTCATGCCGTATTACCAGCGAGCCTCCGCCGTGCTGCGGCCTAACCAGTTTCCGTCCGACAAGCCGCTGACAAAGAGGCTTGCGCTTGAAACTCGGGCCATAGCGCTGGGAACACACTCGGAACTGCTAAATATCGTGGTCACATTCGCGGACACGCCGGACAATGGCTCCGGTATCTCCCAGCCCGCATGCACGCGTTGCGGCGATTGTGTCACGGGCTGTAACGTCGGCTCGAAAAACACGCTCTACATGAACTACTTGCCCGTGGCGCATCGCAATGGAGCCGAGATTTTCACGCAAACCGAAGTGACATGGGTGGAACCGGCGTCCGGCGGGGGTTGGTTGGTGCACGGACTATTTCGCGCCGATCCGCAGCATTCCGAAGCCTTCACGCTACAGGCGGAAAACGTGATCCTCTCCGCGGGGTCGATCAACTCCACGGAGATCCTCTTGCGTTCCGCGGGGCACGGGCTCCCCATTTCGCCAAAAGTGGGAACGGGGTTCAGTGGGAACGGCGATTTTTTCGGCATCACGTACAACGGACCTGCGTTCCTGCAGGTGCTCGGTTTCGGCAACCATCCCGGCAGCCCGGGCGCCGCATTTCCGCCAGGCCCGACCATAACCGTGGCGTTGCGTTATGACCGGGATCCCCAAGTCACGAACCATTACCTGGTCGAAGACGTCTCGTTTCCCACGGCTCTTTTGAATGCCGCACAACTCGCGTTTCCGGGACTGCTGGGGCAGGAGTTCGGACGGGATCTGGTGAGCGAATTCAAGCGTGCGACTCTCGACATATCGCAGTCCCAGCCGTACTCCCAGGATGGCGCTTTGAACCATTCCTTGATTTACCTGGTGACGGGATTCGACAATGCCCAAGGCCAGATCAAACTGCAGACGAGCGTGCTGGCTCCCGACGGCCAACCTGTCGTAGCGTGGCGCGGTGCGGGCGCCGAGCCGATCTTTGACGTCATTAATACCGAACTGGGGGAGTGCGCTCGGGCACTCTCGTCGCGATTCATTGAAAATCCTCCATGGGCCGCCTTGGGGCTGAAGGCGTTGCTCACCGCGCATCCACTGGGAGGTTGTCCCATAGGCGAGGATTCCACCTCGGGAGCGGCCAACGAATTTGGGCAAGTATTCGCCAGCGATGGCTCGCTATTGGCGGGACTGCGGGTAGTGGACGGAGCGTTGCTGCCCTCGGCTTTGGGGGTTAATCCGCTGCTGACGATCTCCGCGCTGGCCGAAAGGATCGCGGAGCATCAGATACAGGCACTCGCGGGCGCGTGAGCGGCAAGGTTCCGTTAAACAAATGGCGAATCAAGGATCCGATCGGCGCAGGGTATTGGAGATGCTGGCCAAGGCCGCGGCTGCCAGCCAGTTCCCAGGCTTCGTCCGTTGGGCGTTTGGTCAACAGCATGAGCATACCGCGGATGCCGCCCCGCCGGCCCGCCCGGCGCAATACCTGCCCGCCTACTTCTCCGCGTCTGAATACCGAACCATCGACATCCTGACCGGCTTGATCATTCCTGCCGACGAAAGCCCCGGCGCACGCGAGGCCGGCGTCGGTGAATTCATCGACTTCCTGGCTGCGCATGGCGAAGAGGAGATTCGGCAGCCGATGCGTGACGGCCTGAAATGGCTCGATTCGACGGCGAAAAAGAGTTATGGCGGCAGCTTTACCAGCCTCTCAAGCGGCCAGCAGAACGAAATGCTGAAGGGAATTGCGTATCGCGGAAACGCGGAGCCGGGCGATCGGGAGGGGCCAGCTTTTTTCCGCCTGATTCGGCGGTATACGGTGATGGGCTACTACACCAGCCGTGTCGGGCTCGCCGAACTGGATTATCCCGGGCTGCGATTCTATACCCAGTCTCCCGCCTGTCCTCACACTGGCGATCCGGAACATCGCCACCTCCCTGCGCCAAGAGTTTAACCATGCCAAACCAGATCTACGACGTAATTGTGATCGGCACGGGCGCGGGCGGCGGGATGGCCATTCACACCCTATGCCTGGCCGGCGCCAAGGTTTGCGCGCTCAACGCCAGCCGCCGCCTCACGCCCAGCAAGGATTTTCGCAACCATCGAAAACCCTACGATATGCCGTTCCGCGGGTTCGGCGAGCCGGCCAAGCGCAAGCAGTGGATCGGCTACATGGACAACGAGTACACCGAGGGCATTTGGGAGCACGAAATCGTCTTCACGAAAGCTCCCGGGACCGAGTGGACCTGGCGGCGCTGCTTCGCGGTGGGCGGCAAGACCAATTTTTGGGGCCGGTCGTCGGCCCGTTTCGGCGATATCGATTTCCGGGCCGCCAGCCGCGACGGCTATGACGTCGATTGGCCCATTACCTACGATGAGATTGCGCCTTACTACAGCCGTGTGGAGCGCATGATCGGTGTCGCGAGCACCGTTCAGAAACGCCCGAGCAACCCGGACGGCGAGTACCTGCCGCCGATGAACTTCCGTTGTATCGATCGCATTCTGGAGAGCGGCGCCCAAAAAGTTGGCATCCCATATTTGCCCGACCGTATCGCGCAACTCACGGTGCCGCATGCCGGGCATCCCTCGTGCCACTACTGCGCGAATTGTACGGAAGGTTGCGATGTCGGCGCATTTTTCTCCACGCCGTGGTTCTTCCTGCCTGCCGCAGAAAAGAGCGGCAACCTGGATCTGCGCACGAATGCGCTTTGCAAGAATATCCTGGTCGACGAGAACGGCCGCGCGAAGGGCGTGGCTTACGTCGACCGGAACACCAGGCAAGAGGTGGAGGTTTTTGGCAAGACCGTGGTGCTGGCGGCGTCCTGCGTGGAGTCCGCCCGCATTGTATTAAATTCAAAATCGCGCCATTGGCCGGAAGGAATCGCGAATTCCAGCGGCCAGGCTGGCCGCAACCTCTGCGACCATCTCTATGGCACCACTGCCCGGGGCTACTTTCCTCAATTGCTCGGGCAGCCCAGCTTCCCCGATAACGTCTCTTCGAGCACAGTGGCCTGGATGCCGCGCTGGCAGAATCTCGACAACCCGCGCCAGGAGAAGTTCATTCGCGGCTACTCGGTCTACCCGGACGGCGGTTGTGGCGAGTTTCCCTGGTATTTCGATGAAATAGACGGTTTCGGCCGCGACTACAAGCGGCAGATCAAGCGGCGCTATCCCACGCCGGTCAGTTTTTATATTCAGGCTCCCACACAGCGAAGCGATGCGAATTATGTGGATATCGATCCGGACGTGAAGGACGCTTACGGCATCCCCGCCGCGCGGCTGCACTTCGCATGGGACCAGAATTCGCTGCTCATGTGGGAGCACGGCAAACATTCCTGCGAGCAACTGCTGCGTGCGTGCGGCGCGGAATACCTGGGATCCGGGCCGGAACCCGACATGCCGGGAACCAGCTTGCACGAGACCGGAACGCTCCGGATGGGGAGCGATCCGAAGCGGTTTGTTACGAATCGCTTCGGGCAGTCGCATGACGTTCCTAACTTATACGTCTGCGATGCCAGCATTTTCCCGAATTGCACGGACAAGACTACTACGATTTCAATACTCGCATTCACGTTGCGTACGGCGGAGTATTTGGCGGCAAACCTGAAGAATGCGTCATGATCGGCCCGCCCGTTTCAATGCAGGCGTTCGTTCCGCAGCCGGACCCGCAGCCAGCCCGCCAGCTCCGCGAGCGGCACGGTAGTCTGCTCCGCGCTGGACATCTCCTTCACCGCCGCTGCGCCGTCGCGCAACTCATTTGGGGCGAGGAATACGGTGAATCGTGCCCCGCGCCGGTCCGCATAGCCGAAGAGCTTCCCGGGCTTGCTCGCCGAAAAAGCGAGATCTGTTTGGATGCCGGTCGCCACCAACTCGGCGGCCACGCGCGCGGCGTCCCGGCTGAGAGCCGCATCGAACATACCGACGCACACTTCCACCTTTGGCTTGCCGGGCCCCAGTCCCTTCAATTCGGCCAGAATCTCCGCGATTACCACGTCGCCGAAGCCCATGCCCACTGCCGGGCGGCCCGTGCCGGTCATGTCGCCGAACAGATTGTCGTATCGGCCGCCGCCGAAGATGGCGCGGAAGCGGCGCTCGGCATCGAAGCCCTCGAAGACGGTGCCGGTATAATACGCGAGGCCGCGCACTACGCCGGAGTCGAAACGCAGGTAGTCCGCGAAACCCATGGCGTCGGCCAGGTCGATCAGGCGGCGCACATCCTCGGCCGCCGGACTGGCGGCCAGCGGCCCCGACGATAGGCTGTCTACGGCTTCGCCGCCGAGTTGGCCCATCACGTCGTCGGCGTGCGTGGCGGCCAGTCCTTTTTCGACCAGCATCTCTTTTAGGCTTTCAACCGGAACCTTGCCTTTCTTATCGAGCACCATGAAGACATCCACATGGCGCTCCGGCGGCACGCCCAACTCGCCTAGCAGATACGCCACTACCTGGCGGTTATTGATGTGGATGCGCACGTCGCGCGGCCCCAAATCCAGCGCGCCGAGAGCGCCTGTCACCGCGGCCAGGATCCAGGCTTCCGCCTGCACGGATGGCTCGCCAACTATATCCAGGTTCCATTGGAAGTGCTCGCGCTTGCGTCCGCGGGTCATGCGCTCGTAGCGGAAGCACTGCCCGATGGTCCACCATTTTGCGGGGAACACGATTTCTTGCGGACGCGCGCCGATCATGCGCACCAGCGACGGCGTGACTTCGGGACGCAGCGCAAGCTGCCGGTTGGATTTGTCTTCGAAGTGATAGATCTGTTGCGCGACCTCCTCGCCGGCTTTGCGCGCCAGCAACTCGAAGGATTCCACCACGGGCGGCTCGAACCGCTGGAATCCGTGAAGCGTGGAGGCTTCCGTCCACGCGGCGAAGATGCGGTCGCGCAGGTCCAGATCCTCGGGATAGAAGTCGCGCATGCCGCGCGGCGGTTCGAATTGCATAAGTATTAGTGTAGACGCTAGCGATGATCCGCCTGAATTCGCTTCGACACGATGTCTCGAATTTGAGAGTCGAGCGCGGTACACGCCAGGCGTTCTTCCAGCACTTCCCGCCGGACCATCGAATGACGCGCCAACGCCATTGTGAAAGCCCGATCCTTTTCGCGTCCGGCGACGTACTTCGCGATCGCCAGATCGTGAACCTCAAGGCACCAACCCCTGATGAAGCGCGTGTTCTCCCCGGTCACCAGGATCAGCCGATCGCGCCATCCTTGCGGCAAGATCGCAGTGGTTTCATCGACGCCGTGGGCATAGTAACCGAACGCGCGTTCAAATGGCGGTCCTTCGCCGATCGTTGAATCGATCAGATCGGTGCGCTCAGTATGCTCGCGGGGAAAGACATCCGCTTCATTGGAAAACAGCAACTCCGCGGGCGCGTCCGGAAACTCGCCCAGCACCGCCTGGCTGCCGATTACGACAACAACTTCGACATCTGCGATGGTCCCGGCGGTGCGGATCACATGTTCCAACTGTGCGCGGGTCATGAACTCGCGGGCTGCTCCCGAGCGAACTTCTCGTAGATGGCCAAGCGCTCCGCCGGTTTCAAGACGCCCGCGAATGGAGTCGCCTGCCGGAGCGCGGTCATCCGCTCGCTTTCCTCTCCCAGTAAGTCCAGGATTTCCCGCAGCGGGCGGTTTAGGATTTCCCGCCATGCATCCCAATACGGCTGCGAGTGGCCCTCAGCGCGGCTCCATCGGTCGATGTTCTCGAGCGCGATGGCGATCAGCGCGGGGTCTTCGCGCAGCTTCTCCGCAATGGCCCGATGCATCACGAGGCTGCGCCGGTCAATCCGTTGGTGCCCGCGAAGGGGAGCGCTCATGCCTTATATTACCGCGCGACCGATGTCGGACGAATCGACGCAAAAGTAACGTACGCACGCGCTTGCGAGGGGCTTAGTTCAATGATAAAGCCCGCGTCAACTCACAAGGCCGATACCAGCCCCGTTACCGCACTACGGAAGCCAACGGGATTGGTTGCGAAGGTCCGCTGGAGTCCACGTCAGCCAGACGATCAGGATCCCGTCGATGGCCGCGCCAATGGAACGGGAGGAAGGGATCAGCAGCACACCAGGAGAGTCACGCTGCGCAACGAAATCTTCGAGGTGGACTCGCATGGTCCGTACGTCCCGCGTCACGAGAACGCGTTCGGCGTCGTCGGCAACTTCCAGAACTCTTGGGTCCGGAGTACCGTCCGGAATTACGCCTGCCGCGCCTCTAAAGTCGATGGCAGGCTCCTTGCGCCGCAAACCCCTCCCGATGTCCGGGTCGAGATCCGCGTCGGCCTGAAAGGTAATCTTCAAGCGAGCTCGACAGACCTTTCGTGCTTGACCCGCTCAAAACGCTCGATCATATCGGTTGGCATGGGATGTTCCGCCTTGATCTCCTCGAAAATATGTTCCTGGTCCTTCAAGTAGGCGTCGACTGCTGTGGCGTGCTCCAGGATAAAGGCGATGGCTCCGTATACCTTCGCTAGCGAACCGATCGATGGATAGGCTTCGAAAATCGCCTCCGCGGAACGTCCGCGCCGGAAATCGCAGGTCACCACGTCAAGGCCAATGCGCGTTCCGGCAACGTAGTAGCCGCCGTTGTGAACCTCGACGTATTCATTGGTTGGCATCATGGTAGAGGACTCCACACTAAGTCTACTCTTTCTCAGCCCGATCCGCCTCGATCTTCGGTAGTGCCTGAAAAGTGCAAACCACGGTACTCAGGACCCCGGAAACCGACCACGCAGCACCCCGAACCGGAAATCCAACACCCAGAACCCAGCACCCAACCCCCGTCCCCATTGTGGTAAATCTGGGTAATGAACGTCTTGCAGGGCTCCTCGAAGCATGCCGGAATCCAGTAGCGCGCCCATGATCGAGGCCGCCGGCCTCAGCAAATTCTACGGAGACTTCGCCGCCATTCGCGACGTCAGTTTCTCCATCCCGCAAGGCCAGGTGGCCGCATTTCTGGGCCCCAACGGCGCAGGCAAGTCCACCACCATGAAGATCCTCACGGGCTATCTCGCGCCCAGCTGCGGCAGCGCGCGCATCGCCGGCCTGGACGTGGCCACCGACCGTATCGCGGCCGCCGAGCGCCTCGGCTATCTGCCCGAAAACGGGCCGCTTTACCCAGATATGACGCCGCTGGGCCTGCTCAAATTCTTCGGACGCGCCCGCGGCCTCACCGGCGCATACCTGCAGCAGCGTATCGATGCCGTGGTGGCCCGCTGCGCCCTCGAAGCCGTCATCGAAAAGCCTATTCAGAAGCTTTCCAAAGGCTACCGCCAGCGCGCCGGCATGGCGACGGTGCTGCTCCACGAGCCCGACGTCCTGATTATGGACGAACCCACCAGCGGCCTCGATCCCAACCAGACCCGCGAGGTCCGCCAAACCATCCGCGAGCTGGGCCAAAACAAGACCATCCTGCTCTCCACGCACATCCTGCAGGAGGTCGAGGCCATGGCCGACCGGGTGATCTTTATCAATCGGGGACGCGTGGTCTTCGACGGCTCGCCCACTGAAATGCAGACCGGATATGCGTCGCTCGACGAAGCCTTCCACGCCCTGACGCAAGAGGGAGGCGCATGCACACCCGCAAGCGTGTAATCCAAGCCATCCTGCGGCGCGAGCTGGCCTCTTACTTCGCCACGCCTACTGGCTACGTCTTCATCACGCTGTTCGTCTTCTTGAGCGCCATGGCCGCCTTCTGGCAGGAGCGCTTCTTTGCCACGAACCTGGCCAACCTCGATCAACTCAACCGTTTCTTTCCTTATCTCCTGATCTTTCTGGTCCCCGCCATCAGCATGAGTCTCTGGGCGGAAGAAAAGAAGCAGGGCACCGAAGAGTTACTGCTGACCCTGCCCGCCACCGACCTGCAAATCGTGATGGGAAAGTATCTGGCCGCGTTGGCCATTTATTCCGTGGCATTGTTGTTCTCCCTAAGTCACGTGGTGGTGCTCTGCTGGCTGGGCAGCCCCGATCCCGGACTGATGTTTTCCACTTATCTGGGTTACTGGCTGATGGGCGCCGCCCTACTAACCGTCGGTATGCTGGCCTCGGCACTTACCGATAATCTGACTGTCGCCTTCATTCTGGGCGCCGTCTTCTGTTCCGTCCCGGTCTTTCTGAATTACGCGGGATCCATTGTGACTGGCGATCCCCAGCGCCTGGCCGAAAAGCTGTCGGTGGTCGAGCAGTTCCGCGATCTCTCGACCGGCGTCATCACGCTCGCGCCGCTGGTCTATTTTGCTTCCTTCGCGGCGGCCACGCTGTATCTGAATGTAATCATCCTCGGGCATCGCCGCTGGCGCACGGGACCTAAAGCGCCCCCGATGCGCGCGCACCTCGCCGCCCGCGCGCTGGCATTGGGCGCGATCGTCGCCAGCCTGACGTTGCTCGCCTCGAACTCCCGTCTGCGCCTGGACGTCACCTCCGAGCAGATCCATTCGCTCTCCGCCGAGACCAAAACTCTGCTGCGCTCCATCGATCGGCGGCAGCCGGTCTTCATCCAGGCTTATTTCAGCCCGGATACTCCGCGCAGCTACGTGGAAGCGCGCAGCGGTCTGGTGGCCATGTTGCGCGAATTCCAAGCGGTCTCCGATGGCGGAGTCAACGCTAAAATCGTGGAGACCGTGAAGTACTCGCCGCAGGCCCGCGAAGCGCAGGAACGCTTCGGCATCAAGCCGTTTCGCGTCCCCGCCAGCGAAGAAAGCGCGCGCGCGGTGAATGAGATCTTCCTGGGACTGGCCTTTACGCGCGGTTCCGAGGAATTCGTCATCCCGTTCTTCGACCGCGGCCTGCCGGTCGAATACGAGTTGATGCGCTCCATCCGCGTGGTCTCGCGCGCCAGGCGCAAGAAGGTCGGCATCCTGAATACCGGCGCCAAGCTGTTCGGCGGACTCGATTTTCAGAGCCGCGCGCAATCTCAGGAATGGTCCATCGTCGCCGAGTTGCGCAAGCAATACGAGGTCGCGCAAGTCTCGCCGGATGCCGATTATCCCGAGGATCTCGATACGCTGCTCGTGGCGCAACCCTCGTCCCTAACCCAGCCGCAAGCCGACCGGCTCACTGCCTACGTGCGACGCGGCAAGCCCACACTGCTGCTGGTCGATCCCATGCCGTTCTTCGATATGGCGTTGGCCCCGCAGGAGTCGAAGACCAATCTCCGCCCGCTGATGGACTCGTTGGGCATCGCCTGGCAAAACGACCGCATCGCCTGGGATAACTACAACCCGCATCCGCAGCTCAAGACCCTCCCCAAGGAAGTCGTGTTTGTCGCCAAGGGCTTCAACCAGAAAGACTCCATCACCGCCGGATTGCAGGAAGTCGTGCTGTTGTACGCCGGCGTGCTGAAGAGCCAGGGTGGCGCGGCCTTCGTGCCGCTGCTCACCACCAGCCCCGATTCCGGCCAGATCCGCTGGGACCAGCTCATCGAGCGCGGCATCTTCGGCCTGGCCATTAACGACGATGCGCCGCACAACCCGGACGAGGGCAATCACGTGCTCGCCGCGCGTATCCAGGGGAAGGGAAGTGGTGGGCCCATGAATGCCATCGTCATCGCCGACGCCGATTTGATGAGCGAGCAGTTCTTCGAACTGCGCCGCCATGGGGTCGAGAATCTCAACTTCGATAACGTCACGTTCCTGCTGAACTGCGTCGACCAACTGGCCGGCGATGCATCCTTCATCGCGTTGCGCAAGCGCCGCCCGAAGCAGCGTACACTCGAAGCCGTGGAGGCGCGCACGCGAACCTACGAATCCCAGCGCCTGCACGAATCCGAACAAGCCGAAGCGCTTGCCGATCAACGGCTCCAGGAAGCCCAGGCACGCTTAGATAGCTCGGTGCGCCAGGTCGAGCAGCGCGGCGACCTGGACGATCAGACCAAAGAAGTCATGATCGCCAATCTCAAATCGGCCGAGACTCGCCGCCTGGAAGTGGCGCGCGCCAATATCAGCGACGAGAAAGAGCGGCAGATCGAAGACAGCCGCGCCGAAATGGAAAACTCCATCCGCGGCATCCAGAACACCATCAAACTGATGGCAGTGGCCTTGCCGCCTATCCCCGCGTTCATCGTATTCCTGATCGTCTCCGTGCGCCGCCTGCGCCGCGAACGCATCGGCGTGCCCGTGGATCGCCTGGTGGGCAAGGAGGCCGCATGAACATCCACTCAGTCTCTACGGCGAATTGCGGAGTGGCCAATCCTGGCCAATGCCGCATACTTTTCCGCAACCGAACACCTGCATTAATCGTGGGGCGGGCCTCCAGGCCGGCGGCGGCCGTCCACGCCCGCCTGTTCCGTTGCGCGAAGAGCGGGTCCTGGAGGACCCGGCCCAGAGGGCACCCCGACCTGGAGGTCCGCCCCACCACATTCCGCAGCATTTCCCGACATTCGGAAAAGTATGCGGCATTGGGCATTTTCCCTCAGTCCATGGAGGCCGCATGACGGAAAGCGTCAAGACCGCCGCGCTGGCCGGCGCCGCACTAGTGCTGGCGATCTCCGCCGCCGTGGTCGAACCGGAGTCGCGCGTGCCCGCCATCATGAGCGATCAGGGCGAGGCCTTTTATCCTGCCTTCACCGATCCGCAGTCGCCGCGCGCCATTGAAGTGGTGGACTACGACGAAGCTACTGCCACCCACCTGCCGCTGAAAGTGCAGTTCCAGCAGGGCAAGTGGGTGATCGCCTCGCGCTACAATTACCGCGTCGATATCGGCGACCGCCTGGCCAAGACCGCTGCGGCTCTCATGTATCTGAAGAAGGACATGGTGCGCTCGGATTCGCCGCTGGATCATGCCAAATACGGCGTAGTCGATCCGCTGGACGAAAAAGCCAGCGGTCTCACTGGGCGCGGCAAGCGCGTGACGTTGCGCGACGCGTACGGCGGCGTCCTGGCGGACTACATCCTGGGCAAACCCGTGGAAGGCAAGCCTGGCTACCGCTATGTGCGCCTGCCCGGACAGAAGCGCACCTACGCCGTGAAGACCGACGCCGACCCGTCTGCGCACTTTGCCGACTGGGTGAACGCGGGGCTACTGCGCATCGCCATCGCTTCCATCCGTAAGGTGACCATCGACCGCTACAACATCGATTCCACGGGCGGTATGAGCAACGCGGAAGTTACCATTCTCACCCAAGACAAAGGCGAATGGAAGACCCCTGGCAAGCTGAATATGCCCGCCGTGCATGCCATGGCCGCCGCACTCGACAATCTGAAGATCGTGGACGTGCGCCCGAAACCGCCCGATCTGGCCGCGGGTCTGCGAAGCGGCGAACTGCACCTTACGCTCGAAGCCGAGTTATCTTTGCAGAAAACCGGCTATTTCCTGACGCCGCAAGGCCACCTCTACGCAAGCGAAGGAGAGATGATCGTGGAGACCGTCAATGGCGTCGTTTACAGCTTGCGCTTCGGCGAACTGGCGGTGGGGGATACCAAATCGGGCGCGCCCAGCGACAACCGCAATCTCTTTGTGATGGTGCACTTCGATCCCGCCAAAGCCGCGGGCTACGGAGGCGACGCCGCCGCCGGCGAGCGCACCGCGCGCGAACTCACCGACCGCTTCGCCGATTGGTACTACGTGATTGGCGGCAAGGATTTCCAGAATTTGCGTTTGGGGCGGGGGGCTACGGCGGCGCCCGCGCAAGCGCCTGAGCCACAAGCCGTGCCGCCGGTGAATCCTCACGCGCAGCCAGCGCCCCCGCAGTAAGGGCGGGCTATGGAATCAGAGGCCGCGTATGCCGTACCGCCAAGATTGGTGGTTCCGTAGACGTCGCCCGCCGAGTCGCGGGCCAGCGTTCCATAGAAAACCGCGCCGTGCGGGAAATTCGCGAAGCCGTGGATCACGTGCTCGACGGCCGTCTGCGCCTGCACCGGGATCGGCGCGGCCAGCAGGCGTGCCAGAATGACGGGCCACACCAGACGATAGCCCGTCCCACGGTGTTCGTTTTGACGTCTAAGGGTTGATTGAAACGACGATATCGCTTACGCGAGCTACCACTTGCCTTTTGGCGAGGCCTAATTAGACAACGCCGCCCTGCCAGACATCCCAGATTAGCCCAGATCTTGCCCCCACTTGCGCATGGGTTTGCTTTTCGCTATTATGGAGAAGTTTCGCGAGTACAGCTTTCTGCTCCCGCGCTACCACTGTGAGCGTTCGCAGTCCGGCCGGGGGTGAGGTCCCTATGTTTCACCGGTTCAACACCGTATGGAATACGGACCTGTCCGAACAGTGATCCTCGCAGTTGTGAACCGTAGACGCAGGCCGTCGGGCTTGTGCATGTTTTAGGCGGGCCTGAAGCGCCCATCCGAACTTAAAAAAGGACTTAAGGGAAGGTTCGTGCCAACTTTTAACCAACTTGTGCGCAACGGGCGGAAACCACCCCGCTGGAAAACCGCCAGTCCGGCGTTGCAGAGCTGCCCCCAGAAGCGCGGCGTTTGTACGCGCGTGTACACTTCCACGCCCAAGAAGCCCAACTCGGCGCTGCGCAAAGTGGCGCGCGTGCGGCTCACCAACGGTATCGAGGTGACCACGTATATTCCGGGCGTCGGCCACAACTTGCAGGAGCACTCCATCGTGCTGATCCGTGGGGGGCGCGTGAAGGATCTGCCAGGCGTGCGCTACCACGTGATCCGGGGAGCGCTGGATACGGCCGGGGTGGCCAACCGCAAGCAGAGCCGGTCGAAATATGGAGCGAAGCGGCCGAAAGCGTAGGCCGCGGGAATCGATATGCCACGAAGACGACGCGTTGAAATTCGGGAAGTGCCGCAAGATCCGGTATATAGCTCCACATTGGTCGAGAAATTCATCAACTCGATGATGTGGCAGGGCAAGAAAACCGTAGCGCAGGGCATCTTCTACGACTCCATGGATAAGATCCGGGAGCGTTCGGGCGACGACCCGTTGAAGCTGTTCAAGAAGGCCGTGGAGAATGTCAAGCCGCTGCTGGAAGTGAAGACGCGGCGGGTGGGCGGAGCGAACTATCAGGTGCCTATCGAGGTGCCGAACAATCGCCGCACCAGCTTGGCGATCCGCTGGATCGTGACGCAAGCGCGTTCGCGGCCGGAAAAAGGGATGCCGGAGAAGCTGGCGAACGAGTTGAACGATGCCGCCAACATGCGGGGCGGCGCGATCAAGAAGAGGGACGATGTACACCGCATGGCGGAAGCGAATAAGGCCTTCGCGCATTATCGCTGGTAGGGGCTGGTGGTCGGTGGCTGGTGGTTGGTGGTTTAGTCGGGAAAATATATGCGTACGGTACCTCTAGAAAGGATGCGGAATATCGGCATCGCTGCCCACATCGATGCAGGTAAGACCACTACGACCGAGCGCATCCTTTATTACACGGGCCGCACGCACAAGCTGGGCGAGGTGCATGAAGGCACCGCCATCATGGACTGGATGGAGCAGGAGCAGGAGCGCGGCATCACCATCACGTCGGCCGCCACTACCTGTTTCTGGCGGGATATTCAGATCAATATCATCGACACGCCGGGCCACGTGGATTTTACCGCCGAAGTCGAGCGCAGCCTGCGTGTACTGGACGGCGCCGTGGCGGTGTTCGACGCGGTCGCGGGCGTGCAACCACAGTCGGAAACCGTGTGGCGGCAGGCCGATAAATACAATGTCCCGCGCATTTGTTTCATTAACAAGATGGACCGCGTGGGCGCGGATTTCTTCCACTCCATGGAGACCATCGTCAGCCGGTTGAAGTGCAACCCGGTGGCGATCCAGTTGCCGGTGGGCGCGGAGGATCAGTTCAAGGGCATCATCGACTTGGTCGAAATGAAGGCGCGCATCTGGCGGGATGAAACGCTGGGCGCGGAGTACGACGAGGTCGAGATCCCCGCGGAACTCCTGGAACAGGCCCGCGAGTACCGCGAAAAGATGATTGAGGCGGTGGCGGAGCACGACGATACGCTGTTCGAGAAATTCATCGAAGGCCAGGCGCTGACCGAGGCCGAAATCCATCATGGCATCCGCAAGGCGACCATTGCACTCAAGATTTTCCCGGTAATCTGCGGTTCGGCGTTCAAGAACAAAGGCGTGCAGACCATGCTGGACGCGGTGGTCGACTACCTGCCTTCGCCGTTGGACGTTCCGCCGATAGAAGGCACGGCCGTCGACGACGCCACTCAAGTCCTGATCCGGCACGCTTCCGATAGCGAACCTTTCTCGGCCCTGATTTTTAAGATTATGACCGACTCGTACGTCGGGCAACTGGCGTTCTTCCGCGTATATTCAGGCAAGCTGGCTTCGGGCGAATCGGTCTATAATGTGGCCAAGGGCCGCAAGGAGCGCATTGGCCGCCTGCTGCGCATGCACGCCAACAAGCGCGAGGACATTCAGGAGATCTTTGCCGGCGATATAGCCGCCGCGGTCGGCTTGAAAACGGTGCAGACCGGCGACACCATCTGCGACGACGACTCGCCCATCGTGCTCGAATCGATCGACTTCCCCACGCCGGTGATTCAGCTCGCCGTAGAGCCCAAGACCAAGGCCGATCAGGAAAAGTTGGGCATGGCGATCCAGAAGCTGGCGCAGGAAGATCCTACGTTCCGCGTGGCCACGGATCCGGAAACCGGCCAGACCATTCTTTCCGGGATGGGCGAGTTGCACCTGGAAATCATCGTGGACCGCATGATGCGCGAATTCGGCGTGGGCGCCAATGTGGGCAAACCGCAGGTGGCGTATCGCGAGACGATTCGCAGGCCAGCGGAGGCCGAGGGACGGCACGTCAAACAGAGCGGCGGCCGCGGACAGTATGGCGTCGTGAAGATCAAGGTGGAGCCGCTGCCGACGGGCACGGGGTTCGAGTTCGTCAATGAAATTTATGGCGGATCGATTCCCAAGGAATTTATCAAGCCGATCGAGGCGGGCATGCGGGAAGCGCTCGAGGGCGGCGTGCT
>Ga0070761_10000961_pt1 | contig 18168 bp, 16 predicted proteins | sample HubBroMetageREF1_FD_66724 | JGI IMG/M metagenome (GOLD analysis project Ga0070761, IMG submission 66724) | Reference soil microbial communities from the Hubbard Brook experimental Forest, New Hampshire, USA - Hubbard Brook CCASE Soil... | ecosystem: Environmental > Terrestrial > Soil >... | reverse complement strand
CGGGGCCTGCAATCTCGGCCCTTATTACCACAAGCCGGACGTGCCGCCGCCGCTCAGCTGGGCGACGCCCCCGCGCGCGGACGCGTCGCAATGGCCTGCGAGCGATTGGTGGCACGGCTTCAATTCCGCCGACCTCGATGCGCTCATCGCCGAGGCGCAGGCGGCCAACGACGATCTGCGCGCGGCGATCGCCCGCGTTCACCAGGCGGACGCGCAGCGGCGCATCGCCGGCGCACCGCTGCTGCCCGCTCTCAACCTCGACGCCAGCGCGACGCGCGCCCGGGCACCCGAGCTCGGGGTGGGCTACATCACCTCGAATGACTTTTATCCGCTCTTGTCCGCCAGTTACGAACTCGACTTCTGGGGCAAGAACCGCGCCGCCTTCGCCAATGCGTCCGCACTCGCCCGCGCCAGCCGCTACGATCGCACGACGGTTGAACTGTCGGTGATGGCGGGCGTTGCCGGTACTTACTTCGAGGTGCTCGAGCTGCGCGACCGCCTGGCGATCGCCCGCGACAACCTCGCCAACGCCAGCAAGGTGCTGCATGGATTGCAGCTCGAGGAGACTGCAGGGATCGCCACCGGTCTCGACGTTGCCCAACAGCAGACGGTGGTCGCCACCGTGAATGCAACGATTCCGCCGCTGCAGGAACAGCTGCGCCAGACGCTCGATGCGCTCGCGATTCTGATCGGCAGCACTCCGGAGGGTGTCGACATATCGCACGGCAGCCTCGATGCGGTCGGCCAGCCGCTGGTGCGCCCGGGCCTGCCCTCGGAGCTGCTGGCGCGTCGCCCGGACGTGGCTGAGGCGGAAGCACAGCTGATGGCCGCCAACGCCAACATCCAGGTGGCGCGCGCGAGCTTCTTTCCCAGCATCCAGCTCACCGCCAGCGGCGGTTACGAAAGCAGCGCGCTGTCCGGATTGCTGACACCCGCCAATCGCGTATGGTCACTGGGCGCCGGCGTCACTCAGCCGATTTTCCAGGGCGGTGCGCTGGTCGGCCAGTATCAGTTGGCTAAGGGCCACTACGAAGAGCTGCTGGCCGACTATCACAAGGCGGTGATCTCCGCCTTCGCCAACGTGGAGGATTCGCTGGTGGCGCTCGAACAGAGCGCCCAGCTTATCGAGCGGCAGCAGCAGGCCACCACGGCTGCGCAGCGCGCCTACGACTTCGCCCAGGCACAGATGCGTGCCGGCACCATCAGCGTTCTGACGCTATTGAATACGGAGACGGCCTTGTTCAGCGCCCGGGACGCCCTTGCGCAGGCGAAATATGCGCACCTTCAGGCACTGGTATCGCTTTACCAGTCATTGGGCGGCGGCTGGCAGCTGGAGGACAAGACTCCATGACTACCGCGACGCTCGCAGGCAAGCGGCGCTGGCTCGCCGCCGCGGCCCTGCTGCTGCTCGTCCTCATCGGCTGGCACTGGCTCGACAAGAAGGCAGCGCCCGCTCCCAAGCAGCCGCCGGCCATCCCGGTTGACGTGGCCACGGTGCAGCGCGCGGACGTGCCCGTGTACCTCGAGGGGCTCGGCACGGTGCAGGCCTTCTACACGGTCACCGTGACCGCGCGCGTTGACGGGCAGATCGACAAGGTGGCCTTCAAGGAAGGCCAGGACGTGAAGAAGGGCGGACTGCTGGTGCAGATCGATCCACGTCCCTACCAGGCCGCGCTCGGAGTGGCGATCGCCACGCGCGACAAGGACCGCGCCCAGCTCGAGAACGCACACCGCGACATGGAACGCTACACCATCCTCGCGCCCGAGGATCTGGCGAGCAAGCAGACCGTCGACACGCAGAAAGCGCTGATCGCGCAGCTGAACGCACAGCTGAAGGGTGACGATGCGGCGATTGACAACGCGCGCACGCAGCTCGACTACACCACCATCACCTCGCCGATCGACGGCCGCACCGGTATCCGCCTGGTGGACCCGGGCAACATCGTGCACGCCAGCGACACCACCGGCATGGTCGTGGTGACGCAGCTCGAGCCGATCTCGGTGATCTTTACTCTGCCGGAGGAATCTCTCGGGCAACTGAGCACCGCACTGCAGCGCGGCGAGGTGAGCGCGGCGGCGCTGTCGCGCGACGGCAAACAGGTGTTCGACACCGGCAGCGTGGCCCTCATCGACAACGAGATCGACCAGACCACCGGTACCATCCGCGTGAAAGCGACTCTGCCCAACAAGGAGCGCAAGCTGTGGCCCGGTGAGTTCGTCACCATGCGGGTGCTGACACAGACGCGGCAGCAGGTACTCACTATTCCGGTGAGCGCGTTGCAGCGCGGCCCCGACGGCCTGTTCACCTACTTGGTGCATCCCGACTCCACCATCAGCGTGGCGCAGCTCACCGTCGGCGAGCAGCAGGGCGGCGTCGCGGTGATCGAGCAGGGTCTGAAGCAAGGCGATCAGGTGGTGGCGAGCAATCAGTATCGCCTGCAGCCCGGCAGCCGCATCAAGGCCAATGGCGCGGCCCCCGCCGTCGCCAGATCCGGCGAGGGCGGCACGGAGCCGGCGCCGTGAATCTTTCCAAGCCCTTCATCGAGCGGCCGGTCGCCACCACGCTGTTGATGGCGGGGCTGTTTCTGATCGGCTTGGCCGCATTTCCGTTCCTGCCGGTGGCACCGCTGCCGCAGATCGACTTCCCCACCATCCTGGTGAGCGCGAATCTGCCGGGAGGGAGCCCGGAGATCATGGCCTCCTCGGTGGCGCAGCCGCTCGAGACGCAGTTTGCGCAGATCTCCGGCGTCTCGCAGATGACCTCGACCAGCGTGCTCGGCAGCACGCAGATCACCCTGCAGTTCAACCTCGATCGCAACATCGACGCCGCGGCGCAGGACGTGCAGGCAGGCATCGACGCCGCCGGCGGCCAGCTGCCCAAGAACCTGCCGACCCCACCGTCCTACCGCAAGGTCAATCCGGCGGACTCGGCGATCCTGATCCTCGCCGTGCACTCCGACGTCATGCCGGTCACGGCGGTGGACGATTACGCCGAGACGGTCATCGCGCAGCAGCTGTCGCAGCTGCCGGGCATCGCCCAGGTCTCGGTGGGCGGCCAGCAGAAGCCGGCTGTGCGCGTGCAGATCGACCCGCAGAAGCTCGCCGCCGTCGGGCTGCAGCTCGAGGACGTGGCCAACCTCATCACCACGGCAACGGTCGATTCGCCGCAGGGGGCGATCACCGGCAGCAGCCAGAATTTCACCATCTATGACAACGACCAGCTGCTGAAGGCAGCGCCATGGAACGACGTAGTCGTCGCCTACCGCAACGGCGCGCCGATCCGCATCAGGGACATCGGCGTCGCCGTCGACGGCCCCGAAAACACGCAGATCCGCGGCTGGCAGAACGGCAAACTCGGCATCCTGCTGCTGGTGTTCAAGCAGCCGGGCACGAACGTCATCGACGCGGTGAACAACATCAAGGCGGCGCTACCGCACGTGATGACCTCGGTGCCACCGTCACTGAAGGTGGACCAGGTCATCGACCGCACGACCACCATCTCCGCCTCGGTCAAGGACGTCGAGTTTTCGCTGCTGCTGGCGATCATGCTGGTGGTGCTGGTCATCTTCCTGTTCCTGCGCAGTTTCTGGGCGACCGCGATTCCCGGCGTCACCGTACCGCTGTCGCTGCTCGGCACCGCGGCGCTCATGTACGTCCTCGGCTACAGCCTCGACAACCTGTCGCTCATGGGTCTGACCATCGCGGTCGGCTTCGTGGTCGATGACGCCATCGTCATGCTGGAGAACATCTATCGTCACATCGAGGACGGCCTGCCGCCCTTCGAAGCCGCGATCAAGGGCGCCGGCGAGATCGGCTTCACCATTTTGTCCATCAGCATCTCGCTGGTGGCGGTATTCATCCCGCTGCTGCTGATGAGCGGCATCGTCGGCCGACTGTTCCGCGAGTTCGCGATTACCGTCACCATGACGATCGCGGTCTCGGCGGTGGTCGCCCTGACGCTGTCGCCGATGATGTGCTCGCTGTTCCTGCGCGATGAGCGACATGCCGCGCACGGCCGCTTCTACCTGACGCTGGAACGCGGCTTCCAGTGGCTGATCGAGCAGTACACGCGCGGGCTCGACTTCGTGCTGCGCCATCAGCGCACCACCCTGCTCACCTTCCTGCTGACGGTGGCGCTGGCGGTGGTCCTGTATGTCATCGAGCCCAAAGGCTTTTTCCCGCAGCAGGACACCGGCATCATCGCCGGGCTGACCGATGCGCCGCAGGACGTGTCCTTCGACGAGATGGTGCGGCTGCAGCACCGCATCATGGACATCGTCTCCAAGGATCCGGCGGTCGAGAGCTGGGCGGCGTTCGTCGGCGGCGGCCGGCCGCTGAACAACGGCTTCGTGGTGCTGGGTCTGAAACCGCGCGACCAGCGCGATGTCACCGCCGATCAGGTGATCGAGCGTCTGCGCAAGAAGATCGGCACGGTGCCCGGCGGGACGCTGTTCCTGCAGGCGGCGCAGGACCTGAACGTGGGCGGACGGCTGTCGCGTACTCAATACCAGTACACGCTGCAGGATTCCAACCTCGATGAGCTGAACGAATGGGCGCCGAAGCTGCTGGAGCAACTGAAGAAGCTGCCGCAGCTGCGCGACGTCGCCTCCGACCAGCAGAACAGCAGCACCAAGCTGGCGCTGGTCATCGACCGCGACCAGGCGGCGCGCTTCGGCATCCAGCCGGCGCTCATCGACAACACGCTCTACGATGCCTTCGGGCAGCGCGAGGTCACCCAGTACTTCACCCAGCTGAACAGCTATCACGTGGTGCTGGAAGTATCGCCGTCACTGCTCGGCGACCCGGACACGCTGCACAAGATCTACATCAAGTCGCCGCTCACCAATCAGATGGTGCCGCTGTCGACCTTCACCAAGTTCGACACCGGCCACACCAGTTATCTGTCGATCAATCACCAGGGGCAGTTTCCGGCCGTCACCCTCTCCTTCAACCTGGCACCCGGCATCGCGCTCGGCGATGCCGTGACCGCGATCCAGAAAGTCGCAGCCTCGATCCACATGCCCGACTCGATCCAGGGGACCTTCCAGGGCACGGCGCAGGCGTTCCAGGCCTCGCTGAAGACCGCGCCCTATCTGATCCTGGCGGCGCTGCTGGCGGTGTACATCATTCTGGGTGTGCTGTACGAGAGTTACATCCATCCGCTCACCATTCTGTCGACGCTGCCCTCGGCCGGCGTCGGCGCGTTGCTGATGCTGATGCTGTTCCATTTCGATCTGTCGGTGGTCGGGCTGATCGGCATCATCCTGCTGATCGGCATCGTCAAGAAGAACGGCATCATGATGGTCGACTTCGCCATCCACGCCGAGCGCGAGCAGCATCTCGAGCCGATCGCGGCCATCCGCCAGGCGTGCCTGCTGCGCTTCCGACCGATCATGATGACCACCATGGCGGCGCTGCTCGGCGCGCTGCCGCTGATGCTCGGCCGCGGCACCGGTTCGGAGCTGCGTCAGCCGCTCGGCTATACAATGGTGGGCGGGCTGGTGCTGAGTCAGATGCTGACACTGTTCACAACGCCGGTGATCTACCTGTATCTCGATCGTCTGGTGGTGCGCTGGGCACGCAAGCATCCGCACGCGGAGGGCACCACGACTGAGGTCAGTGCGGCGACGCAGGCCAGCACATGAAGATTCTCGTCGTCGAGGACAACGAGCGCGTGGCGCGCTTCGTGACCCGTGGGCTGCGCGAGGCCGGGCACACGGTCGAGCACGCCGGCAACGGCCGCGACGGCATGTTCAGCGCCGCGAGCGAGCCGTTCGACGTGATCGTGCTGGACCGCATGTTGCCCGGCAACATCGACGGCCTCGCCATCATCGAGGCGCTGCGCAAGTCCGGCAACCGCACCCCGATTCTGATCCTGAGCGCCCTCAACGATGTCGACGAGCGCATCCGCGGCCTGCGCAGCGGCGGCGACGACTACCTCACCAAGCCGTTCGCCTTCGGCGAGCTGCTGGCGCGCGTCGATGCGCTCGGTCGCCGCGGCGGCGAGGGCGCCGGCGAGCGGCTGCTGCAGGTGGGCGATCTGCGCATGGATCTGCTGTCGCGCCGCGTCACCCGTGGCAGCCGCGCCATCAATCTGCAGCCGCGCGAGTTCAAGCTGCTCGAGTACCTGATGCGGCACGCCAACCAGGTGGTGACGCGCACCATGCTGCTGGAGGCGGTATGGGATTACAATTTCGACCCGCAGACCAACGTCGTCGACGTGCACATCAGCAAGCTGCGGCAGAAGATCGAACATGACGCCGAGCAGCCGCTGGTGCGTACCGTGCGCAACGCCGGTTATATGATGACCACCGACCATGAATAGGCTCATCCGCTCTTCCGCGGTCACCTGGGCGCTCGGCTACGTGCTGCTGGGGCTCGCGGCGCTGGCGGCCTTCGCGGTGCCGCTGTGGTACGCCTGGAATGTGACCATCTACTCCGCGCGCCAGGAGATCCTGCTGGACGACACCCAGCGCCTGAGCGAGCTGTTCAACCGCAAAGGCGTCGCCGCGCTCACCGCCTACATCAACGCGCGCGTCGGCATGCAGATCGCAGGCGAGCGTACGCTGCTGCTCACCGACAGTGACTATCGGCCGCTCGCCGGCAATCTCGCCGCCTGGCCGCGCGACATCCCCGACAAGCCCGGCACGCACGTGGTCACCGCAGACCTCGCCGGCCAGCCCACCCACACCTTGCTGGTGCGCACCACGCTGCCGGGGGGATATCACCTGCTGGTGGGGCGCGATTCCACCTTGTTCCTGCCGCTGGAGCGACGCTTCACCTGGGGACTGATCACCGCGGTCACGTTCCTGTTCGTCATGGGCGTCGCCGGCGCCATCCTCATGCGGCGCGAACTGCTGACGCGCGTGCAGAGCATCCGCCAGACCGTGTCCGCCATCATGCAGGGTGACCTGCGCCACCGCCTGCCGATCGCCAAGGCGGGCGACGAGCTCGATACCCTGGCGCAGACGCTCAACGGCATGCTCGATCACATGGAGCACCTGATCCGCGGCATCAGTAACGTTTCCAACTCCATCGCCCATGACCTGCGCACGCCGCTCGCCGAGTTGCGCTCACGCCTGGAAGAGCTGGCGCTGACACGCCCGCCGAGCGCGGAGACCTTTGCGGAGATCGACGCGGCGGTGGCAGATGTCGACCGGGTGATGCGCATCTTCAATGCACTGCTGCGGCTTGCGGAGATCGATTCCGGCGCGCGCCGTTCCGGATTCGTGCGCGTCGATGCTGGCGCGGTGGCCGCCGAGGTGGTGGAATTCTACGAGCCCGCCGCCGAACAGAAGGGCGTGGTGTTCTCGTTCCAGGCGGCCGAGGATGCCGCCGTGGCGGGTGATCCGGTGCTGCTGGCGCAGGCGGTCAGCAATCTGATCGACAACTCCCTGAAGAGCGTCTCCGAGCGTGGCGCAATCAGCGTGCGCGTGGCGCGGCGGCCGGACGGTGCGGTCGAGATCGCCGTGGCCGATGACGGCCCCGGCATCGCCGAGGCCGACCGGCCCAAGGCCACCGAGCGCTTCTTCCGCGGTGACAGCAGCCGCGGCACGCCGGGCGTGGGTCTCGGCCTGTCGATCGTCGATGCCGTCGCCAAGCTCCATGGCGGCGTGCTGCAGCTGCTCGACAACCGTCCGGGGCTGATCGCGCAGATGGTGCTGCCGGTGAGCGCACCCCTGCCGAGCCGCTGAAGGCGCATCCGTTTCCCGCTCCCCAGAACCCGCAGCAGCAGGGGCTGGGCCCGCGTATCGGCCGCCGCGCCCCGGGCGGCGCGCTGGCGAGCGCCGCAGGGACCTAGTGAACGGCCGGAGCGTGCATCGTCCCGTCCACGAAGGTGTCCAGGTCGCTTTTCATCTTCGCGAGCGAGGGCGGATTCACGTACATCATGTGACCGGCGGGGTAGTACTTCATCTGGATATGCTGGCTGAGCTCGGGCGCAATCCCCAGGTGGGTCATGACGTACTCCGTGGCCGAGAACGGCGTCGCCAGATCGTAATAGCCGTTCAGCACCAATACCCGCAGGCTCGGATCCTTGACCAGGGCCTCGGCCAGATCGACCCCGGTGTTGACCATCGGCTGATCGCCCTGCGCCGTGTGGTGGGTCCACTTCCACTTGTCGCCGATGCTGAAGTTGGTCGTGCGATAGGTGCTAGTGGGGCCGCCCTTGAGTTCCCCATGGTAGTAGTCGAGGAATGCACCGGCGTAGGCGGCGCTGATCGCTGAAGACTGCGGATCGTAGTCGGTCTCCTTGGCCAGCAGGTCCCAGGTCGGCCCGACAAAGCGGCCATCGAGCCGCCCGACGGTCCGGCGCTGCGCCTTGAGCAGCTCGTGCGCAAACTCGACCTCGGAGACGCGCAGATTGGCGGCCTTCAGATAGTCGACTGACAGGCCGGTATAGGCATGCATTTGCTCGGCCACCGCCTCGCGCTCGGCATCGGTGAGCGCATCGCCCTTGACGAGCGCCGCCGCGTAGGGTCCGGCGGCATAGCCGCGCACTTCGGCCAGGAACGGCTCCAGTGCCGCCGGCTGGTTGGGAATCATGTGGTGATACCAGGCGACCGCCGCATAGCCGGGGAGGTACACGGTGTAGGGACGCTCGTTGCCGGGCAGCTCGGCGAATATGGCCTCGAGGTCGGTGGCGACCGACACCAGGATCAAGCCGTTGAAGCTGACCGAGCGGCGCTCGCGCAGGTAGTTGACGATGCCGGCGCCGCGCGTCGTGCCATAGCTCTCCCCCAGCAGATACTTGGGCGAGGTCCAGCGGTTGTTATCGGACAGATACTGCGCGATGAAGCGTCCGATCGAATCGATGTCCGGGTCGACTGACCAGAACTCGTCGTCTTTGTGGTCGCAGACCGCGCGGCTGATGCCGGTACCGACCGGATCGATCATGACCAGATCGCTGTGATCGAGCACGCCGTATTCATTGTCCACGGTCGGATAAGGCGCCGCCGGCGTCGGGGTCGGATCGGCCACCAGCACCCGCCGCGGGCCGAGCGCTCCCATGTGCAGCCACAGCGAGGAGGAGCCGGGTCCGCCGTTGAAGGCGAACATGATGGGCCGGTTGGCGTTGTCCTTGCCGCTGCGCACGTAAGCCACGTAGCCCATGGCGGCGATCGGCCGGTCGTCGTCGTCGCGCACGATGAGCGTGCCGGCGGTAGCGCTATATTCCAGCGTCTTGCCGTGCAGGGTGACGTGATGCTGCGTGACCGCGCTCTCCGCTGTCGGCAGGCGCAGGTACTGATCCTTCTTGTCGCCCTTCATGTCGATGCGGCACTGCTGCATCACTTCAGTTGCCGGACCGGGCGGATGTGCCGGCGCCGGGTCCTTGGGGGCCTCTGCGGCGCGGGCGACCGCGCCGGTCAGCATCAATACCGCAATCGCTACCGATCTCGACATCACTCGGCCCTTTCCCCGCGCGCGCGGGACTTGCTATCAGTGCGCGGCCTTATAGCACGTTCAAAGCGGGCACGACGCAGTGGCGCGCGCGCTAAGATCCCACGGTGACCGCCGGCAGCGAACATCCGCGCTCGATCCGCTCGTTCGTGACCCGCACCGGGCGCATCACGGCCGCGCAGCAGCGCGCGCTCAGCGAACTGTGGCCCAGGTACGGCATCGACTTCGCTGCCGAAGCGCTCGATCCGCTGCGCGTATTCGGCCGCAGCGCTCCTTGCTGCGTCGAGATCGGCTTCGGCAACGGCGAACATCTGCTGGCGCTGGCGCAGCGGCAGCCGCAGCGCGATTTTCTTGGCGTCGAGGTGCACCGGCCGGGCGTCGGCCGGCTGCTGCTGGGACTCGCCGAGCATGCGCTCGACAACGTGCGCATCATCTGCCACGACGCAGTGGAGGTATTCGCCACCCAGCTGCGAGCGGACACGCTGGCGGAGATCCTGGTGCTGTTCCCCGACCCCTGGCCCAAGAAGCGGCACCACAAACGGCGCCTGCTACAGCCGCAGTTCGCGAGCCTGCTGGCGAGCCGGCTCGCCCCGGGCGGGATGCTGCGGCTGGCGACCGACTGGGAGCCGTATGCGCACGAGATGCTCGCGACCTTGAGCGCGACCGCGCAGCTCACCAACGCCGCGTCCGGCAACGCCTTCGCCTGCCATCCCGCCGAGCGCACACCGACACGCTTCGAGCGGCGCGGTACGCGCCTGGGACATGAAGTATTCGATCTAACGTTCCGCCGCGTCTGACATTCAGCTGGCGCCAAAGGTCTCGCGCAGACCATCGAGCACGAACTGCACGGCCAGCGCGCCGAGGATCACTCCCGCAATCCGCCCGGCGACGTTGGCGCCGGTCACACCGATCACGCGCATGAGCGGGTCCGAGAGCAGCATCAGCACGCAAGAGATCACCAGCACCAGCAGCACCGCCACCAAGTAGCCGACGAACAGGGTCCCTTGCGCCGGCAAGTGCAACGTGCCGAACCACAGCAGAATGGTCGCCAGCGCACCCGGGCCTGCGATGAAAGGGAACGCCAGCGGAAACACCGAGATATCCGCGCGGCGGCGGCTCTCCGCGGCCTCATCGCTCGAGGTGCGCGTGCCGGATTCGCGCGCGAACACCATATCCAGCGCCAGCAGGAACAGCAGCAGTCCGCCGAAGATGCGGAAGGCCTCGAGGCTGATGCCCATCAGCTTGAGAAAAGCCGCGCCGCCGAAGGCGAACAGGAACAGAATCGCCGCGGCGATGACCACCGCCTTGACGGCCATACGCCGCTTATAGGCGCTCGCCGCGCCGGTGGTGAGCCCGCTGAACAGCGGAATGAGCGACACCGGCTCCACCACCACGAAAAAGACGACGAAGAACTTCAGCGGTTGCTCGAGCATTGATGCCATGCGCAAAGAAAGTGACGCCACTTGCCGTCACAATAAGTTCTTGAAAGCCTCAACTGCGAGGCGCAACATGATTACAGAGCAGACGCGTAACTGAAACAGCAGTGCAGAGTCTTCGCGGGAGGTGGCGGCGATGGCAACTCCTCAACCGGGCATCGGCGACTGGTATCGCCTGAACGGCGGCGCGCTGTTTGAGGTCGTCGCCCTCGATGACGACGACGGCACCATCGAAATCCAGTACTTCGATGGGACGGTCGAGGAGATGGACATCGAGGATTGGGAGTCGCAGTGGGAGGACGGCGCACTCGAGTCCGCTGAGCCGCCCGAGGACTGGTCCGGGTCGGTCGATGTCGAAGGTGCCGACGATCAGGTGCGCGGCAATGACACCCACGGCGATGATCGCGACCTGCGCGCCAGTCCGCTCGAGGGCATCGACCTGTTGGAGTGATTTGCGGCTAGAACTCCGCTGCGGCAGACGCTGCCAGCGCGCCCGTGTCGACCGTGTCCGCCAGCAGCACGCAATTTCCGACGATCTCAAGCGCGATCGGCGTGAGCGTCTGACCGGCGCACGGCCCGGCGACGCACAGGCCGGTGCTCTTCTCGAACACGGCGCCGTGCGAGGAGCACAGCAGCAGCGTGCCATCCGGGGTCAGAAAGCGCTGCGGTAGCAGATTGAGCGGATGGCCCGCGTGCGGGCAGCGGTTGAGGTAACCGTAAACCCGGGCGCCGACGCGCACCACCACGCCTTTGAGCGGCCAGTCACCGCCGCCGATGGTAAAGCCACGCGCAGCGCCTGGCTCGAGATCCGACAGCGCGCACAACACGCGCTCGAGATCAAGGGTGCGGCGATCATCGGCAGTGGCAGTCACGAGTTTCCCGCGCGCCGCAGATCAACCGCGCTGATCTGCCGACGCATCAGCCAGACGATGGTGAGTCCCGGCAGCGCCAGTACGAAACTCACCACGTAGTAGGTGTACCAGCCCTCGTGGTCCGCCACCCAGCCGGCCGGACCGCCCAGTGCGTAGCGTGGCAGCAGCGCCAGCACCGACAGCAGCGCGTACTGGAACGCGCTGTAGCGCACGTCACACAGCGCCATGATCAGCGCGGTCAGCGCGATGCCGCCCATGGCGCCGGCGATGTGCTCGAGCCCCACCGCGGCGACCATCAGCGGATAACTTTTGCCCGCGACAGCCAGCAGGCAATACAAAAGGTTGGTGAGCGCCTGCAGAATGCCGAAGGCAAGCATGGAGCGCAGCAGCCCCAGCCGCACCATGAAAACACCCCCCAGCACCGAACCTACGAGGGTGCTCGCAGTGAACAGCGCCTTTACGGCCACCGCGATCTCGGTCTTGGAGAAGCCCACGTCCATCATGAAGGGCGTGAACAGCTTGTTGGCAAAGGCATCGCCGACCTTGAACAGCAATACCACCAGAATCAGCGCCAGCGCGCTCGGCACCCCGAGCAATTCGCGCAGCGGCTCGACCACGGACTCACGCAACGAGCGCGGCTGGTGGGTGTTGTGCGAACTTGGCGCGCGCACCGTCGCGACGGCAAACAGCGCCATAAGCGCTGCGAGGATCAGGAATGCGGGCCGCCAACCGAAGTGGTCGGCCACGACCAGTGCGACCGCGGCGGCGATCCAGGCCGCACTGCGGTAGCCGAGGTTGACCGCCGCCGCCGCAAGTCCGCGCTCGCTGGGAAGCGACACGTCGGTACGCCAGGCGTCGTAGGCGATGTCCTGGGTGGCCGAGAAGAACACGATGGCGACGGCGCATACGCTGATGGGCAGGAGCGAGGCGCGCGGATCCTGCAGCGCAAACAGTGCGATGGTGGCAGCCAGTGCCAGCTGCATGGCGAGTATCCAGCCGCGGCGGCGCCCGAGAAACGGCAGCGGATAGCGGTCAATCAGTGGCGCCCACAAGAACTTCAGCAGATACGGCAGCGCCACGTAGGACATGACGCCGATGGTGACGTTACTGGCGCCGCTGTCCTTGAGCCACGCCTGCAGCGCACTCTCGGTGATCTGGTTAGGGAAGCCCGAAGCGGCGCCGAGGATCAGGATCGCCAGCATCTTCGGACTGGCGAGCAGTTCGCGCAGCCGCGGCGGCGCGGCGCTCGCAGCCGGGATGCTCAAAGATCGTAGTCCATGATGAGCGGCGCGTGATCGGAGAAACGTCTTTCCTTGTAGATGGACGCGCGTCGCGCCCGGCCGGCGAGTGTGGCGCTCACGACCTGATAATCGATGCGCCAGCCGACATTGTTGGCGCGCGCCTGACCGCGGTTTGACCACCAGGTGTAGAGATCCGGGCCCGGACGCACCTCGCGGAACGCGTCGACGTAGCCGGCGGGGCCGAACAGGCGCTCCATCCAGGCACGCTCCTCCGGCAGGAAGCCGGAATTCTTCTGGTTGGCGCGCCAGTTCTTCAGGTCAATGGCGCGGTGCGCAATGTTCCAGTCGCCGCTCAGGATGTAGTGCCGCCGCCTGCGCCGCAGCCGCTCGAGGTGCGGGGCGAACGCTTCGAGGAAGCGGAACTTGGAGGCCTGGCGCTGCGGCCCGGCGGAGCCGGACGGCAGGTAGAGCGATACCACCGACAGGCCGCCGACCTGCGCCTCGAGGTAACGGCCCTCGCGGTCGAACTCGTCGATGCCGAACCCATGCACGACCCGGGTGGGCCGGTGGCGCGAGTACAGCGCCACCCCCGCGTAACCCTTGCGCTCGGCATCACAGAAATAGCGGTGGTAGCCGGCCAGCTCGACGTCATGGCCATCGAGCTGGTGCTCCTGGCTCTTGGTCTCCTGCAGGCAGACGAAGTCCGCGCGCTGGCGGCGCAGCCAGCGGAACAGCCCCTTGTCCGCGGCCGAGCGGATGCCGCAGACATTGACGGTGATGACGCGCATCTGGCAATGATAAGACATGCAGCAATACCAGCTCACGTTCATCGACCTCGCGTTGCGACGCGAGGCACTGCGTTTCGGGCGCTTCACTCTCAAGTCCGGCCGCGAGAGTCCCTACTTCTTCAACGCCGGGCAGTTCAGTGACGGCGAGTCGGCGGCACTGCTCGGGCGTTGCTATGCCGCCGCGATCGTCGCGAGCGGTGTGCAGTTCGACATGCTGTTCGGTCCGGCCTACAAGGGCATTCCGCTGGCCACCGCGACCGCCGCAGCCCTGTGGAGCGATCATCGGCGCGCGCTGCCCTACGCCTTCAACCGCAAGGAAGCCAAGGATCACGGCGAAGGCGGACGCCTGGTGGGAGCGACTCTCAAGGGACGCGTGCTGATCGTGGACGATGTGATCACCGCCGGTACCGCGGTACGCGAATCGCTCGAGCTGATCAGAGGCGCCGGCGCGCAGCCGGTGGGTGTGGCGCTAGCGCTCGATCGCCAGGAACGCGGTCAGGGACCACTCAGCGCGGTGCAGGAGCTCGTGAGCGAGGGTCTGCAGTGTGTGAGCATCGTCACACTTGCCGAGCTGATCGATGCGCTCGCGGTGCCGCATGACGGGCGCGCGCGCATTTCTGACGATCAGCTCACAGCTCTACGGGCTTATCGTGAGCGCTACGGCGTCCGCTGAGCTTGAAATCGGGAGCGGCAGCGCCCGAAGATAGCGCCCATGCCTGGCCCTATCCCGCGCCGTCAGTTGTTCCTGCTTGCAGCAACCCTCACGCTCGTCGGCGCGGCGAGCGTACACGCTGCCACCGCCACCAAAGGCCCGATCGCCTACCGCTGGGTCGACGAGCAGGGGGTGGTGCACTACGGCGACCACATTCCACCCCAGTACGCGAGCCAGGAGCGCACCGAGCTCAACTCGCAGGGCGTGGAAGTCAGTCACGTGGACGCGCAGAAGACGCCGGAGCAGCTGGCCGCGGATGAGCGTCAGCGCCTGGTCGTGATGAAGCAGAAGCAGCACGACGCCTTCCTGGTCTCGACCTATACCTCGGTGAAGGACATCGAGTCGCTGCGCGATGTGCGCCTCGACCAGCTGAAGGGCCAGCGCGCCTCCCTCGAGCAGTACATCGAGAGCTTGCGCGGGCGCCTCGCGACCCTGCAGACGCGTGCGCTCACCTACAATCCTTACAATCCCAATGGCCGGGCGATGCCCGACGATCTGGCGGAGAACCTGGTGCGCACCGTGAATGAGATGCAGCAGCAGACCACTGCGCTTGCGACTTCCAGCGAGATCGAGTCCAAGCTGCGCTCTGAGTTCCAGGCCGACATCGACCGCTATCGCGAGCTGCACACCGTCCACACGGCGCAGTAACTGCGCCCTGCGGGCTTCAGTGCTGGCCGGAGTGGCCGAAGCCGCCCGCGCCGCGCAGCGAGGGGGCGAAGTCCGCCACCACTTCCAGCTGCACCTGTACCACCGGCACGACGACCAGCTGGGCGATGCGCTCGCCCGGCTGCACGGTGAACGGCTCACTGCCGCGGTTCCACACCGACACCATGAGCTGCCCCTGGTAATCCGAGTCGATGAGTCCCACCAGATTGCCGAGCACGATGCCGTGTTTGTGGCCGAGACCCGAGCGCGGCAGGATCACTGCGGCGAGCCCGGGATCATCGAGGTGGATGGCAAGTCCGGTCGGCAGCAGCTCCGCACGTCCCGGGGCGAGCAGCAGCGGTGCGGTCAGACAGGCGCGCAGATCGAGACCCGCCGAACCGTCGGTCGCGTAGGCGGGCAGCGGAAATTGCGCGCCGATGCGCGCGTCCAGAATGCGCACCCTGAGGGCGCGCCGGGCCGTCGCCGCGCTGCTCAAGCGAGCGCCGTACCGCGCCGGCGTACGCCGCCACGTGCAGCCAGCTCCTGCGCCACCAGACTGATCAGGCCGCGCGCCAGAGTGAGCTTGCTCGCCTGCGGCAGCTCGTAGCGGCCGCTGCGGCTCAGCACGATCAGCTGGTTCTCGTCGCAGTCGAACGCCTTGTCGTGGCCGACTTCGTTGGCCGCGATCATGTCGAGGTTCTTTTTCATGAGCTTGCCGCGCGCATTCTGCTCGACGGCCTCGGTCTCGGCGGCAAATCCCACCACCAGCGGGCGGTCGCTGCGCGCCGCCACCGTAGCGAGTACGTCAGTGGTGCGCTCCATCGCCAGATCGAGCGTGTCGCTGCTCTTCTTGATCTTCTGCGAGGCGACCTGCGCCGGACGGTAGTCCGCCACTGCGGCAGTCGAGATGAACACATCCGTACCGGGCAGCTCGCGCAGCACCGCGGTCAGCATGTCGGCGGCGCTCTCGACGTCCACGCGCGTCACGCCCGCCGGCGTGGGGAGAGTGACCGGGCCGCAGACCAGCAGCACAGTAGCGCCGGCCTCGCGCGCCGCCTGCGCCACGGCAAAACCCATCTTGCCGGAGCTGCGGTTACTGATGAAGCGCACCGGATCGATACGTTCGCGCGTCGGACCGGCGGTGATGAGCACGCGCCGGCCGGCGAGCGGACCGGCCGTTGCCAGCAGGCATGCACTCAGACGCTCGGCCAGATCGAGCGGCTCGAGCATGCGGCCCGGACCGGTTTCACCGCAGGCCTGATCGCCCTCGCCCGGACCGAACACCTGCACGCCACGTTGCGTGAGGATCGCGACATTGGCGGCCGTCGCCGGATTGGCCCACATGAGGTGATTCATCGCCGGGGCGACGGCAAGCGGCGCCTGGGTCGCAAGGCACAGCGTGGCGAGCAGATCGTCGGCGAGCCCCGCCGCCAGCCGCGCAAGGAAATCCGCGCTCGCCGGCGCGATCAGCACCACATCCGCCCAGCGCGCCAGTTCGATGTGTCCCATGGCCGCCTCGGCAGCCGCATCCCACAGCTCGCTCCTCACCGTGCGCCCGGAGACCGCCTGAAAGGTGGTCGGCGTGACGAACTCGCGTGCGGCCGCGGTCATGACGACCTGGACTTCGGCGCCGCGCTCGCGCAGCCGCCGCACCAGGTCCGGACTCTTATAGGCGGCAATGCCGCCGGTGACTCCGAGAACGATCCGTTTGCCTTGCATTGGAGTTCGCAACGGTAGCTCTTTCGCGGATTATCGCACTGCATGCACCGCCGCGGGCAGCGGTTGGTGCAAACAGTGAAATCAAGCCGTTACGGGCTCCTTAGATCCGGTTGCGGCGTCCGTCAGAACCTGGCGGCATGAGGGCGGCGGCAGGCCGCGCGCGATTGTCCGTCTTTAGCGCCCGATCCCGTCTTAACAAGTCAGGCGTATCAGGTCGGGGCCGGTACGCCCCAAGGGATCAGACTAATGACCAAGACCGTCCGCGCAGACGGCAGCCGGTGCCATGCGCTTCGTCAGGCAGTCTGCCGGGTACTGCCGGCACTGCTGTGCGCCTCGCTCGCCCGCGCCTCCAACGGCGATGTGAGTCGCGACGTGCTGTGCGTCACCGATGGCACCGTCCAGGACGGCGCGCAGGGCTTCACGGTCGATTCGCCGCAGCTGCGTGCCTTCGTCCGACTGCCAATAGCCGATGAGGCGCAGCTGCACTTCACCTACCTGGGTCCGACGGATCAACAGGTGGCCCTCGGCTCGGGCGTCGTGCGCGCGCAGTTGGGGCTGAAGCTGCGGGCAGCGGACCCCTGCAATCTCATCTATGTCATGTGGCGCATCACGCCCGAGCCGAAACTGGTGGTGCAGACCAAATCCAACCCCGGACAGCGCACCAGCCACGAGTGCGGCAACCGCGGTTATCAGACCGTGAAGGGTGAGCGCACCACGCCCGTGCCCGGGCCGCGCGCGGGCGAGAGTCACGTACTGCAGGCGCAGATCACCGCGGACCGACTGCGCGCCTCGATCGACGGCCGGGTGGTTTGGCAGGGCGCGGTCGCAGGCGCCGGCGCGTTCACCGGTCCGGTCGGCATGCGCTCGGACAACGTGCGCTACAGCTTCCGCCTGAACGTCGGACCCGGCAGCCCGCTTGCCGGGACCTTGCCGGCCTGCGATGCACGCGAGAGCGGGGAATGAGGCGGCGCGGGCTGCTGCTCCTCGCGCTGATGCTCGTGGCGGGCGGGGTGTGCACGGCCGACCCGCCGCCGACGCCGACCGGGAGCCTCGCCGACCGTCTGAAAGGCGTGCAGAGCGCCGACAACCCGCTGCCGGACTGGCAGCCGATGTCTGCTGCCGCGGCCGCTGCAACCCACGAGATATTTCTCGCGCCGGGACTGGTCGTGGTGACCGCCATCAACCAGGCGAGCGTCGGCGACTACGAATCGCTGAAGCAGATCGATCGGGTGGATTCCAAGAGCGTGCACCTGCAGTACAGCGCCACGCTTCCGGCCAGCGCGCAGGGCACGGACGCGGCCGATGCGGCAGGCGGCGCCAAGCCGCCGATTAAACAGAAATGCGGGCGCACGCTCG
>Ga0070761_10000959_pt1 | contig 18190 bp, 16 predicted proteins | sample HubBroMetageREF1_FD_66724 | JGI IMG/M metagenome (GOLD analysis project Ga0070761, IMG submission 66724) | Reference soil microbial communities from the Hubbard Brook experimental Forest, New Hampshire, USA - Hubbard Brook CCASE Soil... | ecosystem: Environmental > Terrestrial > Soil >... | reverse complement strand
CCTGATCCCGCGCGCCCTCAACCAGACTACCGAAGTGCTGCGCGCAGGTATGAAGGATAAACTCATGCCCGTGCGATTCCTGATCGACAAGCTCCCCGTACAGTGTGAGGGGATCATTGATGCCGACCCTTTTCTGATTCCGACTAGAAAATATCCGGCGGACATCTCCGCCGACGACCGGAAACGCTTGACGCAGCAGATCACTGACGCCATCAATGCAGACGTTATGCCGGCGTACAAGACTTTTGCGACTTTTCTGCGCACCGAATACGCCCCTGAAGGCCGTACCACGCTCTCCATCACTTCTCTTGCCGACGGGCAGAAGCGCTACGAAAACGACATCTACGCCCGGACCACCACCCACATGACGCCGGACGAGATCCACCAACTCGGGCTGCGCGAGATCGACCGCATTGAGGCGGAGATGACGGCGATCGCCAGGAAAGCGGGTTTCGCCGATCTTGACTCTTTTCGGGCATCGGTCAAAACCAATCCCAAATACGTTCCAACCTCTTCGGAGCAGATCCTCGAGGATTTCCGCCACTACATCGCCCAGATGGAGCCCAAACTCCCCGAGCTTTTTACGCTGCTTCCGAAGTCGCCGGTCACGGTCGAAGCCATACCCGCGTTTCAGGCTGCCGCTGCGACGCACTACGTCACCGGCACGCCGGACGGCAAGCGGCCCGGGCGCGTCGTCGTAGCTACTTCCGACTTCGCCCATCGCTCGCTGGTTGACGACGAGGCGATCGCCTATCACGAGGGCATCCCCGGACATCACATGCAGCTATCGGTGCAGCAGCAACTTCAGGGGTTGCCGAAGTTCCGGCTGCATGGTCTTGGCTTCAACGCTTACATCGAAGGCTGGGCTCTGTACGCGGAGGAACTCGGCAAAGAGGTTGGCTTCTATCAGGATCCTGTTTCGGATTACGGGCGGTTGTCTTCCGAGCTTTTCCGCGCCGTACGGCTGGTGGTTGACACCGGCATTCACTCCAAGGGATGGACCCGCGATCAAGTCGTGGAGTTCTTCCGCAAGTCGGGGGCGGTGGATGAGCCCACCATACAGTCCGAGACCGACCGCTACATCGCCTGGCCGGCGCAGGCGCTCAGTTACAAGCTCGGCCAGTTGAAGATCCGCGAACTCCGCGAACGGGCCAAGAAAGAATTGGGGCCGAAGTTTGACATCCGCAAATTTCACGACGAGATGCTCGACGGCGGAACCCTTCCGCTTGACCTGCTGGAAGCGCGGACGGATCAATGGATCGCACAGCAGAAATAGCGAAATAAATTGAGGCACGCGACCGTGTTGGCCCTGGTACCGGTGGAGCGTCCTTCCTTGCCTAAGGTCTGAATAACCAATAAAATTCGAAAAACTACCACTAGCGCCTGCCAGGAGAATCTCGTGAAAGTAGTGATGCTGTGCGGAGGGCTCGGTACACGCTTGCGCGAGGAAACCGAATATCGGCCGAAGCCCATGGTGGAAATCGGTGGCCGTCCGATCCTTTGGCATATTATGAAGTTGTACGCGCACAACGGCTTCACTGATTTTGTGTTTTGCCTCGGATACCGCGGCAACATGATCAAGGATTATTTCCTGAACTACGAGGCGATGAACAACGATTTCTCCGTCTGCCTCGGCCGGAACTCCAAGATTGAATACAAGAACGTTCATCGCGAACAGGACTTTCAGGTCACGCTCGTCGATACCGGACAGAACACGATGACGGGTGGGCGGGTTAAGAGAATTGAGAAATACATTGGCGAAGATGTTTTCATGCTGACCTATGGCGATGGCGTGGGCGATGTGAATATCCGGGAGCTACTGGAGTTTCATAAGAGCCATGGAAAGTTGGCCACGGTCACGACCATCACACCGAGTTCCCGCTTCGGAGTGATCGAGGCGAACTCGATCGGCCGCGTGACCAAATTTAAGGAAAAGGCAAAAACCAGCGGCCGTGCCAGCGCCGGCTTTTTCGTGCTCGATCGGCGGGTTTTCGATTATCTTGGCGGCGACGATTGCATCTTCGAGAGGGAGCCGCTGGAGCGGTTGGTCAACGACGGGCAGTTGATGGCCTATCAGCATGACGGCTTCTTCTATGCAATGGATACGTATCGCGAGTACGAGTACTTGAACCAGTTATGGAGCGCGAACCAGGCGCCTTGGAGAGTTTGGCCCGAATAAGCTTGGCAGGAATCGTAATGACGAATGGCTTCTGGCGCGACCGTAGTGTCTTTATCACTGGCGCCACGGGACTGGTGGGCGGATGGCTGACGAAACACCTGCTGGAGCAGGGCGCGTCGGTGACGGCGCTGGTGCGCGACTGGGTTCCGGCCAGCGAATTTTTGCACCGGGGAATGACGGACCGCGTCAACGTGGTGCGCGGCGGGTTGAGCAGTCCGCATCTGCTGGAGCGAGTGCTGGGCGAGTACGAGATCGAAGTTGTTTTTCATCTTGCCGCGCAGACGATTGTGGGCATCGCCAATCGCAATCCGCTTTCAACTTTCGAGAGCAACATTCGCGGAACGTGGAATCTTCTGGAGGCTTGCCGGCGTTCGCCTCTGGTGAAGTCGGTCATCCTCGCTTCTTCGGACAAGGCTTATGGCGATCAGGCGGCGCTTCCCTATAAAGAGGATATGCCGCTGCAGGGGAAGCATCCGTACGACGTGAGCAAGTCGTGCGCGGACCTGATTGCGCAGTCTTACGCGCACACGTTTGGCGTCCCGCTGGCGATCACGCGCTGCGGCAATTTCTACGGCGGCGGAGATTTGAACTGGAACCGCGTGGTGCCGGGCACGATCCGCTCGGTGATCCGTGGTGAGCGCCCTGTGATTCGATCCGACGGCAAATTCGTGCGCGACTATTTTTACGTGGAAGATGGCGCCGCGGCTTACATGCTCCTGGGGGAGCGGCTGCCCGATGATTCGAAGCTTCGTGGCGCGGCCTATAACTTTTCGAACGAGGCGCAGATCAGCGTATTGGAACTGGTAAATGCAATTCTGGAAAAGATGAGATCGAAGTTGAAGCCCGAGATTCAGAACCTGGCTTCGAATGAGATCCGCCATCAGTTCTTGAGCGCCGAGCGAGCGCGCGCTGAGTTGAACTGGAAGCCCAGGTTTACGCTGGATGAAGGGCTGGAAAAAACCATTGCCTGGTACCGGGAGGCGCTGAAGTAGTGTCGGGAGCAGACGAGTTGCGAGCAAATGAGTTGCGCGACCGGATCCGCGCCCTGGTGGCGGAGTACTACCGCGAGGCCTTCCCTTCCCCCGAGTTCGTGCCGGGATCATCGCCCGTGCCCATTTCCGGGCGCGTTTTCGACGAGCACGAACTTGAACTGCTGGTCGACTCCTCTCTCGATTTCTGGCTGACGACCGGACGCTTCGCCGAGCAGTTCGAACGTGAGCTTGCCAAAGCAGCCGGCGTGCGCGAGGCAGTGCTGGTGAACTCGGGGTCGTCGGCCAATCTGCTGGCGGTCACGGCACTGACTTCGCCGAAACTGGGCGATCGGCGGCTTAAACCCGGCGACGAGGTCATCACGCTGGCGGCGGGATTTCCGACTACGGTCAATCCGATTCTGCAGAACGGACTGGTTCCGGTCTTCGTGGATGTTCAGATTCCCACGTTCAACGTGGATGTCGGTTCTCTTGAAGCGGCTTTGTCCGAGCGCACGCGCGCCGTCATTTTTGCGCACACGCTGGGGAATCCGTTTGATCTCGATGCGGTGACCGCGTTCGCTAAGAAGCACGGCTTGTGGATGATCGAAGACTGTTGTGACGCGCTCGGTTCGACCTATCGCGGACAGAATGTGGGAACCTTCGGCGATCTTGCGACCGTCAGCTTTTATCCCGCCCACCACATCACCATGGGCGAAGGTGGGTGCGTCCTGACGAACAAGCCCATGATGCGCACCCTCGTCGAATCCTTTCGCGACTGGGGGCGTGATTGCTGGTGTGCTCCGGGTAAAGAAAACACCTGCGGGAAGCGTTTCGACTGGCAACAGGGTGAGCTGCCGCACGGGTACGATCACAAATATATTTATTCGCATGTCGGCTATAACCTGAAGGCCACGGACATGCAGGCTGCGGTGGGGGTCGCGCAGTTGAAGAAACTGCCGGGGTTCATCGAAGCACGAAAACGAAATTTTGCGTATCTGAAGGCTGGACTCAAAGATAGAAATATCGAAGAGCAATTCGTTTTGCCCGAGGCGACTGCGAATTCCGACCCCAGCTGGTTTGGGTTGCCCCTTCTGGTGCGGGAGACGGCTCCATTTTCTCGCAACGCGCTGATTGATTTCCTGTATGCGAAAAAGATCGCTACTCGCCAGCTGTTCGGAGGCAACCTGGTCCGCCAACCTGCGTATGCGGGCCTCAAGTATCGTGTGGTGGGTGATCTTCGAATGAGTGACCGAGTGATGAATCAGGCCTTCTGGATTGGCGTGTATCCCGGTCTCACGCGGGCGATGTTAGACTACGTTTTGGAAACGATCAACGAAATCGCTTCAAAAGGGGTACTTTCCGATGCCGCACGAAATTAGCCACGATTCTTCCGGCCAGCTTCCAGAGATGCGATTGGGGTCCAAGGTAATCGGGCCGGGGAAACCTTGCTATGTGATCGCCGAAATCGGAATCAACCACAACGGAGATATCGATCTCGCGAAGAAACTTATCAACGTGGCTTTGGGCTCGGGGTGTGATGCCGTCAAGTTCCAGAAGCGAACGATCGATGTCGTCTACACGGCAGAAGAACTGGCGAAGCCCAGGGAGAGCCCGTTTGGAGCGACCAACGGCGATCTGAAGCTCGGCCTTGAATTCGAGCAAGAAGAATATGAAGAGATTGACCGCTATTGCCGTGAGGTGAAGATTGACTGGTTCGCGTCTTGCTGGGATGAGGCGTCCGTCGATTTCATCGCCCGGTTTAAGGTGCCATGCTTTAAAGTTGCATCCGCGTCACTTACCGATGACAAACTGCTGCGGCATACGCGCGCGGTGGGCAAGCCGATCATCCTCTCGACCGGAATGAGTACGATCAAAGAGGTCGACCATGCGGTGGAAGTTCTGGGCAAGAAGGATCTCATCCTTCTGCATGCCTGCAGCACGTATCCGGCTTTCTACGAAGAGCTGAACTTGCACGTCATCGATGTGCTTAGAAGTCGCTATGGCGTGCCCGTCGGTTACTCAGGCCACGAAACCGGGCTGCCCTCGAGCGTTGCGGCGGCGGTGCTGGGCGCCTGCATCATCGAGCGGCACATCACGCTTGACCGCTCGATGTGGGGATCAGACCACGCGGCGTCTCTCGAACCGAATGGAATCACGCGGCTGGTTCGCGACATCCGCCTGATCGAGAAGTCCATGGGTGACGGTGTCAAGCGGGTGCTCGAGCGCGAGCAGCCAATCATCAAGAAACTGCGTCGCGTGGGAGCCACTTAGTGGCCAGGGTCGGAACGAAGGCTGCAAAAAAGATCGCGCCGAAGGTTTTAGAGAAGATCAGGGCCATCGCCATGGATGTCGACGGAGTGCTCACCGACGGTGGAGTGTGGTGGGGGCCGAACGGCGAAGAATGGAAGCGCTTTCACTTTGCCGACATCATGGGCCTGTCGCTGGCGCGAAAATCCGGACTCGGGATTGCGTTGGTGTCGGGTGAGGGCAGTCCGCTGGTCGACCGGCTGGCCAGTAAGCTTGGCATCGGCGACGTTTACAAGGACTGCAAGGACAAAGCCAGCGCGCTGCGGGCATTCTCGGAAAAGCACGGGTTGCGCCTGCAGGAAATTTGCTTTATTGGGGACGACGTGAACGATTTGCCCGCGCTTGGCATTGTTGGCCTCAGCGCCTGTCCCGCGGATGCGCGGCCTGCGATCCGAGAGAGCTGCCAGGTGGTCGCGAAGCTCACCGGCGGTAACGGCGCGGTGCGCGAGGTCGTGGACATGTTGCTCGCGTCCAACAAAACGGCGGCGAAATTGTAAATTGTAATTGTGAAGAGATGAGCCTTTCCGATTTTGCCAACCAAGGCCGCACGAAGATCACCAGCCACATTCCTCCCGGACAGTTCGGGCGATATCTGCTGGTGGGCGCGTGGAATACTTTGTTCGGCTACGGCTCGTTCGCGTTCTTCACCGCAATTCTTAGCCCGATGATTCCGCACAGCTATGTCGCCGCCTCGGTGATTTCCAGTTTGCTGAACATCTCCGTCTCATTTTTCGGCTACAAATGGTTCGTATTCAAAACCAAGGGCAATTACCTGCGTGAATGGATCCGTTGCGTCGGGGTGTACAGCGGCGGCATTCTGTTTGGAGTGCTTGCGTTGCCGGTACTGGTCATGGTGATTCGCCGGAATACGCGATTTTTTACGGAAGCGCCTTACATCGCCGGCGCTCTTCTGACCGCGTTCATGGTGGTATACAGCTTTCTCGGACATAAAAAGTTTTCCTTCCGGTCGCCTGCATAGTCATCATGACGACGCGCATACTCATCACCGGCGGGTCGGGGTTCATCGGACGAAATCTGGCGGAGCATCTTTCTTCCACGTATGAGGTGTCGGCGCCGTCGTCGGCCGAACTGGATCTGCTGCAAGAGCAGGCGGTGCGCGAATACCTCGACGCGCACCGTTTCGATGTGATCGTGCACGCCGCTACCACGCGGTCGAATCGGCGGCTGGCTGCTCCTCCTGACCTGCTAGACCGTAATTGCCGCATGTTTTTCAATCTTGCGCGCAACCTCGAAGGCAACGAAGCGCGAGCCGGCAAGATGATTCATTTCGGGTCAGCCGCGGAGTACGACCGCGTTCAACTGCCGGCGCGGGTTCGCGAAGACTATTTCGATACCCGCGTGCCCAGGAACGCATACGGGTTTTCCAAATACATTTGCGCCAAGTACATTGAGCGCTCCGATCGAATCGTTAATCTGCGCCTGTTCGCGGTTTTTGGCGCCCACGAGGATTACACGGTTCGGTTCATTTCCAATGCATGTTGCCGGGCGCTGAAAGGATTGCCGATTGTGCTGCGGCAGGATATCGTGTTTGACTACCTGTACATCAAAGACCTGGTCAAGATCACGATGTGGTTCATCGAAAACAACGCCTGTCACAAGATGTACAACGTTTGCAGCGGACGGCCCGTGGCGCTGACCGAGTTAGCCCGAGTGATTGCCCGGGTCTCGGCCCAAGTCTCGGGACGCAATCCCCGTATCTCCGTCACGGCCGAAGGGATGGGGCCCGAGTATTCGGCGGACAACTCGCGTATGCTGGCGGAAATGGGTGGATATCGGTTCTGGGATTTAGAGGATTCAATCAGGGACCTCTACGCTTGGTATGGGCGATACGCAGATCTCGACGTCGAATCGCTGCGGTTCGACGAGAAGGCTACGAATCATGCCTAAGACCCTGACCATCCTGACTCCCTGTTATAACGAAGAGGGCAACGTGCGCGACGTGTACCTTCAGGTGCGCGCTGCCGTCGCCGCCGCGGGCAACTATAAGTATGAACACCTCTTCATCGACAATGCGTCCACCGACAACACGCTGAACGAACTGAAGGCGCTAGCGGCTCGGGACAGGAACGTAAAAGTAATCAGGAATACGCGTAACTTCGGCCAGGTGCGCTCGCCCATGCATGCGTTTTATCAGGCCAGCGGCGATGCGGTGATAGGGATTGTGGCCGACCTCCAGGATCCTCCCGAGATGATTGTTGACATGGTCCGTAAGTGGGAGGAGGGTTACCCGGTGGTGATCGGCGTGAAGGCGGCGAGCGACGAAAACGGTCTGATGTTCTGGATCAGGAAGAAATACTACCGGCTGGTGAACCGTCTTTCGGGAGTGGAAACCTACGAAAATTTCACCGGGTTTGGGCTGTTCGACCGGCAGGTGGTGGACGTCATCAAACAGTTCGACGATCCGTATCCGTACTTCCGAGGCATGGTCGCCGAGGCTGGGTTTCGGCATTTCGATATGCCGTACCATCAACCCGCCCGCAAACATGGAATCACCAAGAACAATTTCTATACGCTTTACGATCTGGCGATGCTGGCCATCACCAACCTGTCGAAGGTGCCTCTGCGGTTGGTGACTTTTTCCGGGTTTGTGGGTGCGCTGATTTCGATTCTGGTGTCGTTGGCATACTTGGTTTACAAACTGATCTACTGGAACAACTTCTCGGTCGGCATCGCACCACTGGTGATCGGCGTATTTTTCTTTATGTCGGTGCAAATGCTTTTTATGGGCATCATTGGAGAATATATCGGCACCATCCATACCCTGGTGCAGAAGCGGCCGCTGGTGGTCGAGCAGGAGCGGATCAATTTTGAGTATGGCCCGGGTGAACCGTTGCGGGAGCCATTGCAGAACCCAGCGCGGAATAACGAGACTCAATCCAGAGCGACCTCGGGAACCTAGGCGCTGGACCGGAGATTTCTTATGAACGCGGATACGGCGCAGTCTCTGGCAGTCGCCAGAATTCGCGACTGCGCGTCGGTGATGCAGAGTCTGCTGGAGTCGCCTGCTTACTTGAGCGCAGTGGTCAAGGTAGCAGAGGCGATCACGAAGAGCCTGCGCTCTGGAAACAAGATCCTGTTTTTCGGCAACGGCGGCAGCGCGGCGGACGCGCAACACCTGGCCGCGGAACTGAGCGGACGGTTCTTGCGGGAACGGGAAAGCCTATCGGGCTGGGCGTTGACCACAAATTCTTCCGTTCTGACCGCGATCGGCAACGATTATTCCTTTGACGACGTTTTCGCGCGCCAGGTCCAGGGGATTGGCAGACCCGGGGATGTCGCCTTCGCCCTCACCACCAGCGGAAATTCCTCCAACGTGCTGCGCGCCGTGACTATGGCCCGCGAGCGGAAACTGGTCACCGTGGGTCTGACCGGAAAAACCGGCGGCAAGCTGCGCATCGCCGTCGATCACTGTATCTGCATTCCCAGCGATCAGACACCTCGTATTCAGGAAGCGCACATTTTAACCGGACACATCCTTTGCGAACTGATCGAGGAAACATTGTTTGAGCAAAGCTGACAACGCGGATTCCAGTTGCGCGATCGTGGTAGCGGACTCGGTGCGAGCGGCTGCGGAAGAGTCCAATGGGGGAGCTTTCCGATTGTCGCCGCACAGGGGTATTACCCGATCTACCTCACGCTTCGCCGCGAGCCGGTCTAGGAGCCGCTTGCCCTTTGGGCGACTGCACGGTCGGCCGGCATGGCTTCTTTGGACGCCGCAGCATACTTCGGCCCGAAATGGCGTTTGAGGCGCAGGATTTTCTTCTCGAAAAACTCATAACTTAGTGCCGACACGATGAAGGTCACGAGGGCGAGCACGACAATATATGCGCACTCCATCACGGCGTCTCCATTGGCGCCACCCCTGAAAATTCTAGGATAGACAAAAATCGATGCAGCGCCATTGATCGGCACGTGAAATACGTAGATTCCATAACTGTAGAGGCCAATCGGGGCAAGCCAACGCGATTTAAGAAACTTCTGCATCCAGTTGCTCTCCGCTTCGGTGTGGGCGGCCAGAAGAACCAGCGCTCCGAATCCCAGCGCCAGCATGGTATAGCCACCGCATTCGGTGAGCAGCAAGGTTACGTCGTCCAATTGGTGGACGACGGGAGCAGGACCGAAGAGCAGTACCGCCGCGCGCTGCGGAAAGAGCAGTACGGCGGAGAAAGCGAGCAGGTAGGAGCCAACGCCCAGGCTTGCGATCCACGGGAGCCACTTGCGGATTCTTAGCATGCGTTCGTGGTCGCGGAAAAGATATGCGCAGAGCGCTCCGATGAAGAGCGCGTCCATTCTGCTGACCGTGGCCAGCGCGATGGCCATCTGCGCGCCGCTGTGCGCGACCCAGGCCAGACGAATTAACGCTGCCAGTGCGGCGAGTGCGCCGGCGATCCAGGGAATGGAGCGGGGGCGAACCAGCCAGACGACGAGGGGCCAGAAGAGATAGAACTGCTCCTCGACGGCCAGCGACCAGAAGTGGGCGAGATAGTTGGCGTAATTCGGGCCCCAGTGGGCCTTCCACAAGCCAAGCCAGTTGGTCAGATAGCAGTAGTAGAGCCAGCGATCTTCGGGCAGTGGAAGCGTGGCGGTGACGGCGGGAGAATGGAATCGGATGCCTGCAATGATCACCACAGTAAGGACGAGATAGTAGAGCGGGAAGATCCGTAGAATACGGCGCGCGTAAAAGCCGGTAAAGTAGTTGTCCGCCTCGCGTGTATCCAGCAGAATGCCGGTGATGAGGAATCCGGAGAGCACGAAGAAAAGGTCCACTCCCATCCATCCCTGGCCAACGTACATTCTGATGAGAAAAGTAGGCAGGTTGAGCACGAGAATGTGGTCCTGCATGTGATGGAAGAAAACCAGGAGAATTGCCACGGCGCGCAGTCCATCCAAGGATTGGAGCTTGCGGTTGACAATCGCGGTTGGAGCGGGGGCCGACACCTGGGAAAACCTCCGTCGAGCTGGGTGAACAATGCTTGTGCGAGCCGCCACGATGGTAGTCGGCGGCACCGCGGATATCCAGTTACTGGGGTCACCCTATGGTTTCAATTCAATCGCTTACCGGCCACGCCTTTACAGGCACGCAGTTTCCGGCTTAAATTCAGAGGCACCGACACTTGAGTCGCGGAGTTGCAAGTTGCGACCATCCTTGAATCATGATGACCGCTCTCCCTCGTCTTCAGCCAAAACCATGGCTGAAGTTCTCCTTTCCAGCGATCTTCTGGAAACCCTGCCCGATGCTATCGTCGCCGTCGATCGAGAAGGAACCATTGTTCAGGTCAATTCCCAGGCACAAGAACTGTTTGGCTATGAGCGCGACGAACTGATGGGCCAGAAGATCGAAATGCTTGTCCCGGAGAGCTCTCGCAGCGACCACCATCATCATCGCGAACACTTCGCGCAAATGCCCAAGACGCGACGAATGGGAGCCGGGCTGGATCTCCGCGGAAGACGGCGCAATGGCTCGGAATTCCCGGTAGAGATCAGTCTCAGCCCGGTCTCCACGGAGAATGGGATGTTTGTGTTGAGCGCGGTACGCGACATCAGCGATCGCAAGAAAGTTGAAGAAGAGCTGCGCCGGGCGCATGAAGAACTGCACCAGAGAACGGTCGAGCAACTGGGAGAAGATCGCTCGAGGCTGGCTTCGATCATCGATTCCTCCGAGGACGCGATCATCGGCAAAAACCTGGACGGCACCATCACCAGTTGGAACAATGGAGCCGAGCGCATCTATGGCTACACGCCAGAGGAGGTCATCGGGAAGAATATATCTCTTCTGGCTCCCAGCGATCGTCCCGACGAAATCCCCGAGATCCTCAAGAAAATTGCGCGTGGGGAAAGCACCGAACATTACGAATCGCTGCGGGTTACCAAGGACGGGCGACACCTGAACGTGTCCGTTTCCGTGTCTCCCTTGCGCGATGCGAAAGGCGACATTGTCGGAGCATCGGCGATTGCGCGCGACATCACCGCCCAGAAACGAGCCGAGGGCCAGCTTCATCAGTCGCAGAAGATGGAAGCGATCGGACGCCTGGCGGGAGGAGTGGCGCACGACTTTAACAACATCCTCGGCATCATCCATGCCTGCGCCGAATTCCTCCGCGACCGCATCGATCGCGCCACCGAACCTTCGCAGTATGTCGAGAACATCAAGAAGGCAACCGAACGCGGCTCGTCTTTGACTCGCCAGCTTCTGGCCTTCAGCCGGAGTTCCGCTGTCCAACCCCGCATTCTCGATCTGAACGAGCGGTTGAAGGACGTCAGCAAGCTGCTGCGGCCGCTGATGGGGGACGATGTCGAAGTTCTCATTGTGTCCAAATCGCCCACGGCGGTGGTGGAGGCGGACCCCGGCCAAATCGACCAGATCGTAGTAAATCTCGCGGTCAACGCCCGCGACGCTATGCCACGAGGCGGCAAGTTCATTCTGGAAACTCGCGCCGAGAAATTTGACGAGTCCTTCGCCGAGCAGCATCAAGACATGGCAGCCGGAAAATACGTCCTGCTGGCGGTCAGCGATACCGGCAGCGGCATGGACGAAGCTACTGTGTCGCGCATCTTTGAGCCCTTCTTCACCACGAAAGAAATAGGCAAAGGAACTGGTTTAGGCCTGGCCACGGTGTACGGCATTGTGAAACAGAGCGCCGGGCACATCATGGTCTACAGTGAGCCGGGACACGGAACGACGTTCAAGATATATCTCCCCAGCGCTGATCATAAGATCGGAACGGGATCTGGCGCTGAAGCCGACGACGTCGCTCCGAAACGGCAAGGAACTACGATCCTGCTCGTCGAAGACGACGAGATCATGCGCAGCCTGACTCGAAAAGCTCTCCAGGAACACGGCTATAACGTGGTCGAAGCGGACGACGGGAAATCCGCGCTCGAATGGGTGGAATCTCATCCGGATCCAATCGATTTGTTGTTGACCGACGTAGTCATGCGACGCATGAGCGGTCCTCAACTGGTGGAGCGCCTGAATGCTTCTCATCCGAACTTGAAAGTCGTATTCATGTCGGGTTATACCGGTGAGATGATCGCGGAACGGGAAGTGTTGAAGCGCGGCATCACTCTGCTCGAAAAGCCGTTTAGCCGAACCGCTCTGCTCAATACCATCCATACGGTCTTGGGCTGAAACTTTGCTCCTCGGTCACGGTGACCATCCGCCCTGGTCATGTAACCAAACGTCCGGTGATGGAGATCACACATTGCTGTGTGAAACCACCCACTTCGCGCCACATCCGCAGCCGGGAAAGGTTTCCGCAGTATCTCACAGTATCGAATCAACCCACTTATTTTGTGTTACTTAGAGGACTTTCACGGAAGTCTTCCCTTGCCCGACAACAATGGCGAGACGCTTGCCAAAGCACCTGTGAGTGGAGGCGACTCATAATGGCTACGCATACCGTAAACAATCTCCAGAAACTTGCAGCAGACAAAGCTTTTTGCGATTTTCCCCCGGTCGTTGCCGATGCCCTGGAACAAGATGGACTCACCACCATCTACCCCACCGGAGCGGTTTTGTTCGCCGAAGGGCAGGCTCCGCGGGGAATGTTCATCGTGCGTCGGGGCCGGGTCAAGCTTTCCATTTGCAGCAGCGACGGCAGGACGCTGATTTTGCGAATTGGCGATCCCGGTTGCGTTCTGGGAGTGGCCGCGGTGGTTTCCGGACGCCCATATGAAGCGACGGCCGAGACCCAGGAACCCGCCGAGATCAGCTTTCTGCGACACAACGATTTGCTGCGCTTGATGCGTCTGCACGGCGAGTTTGCCTTGTGGGTAACGCAACACATCAGCCAGGATTACGCCTCCACTTGCCGCGAAATCCGCGACCTCATTCTTTCCGACTCGGCCAGCGAAAAACTGGCTCGACTGCTGGTGGGATGGCTCGACCAGAACACGACCGCCAGAAATCCCAGCCAGGTGAAGCTGGCTCTGACGCACGAAGAGATCGGACAGATGATCGGTTCGTCGCGAGAAACGGTGAGCCGGCTGTTCGCAGGCTTCAAGAAGCAACGTCTCATCCAGCAAACCGGCTCCACGATCGTGATCCCCAACCGCGTCGCGCTGGAAAACCTGATTACGGCTTAGAGATATTACGGCATGAGGCAGCCCTCCCCGGGGCCGGTCATCGTTGACCGGCCCCGTTCCCTTTGAGTCGATATTTCACGTCCCACAAAACGGTCGTCCTGAACAGAGCCGCCGCGCGAAGCGAAGCAGCTGCGCGGTCGAAGAGCCTGCCCTGGGCAAAGCCGAAGGAGCCCCTGCAAGTCCGACGCTCCCAAGCGAAGTGTCAAGGCGTTCTCCCGATGGAGCCTGCATCAAAGTCGAGGAAGTCTTCCCGGTTGCACCGCTCCAAAATTGACCGAGAGTGGTTAGAATCAGGTATGGCCAGTCCATTGAATACGCCGGACCCTGGAGGACGAAAGCCACCCTCGTTCGGAACTCGAGAGTTCCTGTTTGTAATCTTCCTGGCAATCATCTTTTTTCTGCTTGGCCAGACCATGGTGCGTCACCGCTTCTTTCAGGGCCAACGGGTGCACCGGAACGGCTCCATCGGCCAATAACTGGGTGGGCCACTTTAGGTGGGCAGTGCGGTGCGGATTGACCCTCACGTTAGGATGGGCCATCCGTCACTCGTCAACGCGTCGGTTTATTTCTCCCTCTTCGACCGCCCTACTTCATGCCCAAGTCGGTCAGGATCTTGGGGTTCTCCTCTCCCGATACCAGAATGTTATGGCACGCTGAGCAATCGTTGGTGATGGTCTGGCCATCGGCACTGGTGTGACTGCCGTCGTGGCAGCGGAAACATCCTGGCGAATCGTTGTGTCCGAGATTATTCGGGTGAACGCCCCAGGTCATACGCATGTCGGGGAAGATGTTGCGCAGGTAGATATTGGCCACTTCCTGACCCGCCTGCTCTACCAGCGTGCGCTGCGTTTGATAGATCGTCGCGTAATTGGTGCGATAGAAATTGTCGAGTTCTTCTGTGATGCTCTGCTGCGCTATGTCGCGCGTGGTGTAATTCACTTTCAGAACCTCGACCGCCTTTTTCCGGATGTAGGGAAGCTCGGGGCTGATGTGCCCGTTCATCATCTGCTTGTCCACGGCATTTTCGGGCAAGTCGAAGGCATGCGTGGGGCGGTTATGGCAATCGATGCAATCCATCAGGCGATGCTCGCCTTTGTCCAATTGTTCTTTGGTTGGTTTGGCGTCGCTGGAAATGAATTCGGTGGTTTTTCCGTTTTCGTCGGTGTAATAGACGGCTGGGATCGTCTGCCGCCCGGCATCGGTTGCAATGTAGCGGATGCTCGCATTTTCGGCGAGGTGGTGGCCGTGGATGCCGACCACGCCCTGCCAGCTGCGTCCGCCCACTTTCAACTGCAACACGTCGGTCTGGGGGGTGTTTTTTTCGTCGTCCTTGTAGGTGGTGTTTACTAGCAACTTGTCGCCGATCAAGCGCTGCGGCCAGTGACAATGCTCACAGGTGTCGCGCGCCGGGCGCAGGTTGGTTACCGGGGAAAGAATGGGGCGCGGATAGTCGTGGAACGTTACCATGAAAAGCTGCCGCGAACCGGTAACCTTCGCCCGTATGAACCATCCGGCTCCGGGTCCGATGTGGCACTCGACACAGTCCACGTGCGAGTGCGGAGAATTCTGATAGGCGGTGTACTCCGGCTCCATCACGGTGTGACACGTCTTGCCGCAGAAACTCGTCGAATCCATGTACTGGACGCCGCGGTACGATGCGGTGCCAATAATGAGCAGATTGAGCATGGTGGCCACGGTCACGTACTCCAGGGTGCGGCGCACCACGGGTAGGCCCAGGTCGATGGCGGGGAAAATCCCGGGCAGTTCCCCGCTCTGGCGCAGTTTTCGCCGCCGGAGCCAGATGCCGAGCGGAATCAGCAGCAGGCCGAGGATAAAGATGCCGGGCAGAATCAGGAAGACCAGCAGGCCTATATAAGGATGCGGCGGCCCGGGCAAGAGGATTTCATAGAACCAGAAGGCGATGGTGGTGAGTGCGGTGCTGGTGGTGACCACGGCGCCGGTCAGGGTGATGAAATTCTGGCCCAGGAAATAGATGGGCTGAGCCCAGTCTCGGAAGCGTTCCGGCTGTTTCATGTGAAACTCTCCTAGGTTTCTAAATGCAAGGGTGCGGGAGACGCACTCCAACCTTTGGCGCGGATCATCCGCCGCACTCGACCATTACTTGACCGCGATGCAGGGCCTGCTCGAACTACTTCAGAGAACGGATGTAAGCCACCAGGCCAGAAACCTCTTCCGGCTTCAGCGACTTGTACGCGGGCATCTTGGGGGGCTTACCGCTCGTGATGGTTGCTGCGATGTCCGCGTCCGACAGTTTCTTAAAGTCGGCACCGGTGAAATCGTGGCCGGCTGCCTTCTTTCCGTCCGCACCATGGCACATGGCACATTTTGATTTGTAGAGTGCCTCCGATGCGTTTTGCGCATGCGCCGACAGGGGAAGGCTGAGAACAACAACCAATGCTGTTGCAAGAGTAAACACTGGGACGTCAATTCTCTTCATCTTTCAAGCTCCCTTCGAGATTTTAGTTGGCCCGATACCGTTGAAATATTGAACTTTTCGCGGTAGTCCGTGACTCAGATCACGCCTGGTTGTAACACCAAGATTAGACAATAAAAGCCGGTGCAAAAGCTACGACTGCAGATTCTTAACCCGCCGCGCTATCGACGCGGAAAGCCATCAAACCGCTGAACGATGGCCAGGACTTCCGGTTCCTGCAGAATGCGGCTGGATTCTTTGGCCGCCAGCAGGACGGTCTGTATGAGTTCATGGCTGGCCACGATTCCCCGCTGCGTTAGATAGAAGATAACGTTCGAACTTCCCGACAAAGGGCCGATCTCAATTTCCTGGGTGCGTCCGATCACGCTTGCCGGGACGCCGGAATAGACGTAGTCGGTCAGCCATCGATCGCCCTTCTTCTGGGCCTTGAGGATAGCCGACGCGTGGACACCGGTGGCGGTGCGGAAGGCATCGCGTCCGATGACCGGGGTATTCGCCGGAACTGGAACGCCGGTCGCGGCCGAAACCGAGTCGACGTACGCCTGCAGAGAACTGAGGTCGTCGTGCCGCATGCCGAGCAGGTTGAGATTGACCAGCAGCTGTTCCATGGGGGTGTTCCCCACGCGCTCGCCGATGCCGAACGCGGTGCCGTGGACGCGGGACGCGCCCGCCTCAATGGCGGCCAGCGTGTTCGCCACATCGAGGCCACGATCGCGGTGGCCGTGCCAATCGATACCAATGCTGCTGCGGGCTCCCGTTTCGGACAAGAACTTCTTCACCCAGGACACCAGGTTCCAGACTGCCTCCGGCGTGGCGGCGCCGCAGGTGTCGCAGAGACACAGCCGCTTGGCCCCGGCCTCGATCGCTTCGGCAAACAAGATACGCAGGTGCGCCGGCGAAGATCGTATGGTGTCCTCGGTGACATAGGTGACGTCGAGGCCCTCTTTTACGGCAAAGGTGATCGCTTCCCGAGTGTGGCGCTGGATCTGCTCGATGGTCCATTCTTCCGCGTACTGGCGGATGGGACTGCTCCCGATAAATACGAGAGCCTCGATCGGCACTCCCGTTAGTTGCGAGACTTCTGCGATGGGACGAATGTCGACCATCATGGTGCGGGCGGCGCAGTTGGCGCGTATGCGCATCCGCTGGCTGGAGATTTCGCGGCAGAGTGCGAGCACGGCTTCGCGCTGGCGGGCGCCGGCTCCGGGCAAACCGACGTCGAGGGTTTCGATTCCCAGCTTCTCCATGAGATGGAGAATCTCGACTTTCGCCGCCGCTGGCGGATCGGTAACGGAGGGGCTTTGCAGACCGTCGCGCAGCGTCTCATCGTCGAGCATGACGTGGGCCGGCCAGGAAGGAGTCCGCGGGCCTGCGCTTGCCCAGTCGAAGATGAGGCCGTTTCCTGCCGAGGTTCCCATTGCATTCTCTCGTCGATCTTCGAGCCGCGAGCGAGCGCGCCACAGCGCGGCCCCGTCCGTTCCAGCATAAACCGAGTCTGGGTTGGTGCGCACGCGCAGGGCAAAGTTTTCTTCGGTGAAATTCGAAATGCCGATATCCAGCGCCTGAAGGCGCGCGGGTAGTATTGCGTTTGCGGCACGCCTGAACAGTTTGCGGAAGAACGAGTCGAAGGATGCAAAAAGCACGCCTCAGGCGCCAAAGCGCGGACACATTCCACGACCGAAGGGTAAGAGCAAACTCGTGCCCTTCCCGTTCGTGGAGAAGTCAGCGTTTTTTCCGCATCCTGTGAACCCGTGCCCTGATACGAATCTCGTGTAGGGCGTGCTGCTAGCCTCATCTACCACGGCGGCACGCTTTGTCGTCAATTACTGACGTAATTATCGACGTAATCTGCCGCTATGAGAGATTACTACTGACGCCGTTGTGGGGCTCGGCCCTCCCGGCGACGGTTGCCCATGCTTTCGGCACCACAGTTCTGAGGAGAACAATGGCAAAGAAAATCCTTGTGGTTGACGACTCCAAGACAGCGTTGATGATGGAGCGCGAAATTCTGGAAAAGCGGACGAATTACCAATGTGTAACCGCCTCGGACGGCCAAGAAGCGGTGGAGAAGGCGCAGCAAGAGCACCCCGACCTGGTTCTGATGGATGTGGTGATGCCGCGCATGAACGGGTTTGAGGCCTGCAAGATGATGCGCCAGCAAGCGAGCACACG